>OIWT01000219.1_pt1 | contig 82335 bp, 60 predicted proteins | sample 1587701 | NCBI WGS metagenome assembly OIWT01 (sample SAMEA3888904, study PRJEB22519) | human gut metagenome | biome: human gut; feature: human-associated habitat; material: faeces | place: Denmark | collected 2009
GATTAAAAATTAATCGTTTAACTACAGTGATGTGATTTTTATCGCACCACTAATATATTGTTATCATAAATCTTTCAGCAAATCATCAAGCGACTTCGCTTCGTCCCAACCTTTTTCCAAGGCTTCCTTCTGAAAAGCATCGGCTTTTGCTATATCTTGCGGCACACCACGGCCGAAACGGTAACATTTGGAAAGGTAGAAGGCGGCAGCACCGGAAACATACGCTTGTTCACTCTTCAAAGCCGCTTCAAAAATGCTCACAGCCCTTTTATAATCGCAAGCCACGCCTTTCCCCTCATAATAAAGCTTGCCTAAACATAATTGCGCCATGTTATTCCCCTGCTTGCCGGCCTTTTCGAACCAGGCGGCAGCCGCTTCCAGCACTTGGGGCTGCCCCAGACGACCATCGAGATATATAAACCCCAACCAAGTCTGGGCATCCACGTGCCCTTGTACGGCTGCCTTCACATACCACTGCACGGCCTCCGAACCGTCGCGGGCAACGCCTTTCCCATCCTCATAACACATTCCTAAACAATATTGCGCCTTGGCATGCCCCTGCTCCGCAGACTTCATGAACCAATGTACAGCCAACTTGTCATCTTGCATTGCGCCCTCGATTCCTTCCCGGTAGCACACTCCCAAAGCCCATTGAGACTGTGCATCTCCCAAGTCGGCTTTCATCTTCAGTTCTTCAAGAAACCATGTGTCACTTGTTTGTCCAAAGGCTATACCTACAACAGCAAGCAACATCATCAATACTTTCAATCGTTTCATAAACAGTTCTTATTTTCATCGCATATTCTTCAACAAATCATCAAGCGACTTCGCTTCATCCCATCCCTTTTCCAAGGCTTCCTTCTGAAGGGCATCGGCTTTTGCGATGTCTTGTGACACACCACGGCCGAAACGATAACATTTGGAAAGGGAAAAACAAGCAGCTCCGGAGGTGTCTTTCGCATTACTTTTGCTTGCCCGTTCCAGATACTTCACAGCCTGTACATAGTTACCTTCCTGATAATAGCTCTCGCCTAATATCAGTTGTGCTTCCGTGTCGCTATCCAAATGGTCTTTCAGCAATTCGTATGCCTTAGGGATGTCCCTCTTGACGTCGCCCTTGCCCAAGCCATAGATGGCAGCCAGGCGGTTACGCCCGACTTGCTTGTAGATGCGGGTCATTTCTGCCGCGTCGTCCGGCAAGCGCAACAGCATCTCGTAATATTTGATGGCCAAACTGATGTTCTGCTGCATGTTTTCGCCATAATCGTACATGCCTCCCACTGTCAGGCAAGCGATGTCGCTCCCCCGTTCTGCTGCTCCCATGTAGCAGTTCATCGCCTTTACAAAACTCTTTTCCAGCCCGCCAAATCCTTCTTCGTAAGCCTCGCCAAGATGGAAAGCCGCCTTGGCATGGCCTTGCGCGGCAGCTTTCTTCCACCAAGCGACGGCCTGCACGTCGTCCTCCTGCACACCGTCGCCATAGAAGTAACATTCGCCCAAGCCGTTTTGCGCGTCGGCATAGCCTTGTTCGGCGGCTTTCCGCCACCAGCGGGCAACGGTCTCGCGGTCTTGCGGCACGCCGTTGCCCCAATAGTAGAGTTCTCCGTAATAATACTGCGCGGGGGCGTAACCTTGTTCAGCCGACAAATGCAGCCAATAGGCCGCCGTGGCATAGTCTTGTTTGATACCTGCGCCTTTGTAAGCCCACAAGCCCAAGACATATTGCGCTTGGGAATGTCCTTGCTTGGCGGCCTTCTCGCACCACTTGACGGCTGTGTCCATGTCTTTCACCACGCCCTGACCTTGCGAATACATGCAACCCAAGATGTGCTGCGCTGAGGGATTTTCCTGCGTGGCAGCCAGTTCTAACCAATAGGCGGCTTTCTCATAATCTTGGGATACGCCTTGCCCCATATAATAATAAGAGCCCAACTCGGTTTGCGCTTCGGCGTTGCCTTTGCGGGCTTTACGTTCCAACCGCTGGATATTCTGCCCAAAGGCGGCCATCGCCACTAGGACGAGCATCGCGAATAATACATTTAATCGTTTCATTGTTCTATCATCCTTTTGTTCTATTATCTTTAATGAATATCTGCAATTCAATCCATGACGTGGCCAAGCCAATGGAAACCAAACGAACCATAGGAAGCAACGAAAACCAACATTGGGAGCAACGTTCGGCTACCTCTAAAGTCCCGTCTGGGCAGATTGTGGATATTCATATTATTATTCGATTACTTCTTTCAACAACTCGTCGAGCGAACGGGCCTCGGCGCAACCTTTCTCCGTGGCTTCCTTCAGGAGGGCGTCGGCCCGTGCCGCGTCCGTCGGCACGCCGCGGCCGAAGCGGTAGCACTTGGAGAGGAGGAAGGCGGCTGCGCCGGATATGCCCTCGTTGGCCTGCTCCAAGGCTTGGCCGAGATATTCAGCAGCCTTTTCATAACTGCCCGCCTTCCCGGCGGCTCCTTCGTCGTAACAGACGCTGCCAAGCTCCAGCTGCGACTGCCCCAAGCCCTGCGCGGCAGACTTCTGCCACCACGTCTTGGCCATCTCCACGTCGCGCTTCACGCCTTCGCCGCGGAAGTAGCGGCGGGCGAGGTTGCACTGCGCGATGGCGTTGCCCTGCGCGGCGGACTTGGTAAACCAAAATATGGCACGCCCGTAATCTTGCGCCACGCCGCGCGCCTTGCAGTAGCACACGCCGAGGACGTTTTGCGCGTCGGAATCGCCCTGCTCGGCGGCTTTCTCCAGCCACGCGGCGGCTTGCGCCTCGTCCTTCGCCGCGCCTTCCCCGTCGAGGAGGCACAGCCCGAAGCAATATTGCGCCGTGGCGAAGCCCTGCTCAGCGGATTTCTCATACCAAGCGGCGGCCTGCGCCATGTCCTTCGCCACGCCTTCCCCCTGCTCATAGCAGAGGCCTAAGCTGTATTGCGCCACGGCAAGTCCCTGCGCGGCAGCCTTCTCATACCAAGCGACGGCTTGCGCGTAGTCTTGCGGGAGGCCCGTCCCCCGGTAACTGCACAGTCCGAGGTAATACTGCGCGGAGGCGTTTCCTTTGTCTGCCGCCTTCTGCCACCAGTAGACGGCCTTCGCGTAGTCTTGCTTGACGTTGTTTATGCCTTTATAATAGCTCAACCCGAGCTGGTATTCGCTTCGGCCTTTTGCTATAAACAGTTCTTGTGCCGCGGCGATGCCTGCGAAGAGGACAAGCAGGGCCAACAATGTGTGTAGTCGTTTCATATTCTGCCTATTGTAAGTTCTTCAGTAAGTCTTCAATCGTCTTGGCCTCATCCCAGCCTTTTTCCAACGCCTCTTGCTGGAGGGAGTCGGCCTTGGCCACGTCCTGCGGCACGCCGCGGCCGAAGCGGTAGCACTTGGAGAGGAGGAAGGCGGCTGCGCCGGAAATGTCCTTGTCGCGCTTGGCGCGGGCTTTCTCCAGATACTTCACGGCTTCCGCATAGCTCCCTGCATCGCCAGCAGTTCCACGGTTGTAGAATATCGAGGCCAACACATATTGCGCGATGCCGAAGCCCAAGTCGGCCGAGCGGCGAATCCAATAGATGCCGGTCTCTTGGTCGAGAGCGATGCCCGTGCCGTTGCAATAGCACACGCCCAAGGTGTACTGCGCGATCCGGAGGTCTTTCTCTGCGGCTTTCTGAAACCACGACACAGCCACTTGCTGGTCTTGCGCCACGCCTGCTCCGGCGAAGTAGCACGTCCCCAGCTCATACTGTGCGACGGCAAGCCCCCGGTTCGCCGCCAAGCGAAACCAATAAACCGCCTTCTCGAAGTCTTGTGCCACGCCGTCGCCGTTGTAATAACACTCGCCCAAGTCGTATTGGGCCATGACATCGCCCCTGCGGGCATCCGCTTCCAGTTCCTTCAAGTTCTGCTCTTGTCCGAAAGCCATCGACACGAAGGCGAAGAACAGCATCAATACATCCAGTCGTTTCATATGTCTTCCTTTCTTTTACCGTAAGTCCTTCAATAAATCTTCAATCGTCTTGGCCTCATCCCAGCCTTTCTCCAACGCTTCTTGCTGGAGGGCATCGGCCTTGGCCACGTCTTGAGGCACGCCGCGGCCGAAACGGTAGCACTTGGAGAGGTAAAAAGCTGTAGCTCCTGAAACATCATAACCATTATTATAAACCATATTGAAATACCTTACAGCTGTAGAATAATCTTTAGGAACGCCAATACCTTCATAACAACAACGCCCCCACATATATTGAGAAGCAGGTTCATTTTGTTCAAGAGCTTTTTTATACCATTCAGTTGCTCTAAGCACATCTTTCGACACTCCTATTCCCCTCTCATAGCAATATCCTAAACAAACCTGTGCAATAACCAAATCTTGTTCTGATGCTTTTCTCAACAATTTTATCATTTGTTCATAGTCTTGCTTCACGTCACATCCGTCATAATAAAGCATACTTAAGTTATATTGTGCTACTGCATTGTTCTGTGCTGCTGATTTCTCATACCAATATACAGCTTTTGACATATCTTTCGGCACGCCTATGCCTTTTTCATAACAAGATGCCAAATTATTTTGTGCAGAATAATCACCAGTCTCTGCACCTTTTTCATACCAAAATATGGCTTTAGAAATATCTTTCGGAACTCCCTGTCCATGTTCATAACAAGACCCTAATTTAGCTTGTGCAATACCTAAGCCTTGCTCTGCTGCTTTCTCATACCAATATATCGCTTTAGAAACATCTTTTAGCACACCTTGGCCCTTTTCATAACAACTTGCTAGTTGCAACTGTGCAATACTTAATCCTTGTTCTGCCGCTTTCTCATACCAATACAACGCTTTAAGAGTGTCGCCTATACCCTCCATAAAATAAGTCCCTAAATTATTCTGTGCTATAGCATTACCTTGCAATGCAGCTTTCTTTGCCCAATATACGGCCATTGAAACATCCTTGCCCACTCCAATTCCATCATAGAAGCAATGTCCCAAATTGCTTTGTGCTGGGGCAAATCCCTGAATCGCAGCCTTTCTATACCAATATACAGCCCATGAAGCATCTTTTTGTACCCCTTGCCCATCTTCATAACAAGACCCTAAATTATTTTGCGCAAGAGCAAAACCCTGCAAAGCTGCTCTCTCATACCAATATACAGCCTTTGTAGCATCTTGAAGTACGCCTAATCCTTCTGCATAACAACGTCCTAAAACATATTGAGAAGATGCTTCTCCCTGCTTCGCTGCTCTCTCATACCAATATATAGCTTTTAAAGTATCTTTCGGTACACCTATCCCTTGTATATAACAGTTCCCTAATTGAACTTGAGATTCCACATTTCCTTTCTGAGCTTTCTTTTCCAAGCGTTGAATATCTTGCCCGAAAGCCATCGCCGCGAGGGCGAGGAGCACCATCAATACATCCAGTCGTTTCATAGTCTTTTTCTTGTTTTAAGTAATACGAATCAATCTATTTCTTAGAAGCTTTACTATTTTCCAGCTCTTCAAGTTCCTTCAGCAAGTCGTTAAGCGATCGGGCCTCATCCCAGCCCTTTTCCGTGGCCTTCTTCAGAAGGGCATCGGCTTTGGCCACGTCTTGCGGCACGCCGCGGCCGAAACGGTAAAGCTTGGAGAGGTAGAAAGCTAGGGCACCGGAAACGTTACGCCCCGACTGCCACATCACATAGCCTGCGTCTTTTTCCAGCCTCGTTTTCGCATTCTCAAAATAAACGGCGGCTTTCTCGTAGCTGCCGGCAACGCCTTTGTTGCCATCCTCGTAAGCCAGCTTTCCGGCATCTACCAGAGAACTATATGCCTCACGATTCTCAGCCAAGTCATGGTCGGCCACCAGAAACGTACACTTGCGCGCAGTAGTGCCGGCGGCATTCTTTTTCCAATAATAGAGGCAGCCATAGTCTCCTAATACGCCTGCCCAGAAATGGCAGGTAGCACGAAATTCCGGATTGTCCATCGAAGGCTCCAAATGGCCGGCCCGATAGCGCAAGGCGTAGTAAGACAACTGGTCTGCGGCCTCGCCGGCATACCATCTTTTATTTGAAACATCTTCAATATAGGGCGCACCCGCACGTCCGTCAAGGTAAATGGTCGTGCCAGCATCCCAACCAAACTCACAGAACAAATCGAGTGCCTTGCTCTGGCTTTCCTTCACGCCATAGCCCTCCAAATAGCATAATGCTTGCTGCCACGTCCAGAAGCGCGCCCTCTCGGGGTCAGACTTCATCAAGCGTTTTATATCGCTGCCTTTCTTTTGCAACGTAGTAATGAAAGGTATTGGAAGTTCATTTTCCGCATAAGTGATGGTCCTGTCCATAAAGCCATCGGCTGAAAGCTTCACAAAGCGCGACTTGCACAGCGGGAATTCTCCTTGTGCGTCCGACGTGAAGACACGCACTTTATTGCGCTCATCCAAATAAGTCACCTTTACCGAAGACAAAGGCTTCCCCGTCGTCCCGTCGTAAACAATACCCACTCGGTTACTCAGCTCGTCGGCATACAAGCGGTCGGCCAGCCTCCTCAACGAATCGGCCTTTACTGTGTCTTTCTGCGTCAGGTAGCCATCCTCGTAGCATTGGGCCAGCATACGGAGCAAATAGGGCGAATAGGCGTTCTTGCACTCCTTTTCCAGCACGGGCAAGTCTTTCAGAAGCACCGTGGAGTAGAAAAAACGATTACCTGCGAAGTCCACGTCCAGCGTGCGCGACGCATACCCGTCGGCTGACAACACGAACCGTGCGGGGACAACACCGGAGGGAAGCGCAAAGTAGCCGGCCGAACTGATGTCTGTCACCGGATGCTCCTTGCCTTCGACATCCACACATGTCACACTTGCCGAATATGCCCGGACTTGAAAAGGCTGTGCTTTCACTTTCATGCCAGCTAGCCCAACTCCTTGGAAAATGTGAAAGGACAACATATTTCCAGAAGACAAACTAAAGCTACAAAACATGCCTTCATAGGCAGGAGCAGCGCGAAGCCCCAGCACCCACGAGAGGAACAAAAAACAAATCCAGTAAACTTTTTTCATATATGTCTCTATTTTTAATGAACATCCGCCCCGTGCTAAAGCGCGAAGAACAGAATTTAAGAGGTAGCCGGAAATAGCTCCTGTGCAGCTCAAACACTCCTAGGAAGGTGGCGGCGTCCCAATCCTTTTAATCTAAACTCTCCAACAGTTCTTCGAGCGACTTCGCCTCGTCCCATCCTTTTTCCAAGGCTGCGCGTTGAAGCTCATCAGCCTTGGCCACGTCTTGCGGCACGCCACGACCGAAACGATAGCACTTGGAGAGGAAGAAGGCTGCCGCACCGGAAGTTTCTTCCGAATCATCTTCTCGGGCCATCGTGAAATACTTCACAGCTTTCTCATAACTGCCGAGCGTGCCGTTTGTTCCATCTTGGTAATAGATTTCACCCAACAAGACTTGCGCGTTGGCATATTTGTCTATCATACCTTCCAGAATGCGGCAAGCCTTAGGCACGTCTTTCTTGAAACCGTCCTTTCCCAATCCGTAAATGGATGCCAAGCGGAGGTTTGCCAAATATTTATACAAGCCATCCAAACTTTGCTCCAACGGGTCATCCGTGTGGACAGAAGCATTGGCGATCTTTTCATAACAAAGCACAGCTTGGTTCATATCCTTATCCTGTCCCTCGCCTTTTTCATAACTATTGCCCAAGCTAAACAATGCAATCATATCTCCCTGCGCGGCAGCTTCCTGCCACCAATGCACAGCCGTGTTAATGTCCTTCAGCACACCTTTCCCCATATAAAAGCAATCGGCCAATTCGCTTTGTGCTTCGGCGTGTCCTTGCTGAGCCGCGAGTTTCCACCAACACACAGCCGTGGCATAATCTTCCGGCACGCCCTGGGCATATGCAAAACTCCGGCCCAGGTAATATTGCGCCTCGGCATTTCCTTGCTCTGCAGCTTTTGTCCACCAATATACAGCTTTTTCGTAACCTTGCTTGGTTTCCTTGCTGTAATAATAGTCTGCCAGCCAGTTCTGCAGCTTCATGTCTCCTTTTTCTGCTTTTTTTTCAATATTTTTCAGGCTTTTCGCTATCCGTTTCTCCGCATCTGTCTGCTGAGCATTAGCTGCAACCATGATAAAGCAAGAAAGGGACAAGAGCCATACGCTTAATAGTTTCATACTTTCACACTTTAACTAATTATCAAACTCTTTACTTTATCCACGCAGGCACTTCCTTATCGTCATAATAGCCCAAAGCTTTGAGGGCCTGCATCACCTTCTTGGCATCGTCCGTATTCGTTCCGGCGGCATAGGCTTTTTGGGCATACTTGTCGGCGTTGGCATAATCGTTTGCTTGCAAATAGTGGGTGGCAAGCGTGGCGTATGCTTCCTTGTAGCCTCCGTCTGCCATCCGGCGGATGGTGTTCCAATCGCCACGCTGGTAGGCTTGGGAGTACTGTTTGTATTCAACTTCACTGAGCAATAAATCGGCATACCTATCCACGCCTGCCGCCACGGCCTTCTCAGCCCAACGTTTTGCTGCATCCAAGTTTCCGGCATCGAGATACTTCTTTGCCAGCGGATAGTAGGCCTTCGCATAGCCTTTGTCGGCCAGGGCCTTGTAGTCCGACAGAGTACGGGCCTCAGCAAACAGTTCGTCGTCGGTCTTTACCCTTGACGCGGGAGGGGCAGGGGTCGGATCGGGTTTGATGTCGACAGTGTCTTCTGACACGTTCTCCCCGCCTTGTATCACATCTGTATTCGAATCCGGGGTTACAATTGTATCCGGGGTTACTGTTGTCGTATCTTCCCAAACCACGCCTTGCGGCCGGTTCTGATACCACCGGACGCCACGATAACCACCATAGCAGCAAAGCAACGCCACGGCCACGAGTGCAACGGGCTTTGCGCCCTTCTTCACCACGTCCAATATCTTCGCGCCTTCTTCGATTATGCGCTGAAGGTTCGAAGGTTGGGGAGTGATGAGGCAAGCATAGTAATACGTGTTGTTTGCTTCGAAACATTCCGATTCCAGATGACCGTGTTCGTCATATTGGTCTAAGACTGGAGGCATCAGCTTTTGCATTTCTGCATGAAACTGAGCCAAGGACGCTTCACTTTCTTTGCCCGGCCCTTGTGCGGACCATTCATAGATATAATAACTAGCTAGTGTCTGCGTCACGTTACCTCCGGTCACGGTCGAAGCATCCAAGGATTTGCCGGCCAGACGGGCTTTATAAACGATGTAGAACGGTGCAGAACGCACTACTTCCGTAATGACATAGTTCACCTTGCCGCCGCGAAGCACATAGCCCACGGGCAGCATTTTATGTGACTTCTCACCTTCCAACGCTCCGATGAAAGCGGTGACGGTCTGCGTACGGTCGAAATTGTTGCGTTGCATCGCACCCATAAGAGCCCGCTTCACACGCGGGGAGACATCGGCGGGCAACCGCTCCATGAGCGTGGTCACGGTCTGGATGTCAAACGCCCTAGGCGGATTCTTCCCAGTCAGCAGGAAAAAGAGCGTTGCACCGAGGGCATAAACGTCTATCTCCGGCGCGAAACGGGTGATTTCCCCATATTGCTCCATCGGGGCGTAGCCTTCCGTAGCACCCTTCGCCACGAGGTGTGACGTGGGACGCCCCCTGCCGTCGAAGTGCTTGGCCAGGCCGAAGTCTATCAGCACGGGGATGGTCGCCCCGCTGGCGAAGTCAGTCTTCAGCACGATGTTGTCAGGCTTGATGTCGAGGTGGAGTAGCTTTTCCTGATGCACCAGTTCCACAGCGCGGGCCACGGGCAGGAGGAGCGACAGTGCCTTCGCTTCCGACAGCGGGCGTCCTGCGGCATATTTATCCAGCGTCTGCCCGTCGAGGTATTCCATCACGTAGTAGCGCGTGCCGTTGGCATCGAACCACTCGTTGACCTTCACGATGTTGGGCGACTGGCCATTGAGCTTCATCAGGCGTTCGGCCTCCGTGCGAAAGTCTTCACGACTCTGCTCCACGTCGGTTCGCATCGTGGGCGGACAGAGCACGTGCGTCTTGTCCGTGTCGCGGTAACAGCCTTTCATGAAGTGCTCCTTGATAGCAAAAAACATGGGAGCTGAGAAACCCTCCTTCACCTTCACTTCCGACACTGCCTTGTAGGTGATGCCGAAGCCGCCCGTACCGAGCACTGCGAGGATTTTATACTTCTGCCCGGACTTACCCGTGAGTATCGTGTTCTTTACGGGCAAAGCGCATTCGAGCATCTGCGCTTTCTCTTCTTGTCGTTGATTCTTATCTGTTGGCATATTCTATTTCTTTATATTATAAATCTTTAGATCTTACTTTTCAAGCGTTCTAAGGCTTTTTTGGCATCTTTATCGTCTTGTTCTGCTGCTTTAGAGTACCAATACTTAGCCGTTTTAATATTCTTTGTTACACCAATCCCTAATTCATAACATTCACCCAACCTGAATTGTGCAGAACTACTACCTCTTTTTGCTGCTTGCGTATATAATGAAACAGCCTTTTCGTAATCTTGCGAAACACCCCAGCCAAAATTATAACACTCGCCTAAAACACCTTGAGCATCAGCACAACCTTGTTTTGCGGCCTTTACAAACCACTCTGCTGCTATTGAATCATTCTTGGAAACTCCTACGCCATTAAGATAAAAGATTCCTAGATTATATTGCGCAGTAGCAAAACCTTTTTCTGCAGCTTTTTTATACCAAGAAACCGCCATCTTGTAATCTTTAGGAACTCCTTTACCTTCTTGGTAAGCGACACCTAAATAAAATTGAGCTGCTGCAATGCCTTCTTTCGCTTTTTCTGTCAGTTCCGAAATAGGCAATGATGAATAATCCACTGGTTCTTCCGGCAATGAATAAAACATATAAGCGCGATACACACAAAAACACACCACCAAGCACACAACTGCTATCACAATATGCTTCTTCTTGAAACGAAACCGCTTTTTCTTATGCTCGAACGCAACAGTATCTCCTGATGTGCCGGCTTTAGAAGTATCTTTATTATCGCCTGGTTCGGAATCACTGGAGCACGCACAAACATAATAGTATGTGTTGTTTGCTATGATATCACATTCTTCACCCATAAAAATCGGCTGCTTGTCAAATACACGGATCAGCTCGGCCAGGTTATCAGAGAAGTAACTCCAAGAATCGCCATTCTCTCGAAATGCCCTCTTGCGCAACGACCCGTCATCAAGGCGCTCATCGGCACTAATGCTAAGCATTTCTTCCGTATACTGTTTTTTTAGGCATTCTGTTTCCTGCGTATCGGGATGAAAATGTTCGTTATAACTATCCCGTTCCAGCTGCACTCCATCCTCACGTATAAACCACTCATAAATATAATAAGCAGGCCATGCCGGTTTCTTGAATCCGTCTTTCACTGAAACCAAACGAGCCTTATAGACAAAACAAACGGGCATGGAACTGACAACTTCCGTAATCACGTAACTTGCCACATTACCACGAAGCACATAGCCGACGGGCAGGGGAGACTTTGACTTCTTATCTTCCAGTCCGGCAATGAACTCCTCCACCGTCCGGGTGCGGTCGTTCACATTGGGCTGCATCGCACGCTCGATAACTGTCCGTACCGATTGGCTGACGCCCTCCGGAAGATTCTTTTGCAGGAACGTGCTCACGGACATGGAGAAGATTTCGTATGCACGAACCGGCTCCTTCCCCGTCAACAGGAAAAAGAGCGTTGCACCCAGAGCGTAAACATCCATCGCAGGTGAAAAACCGGTGATTTCGCCATACTGCTCCAGAGGCGCATAGCCTTCCGTCGCACCACGGGCTATGAGGCGCGAAGTGGGCCGGCCCTTCTTGTCGAAGTGCTTAGCCAGGCCAAAGTCAATGAGCACGGGAGTGACCGTGTCGTCCAGCGGGTCGTGCTTCAGCATGATATTGTCCGGCTTGATGTCGAGGTGTAGCAGGCGGTGCTCATGGAGCAACGCCACAGCTCGTGCAACGGGGAGCAACAGGGAAAGCGCTTCCTGTTCCGGCAATCCGCGACCGCCCGATGCGTCCACATACGCCTGCAGGCTCTTCCCGTCCAGATAGTCCATCACGTAATACCATGTGCCGTTGGCCTCAAACTGTTCGTTCACCATCACGATGTGGGGCGACGCGCCGTTCAGCTTCATCAGCACGCCGGCCTCCTTTCGGAAATCGTCTATCCCCGTCTCCATGTCATCCCTCAGGCTCGAAGAGCAAAGCACGCCGGCCTTGTCCGCACCACGGGAACAGCCTTTCATGAAAAACTCCTTGATGGCAAACGTCGCCACTTGAGAGTAATTCGTCTCCTTGTTTATCACCACCTTCCCAACGGCCTTGTAGGTAATGCCAAAGCCACCCGCGCCGAGCACGCCGGTTATTTTGTAGTCACGGCCCGCCTTGCTGCGCAGCACCGTCCCAACAGGCAAAGCGCATTCGAGCATCTGCGCTTTTTCTTCTTGTCGTTGGTTTTTATCTGTTGGCATATTCTATTTCTTTATATATCATTAGAAATTACACTTTCAATTTTTATACATAAGTTATTCTATTTCTTTCAGTCCTTCCAACTCTATAGAAGCCATAACGCAACCACCTTCTCTAGCTTCTGCAAACCATTGCTTAGCAATCTTAAGATTCTGCTCAACACCTTCCCCCCCACCTATAACAACGTCCTAGATTGTACTGCGCTTCAGCATGTCCTTGTTCGGCAGCCTTTGTCAACCAATATACGGCCTTCTCGTAATCCTCGTTATTGTAACAAATTCTCCCTAGATTGTATTGTGCTTCAGCATGTCCTTGTTCAGCAGCCTTCTCCCACCAATAAACAGCCATTTCACAATCCTCATGAACTCCTTCTCCATTGAGATAACATATCCCTAAATTAGTTTGCGCATAAACATTACCTTGTTCAGCGGCCTTCTTCCACCAATAAACAGCCTTCTCATAATCCTCATGAACTCCTTTCCCTTCGTAATAGCAGTTTCCTAAATTAAATTGTGCACCAACATTATCTTGTTCAGCAGCCTTTTTCCACCAACAAACAGCCTTCTCATAATTTTTGTACACATCTTTACCCTCATAGTAACATTCAGCCAATTTATTTTGCGCGGGCACAAAACCTTTTTCTGCTAAAACTGTATAATCTTCTATGGTACGGGCTTGAGCGAAGAGTTCTTCATTAGTAATATTTTTTGTCTTTTCGGCAGGTTTGATATTTGTTTCTTGTTTCGTTGAAATCTTCTGTTCTTGCTGAAAGTCTACCTTGAAAGCATTGGAAAACAAAACACCTCCTATCAAAACCAATACACACGCTACACCTATCACGACAATTTTCTTCTTGAACCAAGGTTTAGACTTGTTTTCATCATGATTGAACGTAACAGTCTCACTACTATCAGACGTCACAGAAACAGATGTTTCCTTGGCATTGCTCGCCACCGGCTCCAGCGTGGCAACAAACTCTCCGACTGTCTGCATGCGGGCAGAAGCTATGGGTTGCATGGCTTTCTCGATGGCTTCGCGCACGGGCTGACTGACACCGGCAGGAAGATGCTTTTGCAGATAGGCTGAAATAGAAGCCGACAGAATCTCATGCGCACGGGCAGGTTCTGTGCCTGTCAACAGAAAGAAGAGCGTCGCGCCGAGGGCGTAGACGTCTATCTCCGGTGCGAAGTATGCCAACTGGCTATATTGCTCCAAGGGGGCGTAACCCTCCGTCGCGCCACGGGCCATCAGGCTGGACGTAGGGCGGCCCTTGCTGTCGAAGTGCTTGGCCAGGCCGAAGTCTATCAGCACGGGCGTCAGCGCATCCGTCCCGAGAGTTTCCTTCAGCATAATGTTGTCCGGCTTGATGTCAAGGTGCAACAAATGGTGGCTGTGAAGCAACGCCACGGCGCGGGCCACGGGGAGCAACAATGCGAGCGCCTCCGCCTCGGTGAGGGCACGCCTGTCACGCCGCTCCATATACTGTTGCAGGCTTTGGCCTTCCAGATAGTCCATCACGTAGTAGCACGTGCCGTTGGCCTCAAACTGTTCGTTCACCATCACGATGTGGGGCGAAGAGCCGTTCAGCTTTATCAGCACGTCGGCCTCTTTCTTGAAGTCCTCCTTCCCCCGCTCCATGTCGCCCTTCAGGTTTGAGGAGCAAAGCATGTCAGTCCCGCTTCCGCCGCGATAACAGCCTTTCATGAAAAACTCCTTGATGGCAAACTGCGCCATCTGCGAATAGTGGGTTTTCTTGTTCAGCACCACCTGAGACACGGCTTTGTAGGTAATGCCAAACCCACCCGCACCGAGCACGCCGGTGATGGTATATTCATTTCCCGCCTTGCTGCGAAGCACGGTTCCTACGGGCAAGGCGCATTCGAGCATCTGCGCCTTCTCTTCTTTTCGCTGGTTCTTATCTGTTGCCATAAGCCGCTCTTATTATTCGATACTATTATGTGTAAACACCTTTTCCAGCAAATCGTCTAAACTCTTTGCCTCGTCATATCCTTTGGCAGAAGCTTCTTGCTGAAGCGCGTCGGCCTTCGCCACATCTTGTGGAACTCCACGCCCAAAACGATAGCATTTGGAAAGGAAGAAGGCGGCGATTCCCGACCAATCATCATCGGCGTCAGTCTTTGCTTTGGTGAAATTCGCCACAGCCTTCTCATAGCTGCCGGGTGTACCGTCCACACCATCTTCATAGTAGATTTCTCCCAACACGATTTGCGCATTGGCATACTTGGCGGCCTCATCTTCCAACAAGGCGCAAGCCTTAGACAGGTCTTTTTCCACGCCGCCTTTGCCCAAGCCGCAGATGGCCGCCAGGCGGAGCTTCGCCTCATATCTATCCAGCATAGTCCCCATCACAAAAGGGTCACACTGATAAAGAGTCGGGAATTCGTGCAAAAAAGCCAATGCCCGCACGGGTGCTTCCATTGCTTTCTCATAATAGCGAGCAGCCTGACGCACGTCTTGCCCGACACCTTCACCTTGCTCGTAACAACGACCTAAAGCCAACAAGGCATATAAGTCATTTTGTTCGGAAGCACGTATAAACCAATCCACAGCCGTTTTCTGGTCTTGCACAACTCCATCACCATTCAAATAGCAATCGCCTAGAAAGGTTTGCGCCATGACATTGCCTTGCCCGGCAGCTTTGGTCCACCACTTCACAGCCTCCCGATAGGACTGGCTCACGCCCAGCCCCTCGGCATACAGGTAGCCCAACATCTGTTGTGCCTCGGCATGTTTCTTTCTTGCCGCTTCTTCAAAAAGTTCTGCCGCCGTGACATATTCCTTCGACAAAAAATGCATATACGCTAACCCATATTGGGCTTCAGCATTACCGGCCAGGGCCTTTCTTTGCAATACTTTTAATGTCTTGCGCAACTTCTTGTTCTCATCAGGAGAAAGCTGCACTTGACGTTCGCCTGCGTCCGTCCCAACCGTCGCGGGAACTTGTCCCCACACCATGCAAGCAAAGAGGGATAAGAGCATCCATAAGTTCCATCGTTTCATAAATAAACCTATTTATCACGTAAGCTTTTTAATATTTCGTCTAAATCTCGAGCATTGCTACATCCTTTTTCTGATGCTTTTTGTTGCAATTCTTCTGCTTTCTGAATATCTCTCGGCACTCCACGGCCATGACGATAACAAATGGAAAGCAGATAACAAGCCAGTCCGGATATGTAATCATCAGTGCTCACACTCGCCATCGTGAGATATTTCACAGCTTTCTGATAACTGCCTGGGACGTTTTGCGTCCCTTCTTCATAATAAATATATCCCAACCTATGTTGTGCCAAGTCATACCCACGTTCGGCAGACTTCTGCCACCAGGATTTCATCATCTCCCGATCTTTGGATACTCCGGTACCCCTCTCATAACATTTACCTATCGTGTACGGCGCAATGCTATCGCCTTGCGCCGAGGCTTTTTCCCACCATTGCATCGCATATTCATAACTTTGGTCAACTCCATCTCCATAAAAATAACAACTTCCCAAATTCGCCTGAGCTTCTACATTCCCATGTTCGGCACTTTTCAAAAACCAATAAGCCGCCTTATTGAAATCTAGCGCAACACCATCTCCTGTATAATACTTCATGCCTAATAAGTTTTGTGCATTGGCATCACCCTGCCGGGCTTTCTGTTCCAGTTCATTGATTTCTTGTGGAGAAGTAAAGGTTGAAAGTTTCTTCATCAAAGAATCCAAATTTGTCGAGGCAACCTGACTACCGGATTGTGCCGCCGTAGCATACCAAAAGCACGCTTTTCCTACATCTTGTAAGATGCCTATGCCTTTCTCATAGCAGGTTCCTAAAATGTTTTGTGCCTCCACATCTCCCGCATCAGCCGCTTTCTGAAACCACTCTACAGCTTTTTCATAGTTCTGCGCGACACCTCTGCCATGATAATAGCACACACCTAAATTATACTGCGCCTTAGCATCTCCCTGTTCAGCTGCTTTCTGAAACCAATACACAGCCTTTACGTAATTCCGTAACACATCTTTTCCCACATAGTAATGATAGCCTAGTACGGACTGGGCATACGCTTTACCTTGATTCGCCTCTCGTTGGAGTGTCTGTATGTCTTGTCCATAAACCATGCTTATCATTACAGTTAGTAATAACAAGATATTCCATCGCTTCATATCCATATCATTCTTTTTTATTCGTTTTCATTCGTATTCTAAAAACCCGGGCAAGCAAGTCCGCAAGCTATTCACGCAGCGTTTATCGCCCCTTAAGGGTAAGCTCGGGCCGACTCCTTTCCGCTCCCGGCTACCTTCCTTTCCGTCGTCGGCTACCCTTAAGGGTGTGCTTTTACGCTGTTACATGAATTGAACATCCGCAATTCCACCGTAGGGGCAAGGTCTGCTCGCCCATCATCTGCGAGGCGCATTCGGGCAGGCAAACCCTGCCCCAACAAACACGACGACAAACAGACGATGATACCCACATCACATTATTGGCTTGCTTGAGTTACCATTTTTTATCTGTGACAAAGTGTAAGGAGCATAACCATTTGCTTTCGCCTTTTTCCACCATTCGCGAGCTTTCTCGTCGCTTTGAGGAACACCCTGACCCCAGGCATAGCATACAGCCAGATTGAACTGCGCGACAGAATAATCTTGCTCCGCGGCTTTGATGTACCAATACACTGCTTTCTCATAATCCTGCACCACGCCTTTACCATTGTAATAACATGTGCCCAATTCCTCTTGAGCAACAGTATAACCCTGCTCGGCGGCTTTAGTGTGCCAATACACGGCCTTTTCATAATCCTGCGCCACACCTTCACCCTTGTAATAACAATCGCCTAATTTCTCTTGGCCAACAGCAGAACCATCCTCGGCGGCTTTAGTGTACCAATACACGGCCTTTTCATAATCTTGCGCTACACCTTCACCCTTGTAATAACAATCGCCCAATTCCAATTGGCCAACAGCAAAACCATCCTCGGCGGATTTGGTGTACCAATACACGGCCTTTTCATAATCCTGCACCACGCCTTTACCATTGTAATAACATGTGCCCAATTTCTCTTGAGCAAAAATATCGCCTTGCTCGGCAGCCTTAGTGTACCAATACACTGCCTCCTCATAATCTTGCGACACGCCTTCACCCTTGTAATAACAATCTCCTAACTTGCGTTGTGACAGCACATGCCCTTTCTCTGCCAAAGCTTTGTAATCACTAAAAGTACGAGCTTGGGCATAGAGTTCTGTATCGGAAATATTATTCTTTATCTTTTTATCATCAGAGGTGACATTTGTTTCTCGCGTCCTCGAAAAGTGTGTTGCATCCTTACTGTTTATCTGCTGAGTATTGTCCTCGACATCTATTTCCTTTTTCACAGAAGAAGCATTATCTATGGAATCGACGGCCTCTGATGGAAAATCTGTGGTGTTCTCTGCTGGCAATGATACGATACCCTGTTGAGAACCGACCTTGAAAGCATTAGACAATAAAATGCCTCCGGCCAAAACCAATATGGACACGACAATATTTGTTGCGACCTGTTTCTTCCTAAAACGGGTCCGTTTCTCCTTTCGCTCGAACACGACAGTCTTACCATCAGACGTTTCCCTATCCTCATCCGGCGCGCCTGCCACTTGCTCCAGCGCAGCAACAAACTCGGCGACCGTCTGCGTGCGAGAGGACTTGATGGGCTGCATCGCACCGGCGATGGCCCGACGTACATGAGGGCTAACGTCAGGAGGAAGTTTGCAAGGCAGGGAAGCGACAGTCTCCATCTCAAACGCCTTAGGCGGATTCTTTCCCGTCAGCAGGTAAAACAACGTCGCACCGAGAGCATAAACGTCTATCTCCGGCGCGAAATGGTCGATTTCTCCATATTGCTCCATCGGGGCGTAGCCTTCCGTGGCACCTTTGGCCACGAGGTGTGACGTGGGACGGCCTTTGCCGTCGAAGTGCTTGGCCAGGCCGAAGTCTATCAGCACGGGGAAGACTGCACCGCTGACAAGGTCGGTCTTCAACACGATGTTGTCCGGCTTGATGTCGAGGTGAAGCAGACGCTCCCTGTGCACCAGCTCCACGGCGCGAGCTACGGGCAAGAGGAGCGACAGCGCCTTCGCCTCCGGCAGAGGACGGCCACCGACGTATTGCTCCAGCGTCTGCCCGTCGAGGTATTCCATCGCATAATAACGCGTGCCGTTGGCGTCGAACCATTCGTTGACCTTCACGATGTGGGGCGACTGGCCGTTGAGCTTCATCAGCCGTTCGGCCTCCGTGCGGAAGTCTTCGCGGCTCTGCTCCACGTCGCCCTTCAGCGTGGGCGGACAGAGCACGCGTGTCCGGTCCGTGTCGCGATAGCACCCCTTCATGAAGTGCTCCTTAATGGCAAAAAACATGGAAGCTGTCATGCCGTTTTCCAGCTTGACCTCGGCCACGGCCTTATACGTAATGCCGAAGCCGCCCGCACCGAGCACTGCGAGGATTTTATACTTCCGTCCGGACTTGCCTGTCAGCACGGTGCTTCCCACAGGCAGGGCATGCTTGCGTAGCTGCGCCTTCTCTTGTTGTTGTTTGGTAGTTGTCATTCTGTCGTTCTCTTTCAATAATATATCTGTCAGTCTTTCATGGATACAAGAACATACGGGGCATGCGTATTTTCCCGGATGTACATCTACGTTTTCCTACATGAGGCTGTGTCAAAATGAGATACACAGAGGCACAGAGGTACAGAGATTTTATTTTGTTGACTTATACTATTTTCCCTCTGTGTCTCCGTGACTCTGTGTTTGATATTCTTCGTTTCGACACAGCCTCACATAGAAAACAGGGAGGCCGCTACGCCCCGTCCGTCAGCGGAACAGCTTCTTGAAGAACCCTTTCACACGGCTGCCCAAGCTTACATCGGAAGCCGAAGAAACGTCCAGCGCCTGGGTGGGCCGACGGGAAAAATTGAGCGTCGAAGGTCCTTCCGATGTGTCATCCGTCACGTTGCCATCCGACACGTCGTCGCCCTCCACCGCGGCAATAGGGATGAGGTAGGCCGTATTGTTATCGTTGCTGTCACGGCTCATGTCGGCCAATCGGGCGGCTTTCTCTTCGTCGGAATCGGGCGAAGAGAGGATGTCGACCAGCTGCTCGTCGCTCACGCGCTCGAGCACACCGTCGGAGCAGAGGAAGAAGTAGTCGCCTGCACAGATGTCGTCGATGCGCATCACGGTCGCCTCGAGCCGTTCGCCTCCGGCGCCGGGTGCGGCGATGTAGCGGGTGATAACGTTGCTGTTCGGATGGTTTTCAGCGGCTTCGGGCGTGAGGTTGCCCGAATGGACAAGGGCGTTGACGAGCGAGTGGTCATCGCTGCGATAGAGGATGCCTGCCCCGGGACGAACCTGGTAGATGCGGCTGTCGCCCATGTGGGCTGCAAGGCATCCCCCGGCGTGGAAGCAGACGAAGGTGAGCGTCGTCGCCATGCCTGCGTTTTCCGGCGTGGAAGCCTTGTCCATCTGCTTGTAGGCATAGCCCAACGCTGCCTGAAAAGCCTCCGTGGAGAAGTCTTCGCTCCAGTCGGTGCCGACCAGTGCCTTGGCAAAAGCGGCGCAGACGGTGTGGCTGGCCACTTCGCCTTTCTCGCTGCCGCCCACGCCGTCGCACACGAGGAAGAAGGGAGCGCACCCTTGCGGGCGGTCCTCGTCAGGGAAGCGGGCGTCTTCCTGATTGGCGCGCCCGCCGAGCTGCGTGAACGAATAGGGTTGATTGAGTGTTATTTTCATAAGGATTATGCTTTTTCAAAGTTGAATGTCGTATTGCCAAGCCGGATGCTGTCGCCGAAGTTCAGATAAATGATTTCGCCGACGACGAGGGGACGATTGTTGTGCATCACGGGATTGGCCGCATTGAGCACGGTCATCTTGAACTGATAGCCGTTCTCCTGCAGGATTACTTCAATGTTAATGGACTGGCGGCTCATGTAGCTGTCTCCTTTGATGGAGATGTCGCTCGGCTTGCTGGCATCTTCGCGTCCGATGATGTTCGAACCCGGCTTGAGGGGATACGACTTCTTGCCGAACTTACCTAACAAGCCGCGATGGCGCACGATGGTGAGGCGACCTTGTTTGCTCACGGACGTCGGGTCAATGACGACCGTATGCTTTCGGTCGACCTTCACGACCGCACCATTGTCCACCGTAATACATACCACATGAGCGCACTCCTTGTTGGGACAGCGCACCTCATGCTCGCCGTTCTCCTTGGGATTGTATTTGAACTTCTGTCCGCAGCCGTAGGGACACTCGATGGTGGCTGCTGTTTCCTGGCCGGCCGATTCCTGAGGGGCCTCCATCTTGATGTCTGCCGCTTTGAACTGCACGTAGTTCTCATGTCCGCATGCCGGACACTTCACCTTATAGGTACCAATCGACTTCGGAAGCTGGCACTTAAACGTGGCCCCGCAGCCTTCCTTGCCGCACTTCACGGTCACCACTTGTAGTTTCTTTTCTTCCATACCTTATTATATTATATGTGTGCTTTGCATTTCAGGCATTTCCCCAGCTTGACTTCTGTCTCCGTCAGAGGCATGCCGCAGTTGGGGTTCGGACAAACAAAGGTGTGCTTGACCTCTTCATTCAGCTTTTTCAGTTTCTTCTTGCCGAACGTATTGATGACAGGGGATAGTATGGAAGGCAGGAACATCACACCGCGGATGACATGGATGTCGTTGACAGAGATCGTCGCTCCCAGCAAGAGCACCGATGCACCCACGGGGAGATAACTCATCAGTGCAATCTGCTTCTCCAACTTGTCGCGCCGTTCCATCAGACCGTCCCACTTACTCTTCAGTAAGCCGAACTCGAAGCTGAAATCCTTCGGTCCGGCCACCAAGCGCACGGCCATGAACTGGAGGCTACGTATCGTGTCATCAGAACCCAAGCGTATGATTGTATCTTTTTCTATCACTTTCCGCCCCACGCGTTCGAACACGAAATCCTTGTTGCGGATATACGTGCCGTTCATCGAGTTCAAGTCTTCCAAAACCCATGTTCCATCGGTACGGATAGTGAGCGAGGCATGACGCCCGCTCACTCCGTCCTGCGTGATAGGGAACGGCTGATTGCCCTCCCTACCAATGATAATCTTCTGCTCTTCCATCCACTTAGAGTTTTTGAAGCATCGGAATGACATGGTTCTTGAAGTCTTTCTTCTTCAGAACCTCAGCCTTTTCGACATCTTTCTCCAAGCCACCAAGTCCGTCTGTCAAACACTGTGCATAACGTGCGGCAGCAGCATCGGTGAGTTGTCCCTGCTCTTCAGCCATGCGGTAGTAACGCACTGCATCGGCATAGCTTTGCGACACGAGGCGTCCTTCGTAGAACAAGTTGCCCAGATAGCACTGTGCCACGGCATATCCACCATCGGCAGCGGCACGGTAGAGCTGCACGGCCCTGTCTGTGTCCTTGTCCACTCCGTTGCCAGCCTCATAGAAAGCGGCGAGATAGAACTGTGCTACGGCATTGCCCGCGTCGGCAACCTTAGCCAGCTCCTTTACGGCTTTTTTGGCATTGGGCTTCTTATAGTTCTTGTTGGCCAGGCAGACAGACATCATGATCTGTGCCTCCGTCACGTCCTTCTTAATCTGCTTGAATTCCTCATAAGCTGCAGTCGCGTCCTTGGCAAAATAGAGCGACATACCTTTCAGATAGTTCATAAACGGTTTGTCCTTCCACCCCTTCTCCGCGTCGTTACACTGCTGCTCAAACTGTTTCATGAAGCCTTTGGCCGTAGCTTCTCCAAGCCAGTAAATAGCTTGGTCGTAGTCGCGTGCCACACCGTTTCCGTCGATAAGGCAAAGTGCCAAGTTCCACTGTGCCATCGGCCATCCTCCGACAGCCGACTTCATAAACCATTTCACGGCGTTTGCCTGGTCTTTTGTTACGATACGTCCTTGATAATAGAGCATACCCAAATCGCATTGTGCTTGCAAATTGCCGGCCTCAGCAGCCTTAATCAGGTAAGCCACGGCCTCCTGCTCGTCGCCTGCGGCATTTTTGGAGTTGATGACAGCCTTTGCATACTGGTAAGCCGAAACCATATCGTTCAAGTCGGCAGCCTTAGCAAACATCTTCAGGGCAACGTCATTCTTCTTAGCCCGCTGATAGATGAAACCCAACTCACGGTAAGCATCAGCCGAGTTACCCTTGGCCGCCAGACTGAAGAAATGAATAGCACGGTTGGTGTTCTGTGCCACACCCTTGCCTTCCTGATGGCAAATGCCTGCAAGGATGCTGTTGAAGTTGTCATTGCCCTTCTCAGCCAAAGCCTCACGTTGTTGGAGCAACTTGTCGTTGCCGCCGCTGATGGAGCTGACATAGTAACGCAGCGCCTTCACCGAGTCACGTTCCACACCGCGACCATACTGATAGAGCAGACCCAAGTTACCTATGGCTTCCACATTCTTCTGAGCTGCCGAAGCCGACCACCACTTGAAGGCTTTCACATAATCCTGTGCATAATGCTTGCCTTCATAATACCATGTTCCGACAATATTTTGTGCAGCGGCATTGCCTTTTTCTGCCTGTTGTACGATGACCTTCAGACTGTCAGTGGCTGTTGTCTCGGTCTGTGCGCCAGCCTTACCTACAAAAAGGAAAGCCAGTAAGGGAAGAGTATATAAGCATTTCATAACTTCTTTATTTTTATGTGGTTTATTTCTTTTGGATTCTTATCTCACGTTTACACGATGGGCATTCCAACTTATAACGTCCCGGCTTGGTCGGACTAGTTGCCGATATAACAACATGACACGATGGGCATTCTATTTCAACAAGATTTTTAGGATTGCTTATCCTGAAATATGAATCGTGCTTACAAAACGGGCAAGTTACTTTATAAGTTCCATCTTTTGTCGGACACTCCATCTTAAAGGTGCGTCCACAGTGTTTACATTTCATTGTTGCCATATCTTATGCATTATTATCGTCTGTATAAATAATATCTTGTTGAATGTCTTCTCCGATCATGTTGTTCTGCGCTATGATGTCGTCAGCTTCTGTCGGCGGTATGTAACCTTCATTTATCTTCGCATCTATGTCGGTAAGGGTTATCAGTTGATCTTCAATAGGTATCATGTTTCCCATCGCGTCAAGCATCACGTCAATGTCGCCATCCACATCCACATCAATCAAATAAAACTCTCCGACCGTGGAATTATGAGCCGTAGCCACAATCATCTCATTGCCATTCACGTCATACACCACTTCCACGTTGGTTACATCTTCTATTACATCAGCCATGTCAATGTCATTGGGGCCTATTTCCTCCACAGGAACCACCGGATCTATCAGAGTGTCATCTGGTTCTGGATCGGAGTCCGGTTTCTGTTCTGGCACTGGTTCCGGATCTGACTTAGGTTCAGAAACTACCACCTGAGGTCCTGGATCTACAGGTTCTGGATCTACGGGCACAGGATCTATGGGTTCAGGATCTACAGGTGCTGGATCTACAGGTGCTGGATCTGGAACAGGTTCGGGCACTACAACCGGTTCATCCGGATTCACCAATTCTGAAGCCAACGTCGTCGTGCTGCTTCCTACGATGGAACCAACCAATGCAGCACCAACCACTTTTATCCCTTCATTGCTTTTCTTTGCTTTCTGTTTGTCTTTGTCAAACATCTGGGTATCGTTGTTCTTTTCCATATTCATCTTTTTTATAGTTTGCTACAATCAAATAAGATAATACTTTGTCCCGCTTTCGAAGAAATCAGTTGCGGATGCTGCTGCTTGCCGCTCTTTCCCACTACATAGGAATAGACAAAGTTATACAACTCACGCACCGTAATCTTCATGTCTTTGTTCGCGTCAGCCTTACCCTGCAATCCGACCAACACCGCATTGGAGAAATATCCCGCTCCGATAAGGTCGTGATAGTAAGAATATTCATTCATACGACTACTGGCCAAACATGTCACACCGGGGTCGATGTATGATGTAAGCGTACTGCCCGAATGACAGGCCTCCACAAGCATTATTTTTTCTTTCGCCTTGCTCTGCTTGAAGCAACTCATCAACTCCGAATAATAGATAGGTTCGTCATAAGCACATATACAACCTGTCTGAGTTTCGTCCACTCCACCGTGACCGGCAAAGTAGAAGACGATGCGGTCGGTACTCCGTGCTCCACGACAAATGGCCTTCAACTTGGCCAGCACATTGTCATGGTTTGCATAGGAACTGGTCAGGATGGAAACATCTGGCGTTTGCGTTTTCATCTTTTGTGCGAAATTCTTTGCATTCTTGGTAGTCTGCGTTACGTTCATGCGACTGTCCTGATAGCTTGACACGCCCACGACCAACACATACGTTTTCTGGGCATTCGCCCCCAGCATAAACAGGAGCGACAAAGTAAAGATCAATAATCTCATATTATTCTACTTTTTAAGATAACAAGTCTTGATGAATCATATCACCGGCCACATCTGTTCCGGAATCAGTAGAAGCAATGTCTGGCCCACCGATAATAATGTCATTCTCCGTGACAGGAGGAAACATGTCCACCTCTGGCTCTTCCACTTCCACAATCTCAGGAGTGACAACTTCCGCATCTTCGATAAGAGGAAACTCTACATCATCCGTCGAAGCTATTAACTCCGGAGTCGCCGGCAATTCCGGCTCTGGCAACATGCTCTCATTCTCCGCCTGAACTGTAACATCAGCTTGCGCCACATCGCTGTTTTCATCTATCGTAACCGTAGTCACCTCGGAAAAGTCAATACCTTCCGTACTAGCAATAGGCTCGGGTTCCACCACCACGTTTTCCGTCGTGGTACTTGCCTGTACATCGTCATTGGATACCTCTTCTTCCGGCTTCGTTTCTTCCACGGGGGCTTCTTCGTGCGTTGTTTGTACGACTTGTTCTTCCTGGCTTTCCGTCTCCTCTTCGCCTTGACTTCTACCATACACATAAGAGGCACTGCCTGCAGCGACAGCTGCACCTGCAGCCACGGCTGCACTCTTCAAATGTTCTGAAGATTTCTTCTTACCATCTTTCGGCATGTTTTGCTTTTTCTCAGTTTCCATAATATAAAGTTTTTAAGTTGTTTATGTTCTTTTGACAACACAAAGATAGGTATACATTCTCGAAAAGAGTTAGTTTTCAAGGCATTTACGATGAACCTTCAGGATTTGTCGACGAACCTCCGGCATGTTTCTCATAAATATATTGTTTGTAACGCTTTAGTGCTTCCTTTGTCACCGGTAGTGTAATGAGTTTATGTCCGTCGGAGAGTATTAACTTCTGGCGCAACACTTGAATCTGATAAAGAAATGCTTGATTGATGATGTAACTCCTGCCCACGCGTACATAGTCACAGGTTCGTGATTTCGGTACGGCCGCAATAATGCTTTCCACTTTATTAAGCCCCATACTCAAGGTTGTTGTGAGCCCACTCATATAATAAACGGTCGTATAATCCGTATCTGCCTTGAACCCAAATCGGTCATTAGGATTTCCCAGTGTTGTATGGCAATGAGAAGTCCTTTAATTTCTCCCAGATGGACAGGAAAGACTGCCTTGTTTTTAAAGACCTTGCCAGATAGAGGATATGCTTGTCCTTTGTTTTGCCCAAATAAGCCGGTGTTGAGATTAACTCGTATCGGATAGTTTTGAGGAATTTCTTTTTGTCGGAGTTGATAAGTGCATGACGGAACAGCGACATGAAGTTATATGCCATGACAATAAAGCCCCCACATGCTTCAGTCGCCCAGAAGTTGTTCGTCGCAAAGTCATCAATGGAGAAGTCATACTTTAATTCCTTGATTCTGTTTTCGGAATCCGCTCTTCCGCGATACGAATCGTACACAATCTTGGCGGGCAGTCCGAGATTGGTGACAAAGCAACTGTAACGGTATCTGCCAAAATCGTTCCCTTCCTCGAAAAGTTCCAGTTGCCTGACCCGTTTGCCGGCAGCTTGCGGACGTTTTTCAATTTCCTGTCTTACCATTACTATACGTCTTGTCTTGTCCCAGCTGTCCGCCTTATATGTCGTTTCGGATATTTCCAGACCTTCCACCACTTCCACCCATGCGTGTTCATGGGTGAGGCTGTATTTGATGCGGTTGTTGAACCGGCAGGCTATAATGTAGTTTAAATGCTTGTCTTCCAGAAGGTCAAGTATTTCCTTCGTAAAGAACCCGCTGTCCATGCGGATCAGTCCGACTGTCTTGTTACGGAGTCTTGAGAGGGTGTCCTCAAGAAAGGAAAGGTAATTGCTGCTTGATACAGTGTTTCCAGGGCGTAGCCAGTAGTTCGCTATCATTCTTATATCCGAGACGAAGGCGAGAAGAGGATGGTGTGACGGGCGGCCGGGACGCTTGGGGTTGTACCCTTTGACAGCCCCCTCCTGATTACCCTCACGGACCATTACCGTAGAGTCAAAGTCCAATGTGTAATTGTCAAACAACAGTTCCGAGAAGAACCAGCTGAACAGTTCGCCGAACACACGCTGATTGACGGCTTGTGAGAACTTGTTGAAATAACGCTGGTAAGCCCTATGATCCGCTCCGTGCTCCCATCCAAGCAACTTGCAGAGCGCCGTGTCATAACGCACCACGTCAAGATGCCCGAAACAACTTGCACCACACCATACACCTGCAAACAGCCCTAATATGAGCTGAAGCGGTTTATAACCCCTGTTGGAACCTTGAACCGGAATGCCGCTTTGTTCAAGATGCTCATCGAAATGGCATCTCTCAAGCATCTTGAAGAACAGGGAAAGACCGCCAAAAGGGGTTATCTCCTTGTTTACGAACTTTATGTCACAATCTCCCATCAAATTTTATAGGTTTTTAATCGTGGTAAAGGTAGCAAATAACTATGAACCAACTATATACAACCACATCTTTCTAATGGCGGTCATTAGAAATAGTGCTAACTCCGTCTCTAATGACCGATTTGGGTTGAAACAGGCCACTTTGGCTAAATCGAGCACGAAAAGCGCATCGCGGCCATTGATACATATTTTTTCCATCTTTCAAAGTATTAGGTAGCTTTTCAGAATTTATCACATAAAAAGCGCAGAGCTTATACATTTTCTCTTTCACAACACGACTAAAGCTTTTTCATACTCTGTATGTTACCAAAATAGATAATGAAGTGTACACTTTTTATATCCACCCCTTGTCATAAAAGGTCTCCCCTAAACAGCATCTTTCTCACTCAACACAAACCAACTAACAAAGAGTACCATGCAAATATAAGAGATTATCCAGACATGTTTAGAGTTTTTGTTTAATTTATCAAATGGCACCTCCATCCTTTTAATATTTATTAAACCTTAGTTTCCCTATCTTTCCGAACTTTTCCATCCTCCTATATTCCCTACATCTATAATAATAACGTCGGTGAATGGATTCTTCACTCACCGACGCTCTACACATTGTATCCTTGCTAAATCTTATCAGTTATGCACCAGCGTGCCTATCTCCTCGCCGGCGATGACCTTCTTCAGATTGCCCACGGTGTCCATGTCGAAGACGATGATGGGCAGGTTGTTTTCCTTGCACATACAGGTGGCTGTGAGGTCCATGACGCGCAAGTTGCGGCGGAGCACTTCGTCATAGGTGATGTCGGTGAACTTCGTGGCCGTCGGGTCTTTCTCCGGATCGGCCGTATAGATGCCGTCCACGCGCGTGCCCTTGAGCATCACGTCGGCCTCAATCTCGATGCCGCGCAGGGATGAGCCGGTGTCGGTGGTGAAGAATGGATTGCCCGTGCCGCACGACATGATGACCACTTCACCCGCTTCCATGCACTCAATGGCTTTCCACTTGCTGTAGAACTCGCCTATCGGTTCCATGCGCACGGCGGTCAGCACGCGTGCCTTCACGCCGATGGCACCGAGTGCCGAGCTCAATCCGAGGCTGTTGATGACCGTGGCCAGCATGCCCATCTGGTCACCCTTCACGCGGTCGAATCCCTTTGACGCGCCGCTCAGCCCGCGGAAGATATTCCCGCCGCCGATGACAATGCCTATCTGCACGCCCATGTCGTGTATTTCCTTGATTTGGGCTGCATACTCGCCCAGCCGTTTCTCGTCGATGCCATACTGCTTTTCGCCCATCAGGCTTTCCCCGCTCAGTTTAAGCAGGATGCGTTTATATTTTGCCATATATTATAAGGTATTAAAAGTGTCTTCGCAAAGGTAGATATAAAAAACGGGAACGACACACGCCACTGTTTACTTTTCTTTATAAGCGAACATGCCTAAAGCAAACAGCCCGTCACTTTATTCCCAATGCCCGCTGAATGGCTCTGACCGTCTTTTCATGCTCGATGGGGCGTGACGCATTGCGGGTCAGGAAGCGTCCGTCGCTTCCGAGGAGCATGTAGGTGGGAAAACCATGAAGAGAGATTGCGGACATGAGACGGTTGGAAAGTTCTTCATTGAACCAATAGTTTTCCCCCTTCAGTTCGCCTCCTTCCAACATTTCGGCCCATGCCTTCCTTTTGGATTTGAGGCTGAGATTAACAAACACGACATCCTTTTCGGAAAACTGCGCATGCAACTCCGGCATCACCTTGCGGTCTTCCCGGCAAGGGCCGCACCACGTGCTGAAGATGTCGATGTAGAGCACCTTCCCCGGATGACGCTTGCTGAGATAGCGGAAGAAGTCGTCGGTGCAGATGGCTGTATAGGCCGCGGCCTCTCCTCCTGCATCATGACGGATGATGCTGTCACTGCCGCAGCTGAAATGGATATAGGCCGTGTCGCGCTGCTGCAACTCCCGACTCACCTCCTCCAACCGCTGCCAGATGACAGGCAGCGTGAAAGCCGTGGAATCAGGGACAGGCACCCGACGTTGCTGTTCAAAATAATGACTCAGCATGACATCACGGGAGATGCTCTTCAGTTGTTCCAAGATGATTTCCATCTGTCGGCGTTCGATGGCCTCGCTGTCTTTGGTCTTTATGAGACGAGCCAAGACGGAGTCCTGCTCGCAAAGCTTAAAATGGTACATGCCAAGGTGGATACTATACATCAGGTAGTTGCTCAAGTTGTCCGGGTCGTTCAGCCGAAAAACGGGTTGACGGAAAAAAGCCACCGACTCTTGCGGATTGCAGCCTTGATAGCCCATGCAGTCATTGGACAAGGCAAAAAGCACATCGGTGCACAGAAATTTACGGGTTTGTTCACTGAAGCCGTTGGCCTTGGCATATCGGGCGACCGTGTCGCAGATGCTGTGATAAGCCCGGTTGAAGCACTGCATGTATTCGTCCAAGGGAAGGTCATAGTGCTGCAAGGAGTCGGGTCGCCAATAGATTACGTCTGACATCTCTTTGGAAAAACGGTTACAGGCGACACAGCGTTCGTCCACCCGTCCGCTGAAGGTGATGGCATCCACATCCTTGTTCAGCCGACCGGCATCAATCGTGATGTGGAGCGAATCGCCCGGCGAGGCATAAAGCATGAATATCCCGTCATAATCAATGGAAAAGTCATGTCCGAAGGGAAAATCCAGATTGGCCCGGAAGCGTCCGTCCTCATCTAAGGGAACATTCATGCGGGAATCCGTACTGAAGGAATCATTGACATTGATATTGAGCGACCGCGGCGTATCCGCCTGCCGGTTGACGACCTGTCCGGTGATGACGATGTTTCCCTTCTGCGCCATGCCACCCACGGCACACAGCAGGAAAAGCAAGATAAGTAAACCTGTTTGTTTCATAGTATTTTAACGTTAAAGTTCTACCAAAGCAATTTCCGCCCCAGCCAGGCTTCCATCACGCCGCGCATGCCCAGATAGACCAGGAAGGCAAGCCAGAGGGCGTGGTTGCCCAGGCGGTCGAACCCGGCCCAATAGATAAGGAAAAAGCAGAGACTGGCGACGAAGATGGACTGGAGCATCCAGCGGGTGGACGTCGTGCCGATGAAGAGGCCGTCGAGCAGGAAGGCCGAGAAGCTCACCAGGGGGATGGCCAGCGTCCAGTAATGAAACTCAGCCGAGGCCGCGATGACTTCAGCCTCGTCGGTGAGCAGGCCCAGAAAACCTTGCCCGCCCGCAGCATAGAGCAGCGTGAAGGCCACAGCCATGCCCAGCCCCCAGACAAAGAGACAGCGCACCGTGCGGCGGAAGGCCGGCATGTTGCCCGCGCCGTAGAAGCGTCCGCCGAGCGCCTCGCCCGCATAGGCAAAGCCGTCCATCACGTAAGAGAAGAGGGTGAAGAGCTGCATGAGCAGCGTGTTGACGGCCAGGATGATGTCGCCCTGACGCGCTCCCGTAGAGGTGAAAAACACTGTGGTAGCAACGAGGCAGAGCGTGCGCAGGAAGATGTCGCGGTTCACCTGGAAGAAGCGGGCCATCGCCCGGCGGTTGGCAAAGTCGCGCCAACGCCAGCGGCGGCGCAGCGAGCCGTAGTAGCGGCGCCACAGCCACACGGCCATACCCGCCCCTGCATACTGGGCCAGCAGCGTGCCGAGGGCGATGCCTTCGACCTTCATGTCCAGCAGGAAGACAAAAGAAAGGCTGGCCGCGATGTTGACCACATTTTGCGTGATGGCGATGAACATGGGGAAGCGTGAGTTCTGCATCCCGATGAACCACCCCGAAAAGCTGTAGAGCGCGAGCACCGCAGGCGCACCCCAGATGCAAATGTAGAAATAGAGCCGCGCATTGGCCTGCACCTCGGGCGAAGCCTCGATGAGCCGGAAAGCCACCCACTGAAGGGGATACTGCAGCACGAGCAGTGCCAGCGCGATGAGCACGCCCACGCCGACAGAGCGCAGGAGCAGGCGCGTCACTTCGTCCAGGTCGCGGCTGCCGAAAGCCTGCGAGGTCATGCCGCTCGTCCCCATGCGCAGGAAACCGAATATCCAGTAGACCATGTTGAACAGCATCCCGCCCACGGCGATGGCACCGATGTAGACCGGCGAGCCCAGATGGCCGGCGATGGTGACGTCGACCAGCCCGAGCAGCGGGACCGTGATGTTGGAGATGATGGAAGGGACGGCGATGTGCAGGATTCGCTTGTGCATGTCGGTGGAGGGATTAGAACACGTAGGTCAGTTCCTTGAACGCATAAGTGCGCAGGCGGCCTGTCGAATCCTCCAGGATGAGATGGCCGTCGTCCTCCACGTGGTGCAGCCGTGCGCTGAACTCTCCCTGCTCGTCGCGGTAGGTGTGGAAGCCGTTTTTCCGGAAAAGGGCCTCGCGGTAGTGTTCGCGCACGACGCCCATCTTCCCTTGCTGGAGCAGGCGGTAATAGGCTTCGAAATGCTTCAGGATGTGTTCCAGCACATGGCGACGCTTGCAGTGCATGCCGCACACTTGCAGGATGGAGGCCGGATTGGGCGCATCGCTGCGAAACTCCGTCTGGTTGATGTTCAGCCCGACGCCGATGATGCTCTGCGCGATGTATTCGCCCGCCAGGTCATTTTCTATCAGGATGCCCCCCACCTTGCGGTCGCGCCAGTAGATGTCGTTCGGCCACTTGATGCTGAAGCGGCGCACGAAGCGGCGGAACGTGTCGAACACGCTGAGCGCGATGGCCTGCGACAGCAGGAACTGCTGGCGGGCCGGGAGGAACGTCGGCCGGCACGAGATGGTGAACAGCAGGTTCTTTCCCCGCTCCGACTCCCACGAGTTGCCCCGCTGGCCCTTGCCTCCGGTCTGGTATTCGGCCGAGAGCACCAGAAACTCTTTGTCGGCAGGATGTTCACAGCGACGGATGGCCGCATTGGTCGAATCCGTCTCTTCGACACGGATTATTTCGAAATGGTCCAGATAATGTTTCATATTAATGATGTAAAAGTTTTAAAAGGTAAAAGCAAGCCAGCAGCCCCTCCAAACCTCCCCCGAAGGGGAGGCTTTCTATTAGCTTGAGGATTTTTTAAGCCTCCCCTTCGGGGGAGGTTTGGAGGGGCTCGGGGCTACCCCAGCGGCGGATAGAAGGCATCCTCGATGTGGTCAATGCGGCATCCGCGCCCACTGCCGACGACGGCAATGACGTCAAACCTCACCGGCACGTCCATCCCGAACGCCTGCAGGTAGGCATCCGTCGCCCGGACGATGCTGCGCACCTTGCGCCCGTCCACAGCCTCGTCGGGGCGTCCGTATGCATCGCTGCGCCGCGCCTTCACTTCCACCACGACGAGCAGGCCGTCACGCTCCGCCACGATGTCCAGCTCATGCCGTCCCGCCCTCCAGTTGCGATGGCGGATGCAGTATCCCCTTGCGGCCAGAAAATCGGCTGCAAGGTCTTCCCCGGTTTTCCCCAGCAGGTTGTGTTCGGCCATAAGCTATGATTCTTGGAGCTTTTTGCAAATTTAATCTTTTTATACTTTCCGATTCACGGACGAGCCATTATTTTTGCAGATGTTATGAGCAAAGAAGTTAAAAAACGTGTGAAAGTGGCTCCGACCGAGCCCAAGCGTACCCGGCGCATGGTGTGCTGGGTGAGCGAAGACGAAGCCGCCATCGTCGACCGCTACCTGGCTAAATACAAAATCACCAACAAGGGCCGGTGGATGCGCGAGACAATGCTGGCCTTCATCTATCACACGATGGAAGAAGACTACCCCACGCTCTTCAACGAACACGACATGCGACGCTGACTCCCCATGAACGAAGACATCCTCTACATGAAGCAGGCGCTGGCCGAAGCCCGGCTGGCTGCCGAACGCGGCGAAGTGCCCGTAGGCGCGGTCGTCGTCTGCCGCGGCCGCATCATCGCCCGCACGCACAACCTCACCGAGACACTGACCGACGTCACCGCCCATGCCGAGATGCAGGCCATCACCGCCGCAGCCGGCACGCTGGGCGGCAAGTATCTGAACGAATGCACGCTCTATGTCACCGTCGAGCCTTGCCCCATGTGCGCCGGTGCGCTGGGTTGGGCGCAGCTGGGTCGGCTGGTCTACGGCGCCGACGACCCGAAGCGCGGCTACCACGTGTATGCCCCCGGCGTGCTCCATCCCAAGACGACCGTCACCCGCGGTGTCTTGGCCGACGAAGCCGGTACGCTGATGACGGAGTTCTTCCGCAAGCGGCGGTGACTCCTTTCCCTCCACATTTTCGACAATAACCCTCCACCCCGCAAACGCAGCCTCCCCAGGCTGCCCCTCCACGCCCTTCACTCCGCCCGGGAGCGGAAAGAAGGGTAGCCGACCACGGAAAGGAGTCGGCTCACGAACGGACTCCTTTCCGTGGTCGGAGCGAGTCTGTGTTTTTTTCACCTCTGCAACGGCTTTATTTTCAACATCATTTTTCCTATCACATGATGATACGTATTACATAATTTCCACTCTTCCCCTCACCTAAGCAACCGCCTCCAAAGAACAATAAATAAACAATAAGCCCCTTCCTTGCGAATCTTAATTTTCCTCCTCACAGTCGAGAAAGCTTCATCTTCGCAGCGACGAAAAACTCCAACCCGCAAACAGGCAAACGGCCTGAATACACTTGCCAGTCTCGATACCAGTTCGGAGGCGGCAGGCAAACAGGAACAACTTTCACATCACAAAACTTTTTTAGGAAACACATTACACAAGCACACATACGATAAAAAACTCCCGAATCAGGAAGCCGGATATCAATATACCGTAATCAACCTCTTCCTACAAGCATTTTTCTTAACATCTATTTCAAAGCATATAACATAAAGCTATCACTTCCCTTATATACGCGCGCATAATGACGCATATCTATCACAAACACCACGCAGGAAAAATATAACAAAATACTTACATCATATAATAATATGACCGCATAATAATACAAATATTAATCTATTAATGTCAAATTAATAACATATTGTATTGTAAAGAGCGTTAAAAGTAACATTTTAATTTGTAGGATTACACATTTCTTTTCTTACATTTGCATCCGCAAGACTAAACAAGGCCAGAATTTAGGATTCAATAACGAGATTTAAGGTAATTGATTTGTTTTCATTTAAGCGTATTTATTAAACATGAGAAAACTTTCTGTAATGGTGTGCACTTTGTTGCTCAGTGGAGCGGCATACGCACAAAACATGACGGTGAGAGGAAAAGTCACAGCCAACGGTGAGGAATTGCCCGGTGTGACCGTCACCGTAAAAGGTTCAGGAGGAGGCACCATCACCTCTCTGGATGGTGATTACAGCATCAAGGCTGATGCAGGAAGCATCCTGGTGTTCTCCTTCATCGGGTATGAAACAGTGGAAATCCCCGTGAAGGGCAACGGGCCCATCAATGTGGAGCTGAGAGAGAAAACGACCGACTTGGACGAAGTGGTCATCGCCGTGCCCTACGGCACAGCCAAGAAGTCGAGCTTCACGGGTTCGGCCGGCGTAGTCGACCGGAAAATCATCGCCAACTCGCAAGTGGCCAGCGTGTCGAAGGCCTTGCAAGGCAGCGTCGCAGGCTTGCAGTCATTCTCGCTCAGCGGCCAGCCGGGTGAAGACGCCACCATCATCATCCGCGGCGTAGGCTCGGTCAATGCTTCCACCACGCCGCTCTATGTGGTCGACGGCGTCCCTTACGACGGTGCGCTCTCCTCCATCTCCAACCAGGACATCGCTTCCATCACCGTGCTGAAGGATGCGGCCGCAGCGTCGCTCTATGGCTCACGTGCAGCCAACGGCGTAGTGATGATTACCACGAAACAGGGTTCGAAATCCTCATCGCCCAGCATCGAGATTTCAGCCAAATACGGCTTCTCAGACCGTGCGGTGAAGGACTATGAACAGGTGAGCACCGAGGAATATTTCATGCTCGAGTGGGAGGCCATCCGCAACCACCGCATGAGCTCCGACATCGGCGACACGGCGGAAGAAGCCGCACGCTATGCCAGCCAGAACCTCATCACAAACTACATCGGCATCAACCCCTACGGCTCAGCCTATCCGCAACCCATCGGCACGGACGGCAAACTGGTGGAGGGCGCCACACTCCTGTGGGACGACAGCTGGGAAGATGCCCTCTCGCAAGACGCACACTACACCGACCTGAGCGCACGCATCTCGGGCGGAAGCGAAAACTCCCAATACTACTTCTCGCTGGGCTATCTGAACAACGAGGGTGCTTACATCGGATCAGGCTTCAAGCGCTACAACCTGCGCGCCAACATCACTTCGGACCTGACCAAGTGGCTGCAAGCCGGCGTGAACGTGTCGCTCACCCACTCCATCCAGGACTACCCTGACTCGGACGACTCCTCGATGAGCAACGTCGTGCTGGCCGCGCGCAGCATCCCGTCGTTCTACCCCGTCTACGAACGCGACCCGGACACGGGCGCCTATGTGCTCGACGAAAACGGCGACCGCATCTATGACTACGGCGACTACCGTCATGGCTCGTATGCAGGCTACAACCAGGCCCAGTCCATGCTCTACGACAAGAACGAAATCAAGCGCGATGCAGCCTCCGTGCGCGGCTTCCTGCAAGTGACCCCCATCGAAGGACTGAGCTACAAGATGTCGCTCAACATCGACTACAACAGCCGCTTCACCCACGACTATACGAACCCGACTTACGGAAAAGAACCCGTGACCGGCTCGGTCAGCAAATACAACTACCGCACGACGGGCATGACCTTCAACAACGTGGTGAACTACACGCACACCTTCAAGGAAGCACACAACCTGCGCCTCATGGCCGGACAGGAGTATTACGAGTATAATACGTCCAACTTCGGCGGAAGCCGCTCCAATGTGTTCACCGACGGCTATTTCGAACCCGACGTGGCCTCCACGTTGACCGGCTTCGAAGGCAACAGCGACCAATACAAACTGCTCAGCTACTTCGGCAGCGCGGAGTACAACTACAAGGAAAAGTATTTCGGCTCGGTGTCTGTCCGTACCGACGGTTCCTCACGCTTCCATCCGGACAACCGCTGGGGCACGTTCTGGTCGTTTGGCGCATCGTGGAAAATCGCCCGCGAGAAGTTCATGGAGCCGACAGCCGACTGGCTCTCCGACCTGACGCTCCGTGCCAGCTACGGCGCACAGGGCAATGACAACGTGGGCTACTATGCCTACCAGGCACTCTACGACATAGGCAGCTTCCTGGGCGAATCGACCCTGACAGCTTCCCGCCTGGAGACACCGGACCTCTCCTGGGAGACCAACCTGAACGCCAACATCGGCGTGGACTTCGCACTCTGGAACAGCCGTCTCTATGGTACAGTGGAGTGGTTCCAGCGCACGTCGAAGGATCTTCTCTTCGCACAAGACCTGGTGCCTTCATCGGGCTTCTCATCCATCGACGCCAACATCGGCAAGGTGAAAAACTACGGCTGGGAAATCACCCTCGGCGGTACACCCATCATGACGAAAGACTGGACATGGCGTCTGTCTGTCAACGCGACGACCTACAAGAACGAGATAGTCGACATCCCCACCGACGAGATGTGGAACGGACAAAAGAAATGGGTCAAAGGCGGCTCGCTCTATGACTTCTGGATGTATGAATGGGCAGGCGTAGACCCCGAGACAGGCGACGCACAGTGGTATTACACGGACGACGAGACCGGCGAACGCCTGATCACGACCAACTACGGCTCACTCGATTCGGACGACAAAGTGAAGGTCGGCAACTCCCTGCCCAAAGTGAGCGGTGGATTCCAGTCAGACCTCACCTGGCGCGACCTCTCGCTGTCCATGTCGTTTGCCTACGCCATCGGCAACAAGATATACAACCGCGACAAGGCCAGCCTCATGGGTGTGAACGGAGCCAACGGAAGCACGATGAGCAAAGACCTGCTCAACCGCTGGACGACGGAGAACCGCTACACCGACATTCCCCGGCTCGAATATGAACAAAACAGCTACTTCACCCGCGAAAGTACCCGCTGGCTCGTCAACGGAAGCTATCTCCGTCTGAAGACCATCACGCTCAACTACAACCTGCCCAAGCAGTGGATACAGCCCGCCATGCTCAAGGAAGTCAGCGTCTACGTACAGGGTGAAAACCTGCTCACCTTCTCCAAGCAACAAGGACTTGACCCCGAGCAGGCCATCAGCGGCGTGACCTATTGGCGCTATCCGGCCATGAAGACCATCTCATTCGGCATCAATGTAAAACTCTAAAGACACTTTGACACAATGAAACTAAACCTCAAAACAATATGCTTGGGAGCCTTCGCATCCTGCACACTGGCGGCATGCGACCTCGACACCACTCCCACCACTTCGCTCGACACCTCGGCCGTGTTCCAGAGCACTGACAATGCCGACGCCGTCCTGCGCGGCGTGTGGTACTACATGTTCAACTCCGGCTCCACGTATGCGTCCGTCGGACTGAACTCCCTCCTCATCAACGACGACTTCGGCGGTTCCGACGTCGTCCGAGCACGCAGCTACGGATTCTCGTCCAGCTACTCATTGACCAACGGATTCTCGCGCGGAGAGTACAACGGCGTGATGTGGGACATCATGTACACCGCCATCAACAACTGCAACGCCGTCATCGCCAACATCGACCATGTGGAGGGAGACGGGAGCGAAAAGAACCGCATCAAGGGACAGGCGCTGGCCACACGCGGCTACGCCTACATGATGCTCGCCTCGCACTACTCCTTCTCCATCGAGAAAGACCCGGATGCCGTCTGCGTACCCATCTGGCTTGAGCCGAGCGACTACGACTCCGCCCTCCACGGCATTCCCGCCTCAAGCGTCAGCGAAGTGTATGCACAGGCGCTCAGCGACTTGAAAGACGCGCTCGACTACATCCCCGAGACCTACTCGCACGGCAACACATCGACCGACCAGTACAAAATCGACCACCTCGTCACGCTGGGCCTGCTCGCACGCACCAGCCTCTATGCCGCACGCTGGCAAGACGCCTATGACTACGCCGACGCCGCACTGGCCATCAACAGCTACATCATGACCGAGGACGAGTTCAACGGCGGATTCAACGACTACACGAACGGCGAATGGATGTGGGGACTCTCACCCACCCTCGACGACAACCTGCCCGCCTATACCTTCTACTTCAAGGACACGACAACTCCGGGAGCTTCCTACACCAGCCTCTGCGCCGACCCGAACTTCGTCAACACCGCGTTCGAAGAAGGCGACTACCGCAAAGACATGTACCGCTTCGGCTACACCCAACAGGGGCAAGAGTACAAGATGCTCTGTACGAAGTTCCGCTTTGCCGACGTGGAGAACCAGATGGCCGACATCCTGCTCATGCGCACCTCCGAGATGTACCTTATCAAGATGGAAGCCGCCGCACACCTCTCCGGCAAGGAATCCGAAGCCCAGACCATGCTCCAGGAATTCCGCCAACACCGCATGAAGAGCGGATACACAGCCGCACCCGTCACAGCCACGGGCGACGACCTGCTCGCGGAGATATGGCTCGAACGCCGCAAAGAGCTCTGGGGCGAAGGTTTCTCGCTGACGGACATCATCCGCACCCAGCAGTCAGTCTCCCGCCAGCAATACATGACCCAGCAGTATGACACTGATGGCAATCCGATGTACGATAAGGATGGTAAACCCTTGGAGGTCAACGCCGGGCACACCACCCTCTCCCTCCCCGACGACACACCCTTCGTCGCGAACAGCATCTACTACCTCTTCCGCATTCCCGAGCAAGAGGAGCTGCAAAACCCCGACCTCTACTCGCGCTATCCGAAATCCGACCTCTATTGATGGCCGCACATATGCTGAGAGGCACAAAGCCCGGAGTCGTCACTCTACAGGCTTTGTGCCTCTCTCTTTTGCATGCGGCCCGAACGCCGGCGTCAACGGCCGATGTCGTCGATGTCCTTCCAGAAGATGTTCGGACTGATAAGCGTCCTTCGCGTCACCTGCTTGTGCTGCCCGCGGCTGTACTCCGGGATGAAGCGCACCTTGGCCGCAGTGATTTGCCTCGAAGTGACCTCCTCAGCCGAGTCCACGCCCGCACCCTGCGAGGAGCATGTCAGGAAAAACGTCCCCACACCCTTGAGGCGGACCGAGCGCCCCTCGTTCATCAGCTCAGCCAATACCGGACCGAGGTTGGCCAACACGGCATAGACATCGCCAGCCGTCACGGCGCGGGGATGCCACTTCCCGTCGCCTTTCTGTTTCACTTTCTTGTAGTATGCCATATCATCACATATTAGTATTGTCCAGAGACGGACACCGGGCCTTGTATAGATGCACTACGTATGCAGTACAAATAAATACAGGCCTGAATGGAAAACCATACGGTATGATAACATAAATCATACCGTATGATAATAGAAAACATACCGTATGATTTCATAAAACATACCGTATGATTTCCATTTAAGTCCGTAAGCCACCGCCGAAGAAGCACGTATCCGTCCTAAATGAAACGCATCCTCACGGCAGACAAGGTGCACCATCAGCCCTTCATGCTTCCATCGTCATCCCTCATCAGACCACATCGTCCTTGACTTCCTCAAAGTCCACGTATTCCCCCTCGTCGGGACCGAAAATCTTTCGACGCGGACCATTGCCGTGCCGATGCCCGGAAGGACCGCTCTCCGGTTCGTAGACAGTCTCCCCGTCCACGGTGCTCGTACCCGACCCGGACGGCCTGCGTGAACGGTTGCCGGACGGCCCCTGCGGGCCACGGCCTAGGAATGTCTGCACCAGGCGCAGCAAGGCTGTCCCGAAGAAAAGGGCAACAAAAAACAACAGCAGGGGTATCGTTATCAGGCATCCCATATATAATAAGGTATTAAAATAAGACTTTAGTTGAACATATATCTTACCTCTAACAACAACCGTGCCAAACCGTCATTGCCCACGCCGGAAGGTCACGAGCGACAACACGAGATACCACACGATGACAGCTGCGAAACCCGCCACGCCCAGCAGGGCAAACAAGGGGACACAGCCGAGGAGGAAGACATAGCGCAGACGATTATCGCGCCAGGAGAGGTTCTTGAATTTCAGGGAAAACATCGGAAGCTCGCACACAAGCAGTCCCGACATGAGGCCGACAAGCACGAGCAGGCACACGCCCCCGTACGTGCTCCCGACAAACACTCCATGCGCTCCAGCCGCGAGCGAAGCCCAAAAGAGCGTGTTGGCCGGCGTAGGCATGCCGATGAAAGAAGAAGTCTGGCGGGGGTCAATATTGAATTTGGCCAGCCGAAGGGCCGAGAAGACAGACAAGAGGAAGCCTGCATAGGGAAGCCACGAAGCAAAAGGTGCCAAAGCCTCGGGCCAGTCCGATTCGCGCAAGAGTGAGAAGGCAATCATGGCCGGAGCCAGTCCGAAACTGATGTCGTCGGCCAGCGAGTCGATGTCCTTCCCGATGGGCGAACGGGCGTCGAGCAGGCGGGCCAGCATTCCGTCGAAGAAGTCAAACACGGCTGCCATGACTATAAACAGCAACGCCAGGTCATAGCGCATCTCGTAGGCCATGACCGTGGCAATGCATCCCGCGAACAGGTTGCAGCAAGTGACCGTGTTCGGGATATGACGAGTAAAGCGATTAGCCATAAGTCTTGAAGTCTGATTATCTTAGTTTAGCGATGACAGTCTGGTTGCCGACAGTCTTCTGCCCCATCTTGACACATATCTCAGAACCAAGAGGCAGGTAGACATCCACTCTCGAACCAAACTTAATGAAGCCCATGTGCTCGTCGATGTAGCATTCCTCCCCTTCACTGGCGTAGGTCACGATACGCCTTGCGACAGCCCCGGCTATCTGCCGGGCCATGACTTCAGTCCCTTCCGGAGTCTCGATAACGACCGTGGAACGCTCGTTCTCCGTGCTGGCTTTAGGCAGGAAAGCTTTGTGGAAGTTGCCGTTCTGGTGCTCGACCTTCTTCACGACGCCATCGACTGGATACCAGTTGGCATGCACATTGGTGATGCCCATGAAGATGGAAATCATGATTCTGCGGTCATGGAAGTATTCATGCTCCTCCACTTCCTCGGCCACGACTATACGTCCGTCAGCCGGAGCAACGACGATGCGCTCCGTGTCCTTGCCGAAAAGACGGATGGGGCAACGAAAGAAATTGACCATACCCAAATAACAAATGAGACTGACCGTCGCGACAAGATAGAGCACGAGATGGTTTTCGAAAGCATAATAGGCAGCCACATTGACAGCTATCAGCAGGAGACACGAAATAATCAGGATGTGAGTTCCTTCTCTATGGAGTCTTATTTTCTTTAGCTTTTTAAGTTTATTCATTTCTCGACGAGTAGCAGTTATTGTGCAAAAGTAGGGTTTATTTAATAAAACTGCAAATAAGAGGTATGAATAAACGTATGTTTGATATGTAATTTCGCATGAAAAGGCATGCAAGGCCTGTCAAAAAGCAAGCGACGGACGCCGACTCGCACCCGAAGGCACGGCAGGCGTCCGCAGAACCAGTTGAGACTTTCGATGTAGAAGCGTCAGCGTGCTTCCTCCAGTTTGCTGTTGATGTCGTCGATAACATCCGGCAGCTCAGCGATGGTGTCGACCACATAGTGTGCCCCGGCCTCCAGCATGCGGCGGCGCACTTGCGTCTTGCGATATTCCAGTTCGGCCCGTGTCATGCAGGCGGCCTCTTCCTGGGTCAATCCCATCTCGTTGCTGCCCATCACGACGCCCACGGTCCACACCTTGGCATTGATGCCTTCCTTGATGTCGGCGATGGTGTCACCATACTTCAGGACAGTGTCTGTGTCGGTGATGCCCAGGTCGGCCATGTTTTTTTGAATCATGTACGGGAAGGGGCGTCCCTTGGGCAGACCGTCGGGAGTGACGCAGTTGTCCACCGTATAACCCTTGGCGGCAGCTCCGGGCACCACCACGTCCATCATGGCACGGGTGTAGCCCGTGGTGGAACCGATGCGGACGCCTCGTGCACGCAGGGAAGCCAGCGTCTCGATGACCCCGGGGATGGGAGTGACATATTCGGAGAGAGAGACGAAGAGGTAGCCCTCAAACTTGCGGTTCATCTCGACGACGTCCTCTTCCGTCCAGTCGCGGTGATAGAGGTTGACAAACTGGCTGCCGATTTCCTCCATGCGGAAGAGTTCGCGGATGTGGTCGATTTTGGCCATGCCCATCGGACGGCGGGCCTGTTCGAGCGTCACGTCGACGCCGATTTCCTTGAATGCCTTGAGAAATGCTGCCACAGGAGCGAAGCAGCCATAGTCTACGGCCGTTCCGGCCCAGTCCATGATAATACAATCAATCTTTTTCATATTGCTTTATTTATCCTATTTTTTATTACCTGATCAGTCAACAGCGGATGCCCACGCGGAAGGGATTCCGGTCGATGGCATAGCGGAAGGCTTCTTCCGCCCGGCTGAGCGGAAAACCGTCGTGGATAAGCTCCGCGATGGGATATTTCTGCCAGCAGCGGCTGACGAACGACACGGCCTCGCGGAAATCCTCGCCGTTGTAGTTGTGCAGTCCCTTGATGGTGCTCAGACGGCGTATGACCATCTCCGAGTCGATTTTCACCTTGTCCTGCGGGCAGACTCCTCCCACCCAGACAGCCACGCCGCCTATGTCCAGCGAGCTGACGGTGGCTTCCATCGACTCGATGCGTCCGCTGTAGTCAATCGTCACGTCTGCCCGTAAGTCCGCCAGCGCCTTGTCGTCGGGCAGACAGGTCCTCGTGGCCCCGAAACGTCCGGCCAGGGCCAGCCGCTCACGGTTGATGTCGATGGCGACTATCTCCCCTGCACCCCGCTCCCGGCAGATGGCACAGGCGACGATGCCCAGCATCCCGATGCCCCAGATTGCCACCCGGCGACCCCGCAACTCGCCTGCTAAACGTAAAGAACCGACAACAGTAGAGATGGCGCAGTTGATGATAGAGCCGACCGGTAAGGGGATGGACTCATCCAGTGGCAATATAGGTGTATGTTTGCGGAGCAACGTGTGTTCGGCCAACCCGCCGTGGAGTGTCGACTCCGGAGTGAGCTGCTCATGCCCGTATTTGAACAAGTCGGGCGACTTCTGAGGGATGCCTCGGCGCGAAAGTTCCGTCGAGGGGTCTGACGCATAGATGGCCCATGTCACCCGCTGCCCCACGTGCAGAGGATTGCCGTCGGCATCCGTCACGCCGGGAGCTATGGCTGCGACCCGCCCTACAATCTCATGTCCGAGGATGGTGGGCGACTTCTCGATGCGTTTGCCCAAATAGGTGCTGATGTCGCTCCGACACAGCGTGGCATATTCGTTCCTGACCAACACTTCGCCCTCTTTCAAGGCCGGAATGTCACATTCTTCCATCTGCAGCGGCGTGCCGGCTTTCCGGAACACGATGATTTTGCTTTTTGCCGTCATAGCTTTCTCCGTTTTTTTGGTTGACGCTGCAAAGGTCTGCATTTCGGGCGACCTGAAAAATGAATCTTCATGAATCATTTATGAAAAAGAAGGCCGTTTCATGAATTAACATACATGTACCCTGTTTGTAACACTGCTGTAACGACCAGCACCACACGCCACACCATCCGCCTGCTGCGGAGACCCACGCCGGACGAAAGGCGGCATCCGAAGAAATCTATTTACATCTCCCCTCCAGCCCGCCTTCCGCGGCATTCTTTCCGGAAAGCCCATGAACAGGGCGTTCCAGCTCCCTTGACACGGCGCGGGGACGGAAAGGAAGGCGGGCGTGTCTACCCTCCTTTCCGTCCCCGGCTACCCTCCTTTCCGCTCCTGCACCGTCTCCACCCGGCATTTCCGAAGGGAAAAATGACAGTAAAGCATGATTACAGAGAAAGAAGGCGGGCCGACGTGTCACCACCTCGCGGGAGTGAATTATTTAAAGTCGTTAATTCCCCACGCCTTTTTGAATCCGGAAAGGGAAAAATTTTTATTTTTGTAGATTTCCAACAAATTACATGATATGACAGAGCAAAAGCAGTTGACAGACATTTACGAACGATTGAACCTGTTGCGACACGAAGGAGTGAAGATGAAAGACATCGCAGCCCATGCGGGCATCTCTCCCAGCGTACTGTCGGCACTCTATGCCACTGTGTTGCCGGAGTTTTGCAGGCAGCTTCCGGAAAAAGGCTTCGACGAGGCGCTGGACGAGGCACTGACACAGGTCAACAACCTGTCCCGGAAAAGGCTCTTCGAACTGCTCGAAGACCTGCATGCCCGCCTGCTCGACCTCTCGGACAAGATGACGGCTTCCGCTTCGCGCAAGGTGCATCCGTTTATCAACTTCCTGAAAGAAGCCACGGTCCTGTCAGCCGGCAAGCTGGGCAACCTGCCTGGCATCTACATGTCCTACAGCTGCTCCTCATCCGTGCGTGCACTGAAGGCAGAGCCGTTTTACTTCACCCTCTCCGACGACTGCCACAGCTTCATCGCAGGACGTAAGAGCATCCACGACTCCATCCGCGAGGGTGTGGGCATCATCCAGGAACAGCAACTCATGTATATCCTATTCAATGCGTTCCAGGAACCCAACATGTCGCTCGTCACAGTCTACCTGCAACTCCCGTTTCTCGAACACATCCGCTACCTGCGGGGGCTTTACCTCGTGCCCGACTACAACAAAAATCCCATCGCGCGGCGCATCGTGCTCGTCAAGCTCAGTGACAGCTACTCGCCCGAAGAGTTCGAACGGACAGAGGCCGGCATCATCACGCAAGACAAGTTCACGGACGAGCAACGGCAAATCTTCGACTACACCTGCTGCAACTCCGACTACATAAAGATGTGCACACTGCCCTCACCCAAGCTCGATCTGCGTGACCTGGAGGCCGAGAAGAAATTTCTCGATGCCGAGTCGAGCATCTTTGAACAGTGACTGTTCATAACTATTCGCCCGCAAGTTTGGCCATTCCGCAAAGCGGAAGTAACTTTATCGCCCAAGTGACTGAAGCGCGGGGCGAAAGCTTCGTCTTCCCTCACTCTTAATTCTTCATTTACAGATTATGCACGACTTTGTTCATTTACACGTCCATAGCCAATACTCCATCCTCGACGGACAGGCCAGCATCCAACGCCTCGTCGACAAAGCCATAGCCAACGGCATGCGGGGCATGGCACTGACCGACCACGGCAACATGTTCGGCGTGAAGGAATTTTATAACTACGTCAACAAGAAGAACGGCAAGGTCAAAGATGAAATCAAAGACCTCAAAAAGCGCATCGCGGCGCTCGAAAGCGGCAAGGAAGAGGCCGACGACCCGCAGGCGGAGATAGCCTCCTGCAAGACCCGCCTGGCCGAAACCGAACGGAAACTGTTCAAACCCATCATCGGCTGCGAGATGTACGTGGCCCACCGCCGCTTGTTCAACAAAGATGGCAAGCCCGACCAGGGCGGCTACCACCTCATCGTGTTGGCCAAAAACCTGAAAGGCTACCACAACCTCATCAAGCTCGTGTCCAAAGCCTGGACCGAAGGCTACTACATGCGTCCGCGCACCGACCGCGTCGAACTGGAAAAATACCACGAGGGACTCATCGTCTGCTCCGCCTGTCTGGGCGGGGAAGTGCCCCGCATGATTCGGGCCGGACGGTTTGACGCGGCTGAGGAGGCCGTACAGTGGTACAAACGCGTGTTCGGCGACGACTACTACCTGGAGCTGCAACTCCACAAGGCCACCGTCCCCCGCGCCAACCATGAGACCTATCCCCTGCAGCTCGAAGTGAACAAGCACCTGAAGGAATACAGCCAGAAGTATGGCATCCGGCTGGTGTGTACCAACGACGTGCACTTCGTCGACGAGGAAAACGCCGAGGCGCACGACCGCCTGATATGCCTCAGCACGGGCAAAGAACTGGACGACCCGAACCGTATGCTCTACTCCAAGCAGGAGTGGTTCAAGACGAGAGAGGAAATGAGCGAGATATTTGCAGATATGCCTGAGGCGCTGGCCACCACCGTGGACATCTGCGACCAGGTGGAGTTCTACTCCATCGACCATGCTCCCATCATGCCGACCTTCTCCATCCCTGAAGACTTCGGCACGGAAGAGGAATACCGCAAGAAATATACGGAGGAAGACCTCTTCAACGAGTTCACACGCAACGAGCACGGCGAAGTGGTGATGAGCGAGGCCGATGCCAAGGCTAAGATTGAGAAACTGGGCGGATACGACAAGCTCTACCGCATCAAGCTCGAAGCCGACTACCTGGCCAAGCTGGCTTTTGACGGTGCAAAGAGACGATATGGAGAAAATCTCTCCGACGAAGTGCGCGAACGGCTGGTGTTCGAACTCCACATCATGAAGACGATGGGTTTCCCGGGCTACTTCCTCATCGTACAGGACTTCATCGCCGCAGCCCGCGAGAAGCTCGGCGTGTCGGTAGGTCCGGGCCGTGGCTCTGCCGCCGGTTCCGCCGTGGCCTACTGCTTGGGCATCACGAAGATTGACCCCATCCAGTATGACTTGCTGTTCGAGCGTTTCCTCAATCCCGACCGTATCTCGCTCCCCGATATTGACGTCGACTTCGATGACGACGGACGCGGCGACGTGCTACGCTGGGTGACAGAAAAATACGGCCAGGAAAAGGTGGCCCACATCATCACCTACGGCACCATGGCTACCAAGTTGGCCATCAAGGATGTGGCCCGCGTGCAGAAACTGCCGTTGCCCGTCTCCAACCGCCTGTGCAAGCTTGTACCCGACAAGATTCCCGACAAGAAAGTCAATCTGGCCAATGCCATCGACTACGTGCCCGAACTGCGGGAAGCCGAAGCTTCGCCTGACCCTATCCTGCGCGACACGTTGAAATATGCACGTATGCTGGAAGGCAACGTGCGCAACACCGGCGTACACGCCTGCGGTACCATCATCTGCCGTGATGACATCACGGATTGGGTGCCCGTAAGCACGGCCGACGACAAAGACACGGGCGAGAAAATCCTCGTCACGCAGTATGAAGGCTCGGTCATCGAGGAGACAGGACTTATCAAGATGGACTTCCTCGGCCTGAAGACGCTGTCCATCATCAAGGAAGCCATCGAAAACATCCGCATCAGCCTGGGCGAAATCGTCGACATAGACTCCATCGACATCAACGATGCAGCCACCTACAAGCTCTACAGCGACGGACGCACCATCGGCACGTTCCAGTTCGAATCGCCCGGCATGCAGAAATACCTGCGCGAGCTTCAGCCCTCCACGTTCGAGGACCTGATTGCCATGAATGCCCTCTACCGTCCGGGGCCGATGGACTATATCCCCGACTTCATCGACCGTAAACACGGCCGGAAGCCCATCGAGTATGACATCCCCATCATGGAGAAATACTTGAAGGACACCTATGGCATCACGGTCTATCAGGAGCAGGTCATGCTGCTGTCGCGCCTTCTGGCCGATTTTACACGCGGCGAAAGCGACGCCCTGCGTAAAGCTATGGGAAAGAAGCTGCGCGACAAGCTGGACCACATGAAGCCTAAATTCATCGAAGGCGGAAAGAAAAACGGGCACGACCCGAAAGTGCTCGAAAAGATATGGACCGACTGGGAGAAGTTCGCTTCCTATGCGTTCAACAAATCGCACGCCACGTGCTACTCCTGGGTGGCCTACCAGACGGCCTACCTGAAGGCGCACTATCCCCCTCAGTACATGGCTGCCAACTTGAGCCGCAACATCTCACGCATCGATGAAATCACCAAGTTGATGGACGAGTGCAAGGCCATGGGCGTACAAGTGCTTGGCCCGGACGTGAACGAAAGTGCCAAGAAGTTCTCCGTAAACCACTGCGGAGACATCCGCTTCGGGTTGGGAGCCGTGAAAGGCGTGGGCGACAATGCCGTGCAAAGCATTATCGAAGAGCGGACAAAGAACGGTCCTTATCTCAGTATCTATGACTTCGTGCAACGTGTCAACCTCTTGGCTTGCAACCGCAAATGTATCGAAAACCTAGCTATGGCAGGCGCCTTCGACTCTTTCCAAGGAGTGAAGCGGGAGATGTTTTTTGCCAAAAACAGCAAAGATGAGACCTTCACCGAGTCACTCATTCGCTACGGTTCAAAATATCAAGCCGACAAGGCGTTGGCACTCAACTCCCTCTTTGGAGGCGAGAACCAGATAGAAATCGCCAAACCGGAAACGCCTCACTTCGAACCTTGGAGCGCCCTCGACCGCCTGAACTACGAACGCGACTTGGTCGGCATCTATCTCTCGGCACACCCGCTTGACGAATATGCCGTCATCCTGGAAAATGTCTGCAACACCCACATGGCTGACTTGGCCGACAAGACCGACTTGGCCAACCGCGACCTTCTCCTGGGAGGCATCGTCACGGATGTACGTGAGGGCCGCACAAAGAATGACAAGCCCTACGGCATAGTCAAGATAGAGGATTATTCAGGTTCTGGCGAACTGCCCTTCTTCGGAAACGATTGGCTGACCTGGTGCAACTATCTGCGAGTCGGCTATTTCCTATACATAAAAGCTAAGTGTGTCCCGCGCCAATGGCGTCCGGACGAACTCGACATCAAGGTAAACTCCATTGAGCTTCTGCCCGACATCAAGGAGAAAGTCATCGACAAGATTACCATCACTACGCCGCTCACCACACTCGACGACGAATTCATCGCCGACTTGTCATCCCTCGTAAAAAAGCATCCCGGCAACGCCGAACTGCACTTCCGGGTAATCGACAGCGACGGACAGATGCACGTATCTATGAGGTCGAAGAACGTTAAAATATCTGTTAAGCGCGACCTCATCGCCTATATAAAGAGCCGCCCGGAGTTGGAATTCAAAATTAATTAATACCTTTGCTCAAGTTTCAAACTTATAAAATAGAAAACTATGGCACTTGAAATTACTGATGCGAACTTTGAAGAACTGGTTGCTTCAGGCAAACCGGTAGTTGTGGATTTCTGGGCTACTTGGTGTGGTCCTTGCAAGAAGATTGCTCCCGAAATCGAAGCCTTGGCTAAAGAATACGAAGGACAGGCAATCGTTGGCAAATGCGACGTTGACTCCAACGACGGGTTGACCGGACGTTTCGGCGTACGCAACATCCCGACCGTGCTCTACATCAAGAACGGTGAAGTCGTGGACAAACAAGTCGGCGCTGCTCCGAAATCTACGTTTGAGGATAAGCTGAAAGCTATTCTCTAAGCTCTAACCTCTGCTATATCCGCTTTCATCTCTTACCTATTTTATATAGAGGTGATAGCGGATATTTTTTAACCCTACACGCTGAAGACTATGGCAACAGACGAATTTACCCTGGAAGACCTGGACGATGAAAAGACCATCGAGTTCATCAAGAACTATCTTCCGCAAGACTTGAAAGACAAATTCTCCGACGACGAACTCTACTACTTCCTCGACGTCATCACGGACTACTACACCAAAAGCGGATGCCTCGACGTGCAACCCGACAAGGACGGCTACATCGAGATAGACCAGGACGCCATCGTGGATTACGTAGTCAAGGAGGCCAAGAAAGACCAGATGGGCGACTTCGACCCGGAAGACATCCTTTTCGTGGTGCAAGGCGAAATGGAGTTCGGCAACTCGCTCGGACAGGTGGAATAAAGACAGTGAATGCCATGACAAGCCACGGCTCGTCATGGCATTTACTGTTAGAAGCAATCTTTAAGAAATACAACTGAAAACAAACGATATGTACTACGTCTCTAAACAAATGGAAATAGCCGGCAGCCACCGCCTCGAACTGCCCTACGAAAGCAAATGCCGACAACTGCACGGACACAACTGGATTGTCACAGTACACTGCAAGGCCAAGGAACTGAATGCCGAAGGCATGGTCGTCGACTTCAAGCACATCAAGGACAAAATACACGGCTACCTGGACCACGGCAACTTCAACGAACTCCTACCCTTCAATCCCACGGCCGAAAACATCGCACGCTGGATATGCGAACAAGTGGAACACTGTTACCGCGTGGACATCGAAGAGAGCCGGAACAATCATGTCACGTATATCAAAGACGAGGAGTGAACCCCCATGCGTATCAATGAAATCTTTTATTCCCTTCAGGGCGAAGGTTGCCATGCCGGCACGCCTGCCGTGTTTGTCCGCTTCGCGGGCTGCAACCTGAAATGCTCCTTCTGCGACACCGCACACGAAGCCTTCACGGAAATGAGCGAGGAGGACATCGTGCGCGAAGTGTCCCGGTATCCCGCCCGCCACATCGTGCTCACAGGCGGAGAGCCGACCCTGCAACTCACCACTTCGCTCGTCGACCGCCTCCATGCCGGAGGGTGGTATGTCCAGATGGAGACCAACGGCACACGGCCGTTGCCGGAGGGATGCCGCCTCGACTGGGTGACATGCTCGCCCAAAGACAGTCCCGTCCGCCTGACACACATCGACGAACTGAAGGTGGTCTACACGGGACAGGACATGACACCTTACGACCACTACGAAGCCTCCGTCCGCAGCCTGCAACCCTGCGACACGGGACACGCCGACGAGAATGCCCGCCTCCTGAAGGCTTCCATCGCCTACTGCCTCGACCACCCCGACTGGCACCTCTCCCTACAGACACACAAACTGCTGAACATCCGCTGAGGGCCAATCCGAAGCAATGCCGTCATGATAATCAATGCGGACAAATGACGACGATGACGGAAACCCTTCCGACGACACCGTGCCGACAGTCCGGCCACAGCCTTAAGGGTAGCCGCGGCTACCCTCCTTTCCGTCCACGGGCGGATAGGAGGGTAAGCTCGGGCGGATAGGACTCCGCTCACGGGCGCAAACCAGGCGCACATCCCATACCACCCACAGCATTGTCCATCAACACTTTACCCGACACAACATTTTTCACCTGCCACCTCCTCAGCGGCCACCAACACACAACGAGGTCCGCCGGAAAGCAAACCTCCCTGTATACCCTATCCTGTACGAAAATCATCAACACGTCAGTCCGCCTTCACCCCTCCGCCCGACCGACACGACAAAGGACATCCGCATCACGCGCCTGTCCGTCCGGACACCTCTGAGAAAACCGGGCTCTCCCACTCCTCTCCGTCCCCAACGCCGGCATTTCCCTGAAAAAAACACAAAAATGCACTCCGTTTCGCAGCCGGACGGACCAAACGGGAATTTTGCATAAAAACCGACCACTTTTTGCCGAAATAGTATGCCCCGCTGTATAGTTTTTTGCCATACTTTTACACTTGCTTTAAATCACGTAAACTTTGATATAAAAATGAAAAAGACCATGAAACAAGCGCGACGCATAGGCTTCCTGTTGCTACTGCTTGCCGGAATCTATGCCATGCCGGCACAGGCACAGCAAAACGCCGCAATCCGTCCGGGAGAAGTGTGGAACGACACAGACGGCAATCCCATCAACGCCCACGGTGGCGGAATGCTCTATCACGAGGGCACTTATTATTGGTATGGAGAATACAAGACGGGGAAAACCATCTTGCCCGAAGGAGCTACGTGGGACTGTTACCGCACGGACGTGACAGGCGTGAGCTGCTATTCGTCGAAAGACCTCCTCAACTGGAAATTCGAAGGCATCGTGCTCCCCGCAGTGAAAGACGACCCCGGACACGACTTGCACCCGTCGAAAGTGCTCGAACGCCCCAAAGTCATCTATAACCGGAAGACAGGAAAATTCGTGATGTGGGCCCATGTCGACAGCGCCGACTACGGCAAAGCTGCCGCAGGCGTGGCCGTGTCTGACTCTCCGGCAGGCCCGTTCGAATACCTGGGCAGTTTCCGCCCGAACGACGCCATGAGCCGTGACCAGACCGTGTTCGTCGACGACGACGGCCGTGCCTACCAGTTCTATTCGTCTGAAAACAATGCGACGCTCTACATCAGCCTCCTCACGGACGACTACCTGAAGCCCAGCGGCAAATTCACGCGCAACTTCATCAAGCAGTCACGCGAAGCTCCGGCCGTGTTCAAGCATGAAGGAAAATACTACATCATCAGTTCCGGCTGCACCGGATGGGACCCCAATCAGGCTGAAATAGCCGTAGCCGACTCCATCATGGGTCCGTGGAAAGTCATCGGCAATCCCTGCACGGGCCCCGATGCCGACAAGACATTCTACGCCCAGAGCACCTACGTGTTCCCCGTGGCCGGAAAGAAAGACGCCTACATCGCCATGTTCGACCGTTGGAACAAGAAAGACCTGCCCAACTCGCTTTACGTCTGGCTGCCCATTGAAATCAAGGACGGCAAAATCAGCATTCCTTGGAAAGCGCAGTGGAGCCCCGCCACAATGGAAACTTCAAACAACTGACAAGACAATGAACAGACATTTTCTCCCGGCTGCCGGTCTGCTGGCAGCCTCCTTTCTGGCCGGATGCACGTCTGTGCCGGAAACCATCGTGAGCATCACCAACCCCCTGCCCACCGAGCGCAGCGGGGAAATCGTGGAAATCCCCCTTTCACAGCTGAGCGCCATCGCTCCGGGCGCGGGGGAAACGTTCGTCGTGACCGATGCCGAAGGCTTCAAAGTGCCCAGCCAGGTGACGCACGACAGTCTGTTGATATTCCCCGTCTCGGTGGACGGCAACGCCACGGCGGACTACTGCGTGAAAGCCGGCGTGCCCGACAGCGTGCCCGTCACGTCGTGCGGCCGTGTCTACCCCGAACGCCTTGACGACTTGGCCTGGGAAAACGACAAGGCGGCCTACCGCGCCTACGGCCCTGCCCTCCAAGCCAAGGGCGAACGTGCATACGGCTACGACGTGTTCACCAAATCAGTGCCCGAACCGGTCGTGGAACACCGCTACGCCATGCAGACAGACCAAAAGGCATGGGATCAAATCAACGCTTGGTATCGTGAAGGACAAAAAGCCAAGGCCGACAGCCTGACTCACGCCATCACCTACCACGTAGACCACGGCAACGGCATGGATTGCTATGCCGTCGGCCCGACGCTCGGCGGCGGGACGGCAGCCCTCATGCCCGACTCGGTGCTGGCCTACCCTTATTGCTACAAAGAATGCGAAGTGCTCGACAACGGCCCGCTCCGCTTCACAGCCCGCCTGACATTCCATCCGCTGACCGTGAAGGCAGACACCGGCGTCGTGGAGACCCGCGTCATCACCTTGGACAAAGGCTCTTACCTCAACCGCACGCAAATCACGTATGACCGCCTTTCGGCCGACACGCCGCTGGCTGCCGGCATCGTCGTCCACCCGCAAAACCCTGACGGCTATGCTTTCAACGCAGAGGAGGGATACATCGCCTACGCCGACTCCACCGAAAACGCGAACAATGGCAACGGCGTGATGTTCCTCGGCGCCGTGACGCCCGTTTCTTTCGAGAAGGCTTGCGTGCAATGGTTCGACAAAGCCGAGCAATCCCAACGTCCCGGCGCGCTGGGACACGTCTTGGGCATCAGCACCTACCATCCGGGCACGACCTACGTCTACTATTGGGGAAGCGGATGGAGCAAGGGCGACATGCCGAGCATGGAAGCCTGGGAAGCCTGCCTGAAAGACTTTGCAAAGCGGCTGCGCAACCCGCTGAAAGTGGAAATAAAATAACTAAACCATGACATACATGAAAACAATCTTGAAAACCCTCGCAGCCTGCGCCATCGGACTGTTGCCGGCTGCCAATCTCGCGGCAAAGGCCGACGAGGCGACCCAAGTGCGGGCCATCATCGACAAGGTGAACCAGCACTGGCAGGCCGAAAACAAGCCCGAAGTGCGGGCATTCTGGGACAACGCCGCCTACCACACCGGCAACATGGAAGCCTACTTCCTGACCGGCAACGAGGACTACCGCGCCTACTCCGAGTCATGGGCCGAGCACAACCAATGGAAAGGCGCCAAGAGCGACAACCGCGCAGAGTGGAAGCTGTCTTACGGCGAAACCGACGACTATGTGCTCTTCGGCGACTGGCAAGTGTGCTTCCAGACCTACATCGACCTCTACAACATCGCCCCCGACGACCGCAAGATACGCCGGGCGCGCGAAGTGATGGAGTATGAGATGAGCACTCCGCGCCACGACTACTGGTGGTGGAGCGACGGCCTCTACATGGTGATGCCCGTCATGACCAAACTCTACAAGGTGACCCACAACAAACTCTATCTCGACAAACTCTACGAATACATCACCTATGCCGACAGCATCATGTTCGATGCCGACGAGAACCTCTACTACCGCGATGCCAAATACGTCTATCCCAAACACAAGAGCCTGAACGGCAAGAAAGACTTCTGGGCACGGGGCGACGGATGGGTGCTCGCCGGGCTGGCCAAAGTGCTGAAAGACCTTCCTGCGGACTATAAGCACCGTGCCTTCTTCGCAGACAAATTCCGCGCCATGGCCGCGGCTGTCGCCAAGACGCAGCAGCCCGAAGGCTACTGGACGCGCAGCATGATGGACCCCGAACACGCTCCGGGACCGGAAACCAGCGGCACGGCCTTCTTCACCTACGGCCTGCTCTGGGGCATCAACAACGGCTACCTCGACCGCGCAGCCTACATGCCCGTGGTCGACAAGGCATGGACCTACCTGACCGAAACGGCACTCCAGAAGGATGGCTCCGTGGGCTATGTCCAGCCCATCGGCGAAAAAGCCATCCCGGGACAAGTGGTCGACGCGAAATCGACGGCCAATTTCGGCGTGGGTGCTTTCCTGCTCGCCGCCTGCGAGTATGTGCGCTACCTGGAAGCTCCCCGCGAGACGACCGACCGTGCCTACTGGTGCCGCCTGGCCTACGACATGGCCTACCCCGTGCTGAGCAACATGGCCCGGGGCGAACTTCAGAAAAACATGCAGGTGGAAGTCAGCCCGACCTGGGACGGACGTGACAAGCGCGTGACCTACATGGAATGCTTCGGCCGCCTCATGGCCGGCATCGCCCCGTGGCTTTCCTTGCCCGACGACGGCACGGAGGAAGGCAAAACGCGCAGCGAGCTGCGCGAGCTCGCCCTGAAGAGCTATGCCAACGCCGTCAATCCCGACAGCCCCGACTACCTGCTTTGGCGCAACGAAGGCCAGCCGCTCGTCGATGCGGCCTACGTGGCCGAGAGCTTCCTGCGCGGCTACGATGCCTTGTGGATGCCGCTCGACGAAACAACCAAGCAACGCTACGTGGAAGAGTTCACCCGCCTGCGCCGCATCGACCCGCCCTACACCAACTGGCTTCTCTTCTCGGCCACCATCGAGAGCTTCCTGGCCAAGGCTGGCGCGCCCTACGATGCCTACCGCGTGAACTCCGCCATCCGCAAGGTCGAGGAGTGGTACACGGGCGACGGATGGTACTCCGACGGCCCCTCGTTCGTCTTCGACTATTACAGCAGCTACGTGTTCCATCCCATGTATCTCGAAACACTCCAAGCCATGAAGGACGCCCACGCCTACACGCGCATCGACTATGCCAAGTATTACGACCGCGCCCTGAAGCGCGCGCAGAAATACAGCCTCATCCTCGAACGCTTCATCTCACCCGAGGGCACTTTCCCCGTGTTCGGCCGTTCCATCCCCTACCGCATGGCCACCATGCAGCCGCTCGCGCTCATGGCTTGGTATGACGAGCTGCCGGCCGGTGTCAGCCCCGCCCAAGTGCGCTGCGCGCTCACGGCCGTGATGCACCGCATGTTCGACGGCAAGCACAACTTCAATGAAGGCGGCTTCCTCACCATCGGCTTCTGCGGCCGGCAGCCCAACGTGGCCGACTGGTACACGAACAACGGCAGCCTCTACATGACGTCGCTCTCGTTCCTCCCGCTGGGCCTCCCGGCTTCGCACCCGTTCTGGACGAACGCCCCGCAGGAATGGACGTCGCAACGCGCATGGGGCGAAAAACCCTTCCCGAAAGACCACGCATGGCGCGACGAAATCCGCACGTGGGACTTGTTCTGATGCCTCACTCATTCAGGTAAAACAAGAATACGCCGGAACGGAAACACGGAGAACCTCGTCCTCTAGCTTCTTCAGGACGCATGTTCTCAGCGTTTCCGCTCCGGCACTTTATTTGTTTTTATTATGCAAGTCGTCGTGTCACGCACAAAAGCCCCTTCCCGTTCGAGAATCAAGTTATTAAAATCAAGAACGGTTAACGCGATCAACGCATTGCCCAAAGCACCGCGCTCAGCGAGCAACCTGCGCTGCGGCCTGTCATGCGGCCCTCTATTCCAACAATCTTTATAACGGGGTAGTTTGTCCAACTTATCTAAAAGAGCACACATGGCATCGGCCTGAGAAGCACCGTTGCGGACAGCCTCGCGAGCCTCCTCGATCAGTCTTTGTATGGTCGGATTGGCCAAGATTTCATCAGCGTAGGAAAGCATTGCGGCGTTTGCGATCGTTTCGTATTCGCTCGCTATGCTGCTTGCATACGGTTCAATCTCTTCTATTTTTCGGGCTTTATCCGGGTCATCTTTCCAAGCGTAGAACGTGCTGTCATATAAACGTATGTATTCCCAATAAGCCTTCTCCACAGGCCGCAGGCTGCGGAAATAAGCCTTCAACTCCGGCGTTTGTTTATTGATAAAATCACCAACTTTACTCGTCAAATCTTTGGCTTTTACCCGTATCGAGTCCGGAACGGGCGGCAGGACAGATTGGGCCGTAGCTGTCATGCAGCAAACGACCATCCCCAACAGAAACAAATGAATCTTTTTCATAGTGCCATGTTTTTATAAGTGATAAATTCCTCTTTAATTGATAGGACGCCTAGTCCCATTATATGTATAAATTGTTCCTGGTATATTAGGCTTGTGACCTCCATAGAGCTTTCCATCTTCCAATTCATTACGATCATAATCATAAACCAAGCACGGTATGTCGTCCGGTAAATTACCCATGTCTATACCAGATGGGCCTGGCATTCTCCAATAACTAGGTGATGCGTGTGTCAATGGAGGGTGCGTATGGAATTGAGCAACAGCAAAAGTAAACGACGGCGAGCGCGGATCACATCGGTAAAAAATAGATTCATTCCTTTCTATATTAAAAGATGCTTCGCCTTGCGCATTGGTTGGTTCCGATTCATAGATTTCCCCTATAGTCATATTGCTATTTCCATTAAGATAAACATAGAAGCCATATTCTTTCGTTGTCATTTTAGTCTCGCCCCAACATCTATCCATCATAGACTTAAATTGAGACATCGCATCTAAAGAAGTAGGGAATAAAATATTCGCATAAGCATAAGGAGAATATTTTCGATAATAACCATACCGCCCACTTAAAACAACAGCTAATTGAATTCCAAAAGAACCTGGTCTACGAAATTCCAACACCCTAGAATCCGACCTTTTTCCACCTACACCAAGCTGAGATTCATACATTAAATACTCCATTCCTGATTTTAAGTCAATAGCATGAAACTCTATCTTCTTAACATTCTCCGCTTCTGCTCGATCAATCAAATTCCATGTTCCACGAACTCCGACTTTGCCATTAGAAGACAAAATACTTGCGCCACTAACTGCCGGTGTTGTTATCTCACATCGCAATTCCGATGTAATAGGCACTGCTCTTGTGGCAGAATCATTCACTTGCTTGTTCAACACTTCTTCATCCATAATCTCATTTACGCATGAAGCTAAAAGAACAAGCACTCCTACTAAATAAATCCATTTTTTCATAACTCTTATATTTTAGTTATACAAAAATCGGTGTTCCTTAATTATCCCATTAATAGTTTGAATAGGAAATACTCTCCAGCTATATCAAAGGTTTAATTTTTATAAACATAGAAACTTTTATATAGAATGCAATATAAAAATAGATGTTTTACAACATATTGCCAGAAATATATCTACTTCCTCATTCTCTTTAACAGTTTCTGTTGCATCTCCAACCTTTGAAGCATACTTTTAGAAACAGACGGAAGAAAGCCTTTCATCCCCCGCTTGAGCCGCACAGAAGCTAGCCGCGAGCAACACGAAAGCTAGCCGTGGCTAGTTCCTATGCGGCCCGCGGCTACCTTTAAACCCCAATCGGTCATTAGACTTTAGGCAGATTGCTCGCTTATGTCTTGCAGGTTGCTTTTCGCGTCGCCGAAGGCGTAGCGGGCTACGTCAAGGCGGGGCGGAAAGCAAGATGCTGACAGAAGTGAGCAAGATGCCTAAAGAGCTTCACCCCGGAAGTAGCATTGTACTTTATGCGGTCTGATGACCGATTGGGGTTAAGCCCCTCGACCGCGCCGAATCTGTGGCTCATGGCCGCCCGAAGAATGGCCCATGCGGGCATTTTGACCGATAACTGTCCTTTTTTTGACGAAATATATACGCGTGCCTCTGAAACCTTGTCCCTACTTTTGCTTCCGGAAAAAAACAAAGTCACGATATGAAACACATCTTTCTGAACCTATGCCTGGCTTGCCTGCTTGCAGCTTGCGGCACGAAAGCGGTGGACTACGCACCCATCCGCCCGGGCGAAATCTGGCCCGATGACCAAGGCGCGCACATCAACGCGCACGGCGGCGGAGTGCTCTACCATGACGGGAAATATTATTGGTACGGAGAACACAAGTCCGACAGCACCAGCAACGCGCTGGTGGGCATCATGTGCTACTCGTCGGACAACCTGACCGACTGGAAAAACGAAGGGGCCGTCCTCCCCGTGGTGGAAAACGACACGACGAGCGACATTGCCAAGGGTTGCATCATGGAACGCCCCAAAGTGATATACAACGAGAAGACGAAGAAGTTCGTCATGTGGTTCCACCTGGAACTGCGCGGTCAGGGCTACCGCACCGCCCGTTCGGCCGTGGCCGTGAGCGACTCGCCCACCGGCCCGTTCGCCTACCTGCGCTCGATGCGCCCCGACAAGGGCGAGCTGCCCTTCAACATGACGGAGGAAGAGCGCGCCACGCTCGACACGCTCAACGCGACGCACTACGCCAAGTGGTGGACGCCCACGTGGCGCAAGGCCATCGAGCAAGGCTTGTTCTTGAAGCGCGACTTGGAAGGCGGACAGATGGCCCGCGACATGCAGCTCTTCGTGGACGACGACGGCAAAGCCTACCACATCTTCTCCTCGGAGGACAACCTGACGCTCCACATCGCCGAGCTGAGCGACGACTACTTGAGCCACACGGGAAAATACATCCGCATCGCCCCGGGCGGGCACAACGAAGCCCCGGCCATCTTCAAGAAAGACGGCACCTACTGGATGATAACCTCCGGCTGCACGGGCTGGGACCCGAACGAGGCGCGCATGTTCTCCGCTCCCTCCATCTGGGGGCCGTGGAAGCAGTGGCCCAACCCCTGCGTGGGGCCGAAGTCTGAAATCACCTTCGGCGGGCAAAGCACCTACGTGCTCGCGTTGCCCGGCGGGAAAGGCTTCATCTTCATGGCCGACGTGTGGCGGCCCAAGCACCCGAGCGACGCGCGCTACATCTGGCTGCCCATCGAATTCAGCGAAGACGGCACGCCCGTCATCCGGTGGAAAGACGAATGGACGATGAATCATTTCGAATGACGGAAGACAACTAAATGATAAATTTAGGTACTGTTCTATTAGGTAAAAAGAGTTTGTTAGACTGACGTCCGGTCCGCGTCTCTCGCGGCCGGCATTCGAAAGAAAACACATGTAACAGTTTAGTTTTGGGAAGGAAGCTTCGCCGGGATGGCGCGGCTTCCTTTTTTTTGAAATGGCAGGACACACACTTTGCTTAAATACCGCCTGCATTTGCTTAAATATTACCCCTCTCATCCAGACAATATCCCTTATATTTGCCGAAAACAATCAACTAACAGTCTCTATCATGAACAAACCACTGCTGATATGCCTCCTGTCACTCCTGCTCTTACCAGGTCACACACAGGCTGCAGGCATCGAGGAGAAGGACTATGCCGGCTATCTCTTCGCCTATTTCACCGGCAACCGCATTGAAGAAGAATCCATCCATTTCGCCATCAGCCGCGACGGTTACACGTTTCGTGCGCTCAACGGCAACAAGCCAGTGCTCGACTCACGTGTCATCAGTTCGACAGGCGGCGTGCGCGACCCCCACATCCTCCGAGCTGAAGACGGGCACACCTTCTACATGGTAGCAACCGATATGGTGTCAGGCAACGGCTGGTCGTCCAACCGGGCCATGGTGCTCCTCAAGTCGACAGACCTCATCCACTGGACGCACTCCGTCATCAACATCCAAAAACGCTACGCCGGACAGGAACGCCTGCGCCGCGTGTGGGCCCCGCAGACCATCTACGACCGGGAAGCCGGGAAATACATGATATATTGGTCCATGCTCTATGAGGGCGGGACGGACATCATCTACTACGCATACGCCAACGACGATTTCACTGACCTCGAAGGCGAACCGCGCCCGCTGTTCCTCCCCGCAGACAAGAAGTCATGCATCGACGGCGACATCGTGTTCAAAGACGGTGTCTACCACTTGTTCTACAAGACGGAAGGACACGGCAACGGCATCAAGACAGCCACCACCCGTTCGCTCACCTCGGGCCACTGGACAGAATACCCCGACTACAAGCAGCAGACCAAGGACGCCGTGGAAGGTGCCGGCACGTTCAAGCTCATCGGACAGGAGAAATACATCCTGATGTATGATGTCTACATGAAAGGTGCCTACCAGTTCACAGAGACCACAGACTTGCAGCATTTCCAAGTCGTCGACCATGCCGTAAGCATGGACTTCCACCCGCGCCACGGCACCGTGATACCCGTCACACGCGACGAGCTCCTGCGCCTCACCACCCAATGGGGCACACCAGAAGGTCTAGACAACCTTCCCGCCAATCCGGTCCTGCCGGGCTTTCATGCCGACCCGGAAATACTCTATTCGCGCCAGACCGGCAAATACTACATCTACTCCACAAGTGACGGCTATGCCCACTGGGGCGGCTGGTACTTGACAGCCTACTCATCGACCGACCTGAAAAGCTGGACACCCGAGGGCGTGGTGCTCGACCTGCGTTCACCCCAAGTGACGTGGGCCAATGGCAATGCTTGGGCACCGGCCATCGAGGAGAAGCTCATCGACGGCAAATACAAATATTTCCTCTATTATAGCGGCAATGCCGCCGACAATTCGGGAAAGCAAATCGGCGTGGCCATAGGCGACTCGCCCACAGGACCGTTCAAGGACCTGGGACATCCGCTCGTATCCCAATCTCCCACCGGTCGCGGACAGCAAATCGACGTAGACGTGTTCACCGACCCCGCCTCCGGCAAATCATACCTCTATTGGGGCAACGGATACATGGCCGGAGCTGAGCTCAACGACGACATGGTGTCCATCAAGGACGAGACGCTCACCGTCATGACACCCCAAGGCGGCACGCTCAAGACTCACGCTTACAGGGAAGCACCCTACGTGTTCTTCCGCCACGGCGTGTATTACTTCCTCTGGTCAGTGGACGACACCGGGTCGCCCAACTATCATGTAGCTTATGGCACGTCGGACTCGCCCTTGGGCCCCATCCAAGTGGCCAAAAGTCCCATTGTGCTCATCCAGAATGCCGACAAAGAGGTCTATGGCCCGGCACACAATGCGGTCATCCGCAAGCTCGGCACCGATGAATGGTACATCGTCTACCACCGCATCAACAAGCATTTCCTGGACAAGGACAAAGGCCCGGGCTATCACCGCGAGGTCTGCATCGACCGCATGGAGTTCAACAACGACGGCACCATCCGCCCGGTGACCGTCACACGATAAGACCATACATGACAGAAACCATGAGAATACGGAAAAGCCTTATCACACTGCTCGCCTGCCTCTGTCTGCTCCCCGCACGGGCCCGCACCACGGAGACAACCAACGAACCGGATTCCGTCTACCTCCTTGCCTATGCCACCCGTCAGGACAAAGGACGCAGCGGCTTGAAATTCGCATGGAGTGCCGACGGCACGCACTGGATGCACGTAGGCAACGGATATGCATACCTGAAATGCGACTATGGCGCATGGGGCTCAGAAAAACGGATGATACGCCCACGGCTCTATCGCGGAGACGGACCAAACACCTGGCACTGCGTATGGCAACTCAACGACGAAGGACAGGAGTTCGCCCACACAGCCTCAGCCGACTTGCTGGAATGGCAACGGCAAACTTATTTCATCCGTACCCAACGGCCTGACATCATCGAGGCAAGCCAAAACGTATCCCTGCAGCAAGCTGACGTGGAAGGCGAGACGCAGGAAGGCAACGTCCTGCGCGTGGCTTGGACCGACGTGCAACGCCTGAACCACTATGCTGACCACAAGGCATACAGAAACCGCCTCCACGACGAACGGACGGAACAAGACCCGCAACGCTTTGCCGGACTGAGCGGTGTCGACATGCACCTGACCATCGACGCCACACAGCGGAAACCCATCAGTGAGAAGCTCATAGGAGTGTTCTTCGAAGACATAAATTACGGAGCCGACGGGGGATTGTACGCCGAACTCATCCAAAACCGCGACTTCGAATACAGCTCCCGCGACCGGCGCGAATGGACATCCACCACAGCCTGGACGCTCGAAGGCGACGGCACGACACTGCGCATCGACACCGTCGCTCCCATCCATCCGAACAACCCGCACTATGCCGTGCTCGACGTCCGGCTGCCAAAGGCCTCACTGACCAACTCCGGCTACGACGGCATTGTCGTGCGACGGGGCGAAAAGTATGATTTCTCCTGGATGGCACGCTCCGGAGACGGACACAAGGGACGTGTAAAAGTAAGCCTGTGTACGGCTGACGGACGGGAACTGGCTTCAACAAACTTACGCCCCGGAAGCAGGAAATGGAAGAAACAGACGGCTGTGCTCACACCCTCGGCCGACGCCGACTCAGCCCTCCTCGTCATCACACCAACCGAAGCCGGAACGTATGCGTTCGATATGGTGTCCCTTTTCCCACGCAACACATTCCACGGACGCACGAACGGACTCAGGGCCGACCTGGCCCAGGCCATCGCCGACGTGCATCCCCGCTTTGTAAGATTCCCCGGCGGATGTGTGGCACACGGCAACGGACTTGAAAACATCTACCGCTGGAAAAACTCCATCGGACCGCTCGAAGCCCGCAAACCCATGCGCAACCTCTGGGGATACCACCAGACATTGGGCCTGGGCTATTTCGAGTATTTCCAATTCTGCGAAGACATCGGGGCTGAGCCGCTGCCCGTGCTTGCCGCCGGAGTGACCTGCCAGAACACGCCATCACGGCCCGGACAACTGCTGAGCGGAGGCCAGCAAGGGGGTATCCCGATGGACGAGATGGATGAATACGTCCAGGACATACTGGACTTGATAGACTATGCCAACGCCGACCCGAAGACCAACAAATGGGCACGGATGCGCGCCGAAGCGGGACATCCGGCCCCGTTCAACCTCAAATACATCGGCATTGGCAATGAAGACCTCATCACTGACGTGTTCGAGGAACGCTTTACCCTCATCTACGAAGTCATCCGCAAACATCATCCCGACATCACGGTCATCGGCACGGCTGGCCCTTTCTACGAAGGCACGGACTACGAAGAAGGATGGGCGCTGGCCGACCGACTGAAAGTGCCCGTCGTGGATGAGCATTACTACAACCCGCCCGGATGGTTTATACACAACCAAGACTTTTACGACCGCTATGACCGGGAGAAACCGAAAGTCTACTTGGGCGAATATGCCGCACACCTGCCGGGACGGCCCAATAACATCGAAACGGCACTGGCCGAGGCCCTCTACCTGACAGCCGTCGAGCGCAACGGTGACATCGTCACCATGACGTCCTACGCGCCGCTCCTCGCCAAAGAGGGACACACACAGTGGAATCCTGACCTCATCTATTTCAACAACCGTGAAGTGAAGCCCACCGTAGGCTACTACGTGCAGCAACTCTACGGACAGAATGCCGGCGACATCCATTTAGCCTCGACCGTGACCACAGACAGCCGGCGCGAGGATGTGAACAAGCGCATCGCCGTCTCAGCCGTGACCGACAGCCGTACGGGTGATCTCATCGTGAAGTTGGTCAATCTGCTGCCCGTGGAAGTGCGTTCGAGCATTGCGCTCCGGGGTTTCGGGGCATTCAGGCCGACTGCCGCCCGGACCGTGCTCACAGGACGGCCCGATGACCGCCGGGCACACCCCGCGACTTCGACACTCGAAACGGACGGGACGGAATTTCCATGCCTCCTGCCCGCCTATTCGTTCACCGTCCTGCGGCTCAGCCTGCAATAAGGAGACAACGGCATTTTCAGAAACCTAAAACATACTGCTCATGAAACATTTTCTATCCATTACCCTCTCCCTGCTCCTCTCGCTGGGAGCTGTCCTGACAGCATCGGCCGATGACGGGCCCGCTTCGGGGAAAAGAGAGACATTCGAAGTGGGAAAGGGCACTTTCCTGCTCAACGGTAAGCCTTTCGTCATCAAGGCTGCCGAAGTGCACTACCCGCGCATACCCGAACCCTATTGGGAACAGCGCATCCTGTCCTGCAAGGCTCTCGGCATGAACACTCTCTGCCTCTACGTCTTTTGGAACATCCATGAACCTCAACCAGGCAAGTTCGACTTCTCGGGCAACAACGACATCGCCAAGTTCTGCCGCCTCGCACAGAAGCATGGGATGTATGTCATCGTGCGTCCCGGACCCTACGTGTGCGCCGAATGGGAAATGGGTGGTCTTCCCTGGTGGCTGCTGAAGCAGGAAAACATCCGTCTGCGCACGCTCGATCCTTACTACATGGAGCGTGTGGGTCTCTTCATGGACGAAGTAGGCCGTCAGCTCGCCGACCTCCAAGTGACACGCGGGGGCAACATCATTATGGTGCAGGTGGAGAATGAGTATGGCTCCTATGGCGTGGACAAACCATACGTCTCGGCCATCCGTGACCTGGTGCGCCGGGCAGGGTTCACCGACGTCCCCCTATTCCAATGCGACTGGAGCTCGAATTTCACCAACAATGCCCTCGATGACCTTCTATGGACAGTCAATTTCGGGACAGGAGCCAACATCGACGAACAATTCCGCAAACTGAAAGAACTTCGCCCAGACACGCCGCTTATGTGTAGTGAGTTCTGGAGCGGATGGTTTGACCACTGGGGGCGAAAGCATGAGACGCGCGATGCACGGACGATGGTCGACGGCATCAAGGACATGCTCGACCGCGGCATATCGTTCAGCCTCTACATGACTCACGGAGGGACGACCTTCGGATGGTGGGGAGGAGCCAACAATCCGGCTTACTCGGCCATGTGCAGCTCCTACGACTACGATGCCCCCATCAGCGAAGCAGGATGGACCACTCCGAAATACTTCCTCCTGCGTGACCTCCTGAAGCAATACATTCCCGAAGGGGAGACCCTCCCCGAACCGCCCGCGCCCTATCCGGTCATCGAAATCCCGGCTGTCACCGAATGGCAAGTCGCCCCGCTCTTCGATAACCTGCCCGAGCCGAAACACTCCGACGACATACGCCCGATGGAGATGTTCGACCAGGGTTGGGGTTGCATCCTCTACCGCACGACGCTCCAGGACGACGCGTCAGGGGAACTGCACCTCGACGAAATGCATGATTGGGCACAGGTGTTCGCTGACGGGAAGCTCCTCGGACGCCTTGACCGCCGTAAGGGCGAATTTACATTGCCCCTGAAGGAAACCCTCAAGAAGGGCACGCGGCTTGACATCCTGGTCGAGGCAATGGGACGTGTCAACTTCGACAAATCCATCCACGACCGCAAAGGCATTACCAAGAAAGTGGAAATCATACGCGACGGACAGGCCACGGAGCTGAAAGGATGGACCGTCTACAGCCTCCCGCCCTTCTATGATTTCGTCAGCGACAGAAACTTCCGTCCCGGAAAGGCTGTCGACGGTCCTGCCTGGTATCGTGCGACATTCACCCTCGACCACACGGGCGACACATTCCTCGACATGCAGACATGGGGCAAGGGCATGGTCTGGGTCAACGGGCACGCCATGGGACGATTTTGGGAAATAGGCCCTCAACAGACGCTCTACATGCCGGGATGCTGGCTCCGCGAGGGCGAAAATGAAATCATCGTGCTTGACCTCAAAGGACCGGCAGAGATGAAAGTCCCCGGACTGAAGCGCCCCATCCTCGACATGCTGCGCGTGAAAGCTCCCGAGACGCACCGCAAGGACGGACAGAACCTGAAGCTCGCAGGCGAAACGCCTGTCCATTCCGGTACGTTCGCCAAGGGCAACGGCTGGCAGGAGGTGAAGTTCAAAGCCCCGGCAGAAGGCCGCTACCTGTGCCTCGACGCGACTTCCAACTATGACGGCACCAACATCGCAGCCATCGCCGAGCTGGATGTCTTGGACGAGAACGGCCGCCCGTTGCCGCGCGAGGACTGGAAGGTCGTATATGCCGATAGCGAAGAAACCCGCAGCGGCAACCGTACGGCGGATAAAGTATATGACCGTCAAGAAAGCACGTTCTGGCAGACAGTGGACAACACGGCCTTCCCCCATCAGCTCATCATCGACCTTGGCGGACAGCACAAGGTGACGGGACTCCGCATGCTGCCACGCGCCGAAGCCGGTGCGCCAGGTCTGATAAAAGACTATAAGGTGTATGTGAAGGCATCGGACTTCACCTATTAAATAAGGTATATATCCGACATTCCTGACTGCGGTATGCAGGCACGGACGGAGCGGCAGACGCTCACCGAGGCTTGCATACCGCTCTTTTTATGCCCGAACGTCCCGTCAGACTTACGTCATTTGTCAATAGTTTTATGAATAAGGAGGGATGAAAAAAACACGAATTTCCCGTTAAACCCAAATCGGTCATTAGGATTTCCCAGTGTTGTATGGCAATGAGAAGTCCTTTAATTTCTCCCAGATGGACAGGAAAGACTGCCTTGTTTTTAAAGACCTTGCCAGATAGAGGATATGCTTGTCCTTTGTTTTGCCCAAATAAGCCGGTGTTGAGATTAACTCGTATCGGATAGTTTTGAGGAATTTCTTTTTGTCGGAGTTGATAAGTGCATGACGGAACAGCGACATGAAGTTATATGCCATGACAATAAAGCCCCCACATGCTTCAGTCGCCCAGAAGTTGTTCGTCGCAAAGTCATCAATGGAGAAGTCATACTTTAATTCCTTGATTCTGTTTTCGGAATCCGCTCTTCCGCGATACGAATCGTACACAATCTTGGCGGGCAGTCCGAGATTGGTGACAAAGCAACTGTAACGGTATCTGCCAAAATCGTTCCCTTCCTCGAAAAGTTCCAGTTGCCTGACCCGTTTGCCGGCAGCTTGCGGACGTTTTTCAATTTCCTGTCTTACCATTACTATACGTCTTGTCTTGTCCCAGCTGTCCGCCTTATATGTCGTTTCGGATATTTCCAGACCTTCCACCACTTCCACCCATGCGTGTTCATGGGTGAGGCTGTATTTGATGCGGTTGTTGAACCGGCAGGCTATAATGTAGTTTAAATGCTTGTCTTCCAGAAGGTCAAGTATTTCCTTCGTAAAGAACCCGCTGTCCATGCGGATCAGTCCGACTGTCTTGTTACGGAGTCTTGAGAGGGTGTCCTCAAGAAAGGAAAGGTAATTGCTGCTTGATACAGTGTTTCCAGGGCGTAGCCAGTAGTTCGCTATCATTCTTATATCCGAGACGAAGGCGAGAAGAGGATGGTGTGACGGGCGGCCGGGACGCTTGGGGTTGTACCCTTTGACAGCCCCCTCCTGATTACCCTCACGGACCATTACCGTAGAGTCAAAGTCCAATGTGTAATTGTCAAACAACAGTTCCGAGAAGAACCAGCTGAACAGTTCGCCGAACACACGCTGATTGACGGCTTGTGAGAACTTGTTGAAATAACGCTGGTAAGCCCTATGATCCGCTCCGTGCTCCCATCCAAGCAACTTGCAGAGCGCCGTGTCATAACGCACCACGTCAAGATGCCCGAAACAACTTGCACCACACCATACACCTGCAAACAGCCCTAATATGAGCTGAAGCGGTTTATAACCCCTGTTGGAACCTTGAACCGGAATGCCGCTTTGTTCAAGATGCTCATCGAAATGGCATCTCTCAAGCATCTTGAAGAACAGGGAAAGACCGCCAAAAGGGGTTATCTCCTTGTTTACGAACTTTATGTCACAATCTCCCATCAAATTTTATAGGTTTTTAATCGTGGTAAAGGTAGCAAATAACTATGAACCAACTATATACAACCACATCTTTCTAATGGCGGTCATTAGAAATAGTGCTAACTCCGTCTCTAATGACCGATTTGGGTTAAACCCCAACGAACCCCTCGTCGGGGTTTAACGAGACCCTCGTGGGGGTTTAACGAGGGGTTCGTTGGGGTTTAACGGGAATCCCGTCGGGGTTCACCGACTTTACTATTGATTATCAATCATTTACAAAACACACTTTGAAGGGAATGGAGGAAAAGGAGGGAAATGTACGTGTCAGTCTTTTTCTCAATGCGGATTTCACTCCGATACGTCAGCCGTCATCACGACACCGCTATTCGGGCGAATGGAGACCCGGACCGCCCCGGGCTTCTTCACGGTGCGTGTCGCGGACCGCAGACAGCCCGTCTTCGGTTCGTCCTCATAGACTTCGACCGTTGTCCCGCGGGCGAGCATCGGCAGGTCGAGTGTCAGTTCGACTGTCTCCGGCCCGGCATTGATGCCTGCGACATACCAGCGCAAACCGTGGCGGCGGGCCAGGACACAGTAACGGCCCGGATAGCCCTCGATGAACTGTGTCTCGTCCCACGTCGTGGGCACTTCCTTCATGAAGCGGATGGCAGCCTCAGGCGCATCGGTGAGATTGTTTGGAGTCAATGCGAAATTCTGGATGGGATTTTGGAAGAGGACGGCTGTAGCCAGTTGGAAGGCATCCGTCGTCCGCCGTGTGCATCCCCCGTCATTCGTACGGTTGAGCCGTCGGTTGAGGATGACGCCGCCGAACTCCATGCACCCGACCGTGTTTCGCAGGAAAGGATGCAGGCAGGCATTGAAGGCCTCCTCGTCGTCAAAGCGTTGATTGAACACCAAGTTCTCAGAAGCCAGCACCGCTTCACTACCCACGTAGTTGGGATACATCCTCTCCCAGCCCCGCGGCAGGGTGCAACCGTGGAAGATGACCAGTAGGCCGGCGTCGTCGGCATCGCTCAGGATGGCCTCGTAGAGTCTCATGGTCTCCTGCTTGTCTCCTCCGAAGAAGTCCACCTTTATCCCCTTCACGCCCAGCGAGGCCAGCCAACGCATCTCCCGTTTGCGTGTGATGGGGTCGTCCATGCAGCCGGTCGGGCTTTGGGAAATGTCGTTCCAATAGCCGCTTGAACTGTACCAGAGGAAGAGGCCGACGCCTTTGGAGCGTGCGTAGGAAGCGAGGTCGGCCATGCGCCGGCGTCCGATGCGCTCGTCCCAGAAGTTGTCGATGAGGACGAACTCATAGCCGAGGGCAGCGGCGAGGTCGATGTAGCGGAGCTGGTCGTCGTAGTTGATGCTGCCGTCCTGCCAGAGTATCCAGCTCCATGTCCCCCGCCCGTAGGTGTAGGCATGGGAAGAGGGATAGCGCGGCTCAGTGACATCCCAGGGGACAGTCGTTTCGACGATGGGTTCGAGGGAGTCGCCGACGGTCACCGTGCGCCAAGGAGTACGTGCCGGGAGGGCCATGCCGGGGCTGGCTGTCCCGTTACCATTGTTCTCCTCGGGCATGGGGAAAGCGATGGTGTAAAGCCCTTCAGAGGTCGCGTCGCTGAGATGCGAGGCGCAGTAGCGGCTGTCCACGCCGGTCTCGCTCACCAGCGCCCAGTGGTCGTCCCCGATATGGAACAATGCGGGGAATGTATAGCCGTGGCCGTATTGGGAAGGTTCGCCCATCGGGGCATCGGCTTTGTAGTGTTCCTCGTAGCTTGGCTTCGTGCGCTTCCAGCCTGTCATCGCGTCGCTCTGCGGGGTGAGGAAGGTGGTCGTCCCTGTGGGAAAGTCGAAGCCTGTCGCTTCGCGCCGGATGACGACGCACCCCGTGTCGCCGTAGCGGGGCAATTCATAACGGAAGGCGAGGTCATTGTCGCTCACGCGAAATACGACATCAAACGTCCGCCCCTCCCTGTCGCGCAGGGTGACGGAGAGTTCGTTGGCCTGGTAGTGCACCTCGGACTGCTTGATGCGGTCCAAATGATAGGTCTCGTCGATAGCCCTCTGCCTTGTGCCGGCGAAGGAAAGTCCGGTGGTGAAGTCACCCACATCGGCGACGAATCCCAGCGGAGAGTCCTCGAGGATGGTCTTTCCCTTGTAGGCCACGGCATAAACAGGCCGTCCCTCCTTCACCGCGATGTCGACCCGCAGGAGGCTGTCCGGCCCATAGACCACGGCGTCCTGCGCCCGTGCTGCCTGACCGAAGCACAGGGCCATGAGGAGGGCGGGGCATAAATACTTACTCTTTTTCATCATTCATCATTCTTCATTCATCATTCTTCATTTCTTTTGGTAAATGCGCACGTAATCTATTTCGTAGCGTATGGGATAGGTTTCGGGGGACACTTCTCCGCCATTGATACCTCCCACGGCCAGATTGAGCAGGATGTATTGGGGTTGGCGGAAGGGGTTGCGCCCCTCTCCGGGCGTACCGTTGAACGTTTCGGCCAGGCGTATTTCATTGAGCAACTCGTCGTCGAGATAGATGCGGATGTAGTCCTCGTCCCAATCCATGCGCCAGATGTGGAACTCTGAGGCCCAGTCAGGATTCTGCTCCAGGAAGTGGCTGAAAGGGATAGCCTCCGAGTCCCACCGGGCCACGTAGCGGCGGTCAGTCCCCCAGGCGGCATTGGCCAATATGTGGGGCACGCCCTGCCGGCGGTAGAACTCCATGACGTCAATCTCTCCGCAGGAGGGCCACTCCATGTCGCGCCCCAGCAGCCAAATGGCGGGCCATGCGCCTTTGCCCACCGGGATGCGTGCGCGCACTTCGAGCCGGCCATAGAGGAACTCGTGCTTGCCGGCCGTGGTAAGCGACGACGAGGTGCACTCCACGGTCGGACGCACCCGCCGCCAATCGCGGCTGCCGGCTTCGTAGAGGGGATTGGGGCGGCTCTCGGGCCGTGCTTCGATGATGAGCAGTCCATTGCGGCACGTGGCGTTGTCCGCCTGATACCATTGCAACTCTTCATTGCGGGCAAATCCGTTCTCGAAATTCCATGAGGCCGAGTCAGGACGGCCCTCGGTGCTGAATTCATCGCTCCACACCAGCTCGTAGCCGTCGGGCTGTGCCCCCACCGGGGACACAACCGCCAACAGGCTACTTACAATACACACAATTAGCTTCATACGCATTCTTTCTTTACAGTTACACAAGATTCTTTCCACAAATATACACCGTGGAGTCCGGAAGCAGGGTCGTTTTTTTCGGCAAAAAGGGGCGACATTTTCGGTATTTTTGGGGAGAAGCTTCCAAGCCATGAGGAACAATAAAAAAAGGAACAAAAGCCTTTCGACTTCTGTTCCTCCTGTCTTTATAAGTTGTCCGTGCGTTCGCTGTGCACCAGGCGGTAGTAATGGTAATATTGCGGCATGTCAGGCTCGAAGATTTCGTTGACCAGGTTGAGCAAATACACGGGCTGGAGCAGCTCGTAGTTCTCATTGATTTCAAGCTGGCGCACGTAGGCTTTCGAAGGGGAGCAACGCGTTGAGCAGGCTCATCATCAGGTCGGGATGCTCGCCGAACACTTTCTTGAACGTCAGGTCTGCTTTGGGATTCAGATATTTCATGTCACTGCCGTCTTTTTCAGGATTAATTGCTGTCTTTCGCAAAGATACAGGTTTTCAGCGGGATTTGGATATTCCGGATTGGAAATCCTCATACTCGACTCCTTCGGATGACACATCCGAAGGGACAGAAGCGTATGTCCATTCCACAAACGGCATGTGTCGAAATGGGAAATGTGCAACTTTCGTAGAGACGCACGGTTCGTGCGTCCGAATGTCAAAGCCTTGTGTTTCAATGCTTACCTAAGCGGACGCACAGACCGTGCGTCCCTACAAAGTCTATTTCGACACAGCCTCACAGAAGCCCCTTTTCAACACCCCGGACCACGGAAAGGAATCCGCCCGACCACGGAAAGGAAGGCGCGCAAGAGCGGAAAGGAGGCCGTCGTCGGACGGAAAGGAGGGGCAGGAAAACAACAAAAGGGCGCGCCGTGCAGGCACGCCCTTTCGAGTTACAATGAATATCGAAGATATGTTAGATAAGGAATAAAGAAGTTTATTCGGTTCTGTCTTCGTCGGCGACGGCTTCTTCCCAAGTCTCCCACATCGGGGTGTTCTCGTCATAACCGTCGTAGCCGTAGTTCTGAGCCAACTGGCCCTTGTTGTTGCCGATGATGGCACTGTTCGGGATGGGCCAATACATGTTGTGCTTGTCCATTTTGTAGGTGAGCTGGGTGGCTTGGCCTGAAGAGATGACACCCTTGTTGTAGTAAGAGTAGTGCATCAGGCGTTGATACCAGTAGCTGCCGCCGTTGGGGTCTGTGCCGCTCTGCTTGTCCCAGTTGTCGAGGCTGTAGGTGTTGCCCCATTCGTCGGGTTTGCCGCTGAGGGCGAGGCAGTAGGACACGCGCACCAGCTCGGCGTGACGCCACTCTTCGAGGTACAGTTCGCGGGCACGTTCGTTCATGATGTCACCGATGTTGACGGAGGTGTAAAGCTGCGAGCAATGAGCACGTTTGCGCACTTCATTCACATCTTCCGTCGCTCCCTTGATGTTGCCTTGGTAGAAGCGGGCTTCGGCACGGAGCAGGTAGGTTTCAGCCGAACGGTAGAGATACCAACTGGCATCGCTGCCCAGCGTCGCACCGTTGTATTCCGTCGCGCCTGCCTTGGCCTCGTTCACTTCGTCGCGCAGCCAAATCTTGTAAAGCGGGAAGTCATACCAGTCACGGATTGTATCAGTGCAGAGGCATTTGCCTGCATCGTCGTACAGGCGTAGTGGTTGGCCATCGTAAGCAGAAGCCGTATTGCTGTACGTGATGTCTTCCATGTTCACCCAGTTGCCCACTTGGGAGTTGTGGCGAAGGTCTTGGGTGTCCTCCACGCCGTTCACGTACCACAAGGAGTGTTGGGCGAAGTGAGTGAGGCGGCAGACACCGATGCCGCGGCCGATGGCGCGAAGCCAGTCATGGTCGGCACGATAGTCTCCGGCATTACGTGCAGGTCTCAACACAGCCTGATGTGCATCAGGAGTAGTCAATCTGCCGTCATTCCAGAACGGACCGAAGATACGCATGGTCAGGAAGTCCACATGCGTCTGATCGGAACTGTTGGGCATCACCATGATAGCCTCGGTGTTGGCAGCAATGTGCTTGTTGACCGGACGGTGTAAGTCCCAGATGACATTGCGGTCGATGCTCCACGTGTCGGTCGCGCTGACGTTTTCAAACGTGCCGAACGTGTCTTGCATCATCGGATATTGGGCGATGAGGATGTCGGCCTGCTTCTCGGCTTTCTCCCATTGACCGGTAGCGAGGTAGCACTTGATGAGCAGTTGACGGCACGCGCCCTTGTTCACCTGGCCGTAGTATTCCGTGTCGGCCCACTCGGGTACCCACTCGACGGCAAACTCCATGTCTTTCGTAATCATTTCCAAGATGGCTTCCTGCTTCGTGGAACGATAGTTTTGCTTGGGCACTTCAAGGAGCTTCGTCACCAAAGGTACATCGCCAAACTGGAACACAAGGTTCAGGTAGCGGAACGAACGGTGGAAGTAGGCGCGACCCAGGTAGGCATTCTTGGTAGCTTCGTCCAAGCCTTCCACATTGTCAATGTAGTTAATCACCGTGTTGGCATACTTGATGCCGGTCCAAGTCTCACCCCAGAAGTAAGAGATGCGGTTGTCGTCACCGTCAGCAATACCATTGGTCGGGGTCAGCTTGTCGGCAAAGTTGTCGTAACAGCCACCGTTTCCAAAGTCAGTCTTGCCGAAGAGGCAAAGGTCAGAGAACAAGTATTCTGTACCAATGGGCACGCTGATGTTTTTGTTGTCATAGTGTGTCCAGTAACTGCGCAAGTGACGGTCGCACATGGCCAGGGCCGATTGCAGACCGGACTCGGTGGAGAAGGTGACTCCCGGTTCGTACATCGAGAGGGGGTCGGGTTCGAGGAAGCTGTCGGTGCAGCTGCCCAGCATCAAAGCGCCGCTCAGCAGGAGCAAGCCTTTGGAAAGTGTATGTTGAATGTATTGTTTCATTGTTTTACGTGTTTGTTAGTTTAGAAAGTCAGATTCAAACCGAACGTGTAAGTACGGGTAGCCAGTCCTCCGGTCTCGGCGTCGCCGTATTCCCAAGCTCCCCAGCAACCGACGTTGCGCACGGTGGCATAGACCTTCACGCGCTCGATCTGCCATTTGCGGGTCAACTCCTGCGGCAGGGTGTAGGCCAGCGAGATGTTGTCGAAGCGGACAAACGAGCGGTTGTAGAGCTTCTGCGGTTGTCCTGCACCGCTCGGGCCGGCTGCGTTCAGGCGGGCATACTTGTTGGTCGGGTTGTCCGGCGTCCAGTATTCCTTCTTGAAGGTGTTGTAGCCGTAGGTGATGAGCGAACCTCCGTTATCATTGTTCAGGTAGTTGCCCGAGAGGCTCTTGTGGCCGAGGTTCGAATAGAGGCTGAAGGAGAAGTCGATGTTCTTCCACAGCGTGAAGTCGTTGCGCAGCGAGAGGCGCACCTTCGGAGTAGTCTGGCCGAGGAAATGCTTGTCCTTGTCGTTGTAGACAGCCGTGCGGGTGCCGTCGTCATTGATGATGTCGTCTTCCGTATAGGAGTTTTCCACCTTCGGGTCGCCGGGACGTTAGCCATACTTGGCAGCTTCTTCCACCTCGTCGGCCTGCCAGATGCCGGTCACCTTGTAGTCCCAGATGACGCCGATGGGTTGGCCGATGAACCAGCCGTTGGCTTCGTCGTCCATTTCCTTCTGGCCGATGACGTTGCCCTGGGCGTCGGTCACGTCTTCCATCTCATAGTAGAGGTGTTTGATTTTGTTCTTGTTCCAGGAGAGTCCGAACGAGGTGTTCCACGTGAAGTTTTCCCGGTCGAAGTTAACGGAGTTCAAGGAGATTTCCAGACCGCGGTTTTGCACCTCGCCCAAATTGGTCGTGATGTTTCCAAATCCGGAGAAGTCCGGCAGACGCTGGCTCATAATCATGTCGTGGGTAGTCATGAAGTAACCTTCGATGCTACCGGTCAGGCGGTCGTTGAAGAAGCCGAAGTCCAAACCGATGTTGTAGGCCTCGGTCTTTTCCCATTGCAGGTTCGGGTTGGCCAGACGGTTGGCGCTCATGTATTTCATATCGACCACGTTTCCGTTCTTGTCGATGTAGCCCATCGTCTTACCCATGCCGGCACCCAAGTCGGACAAGGCGATGTACGGGTCGGCGAGCGAACGGTTACCGTTCTTACCCCAAGAGACGCGGAGCTTACCGGTGCTCATCGGTTCCCACTTGAAGAACTTCTCATTGGTGAAGGTCCACGCTGCAGAGATGGAGGGGAAAGTGGCCCAGGGGTTGTTTGCACCGAAGGCACAGTAACCGTCGCGGCGGACGGTGGCCGTCACCATGTAGCGGTCGTCGTAGGAGTAGAAGAGACGGGCCATGTAGGCAGCGGCCGTCTCGTGCGTATCGTTCGAGGTGAAATTGCTCAGGTCCTTGGTGGCGTTGTCTATCTTGTGGTAACCCAGCGCATCGGTCGGAAGAATGCCGCGGGCCTCGATGCGCTCCTGCCAGTATTGGCGTTCCTCGGCTTCCTGCACGAGGGTGAGGACGACGTGATGTTTGTCGTTGAACGTATGGTCCCAGGTGATGGTGTTGTTGAGCGACCAGTCGAAGCGTTTCGCGTTCTCGCGGTCTACACCTTGCGTATCGGGGTTACTGTCGGGCTTCTCGGCCGAAGTGAAATAGCGGTTGTAGAAGAACTGGTAGCGGGGAGCAACGTTGAACTCATACTTGAAGCCAAACGGCAGGGTCACTTTGGCATTGAAGATAGTGTTGAGCACCGTGTAACCCTTGTCAAGGTCGATGTATTGGCGGTCGAAGTAGTAGTTGTAGCCGCGCTTCACGCTGTTACCCATCGGGTATTGGGCATACGAGCCGTCTTCTTCCTTAAAGTTGGCATAGGGGCTGTTGCGGAGCATGTTGTTGTCCCAGTAGTTCGTGCCGGTGGAGACAGAGATGTCGCCGTCGGTACGGTCCTGGAAGTTGATGTTCGCGCCGATTTCAAGCCAGTCGGTCACCTTGCCGGACACTTTCAAGTTGGCGCGGAAGGCGCTGTAATCGTTGCCCACGATGGCACCTTCATTGCTCTGGTAGCCGAAGGACATGTAGTAGTTCATCCGCTCGCTCGCGCCGGAAATGCTGGCGTTGTAATCCTGGTTGATGCCCGTACGGAAGGTGGAGTCATACCAGTCGAACGTCTTGCCGTTGATGAAGTTTTGGAGCACGACGTCTTCCAAGCCGAGGCGGAGTCCCCAGATTTCCATCAGGCCCGCGCCTTCGGGGTTGGTGGTATAGGCAGCCCATTGGTCTTGGGTCACGCCGTTAGGCAGGGCGTAGGGATTGTCATAGTAGCCAATCTTTCCGGCGTTGCTGCCCGTCTGGTAGGCTTCATAACGTCCCGTTTCGGGGTTCACGCCGTAGGTCTGAGTCTTGTACCAGTCGGTGCGGTAACGCACATAGTCCTTCGCGCTGAACACGTCGCGGTAGGCGCTCTTCTGATTGATACCCAGCGTTGCGCTCACATTGATGGTCGGTTTGCCGAGCTTACCTTTCTTTGTAGTAATCGCGATAACGCCGTTGGCACCTTTCGCACCATAAACGGCAGCGGCGGAAGCATCCTTCAGGACGTCGATTTGGGCGATGTCCTGCGGGTTGATTTCAGAAAGCTCGCCGTAGAACTGCATGCCGTCGAGGATGATAAGCGGGTCGTTGTGTCCGCCGGAGGTATAGACGGAGCGTTGTCCGCGCACCTGGAGGGAGCCGCCGCCCTTGGCTGAAGCATCATAGCCCACATTCAAGCCCGGTGTGCCGCGCATCACGTCCTGGATGGTCTTCGGGGCTTCGTTGGCCAGCTTGTCGGGACGAATCTGGATGACCGAACCGGTCAGGTCCTTCTTGCGCATCGTGCCGTAACCGACCACCACGACTTCTTCCAGCATCTGGTTGTCTTCCTGCAAGAGGACGTTGACTTCCTTGCCCGGAGTGGCCTCCACGTCCTGCGTCGCATAACCTATATAAGAGATTTCGAGAGTTACTTTACCCCTCCCCACGGCATTTATCTTAAACCGTCCGTCGAGGTCGGTGATGGAGCCTGTCTGGCTCCCTTTGATTTTCACACTGGCACCAATGATGGGTTCTCCATTGGCATCCTTCACAATACCAAAAATGGTATTCGTTTGTTGTTGCACGCCCATGATTCCGGCATCACTCGCCGCAGCGCTGACAGGACAGCCGCCCACGAACCCGGCGCAGAACAACAAGGCAAACATGTACCTTCGATTGTTTTTAGATGGATTAGACTTCATTTTATTCCTGTTGTTTTATTGTGTGTTTGTTCTTGGCATTTCCAAGTCCGGCCCATGCCGGAACTCTTTTCGGACGCAAACTTATTAGTTCCTATATTATAAAGAAACTAAAATTTAAGCAAAGATGGTGCACAAATCGTGCAGAAGCCATCCGAAAGTGAAATTTGCTGAAAAACTATACGCTCCATGAAGAAAAAACAGCTGGTCAAAACAAAAAAGCCGCAGGCTCTCCACATCATTCAGGATTTTAAGTTATTTTTGCCGTTGAAGTAATTCACGAGATAAATACCCATGAAGCCACTATCGAGCCGACATAGCTTTCTCACGCTCCTGATCCTGTTGTTGATGCAGGGCGTCATCATGCCCGCACAAGCTCAAGAGGACTATACATTCAAGCGTTTCAATGTTGACAACGGACTGTCAAGCAACTATGTGGTCGACATCGACCAGGACAAGCAAGGTTGCATCTGGATAGCTACCGAATCAGGGTTGAACAAGTTCGACGGAACGGAAGTGACCGTCTATAATACCCAGAACTCCACGCTGAGCAGCAATGAACTCAATACGGTCTACTGCGACACGCTTCATAACACAGTATGGGTGGGTACGCAACGCTATGGCATCAGCGTGTATGACTGCCTCCTGCAACGCTTCACTCACAACTATAACACCAGCAACGGGCTTATATCAAATGATGTGACCGACATCTGCCATGCGGCCGATGGGGGCATCTGGATTACCCACTACCATCTGGGACTGGAACATTTCAACACGGCAACAGGACAACTCACCCCCTGGCGCATGAGCGACATCAAAGGTTTCGAAGGCAAATCATGGTGCACGTGCGATGACGGCAACGGACATATCTATGTGGGACATGACGGGCAAGGCCTGAGCCTCATCGACATGAAGACACGCACATGCCGGAAGTTTCTCCACAAGGAAGGAGACCCGCAAAGCCTGCCGGGCAACATCGTGCACGCCATCTTCATCGACAAGGACAAACGGGTATGGGTCGGGACAGACAACGGCCTGGCACTCTTCAATCCGCACACCGGCACATTCACCAGCATGCAACACGACGACAGCAACCCCCGTTCACTCATCTCCAACTATGTGTACGACATCGGCCAGTCAGCAGACGGGCGAATCTGGATTTGTACGCAGATGGGCGGCGTGAGCGTGCTTGACCCTGAAGGACTTGTCTCCCCTGAAAACGTACGTTTCCACAACATCGGCACCGGACAGGGAAAAGGCATCGCCTCCCCCAACACCCGTTGTTTCTTCCAAGACTCTTTCGGCAACATCTGGATTGGAAATTACCGCCAAGGCGTGGACTTCCTGAGTTATGAACCTCCCACATTTCAGATACTCTCCCCCAGCGTCTATCAAGGCAAAATCCTGAGCGACCGGCAAGTGTGGAGCATAGCCTTCGACGACCACGAACGCTTGTGGGCCGGCGGAGAAAACAAGCTGGTGGTCTACTACGGGCAAAAGACGGAATGCATCATCAGCCTGACAGGACATGCCAGCCCTCATACCCACGTGAGCTCCATCTACACAGACAGCAAAGGAAAGCTCTGGCTGGGACTGTATGAAGACGGTGTCCTGCAGTGCGACCCCGCGACGCAGCGCATCACACGCATCCAGGCCCCGCAAAAACACCTCAATGTGCATGGCTTCTATGAGGACCGGGACGGCATCGTGTGGGTGGCGACCTACAACGGAGCCTACATCTGCCGGGACGGACGTCTGGAAGCCCGCAACGACATCAACAGCCAACTGCCGGACCGCATGCTTTCCTGCATCACCCGCGACCACGACGGAAACCTCTGGCTGGGCACATTCGGCAAAGGCTTGGTGAAATTTGACCGCAACTACACACTGCAATGCACCATAGATGAAACCAACGGACTGGGGTCCAATGCCGTCAACCATTGCTTCATCGACAGCAAAGGAGGCTTGTGGGTGGCCACACGCAACGGGCTGGCACACCTCCCCGACCCGGCACACCCCGAGAAGGTGTATCTCTACGGCGACCACGAGGGACTGGAAAACATCCATGTGCGTGCCGTAGCTGAAGACAACGAGGGTGAAATCTGGCTCAGCACCAACGGAGGCATCTCACACTGGAACAGCAAGACGCAACGGTTTGACAACTACACCCACGACGAAGGCGTGCCTAAGGGAGACTTCATGGACGCCGCCGTCTGCAAAAGCCGGGACGGACGTCTCTACTTCGGCTCGCAAGAGGGTGTCTGCTGCTTTTCGCCCACTGACATCCCGCACCTCCGCCCTATCGCCCCCGTGGTCATCACCGAAATCAAGAGCTACAGCAGTGATGAACAACAGAAGAACCACGAACGCATCATCCCGCGTCCGGACGACAACCGCATCCGGCTGGCATACGACGAAAACACCTTCGACATCGCATTCAACGTCATCGACTACACCCAAAGCCCGCAAGTGGAATATGCCTACCTCATGGAAGGGCTGCACACAGCCTGGTTCGAGACCGGCAATGACCACCGCGTGATGTTCCGCAACCTGCCCCCGGGCGAATACATCTTCCATGTCAAAGCCCGCCTGCGCAACCAGCCCTGGAGCGACCGGCAAGCATCCGTGTCCATCCGCATCACACATCCCTGGTGGAGTTCCTGGTATGCCAAGACGGTCTACATCCTGCTGGCCTGCATGGTGCTCTACATCATCATTCGTTTCTACAAGCACCGCCTCGACCTCGAAAGCCGGCTGAACCTGGAACGACACCAGCATGAGAACGACCAGAAACTGAACAGCGAACGCCTACGCTTCTACACCAACATCACCCACGAACTGCGCACGCCACTCACCCTCATCATGGGGCCGCTCGAAGACCTGCTCGCCGACAAGACGCTCTCTCCCAAACATGCCAACCGCATCAGCCTCATCCGCGACAGCGCCACCCGCCTGCTGAACCTGATCAACCAACTGCTCGAATTCCGCAAGACGGAGACGGAAAACCGCCGCCTCTGCGTGGAACATGCCGACCTGGGCAAGCTGGTGCAGGAAATCGGCCTGCGCTACAAGGAACTGAACACGAACAACAAACTCGACTTCGACATCCGGTGCGAGGGCCACCATATGCTCTATTTCGACCCGGAAATCCTGACCATCATCCTGGACAACCTCCTTTCCAACGCCATCAAATACACTCCGGAAGGACGAATCACGCTCAGCGTCGGCAGGGAGGAAACACCCGACGGCAAGCCCCGCACGGTCATCCGCGTGAGCGACACAGGCTACGGCATCAGCCCCCAGGCATTGCCCCACATCTTCGAACGCTATTACCAAGAGAACGGCGACCACCAGGCCTCCGGCTCAGGCATCGGGCTGGCCCTTGTGAAGTCGCTCGTCGAGCTCCATCAAGGCACCATCACGGCCGAAAGCACAGCGGGCGAAGGCAGCACCTTCACCGTCAGCCTGCCCACGGACTGCATTTACCCCGACGCCCTCCACAAGGAGACACACACCGAAAGCAAACCGGACACAGCACAGCCCGGCAAGGCCGACGACGGCGACACGGACGACAACCACCCCATCCTGCTCGTGGTGGAAGACAACAAAGACATCCGCGAATACATACGCACCTCTTTCGAAGACCGCTACGAAGTGCTCACCGCTGCCGACGGACAGGAGGGATGGGACATCGCCCGCCAGCGCATCCCCGACATCATCGTGAGCGACATCATGATGCCCGTAATGGACGGAGTCGCCCTGTGCCGCCTCGTGAAGCAGGACGTCAGCACGAGCCATATCCCCGTCATCCTGCTCACGGCCAAAGACAGCTCGCGCGACAAGGAAGAGGGATATGCCGCAGGCGCAGACTCCTATCTGAACAAGCCCTTCAGCACCAGCCTCCTGAGCAGCCGCATCGACAACCTGCTCGACAACCGCCGCCGGCTGGCACACCTCATCACGGCCTCACACACCGGCGAAGACGAAGCCACGCCACACCACACGGAAGCCGTCGAGACGCTCAGCAAGCTCGACCGGGACTTCCTCGACAAGGTGAACCGCATCATCGCCGACCATCTCAACATGGAACGCATGGACATGGCCTTCATCGCCGACAAGATGTGTATGAGCCACTCGACCCTCTACCGCAAAGTGAAAGCCCTCACGGGAATGCCGCTCAACGAACTGGTGCGCGACGCCAAGATGTGCCGGGCAGCCGAACTGCTCGACTCGGGCGAATACACCGTGGCCGACGTGTCGGACATGACAGGCTTCAGCAGCGTCCCCTACTTCCGCCAACGCTTCAAGGAGAAATATGGCATGAGCCCGAGCGACTACATGCGCCGGAAACGCAAGGCATGAACGATGCCCAAATCAAGACAGTAGCGAAGACAGGGTGTTCACAGTAGTGAAGGCAAGGCGTTCACAGTAGTGAAGGTGAAACCGACACACGGGTGAAGGCGAGACCAAGACACGGGTGTTGGCGGCGTCAAGACACGGGTGTTGGCAGCGTCAAGACACGGGTGTTGGCAGCGTCAAGACATAGGCGTTGGCAGCGTCAAGACATAGGCGTTGGCAGCG
>OIWT01000220.1_pt1 | contig 81775 bp, 55 predicted proteins | sample 1587701 | NCBI WGS metagenome assembly OIWT01 (sample SAMEA3888904, study PRJEB22519) | human gut metagenome | biome: human gut; feature: human-associated habitat; material: faeces | place: Denmark | collected 2009
CTCGTCTTTTGTTCTTAGAGGAGGGAGCGAGGTTATGTTTTGGGAACCCCAAAACGCCTCGCTCCACCATGAGGGCGGAGAAATTTTGCTCCCAACGGTTGCAGAAAGTGAGTGTACCAACTGTAGGCAGTGCATAGAAATATGTAAATAGATTTGTCAGGTGTAGTTTATTCTTCCTTTATTTGCACAAAAGTATGTTTTGAGTGTTATAAAAAATAAAAAAATGCACTATTACGTTGATACTTTTGTATTTTTGCACTCAGTTATCTTGGACAGCAGAATTTGAAACACTGAAAATCCGTAATCTGTCTATATGTAAAATCTTTAAATTTGGATTATTATGACTAAGAAGTTTTGGTTAATAGCACTCATCGTAGCTTGCACTGTTGTATTTGGCAGTTGCGATAAGTCTGAGGAATTGAGTGTTGAGCAATGTAAGTTGGATATGAATCTATTCAACCAAACCTATACTGTTAATGATGAGGGGTGCTGTGTGCTAAAAGGGAGAAAGCCAATAGCAGCAGAAGAAATACAGAGTAAGGTCAAGGGCTATGGTTGGGAGAGTATTGCCACTTATGAGGTACAGGAAAACGGAAAGTTGAGCAAGGAGGAATTTTGGAAAGACAGATTTGGTGGCAGCCCTACACACTTTTGGTTTGAGACATCACAGCAAGCTTTTAGTTATTTTTATAGTGATGCCTTGCCAGCCTTTTGTTTCAGTCGTGTATCATGGACTTATGACATGGACAAAGGCTTCATACTGTTTGGCAGCAACAAGCAGACAACAGACAGCAGATACATGCAGATTCTTAAGCTTGACGAGTCGAATGGCAAGACCTTAATGTACACCATACAAAAATTGGGAGCGACGAGTGATGGCAGCAATGGTTACAAGTCTATATATGGCATGATTGTATATAAACGCATGACCGAAACCGATTTGGAAATGATGAAGAAAAGTTACACGTATGATACGGATATTGACCGTTCTGTTCCCGACAACTGCAAGTTTAAGATTAAGGCATACTATGCAGAAGACGACAAAGACAACACAGACCCTGTGTTTCAGACCTTCTGCCTTGTAACATTTGAGCTTACCGATGAATATGGTTTCAACTCTTCAGATAATGCCTATTACAACTACTACGATTCAATTACTTGGACGAGTGATTGTCGTGATATGCCAGATAGCTTTGGAATCATGGAACGTAAGACAAACTGTTTGAATACTTCCTATTGGTGGAGCACATACTTCTTCACGCCTCATGACAATACTATTGTCTATGCCAATGGCTATAAAGATGGCCGTATTGTCTATCAAGCCCGAAAGAGGCTCTATTTGGTGAATGATGGATTCTTTGGTTACGATTGGGATAACGTAAGGTATAATTCCAAGAACCCCGAACTAACAGAATATTGCTTGCTGGACAAGAGCCGTGAGTTTATCCTAACTCCACCTACTGCCTACAAAGAAGACATTACAAAACCGTATGCAGAGTTACGTATTGTACTGAAAGGAGCAAAAGACAAAAACGACAAGGAATATATGTTAGGCGTGCTTGAACGTGAAAGAGAAGGTCTGTTGAAGATTATGGACCAGTACTATGAAGCACATAGTACTATAAAAAAAACAGAAAAGGCTTCGCTGTGTAAAACGTTTAAGGCACTACCCGAAGATGCTGATATTAAAGCATATTGGCGTACAAAACATTCTCGCATGGTACTGATACTTAAAACTGACGGGGAAGACCCTATAAACAGTGAATACTATGTGCATGCGGAACCAATTAAATGATAAATAAGTTTAATGTGGATAACGCAATTGAATGTAGCTTATATAACAACAATAGTCATAAGGCGAAGTTAATCTTTGTTTTATGACTATTGTTTTTTGCAGCAACATAGTGTGGTTTCATTTTTATTTTGTATTTTTGCAACTGTAAAGAGTTGTTAGGCAAAGCAAACATATGCATATTGCAGAAGTTGTGACTATTGCCAAGTCATTACCTCTATTGAGGTTGAACACTTATAAATCGCTCATTTTAAGCTATTCAGCAGATTATAGAAGAATTTTTCGGAAAAATAAGTAGCTAGGATTTTATTTCATGTCGCAGCTCAACGCCTTCGGACGCTGCATAGTCTCGGTATAGACACGGCCAAAACGGTCGGTCACACGGATTTCAAGCGGAGTGTCAGGAGCTGAAGCCGTGACTTCAAACATGTGGCCTGTATTGTCACTCACGAAAGAGGACGTCGGAGAAGAACCCGCATTGAGACGGAGTGCCTCATAGGAGATGATGTGCAACGGGTCTTTCACCCACACGCGACGCACTTCCAGCGGACGGCCGTCTTCCGTAACCTCCACCTTCCAGGCACTGTCATATCCCCACACATTGATAAGCACCTTGTTGTCGCTGCGCTTCGTGGCATACGTACCGGCATACTCGGAGAGAGCCTCGTCCGTCGAATTGGGAGCATACTTCTCAGCCGTGATATAAGTTTCGTTGAGGTCATACGTGCGGAACTGGTAGTCACGGTCACACCCCGTGCCTTTATAGTACCACTCCATGTCGCGTCCGTCGATACTCCACACGGCATAGCCTCCGGGGCTGCCATCCTTGCAGATGTGATTGCCGGCATAGCCAGTGTTGCCCGTCCACCACCATGTGGCACACACGGCAGCCGTGTTGTGTTCCATGAGTGTCTCGTCTTCCACCGTGAAATTGATATGCGTATGGCCCGTAAGCACTTGCACGTCGGAAAACTCCGAGAGAATAGACTTCAGTTCGGCTCCATTGTCCAGCGTGACCATAGCTATCTCGTCATTACCCGAAATGATGGGATTCTGATAGAGGTTGATGTGCATGCACACGACGATGGGCGTCGACTTGTCCGTGACGTAAGCCAAGTCCTTCTTCAGCCACTCTATCTGCGCGGGCACGATATAACCATTGTAATCACGGTCTCCGACCGTACCCTCGGAAGCACCGGTATTGATATAACGGATATTATCGAGCACGACATAATGGACCTCGCCCAGATTGAACGAGTAATAAGTCGGGCAAACGTCGTCCTTGAACGGCTGTTCGGCACGCCAATCGTCAGCTACGTAGGGGTCATTGTCATGGTTGCCCGGAAGATTGAACACAGGACATTCCACCTTGTATATCTCCTGCATAGCTTCGGGCAGAGCGAAACTGCGGCTATACCAATACAAATCCCAGCTCAGGTCACCCAGCGTCACGCCGTAGACACGGGCACCATCAAGCGACTCGGCTGCTATCTGGCTGTTCACGTCGTTCAGGAAATCATCATACTGCACGAGGTCGTTCGTACGGTCGGCCAAGTGGAAGTCTGCCATGACGAAGAGCTTATGACGGGTGTTGTCGACAGCGTGAAGCACGAAGTCCTGCTGTTCGCTCATCGTAGCAGATGCTGTCAGACGACGGAAAAACTGCGGTTGGTTACCCGTTGCGATGTCGGCCTCATAGCCACCCGGCACGGAAATGAACACATAGCCGTTCGCTTTCTCCGAAGGAAGATAGTAAATGCCGTCATCATCGGTCTGGGTCACTTCAAAGCCGTCGGACACCACGACACCGGCCACTCCACGACCTTCACACGTGACACGTCCCTTGACGGTCATGCCTTCCTTGTCAGGTACGACCACTTGGGCATACTCCACACGTATGTCGGTCTGCCCCAGAGGCAATGACTGAGCACCGCGCACGAGCGTCAAGGCATATGTCCCGGCACGGAACTCATCGGGAAGCACGACGCTGAAAGTTGCTTCGGCGACATCTGTCACCTGCAATTCATACGAGCCTTCAGAAGCCCCGACACCTTCAATGCGCAGAAAGTCGGTCACCTGTACCCCGCTGCCGTCAAGTGTCAGCGTCCCGCCCGGGGCGACAGCGACAGAGGCGGGAAGGCTCACGCCCTGCACCGGGATGGAGGTCTGAAGAGCCGTGTAGCGAGTCTCCTCATTGCAGCTTGACATCACACATACGTTGCCCACGAGCAGGGGCACACAAAAGAGAATCCATTTCATAAGGTTCAGATAAATAAAAATTAGGTTGCTTTTTCATTCTTTGACGCAGCAAAAGTAGGGTGGTCATGTGACAACGATGTATAGCGACGGTTACATCACGCAGACAATACCGTTACAAGCATATTACAGCCATGCCCGCGGGAAGAAGTCGGACGAAACGGCTGGCGGACATGGTCCAATCCCGACATGAACAAAGAATCATACCGTATGTTTATATAAATCATACCGTATGATTTCAAGATGAAAGCGTATGAGAGAGATGATGAACCAAGAGATGGTCCATGACGGGTACGGAAGTGATGCAAGAGGAGGCTGGAAATGAACGCAGGCGGCAATGCGGGGTTGTGCGCGACGGAAGCTTAGCGGGCACGGCCGAAGAGGAGACGGCGGTCACGTTCGATGGCAGGAGCAGCCCACTCCTCGGGAACGAACTTCCAAAGACCGAGAGGACGGGGACAGACAGTGCCACTGCGCCCGATGTAGTCCATGAGATAGTAGCGGAGGTCATGCGACGTGACGTCAAGGATGCGTGCGGAAAGCTCCTCACGAGGAATGCCGGCACCGATGGTGAGCAACTCGCCTCCCCCATTGGCTCGATAAGAGTTGATGGCCACACGGTAGTCAGCCTGCGGGTCGAAAGGACGACCGTCTGCCATCGAAAGGATGTTTACTTTTTCACCCTGCGGACGAGTCACGTCGACCGTGTAGCGGATACCGGCCGCAGAGTCGAAGTTGAAGGCAAAGTTTTGGAAACCCAACCGACGTCCGGAAGCATCGATGGGTGTGAGGAGCATGATGTGGTCGGCGGGCGAATGCATCTGGTTCGTCCAGAGGGCGTAGGAATATTCCAGATAGTCCTTCACCTCGCGCCCGGTGAGACGCATGGTGTAGAGCATGTTCTCATAGCGGTAGAGATTGAACATGTCACGCATGTGGATGTCGCCGGCACGGATGACAGCATCATAAGACAAAGGAGCGCAGAAGGAGATGTCTGCCCGAGTGATGTCAAGCTGGAGACCATGGATGAAATCGACGAAAGCCGAAGGGCCGAAATAGGCAGGCTCTGTGCTCAACGTCTCGGCCATCGTGCCTATGCGCCGGGAAACGTAGTCCTTCACCGCGTCATAAGCCGGACGGAAACGCTCCATGAAATCGTGACTGACACCGTAATACCCCGTACGCACGAGCCGGGCCGTCACCCGCTTGCGCACGACACGGTCGCCCAGCTTGGAAAGGCGTATGTCGATGTCTCCGACCATGACACCATTGTTGGCCGGATTGACAATCCACACGGGCTGCCCTTCGGCATTGGTCACCGTGCCGCAGAAACGGCGATGGTCATGCCCGATGAGAATGGCGTCGAAGCCAGGCACGTCACGCGCGATGTCCATTGTCGCGTCCTCATTGTAGAAATCCACCTGGCGCACGGATTCCTTACCGGCATGGAACACACCGATGAGAATGTCGGGCCGCTCCTTTTCGCGTATGAAGGATACCCATCGCGCAGCGCATTCCTCCATATCCTCGAAACGCAGGCCACTCCAAAGCGTCTCCGGAAGCCACATGGGAATGGCGGGCGTAATCATGCCGAAAACGGCAATGCGCACGCCGGCACGCTCAAGCATGACATAGGGCTTGAGATAAGGCTGTCCGGTGCTTGTGTTGATGACATTGGCCCCGAGGACTGGAAAATCGCATTGGCGTATCCAGCGGTCGTAGACCTCGTGCCCGCCCTCGATGTCATGATTGCCGAGGTTGCCCACATCGCAACGGAGATAGTTGAGCATGGAGGCCGCAACATGTTCCGACTGTGTGTCGACAAAGTTATAATAATAGGCCGTGGGCTGTCCCTGAAGGATGTCTCCATTGTCGATATAAATAAGCCGTTCGCCCCACTTCGCCCGCATCTTCTCCAGCAGCGCGCAGACACGGGCCAGGCTACCCTCGGCCGGTTGGTCGGTGACGAAATTGTAGGGGAAAAAGTTTCCGTGGATGTCGCTCGTCTCGATGAGCTTCAGATGTATTTCCTTTGTCTTCAAGGCCGGAATGTCTTTTAGTGGGTGGCTTGATACCAGGCCGTGTTGTTACGATCTGTGACAGAGGCCAGCGGATGCCCTGTGCTTGGATCAGAGATGGTCAGTCCGGAGAAGGTGTGGATGGGATATGCTCCCGAACCGTCAGTCCCCGCCCCGCTAAGGTTGGTGTAATACTGTCCGGTGTGCGTCTTGCAGGTGACCGTGCGTGCAAGAAGCTCCTCAAAGGTTACCGTCAGTTGCACATCGTCGCACAAATGGCGCACATAGTCACCGAAATCAAAGAATATCGTGGGACGATAACCATCGAGGTCCTGCAACTCCTCTTCGGCCCGGCCTTCATATTCACAGCGGGTGTTTATCTCATACATCAAGGCTGCCAGCTCGTCAAGCCGGGAACAGTCTGTCACAGAAAGTGTACCACAAGGAGTGGAATAAGTGGAATAGAAATCATAAAACTCTTGGCAGATGGCCTCATAGTCCGTATCGCCCAGGAGATACTGTCCGATTTCGGCATAGGGCATGCCGTATGCCATCATCTCGCACGTGGAGGCGATGAGGTGGCCGGTCACATGCCGCAAGTCATAGGCCACTTCTACCGTGGCCATGTAGCAGTCGTCAAAGAGGATGTATTCCATATACATGCCGGCCCTCTCGATGCCTTCGGCCAGGGTGGTGATGTCAGTCTGATAGGCAGACGATGTGCCTCCAAAAAAACGGGTCATCGGGCCGTTGGGACTCTCCCAGTGATACTTGTAGGTCGAGACCGCACGTGCCCGGGTTGAATTCACCGGCACCCATCCCATGCCGTGGCAGCCGATGGTCATGGCATATTCCGATGCCGGGGCAAACGTCTTCACGTCGTTCAGTATGGAGGCGATGCCTTCGGCCGTGGTAAAAGGGGGATTGGTGTATTCCTTGAGCGTCACGCGCTGGCAGGCATGTCCTTCACACGTAATCTCGAAAAGGCGGGCTTCATCGGACGAGGAGGAGAAGAAGACAAGCACCCGTTCGCCCCGTAGTCCGTGCTGGGAGATGGCCGTCTCCATGTCGGCGATATTGGTCTCAAAGTAGCTCGTGAGGTTGTTGGACCAGGGGAAATACATGAAAAGGGTCTTCTCCGTCGCGGCGGGGCCATCGCAATTGTCATCGGAACAAGACGAGAAGCAAGCCCCCACGAAAATGAAAAGCAGGAGGGCTACGTATGCAGGGCGAAATGGTCTCATAGGTGTGTATTCTAAATTTTAGCCCCAAAGATAGGGCAAATGCGCCAAACACACAACAGAAATCCATACCTTTGCAACATAAAGAGATAGAGACTATGAATACAGAAAAAAGACTTTGGTTTGTTTTTTTCAACGACCAGCTCCTGGTCGAAAAACGAGACGGAGAACTAACTGTCCCCTATCAGGACACGCCTCCCACCCCAATACCCGAATGGACACATATCCATGAATTATCCTTGTTTGACGGGGAGATGTTCAATGCCTATTCCCTGTCGGCCCCCATTCCCGAAGACGAACATTTCGCCATGATCGGACTGCGGGCTTCATTCGACGTGTTGCTACACAGCCAATACCTGAAGGCCGGCAAGGCCCAGGAACTCATCTATTGGGACAAGAACTCGCGCTTCTGTCCTGCCTGCGGCATGCCAATGAACTGGCACACGAGCATCAGCAAACGCTGCATCGGTTGCGGCAAGGAGATATGGCCAACTGTGGCCACGGCCATCATCGTACTCATCACACGCGGCGACGAAGTGCTGATGGTGCATGCACGCAATTTCAAAGGAGATTACTACGGACTGGTGGCCGGATTCGTGGAGACGGGCGAGACACTAGAAGAATGTGTGGAGCGCGAAGTGATGGAAGAGACGGGACTGCGCATCCGCAACATACGCTACTTTGCCAGCCAGCCCTGGCCCTATCCCTGTGGCCTGATGGTAGGCTTCACGGCTGAATACGAAAGCGGTGAAATCAAGCTCCAAGATTCGGAATTGAGCGCAGGCGATTTCTTCACCAAAGACAACCTGCCCAACATCCCGGGCAAAATGAGCCTCGCACGCCGACTCATCGACCACTGGAGAAATGAAGAATGATGAATGAAGAATGAAGAATTGATGCCACATGGCTCGTTCTTCATTCTTCATTTCCATTATTGCTTCTTGCGGAATCGGTTACAGATGCTGGCGCTCAGGAAACCGACACAGAAGATGAGTAAAGTGCCAAACACGATGGACAGATAGTCATGCACAAGCGGAGTGATGACAATCCATATCACAAACAGCACGCCACACACCACGCCCAAAATGGCATCGAAATTATGCACATACTTGCGCGACATGTAGCCCAGAAGGAACAAGCCCAACATGCCACCGCTGAAGATGGACGAAAGCACCCACCACGCTTCGAGCGCGCTCTTCACGTTGAGGAAGGCTATAGCGACCAAAATGCCTAACACACCGACCAACAAGCTGCCCAACTTCAGTATCAACAACTGTTCCTTGTCGGAAGCGTTCTTGCGGAAGCGCTTGTAATAGTCGGTCAGGATGATGGTGGACGAGCTGGTCACACTCGTAGCCACGGTGCTCATGCCGGCGGCAAAGATGGAAGCTATAAGCAGTCCTGTCACACCCACCGGAAGCTCATGCACAATGAAGTAGGGGAACACATAGTCAGCCTTCTGAGCAATATCCGCCGGAAGCAGGTCGGGATATACCTTATAATATGCATACAGCGCAGTTCCGATGAGGAAGAATACGGCCGACACGGGGATGTACAGATAGCCGCCGAAGAGTGCGGAGAATTTTGCTTCACGCTCGCTCTTGGCCGTGAGGTAACGCTGCACATAGTTCTGGTCAATGCCATAATTTTGCAGGTTAATAAAGAGACCATATATCAGACATACCCACAACGTGGACGTGTCAATGTTCGTCGTGAGGTCCCCAAGGTAGAACTTGTTGTCCTGCATGGCTATCTCAAACGTCTGCATAGGCCCTTCAGGCATCTTGAACAGGAGCACGAACAGACACACCACCGCACCGCCTATAAGGATGAATCCTTGCATCGCTTCCGTCCAGATGACTCCCTTCATACCTCCCATCATGGAGTAGACGATGATGGCAATGCTCGTCACCACAATGACCAAGGGGATGTTCCAGCCCATGAGGCTATTCATCGGCAATGCCAACAAGAAGAGGATGGAACCCATACGGGCAATCTGCGTCAGGAGGTAACACATCGAGGCATACATGCGTGCCCAAGGGCCGAAACGTTCCTCCAAGAAACTATAAGCCGACACACTCCCCATGTTGCGATAGAACGGCACGAAGTATTTGGCCGCAAAATAAGAAGCCACGGGAATGGACAGGCTGAACACAAACGCATTCCAGTCTCCGGCAAAAGCCATGCCCGGATTACCCAGATAACTGATACTGCTCACGTAGGTGGCAAAGATGGACATGCCGACCACCCAACCGGGCAGACTGCGTCCGGCTGAAGTAAATTCGTCGGATGAGGTCTTCTTCTTGAAAAAAGAACACCCCAACAACATCACGCCGCACGTAAATACCAAAAATACGATAAGGTCAACGATATGCATACGCGTCAGGGGCTTTATTTAATCACCGGCAGGGCTTCCAGAGCCAGGCGTACACGTTCGCGCTCGGGAGCATTAAATTTATGGAAAGGCATCGCCACGAAGTCATCACAGATGCCCAGGAGGGACAACGCGCACTTCAAGCCTTTCAGATAGCTGGAACCATGCTGTCCTATGGTATAGATGGTCGTGCTTATCTGCATGATGATGGGTTGCAGACGTTTCAGGGTCTCCAAGTCACCGGCCTTGGCCGCGTTATACATGTCCACATAGAGTTTGGGGAACATGTTGGCGCCACCGTTGATACCGCCATGCGCACCCATGAGCACGGCTTCGGCTGTCATCTCTTCCGGACCCACCAGCATGGCGAAGTCGGGGCGACACTTCATCACGTGCATGACCGACTGGAAATAGACGGCATTGGCCGAACTGTCCTTGAAACCGACGACACGGGGATTCTGCGCAATGCGCAATACCGTGGCCGGTGCAAAGCTGACCTTCACATGCGAAGGCATATTATAGAGAAACACGGGGAGAGGCAACTGCGGGACAAGGTCTTCATAGAACTCAGCCAGTTCGGGTTGCCCCGGCGCAAAATAATAAGGAGGAGCCGACACGACACCCGACGCACCGCAGTCCGCAGCGATCTCAGCCATGCGGATACTTTCGACAATGGAGGTGTCGGTGATGCATACCAACACGGGCAGACGGCCGTTGTTGATGCGGCAGGTCTCGCGAATCATCTCGTGGCGCAAGTGGTAGCTCAGGCTCTGCTCCTCACCCGTCGTGCCCAGGATGAACAATCCATGCACGCCTCCTGCGATGAGGTGTTCGATCAAACGTTCCAAACCTTCCACATCCAACGTGTCATTGTCTTTCAAAGGGGTCACCAGCGGCGGGATAATGCCGCTCATAGGACTTTTCAATAGGTTTTCCATCATTTTTGATTTAAAATTAAGGTTAATTCATTGTACTTGCGCACAAATCTATAAAATATCCGACAAAGAGCGGCATGTTACCGCGAATATTTCCCTAATTTTGGTGCGTTTTTTACTTAATACTATCTATTATGAACACGAAACACTCACTCTCATCCATCGGCAAACTGTTTTTGCTGACCGGCCTGCTGGTCTCATTGTCATCCCCGGCAGGAGCACAGGAAAAGAAAGACGCCATCCCTGTGCGTGAACAAGTGGGCGCACAAGCCTTGCCGCCCGAAATCGCTCCCATCACAGCTCCTTTCGACATGCCGCAACTCGCCCGGCCCCAATTCGGCGACTACTCGCTCTCCATCACGGAGACAGGCGCCAAGGAAGGCAAGATGACGACACGTGCCATCCAGCGTGCCATCGACCGCGTGAGCGCACGCCAAGGAGGAGGCACCGTCATCGTGCCGGCCGGCGTGTGGAACACCGGACGCATCGAACTGAAAAGCAACGTCAACCTGCATCTCGAAGAAGGGGCAGAACTCCACTTCAGCGGCAACATCAAGGATTACCAGCCGGCAGTCTTCACCCGCAACGAAGGCGTGGAACTCTACTCGCTGGGAGCTCTCATCTATGCCAACGGACAACGCAACATCGCCCTCACGGGCAAAGGCAAACTCGTAGGTCCGTCACAGGACTGCGAAATCCAAAAACGCCAGATGAAAGGCGGAGTCATCGAAACCTACATCAACGCCGACACGCCTGTGAAAGAACGCGTCTATGACGGCAAGCGGGGCAAACCCGTCTTCCTGCCCATGTTCGTCTCGCCGACCAACTGCCGCAATGTGCTCATCGAGGGCGTAACGCTGGAAAGCACCCCGTTCTGGAACGTCGTGCCCGTCTATTGCGACAGCGTCATCATCCGCGGCATCACCGTACACTCCGTGGGCATCCCACGCGGTGACGGCATCGACATCGAGTCGACACGCAACGTGCTCATCGAATACAGCACGCTGAGCTGCGGCGACGACTGCTTCACCATGAAAGCCGGACGCTGCGAAGACGGACTGCGGGTGAACAAACCGTCAGAAAACATCGTCGTGCGCCACTGCCTGGCCGAGAAAGGACACGGCGGCATCACCTGCGGAAGCGAAACGGCCGGCATGATACGCAACCTCTATGTGCACGACTGCGTGTTTGACGGCACGGGCACGGGCCTGCGCTTCAAGACGCGGCGCAACCGTGGAGGCGGCGGCGAAAACCTGACTTACGAACGCATCCGCATGCGTCTCACGGGACAACCCTTCGTGTGGGACATGCTGGGCAGCAAGACCTTCGTCGGCGACCTGGCCATACGGCTTCCGGCACGCGACATCACCCCGCTCACCCCGACCTACAAGAACATCACGGCACGAGACATCATCGTCGAATCAGGCTCACAGTTCATCAAAGCACAGGGCATCCCTGAAACGCCGGTGGAAAACGTATGGATAGAAAACGTCACAGCCAAGACGGACAAACTGATGCTCTTCCAAGACGTGGACGGCTTCGTGCTGAAAAATGTCACCATCGAATGCCCCGACCCGCTCATCAAGATGGTCGACGGGCGTCACATCAAGTTCGACCAAGTGCACTTCACACTGCCCGAAGGCAAAGTCCGCATTGAGCAAGAGGGCGAACTCTGCAAAGAGCCGGAGTTCATCCGCTGCCTGATGCGTGACCTGTAAGATTCAGCCAAAGTCTGACCTGCCGTCACCCGTCGCACCTCGAAGCGGCAGGTCAGATTTTCTTTCCTCAACGCCCGTCACCCCTTGCCGTCCTTCTTCACAAGGTTCTGCCACCCCTCAACTCCACTCACAGGCAACTTTCCTTTCGGAGCACAGCTTAATGAGGGAAAAACAGCAGTTTCCTGCATCCCGACACACGACAGCAAAGAAGATGCAACGATTCTTGCTTCACGACACACGACGGCAAAGAAGATGCAATGATTCTTGCTCCACGACACACGACGGCAAAGAAGATGCAACGATTCTTGCTCCACGACACACGACAGACGAAGGACTTCAGATGACACGAATCGAAACAAATCCGCCGCAAACATCGCAACACGACAAAATCAAAACATTTTCTGAAGAAACAACCGGAAACCTGCTGCGAACTGACGGCTGCGAAAAGAAAACACAGTAGCCTCCCTTCCCATTCAACATTTCTTCGTACATTTGCATCCATGAGAGAGTTATCCCCTCAAACAAAGCGATACCAGCTGCGGCAATCCGGACAATTTCCGCAATTTCGAAGGTGATGACTCTTCCAACGGCCCAAGCAAACAAAAATTAATACACCTAAATAGAATCTTAAGACAACAATACAATTACTATGGAACCTATCTGCTCACAAAAACTGCCTGTCGACATCGTATTTCATCCCTCTTGGTGGAACAAACACACGGGTGTCGTGTTTGACGAAGACTTTTTCTACAACCCTGCACGCCGCGTAGCTGACGAACGGCGCATGGAGCAAGAACTTTATGACCGCTTCGGCCAATACGGCCTGGGAGCCGACCACGACAAAGACCTGCCCGAAATCGGGGCCGTACACCTGGCTGCCGGATATCTGGTGTCGGAGATGCTGGGTTGCCAGATCGAATACACCGCCGACTCCGCTCCCCAGGTCATCTGCCCCCATCATGAAGGATTCGACATCGACGAGGACGCAGCCTTCCGAAGCCCGGCCTTCAAGAAGCTGGAAAAACTTATCGGGGAATTGAAAGCCAAATACGGCTACGTGTGTGGCGACATCAACTGGGGCGGCGTGCTCAACATCGCCATCGACCTCAAGGGTGAAAGCATCCTGATGGACATGATCATGGAACCGGAAAAGACCAAAGCCTACTTTGCCGCCATCGGCCGCGTCATCGAACGCTTCTTCACCTATATACACAGCGAGACAAAGACGACCTCCATCTCCGTCAACCGCCTGGCACGCCTGCTCAACGGCTCGCTCTATCTGCATTCGGAGTGCTCGCATACGATGATTTCGACCGATGACTACCGCGATTTCCTCCTCCCCATCGACATCGAGTGGAGCAACAAATACCGCCCCTACGGCATCCACTACTGCGGACGCGACCCGCACCGCCATGCCGAGAACTTCGCCCGTGTGCCCCACCTCGACTTCCTCGACCTGGGCTGGGGTGGCGACGTAGCCCTGCTGCGCGAGGCCCTGCCCGGCACATTCTTCAACATCCGGCTCGACCCTGTCAGCCTGAATGACTTCAGCCGCGCCGAACTGGAAGAGGCCATCAGGCAACGTGTGGCCCAGTCGAAAGACCCCTACCTGACCGGCATCTGCTGCATCAACATGGACGACCGCGTGCGCGACGAGCAAGTGTGTGCCATCTATGACATTGCCGAAGAATGCAGACAGACAATGTTTAAATAACCCACTTAATATCACTGTACGATGAAAGACGAATTCAACTCCAGCCTGGCCGATTCACAGGCTACGGCCGTCACCCCGCTGACGCCGGAACAATTCGACACGGAAGCCTACGCCGACTATGCCGCCGGACTCGACGCCCGGTGCAAAGCCTTCTGGGAAGCTCCTTCGGGCGTACTGGTCTACCGCCGCATGCGCGTGAAAGAAGTGTTTGCCGGCGACTGCCGCGACATGGAACACTCGCTCCACTGGCAACTGGGCGCCCTGAAGCAAAGCATGAAATTCAAAGCCGACATCCCGAACTTCCTGGAGCCGTGGTACGGCCTGGGCACAGTGGCTTCGGCCTATGGTTTCGGCTACATCTGGGAGAAAGACCTCGCCCCGGCCGTCGACGGCAAGTTTGCTTCCACAGCCGAACTGCTGGCTGCTCCCTGCAAGCCGGTGGCCGAGACGGAAATCGGCCGGCACACGCTCGACATGGTGGAATACTTCCTCGACAAGACCAAGGGACGCATCCCCATGTCCTACTGCGACGTGCAATCGCCGCTCAACACGCTGAGCAACATCATCGACTCCAACCAGTTCTACATGGACTTCTACCTCGACCCGGACTCCATGAAGAAAGCCATGGACCGCACGGCTGACCTGCTCATCGACTTCACCCGTGCCCAACAACGCCTCATCGGCGACGCTTTGGCCAAGCCGGGACACGGCTTCGCCTCCAGTCGCACTTTCGACGGCCTCGGCATGAGCGACGACACCATCACGATGCTCTCACCTGACCTCTACGTCGACATGGCCGTCCCGGCAATGGCCAAAGCGGGCGACGCCTTCGGCGGGACCGTGTTTCACTCCTGCGGAAACTGGAGCGACAAGAAGGCCGACATCGTCGCCATCAAGAACATACGCATGGCCGACGGCGCCTTCTCCAAAGCCACCGACCCGGGCGCAAACCCGACAGAAGGATTTGCCGACACGTTTGCCGGTACGGGCGTCGTGCTCAATGCCCGCATCGTGGGCGACCCCGAACTGGTGGAGTCCAAAGTGAAAGAACTCTGGAAGTCGGGCATGAAGCTCATTGTCGTAACCTACTGCGAGACACCCGAGGAACAGGCCGAGGTCTACGACCGCATCCATGCCATCTGCCGGTAAAAGAACACACATGCAACAATCGCACTCGTGAAGGCCTGATACAGTATTCATAATGGCCTCACGAGTGCGCTTCATAAAAAATGCCTATACTAATAACATAAGTAAGAACTCCTATTTAGTTTATATACTATTTAGACGCGGATTATTTTTATTATAAAACGCTTAATCTCTACAGTATCATATAAATCTACATCCACACCGCGCCTAAAAAATACCTATATATATGTTCATTCCATTCTTGCGACTTACTTATTATCTTTCGCTTTGAATAAACGCTGTTAGCGCAACATTGTACCGACCTTTATAAAGAAAAAAGAGGGCCGTGCCTCACGGCACAACCCTCCTCATGGCTTATTATCATAAATTCAGAAAAAAGTTTCTCTTATTTTGCCAACTTGTCGTTAGAGCCCAGCACATTGACAATCTTGTGCATGTAGAGCTTCTTCATCTCGTCACGAGCCGGACCGAGGTATTTGCGCGGGTCGAACTCTGCCGGTTTCTCCACGAACACCTTGCGGATGGCTGCCGTCATGGCCAGACGGCTGTCGGAGTCGATGTTAATCTTGCAGACAGCTGACTTGGCAGCCTTGCGAAGCTCGTCTTCAGGAATACCGATGGCTGCTTCCAGCTTGCCGCCGTATTGATTGATCATGTCAACATACTCCTGAGGAACGGAAGAAGAACCGTGAAGCACGATGGGGAAGCCCGGAAGCTCCTTCATCACGCCGTCGAGCACGTCGAATGCCAAAGGAGGCGGCACGAGACGGCCTGTGGCGGGGTCTACGTGACATTGTTCGGGTTTGAACTTATAAGCACCGTGAGACGTACCGATGGAGATAGCCAGGCTGTCGCATCCGGTCTTGGTCGTGAAATCCACCACTTCTTCCGGACGGGTGTACGTATGGTGCTCAGCCTGCACTTCGTCTTCCACACCAGCCAACACGCCGAGTTCACCTTCGACAGTGACATCATACTGATGTGCATATTCCACCACGCGGCGGGTCAGTTCCACATTCTCATCGTATGGCAGGTGAGAACCGTCAATCATGACAGAGGAGAAACCAAGGTCTACACAGCTCTTGCAGAGTTCATAAGAATCTCCGTGGTCCAAGTGGAGCACGATTTCAGGATGTTCGCAACCCATTTCCTTGGCATATTGGACAGCACCCTCAGCCATGTAGCGCAGCAAAGTCTGGTTCGCATAGTTGCGAGCACCCTTTGACACTTGCAGGATGACCGGTGACTTGGTTTCGACTGAAGCTTGAATGATGGCCTGCATTTGTTCCATGTTGTTGAAGTTGAATGCAGGAATGGCATATCCGCCTTTGATGGCACGGGCAAACATCTCGCGGGTGTTCACCAGACCCAAATCTTTATAACTTACCATAGTTGTGTAATTATTAAAGTTATTATATGATCATTATCTTCTTAGCTTGCTTTTCGTTGCCACAAAATTAACAAAGAATGTTTTAAGACAGGTAAGAAAAATCGCAAATTATCTGTCCCGGCCCGGAAAAGAGCGCACTTTGTCAGTCGATGCAACTACAATGACAAACGATTGCAACCTAGAGTTTACAAGGGAATGAAGAACGAAGAATGAAGAGTTGGCCCTGCGGCATGGCAATTCTTCATTCTTCATTCTTCTTCGCTTCTTCCCAAATGGCATCCATCTCGGCCAATGTCATGTCAGTGAGTTTACGCCCGGCGCGAAGTGTATGTTCCTCCAGATAGTTGAAACGGCGGATGAACTTCTGATTGGTACGTTCCAAGGCATTGTCCGGATTTATCTTGTAAAGGCGGGCAGCATTGATCAGGCTGAAAAGCACATCGCCAAACTCAGCTTCGGCCTTGTCCTTATCCATCTGGCCCACCTCGGCCTCAAACTCGGCAATCTCTTCCTTCACCTTGCTCCAGACCTGTTCACGCTGTTCCCAGTCGAAGCCCACATTGCGTGCCTTGTCCTGGATGCGATAAGCCTTGATGAGCGACGGAAGCGCATCGGGCACACCGCTGAGCACCGTCTTATTGCCATCTTTCTCTTTCAGCTTGAGTTGCTCCCAATTCTCCGACACTTTCTCCGCGGTATCCGCCTTCACCTCGCCGAACACATGTGGATGGCGGAATACGAGCTTATCGCTCAACTTGTCACACACGTCCTTGATGTCGAACTGCCCTTTTTCAGAAGCTATCTTGGCATAAAACGCAATGTGAAGCAATACGTCTCCCAACTCCTTGCAGATATTTTTCGCGTCGTCCTTCATCAGCGCGTCACATAATTCATAGACTTCTTCAATCGTATTGGGACGCAGACTCTCATTGGTCTGTTTCCTGTCCCACGGACACTTCTCGCGCAGCTCATCGAGTATGTCGAGGAAGCGTCCGAAAGCCTCCAGTTGTTCTTGTCTTGTATGCATATTGCTTGTGTTTTTAAGATTCTAATGACAGGCAAAGATACAAAATCCGTCTCACAGCCACATAGCAACAGTTACAAAATCGGCCGGTCACTCCACGGATCTTTCACCTAAAAATAAAGATAGTCAAACAAGCCTTGAAGGGCAGGCGACCTAACCCTCCTTTCCGTCCGACCACGGAGTCCTTTCCGTCCTCGGCTACCCTCCTTTCCGTGGTCGGGCGGTGTTAAGGGGCTGCCGGACGGATGTCGTGACGGAGACAGGGACCGCAATCAAACATCCGGACGCGAACAAGGAAGAAAACGCGAATTATAAGTTGTCCATCCACGGTTGAAATGAAAGAGCCGGGCGGGCACTCCGTAAAAGAAGACCGGCCGGGCATTTCAAAACACATATTGCACGCGCATCTGTCCCATACAGCAGTCTTTCGTGTAGAACGCATTGCAGCCGTCGCCGACGAAGACATAGTGCAGGTCCAGCTTCAGACCGAAATGACGGTTCAGGTAATAGTTCACACCGACGGAGAGATCACTCTCCTTGCCGCCAGACAGCTGGGCACCGCGGTCATTCAGGTTCGTGTAATTGTAGCGCAGGGTAAGTTCCACGGCCTTGTCAGTCGAAGGACGGCCGGGGACGGCATACATTCTGTCATAGTCGAACCCTCGTCCCAGGAGCAGGATGCCGGCCTGCACATAGCCGCCTTGAGGACAATAGGCTTCGCCTTCGTCGCGGTTGAAACGATTGAGATAATATTCTCCCTGAACCATGAAGCGAGGGAAAGCGGCCAGAAACTCCACCAGTCCCTTGACCTCCGTGCCGACACCGGTGACTTCCGTACCCAACAATGGCTCGTCAAACAAGGCGGTCACGCCGCTGCTCTCCACCGTGCGGACCGACAGTTCCCCCTCAGGCACATTCGCCTCCTTGCTGCGGAAGGAGAATGCCCCGCCCACATGAAGCAGACACCCTTCCCGGTTGACCGGACGCCACACGAGGCGCGAGGTGCTGATGAAGGCGTTCGTGCGGTCATCCTTTCCAAGCTTATTGATGTCGTTGTAGGAGAACAGTCCCGTGGCGGCATACCAATGGGTCGTAGCATGATGGAGCGTGACACCTAACTTGCGGCTGTTGGCAAAAGCCAGGCATGACGAAGCAGACTGAAGGAAGCGCATGTCGACCGTACTGATGAGCATATCCATCGAATAAGGCTCATACCCATTGCCGACGGAAAGCACATTGTGACCGAAACGGTAGTTGAACAGCAAGTCCTTGATGCTCACTTTTCCAGCCGCAAAACTGATGTCCGAGCGAAGTTCGCAACGCCCCATCACAGCCTTGAAGCCCAGGCGAAAATCTTCCAAACGATAATACCCCTGCCAGTCGTCCTTGCCGTAATCGGAAAGCGTGGCGTCCAGCAGGGCGCGCGAACGGAATGACACTTTCAGCGGCTCTGCCCCATTGGCTTCAAGCAGACTGCCCAGGCAGATAAGGAGTGTGAGAATAAACCGTGTCTTCATCGGCCGCAAGATTGAAACGTTTCGAGCAATGCGGGCAACGCGTCCTCGATGTCGCCCACCCATCCATAATCTGCCACCTGGAATATCGGAGCGGAAGCATCCCGGTTGACAGCTATCACCTTCCGTGCACCGGCGATGGCAGCCACATGCTGTATCTGCCCGCTGATGCCCAATGCGATGTACACGTCAGGGGCTATCGTATGCCCCGTCTGGCCGACCTGCACGGAAGCATCCAGCATACCGGCCTCGACGGCTGCACGGGAGGCAGCCAACGTTGCCCCTATCCGGTCGGCAAAGCGGCGTATGTCATCAAGCACCTTCTGCGTGCGTACCCCACGGCCCACTCCGACCACGACACGACTGTTCTCCAAAGCGCAACAGGAGCCGGACTTGGCAGGCAGCTGCTCTACGAGACGTACACGGCTGTCGAAGGGGAAATCCGTGAGGTCATGTACCCGCACTGTGCCCTGCCGCGTGTCGTCACGCCGGGCGGCTTCCATCACTCCCGGACGGACAGAAGCCATCTGCGGACGGCAGCCGGGTGTGACGATGGTGGCCATCAGATTGCCTCCGAAGGCAGGCCGTATCTGGAGCAACCGTCCCGTTCCCTCTTCGATGTCCAGCTGCGTACAGTCAGCTGTCAGCCCGGTGTGGAGCGTAGCGGCCAGACGCGCGGCCACGCCTCGTCCCCACTCCGTCGCCCCGACGAGCAGAATGGAGGGATGGAGAAGACGGACAACATGAGCCACGACATCCGTACAGTGTTCATCGAAACGGGTTGCCAAGAGAGGATGTTCCAGCACATGCACGATGTCCGCCCCATAAGCCACCAACTCAGAGGCTATCTCAGCTACATGAGCGCCCACAAGCACGGCTTCGACCCGGCAAGACAACTTGCCAGCCAACCGGCGTGCCTCGCCCACTAGTTGGAGTGTAACTGGGGCCAACTCGCCGTGCGCCACCTCAGCAAGCACCCAGATGCCTTCGCTCTCTGCCGCCGGAGTCGCCTCCAGGCTGTCCATCGTCAAAGCGCCTGTCGGACATGCAGCCACGCAACTGGAGCAGAGACGACACTTCGTCGCGTCAATCTCCGGATATTCTGTAAAATCGATAGCCCCGAAGCTGCAAGCAGATACACAGGCTGCACAACCCGTACAGCTCGTCGCGTCAAAATGTAATGCAAATGTCTGTTCCTTATCCATGATTTATCCTTTTATCTTTTCTTCTTTAACCAATTCCTTTATTGTCTCACTCAATGCAAGGCTATCGGCCAACCACCGGATGTCCTTCCGACGGTCGGGCACCTCGGTGCTCACCACTCGTGTGGGCGAAGCCAAGAGTCCCACTTCGGAAGCAGGCAACTCCAGGTCGTGCTCGTCCCAACAGGTGATGGGGCATTGCTGCGCACGCCGCCATCCTGCCAGCGTAGGATTGTCAAGTGTGCCCCACTCTTTTCCTATAACTACTACACAAGGCAAATCCACGTCAAGCCGTTGTAAACCTTCATCCACGCAACGGGTTACGCGAAGCGTTTGACCCCAAAAACCATCTATGGACTGAAGAGACGTCACTTGGGGAATTTGCAAATGAGCTGCTACCTCAGGTCCCACCTGGGCCGTGTCTCCGTCAATGGCCATTTTCCCAAAGAACAAAAGAGTGTAGCTGCCCAACTGACGGGCTGCCGCTGCCAGCACCAGGCTCGTACACCAGGTGTCGCTTCCGGCAAAGGCCCTCGAAGTGAGCAGCACGACACGGTCTGCCCCACGCTGCAAAGCCTCGCGGAGCACTTCTTCGGCCGAGGGTGGCCCCATCGTGACAGCAACGACTTCGCCACCGGTGCGACGCCGCACATCCAACGCAGCCTGAAGAGCATAAAGGTCGTTCGGATTGGTCTGCGTCATAGCAGAAGAGCGTTTCAGAGTTTTCGTCTCTGTGTCCATCTCCACACGGGTGGAGAGGGGGACTTGTTTCAGGAATACAATATATCGGTTCATATTCTTGCCTAAATGATATAAGTGTTTTATGATAAATGATTTACGTATTAAAACCAATGACTTCCGGAAGCCGTTCGGATAACGTCTGAGAGGTCCTTCAGGGACTTACCGCTAAGTGGTGCGGTGACTTATCGGTAAGTCCCAGAGCCACCTATCCGCGCTTGATTTTGCCAAGTCGCGACAGTCCGTTTGAAGAGCTAAAGTTTCCTAAACGGCTTATCCTCCCTTCTTGTTCGAGCGGGCGGCAGCACAGCGGAGCTGGAAGTCGCGTGAGAAGGGGTCTACAGCCCCGAAGCGTGCAGGGTCGAACAGCGACGGGTCGACAAATGGCTTCTCGTCCAGGATAAGTTCAGCGAGCAGGCGTCCGATGCCTCCTCCTGCGGCCACGCCTGCTCCACAGCATCCCGTCGCCGTGTAGAGTCCCCGGTAGGCCGTGAGCGGACCGACGATAAACATAGCGTCAGGCACATAGCAGGAAGGTCCGGCCACATAGTGTGCAATGCCGAGCGTGTCGATGTCCGGGAGGTAGGTTTTGAGCAGCGGAGCACACTCGTCAAGCACGCGCCACTTGTCTTCATGTCCGAAGTCGAAATCCTCCAAGGCGTCAGTCATCGCCGAAGGGTCAAAGGCCCGGCAGACGCTCTCGCGCAGGCCGATGATGAGTGCACCCACGTCCGGACGGGTAAAGGCACGGGCGTCCGGGATGACAGTGAATGGATGATTGGCAGGGAAGCGGCTTGCGTCGGTCGCCGTAATCCAGAAATGGCTGCGCACAGGAGTGAAAGGCAGACCGATGCCTAAAGGACGCATCAGGAGGTTGGCCCAAGAACCTGCGGCATTGACCACCGTGCCGGCCTCCACCTCCGTGCCGTCATTGAGCCGTACACCTTTGACGGTATCACCCTCCACAAGGATTTCCTTCACACCTGCATGCAGATGGAAGTCCACTCCCAGCCTTTTTGCCGCACGGGCATATCCGGAGCAGAGCAAGGCCGAGTCGATGTAGCAGTCAGTCGGCATATAGAGAGCCAGCTCCACGGCGTCTGTCTCCATCCAAGGGAGCAATTCCTTCGTGCGGCGGCGGTCGATGCGCTCGGAGGGGATGCCAAATGAACGGGCTGCTTCCTCCAGGGCCTCTGTCCCCCGGATGGAAGTCTCAGACGACCCGATGGTAATACTGCCACAACGTTGCAGTTCGAGCGACTCGCCGAGCAGGTGTTCCATCTCGTCGATGCAGTCATACGTCTCCTGCACCATCTCCATGAGGGCAGGTTTGGTGCGTGCGCGGGTCAACAGGCAAGCGGCACGCGAGGATGCCTGTGAAGCTATTTCTTTGCGGTCGACCACCAGGATGCGGCCAGCATGTTTCTTTGCCAGATGCCAGGCTGTGGAACATCCCAGCAAGCCGGCACCGATAATCACTACGTCGTATTTCATAGATGCTTATTATATAATAGGTGTATCAAATCGTCGGATAGAGGGAATCATTCTCCGGATAGGCCTGCTCGGCAGCCGGCTCACGGCGCGACTGACGCTTGTAGGTGTGGAACATCAGGATGGCTGCGGCGGAGAATATCACGAAGCAGGCAATGCCCACGAAGGCTGCCAGGTGGTTGTAGAAGTCAAACCACTCCATGTCTGCACTGAAAAACAATTCCTTGGAGAAGAGCAGAGTGACCGTGCCCATGTAACCGATGAAGTCGATGATGGCGATGAAGAAGCCGACATTGCCCTTGATGCGGAAGCAGGCGATGAAGCGGTCGAAGAAGATGGTCTGGAAGGTGAGATAGGCCACGTAGAGCGACAGGCTCTGGACGAACAGCCAGACGATGGGGCTGAGCTGGAGCGTCGCATAGTGGAGCGACACGTAGGTCATCACGGCATTGCCCACGATGACGAGCGAGAAGAGCATCATGAGTGCCTTGATGTTGCTGCGGAAGAAGGTGAACAGGCAGAAAAGCCCCAGGATGACCAGCGTCACCACCGTATCCACCTGTGCGAAGAGCCACGACGACTGGCCGCTCATATCGAGGATGTTGACAAGAAAGTCCTCCTTGATGTCGCGCAGCATGAGCAACAGCAGGTTACCGAAGAAAAGCAGGGTCAGAATAGGACAAATCTCTGCGGGAAAAAGCAGCGACGAAGCTCTGGACATCGCCCTCCAACAAGTGAACAATGTCTCCAAACGCAAGCTGCTGGGGTCCATCGAAGAACTCTATCAGAAAGCCATGCACATCGAACCGCGCTTCGTGGCAAACAACGGGCGTCCGTTCTTCGAAGAAATCGAAAAAGAAGCTGTCAAGTATCTTCCCAATGCCAACGTCTACAGCGGCTTCTACCTCTCCTACAGCCGCTCGTCCTTCTGCGACGGACTGAAAATCGAGCCTTACCTCATCAGCACCTTCGCCGACGGGGAGACCATGCCGCGCGTCTACTGCCAGAGCATGTCAGGCGAATACTACATCGGCACAGGCATCTTCTCGCCCTGCCAGGTCGGCTACCTGCTGTTCAACGAGCAGAAACGCCTGCAACTCGCCTTGAAAGTCATCTACCTGCAACTGCCCATGCTGGAATATCCCTCCCTCATCACCGGCCTCTACCTCACCCATGACTACAGCCGCAACCCCATCGCCCGGCGCATTCTCCTCGTGCGCCAAAGCGAGGAAATCCCCCTCGAAGAGTTTGCCAAGCTGCGGACAGAAGTCGTCCCCCGCCAGCAGTTGGACAAAACCCTTTTGCCCTACTACGACTACACCTGCCAGCCGGAAGACATCGTGCGCAGCCTCATGATGGCCTCCCCCGGCAACGCCCTGGACAACCTCATCGCCGAAAAACAGATGCTGGGAATACTCTGAAGCCTCCTTTTCTGTTCTTAAACATACGCTCCATGCTTGCCGTTTAGTATCAAATACATAGATTTGCATACAGCAAGAACGAGAGAAAACAGACGTTCCTTTCCTTCTTACTTCTTTCTTTGAATTCAACACCATCTGAAAGGAACCAACCTATAAGAATATGAAAAGGCTATTTACATTCATCGCTTTTATCATTTGCCTATGTTGCGCAACCTGCATTTATGCACAATCTAACTTGTATAAAGAAACCAAACTGATACAAGAGGATGGATATATGCATCCTGCCTATAAACAATTTCAAAGTCTTTCTAATACAAACTGAAATCATCCTATGTGAGTGCAAGGCAGAAGCCCCTTGCACTAACTCACCGACTTACCATGAAACACATCAAACTTCTTTTTTTCTTATTCTTCGCTCCGAGTTTGTGCCTGCTTTCATGCCAGCAACAGGAAACATCGCGACTGGAACTTGCCTTGCAAGCCGGCCGGGACAATCAGGCGAAACTGGAAGCCGTGCTGTCGCACTACGCCAAACGCCAGGCACGGGAATTTCTCGACCAAATCACGGAAAAACAACAGCATGAATAATCCGCCATGACGGCATAAAAGCCGCTTTCGCACGCCCTTAACTCCGCCCGACCACAGAAAAGAGGGTAGCCGGGAGCGGAAAGGAGGGCGTGGTCGGACGGAGTTAAGGGCGCTCAGACGTGCCTTGCGGCCCAAGGACGGACAGAGGCGTTTCGCAGCATTTTTCAAAGCCCGGCGAGCGATTTTCTGCCTAACTATAAAGCGGTTCGCCCCTTTTTTGCTACTTTTGCACGCATTAATGGAAAACAATTATAAACAAGCGATTAACGAAAATGGAATTAGCAAGTAAGTACAATCCCGCTGACGTGGAAGGGAAATGGTACCAGTATTGGCTGGACAACAAACTTTTCAGTTCGAAACCCGACGGACGTGAACCATACACCGTCGTCATCCCGCCCCCCAACGTCACCGGCGTGCTCCACATGGGACACATGCTTAACAATACCATTCAAGATATTCTCGTGCGCCGCGCCCGCATGATGGGCAAGAACGCCTGCTGGGTGCCGGGCACGGACCATGCCTCCATTGCCACCGAAGCCAAGGTGGTCAACAAGCTGGCCCAGGAAGGCATCAAGAAGACCGACCTCACCCGCGAGGAGTTTCTCAAACATGCGTGGGCCTGGACGGAGGAACACGGAGGCATCATCCTGAAGCAGCTCCGCAAGCTGGGCGCATCGTGCGACTGGGATCGCACAGCCTTCACGATGGACGAGGAGCGCAGCCGCAGCGTCATCCGGGTGTTCGTGGACCTTTATAACAAAGGCCTCATCTACCGCGGCGTGCGCATGGTCAACTGGGACCCGAAAGCCCTCACTGCCCTCTCCGACGAAGAGGTTATCTATAAAGAAGAGCACAGCAAATTATATTACCTCCGCTACAAGGTGGATGGTGATGCAGAAGGCCGTTACGCCATCGTAGCCACCACCCGCCCCGAGACCATCATGGGCGACACGGCGATGTGCATCAACCCGAACGACCCGAAGAACCAATGGCTGAAAGGCAAGAAAGTCATCGTCCCCTTGGTGAACCGCGTGATTCCGGTCATCGAGGATGAATACGTGGACATCGAGTTCGGTACGGGCTGTCTGAAAGTGACCCCGGCCCACGACGTGAACGACTACATGCTGGGCGAGAAGCACAACTTGCAGAGCATCGACATCTTCAACGACAACGGTACCATCAGCGAAGCCGCCGGACTTTATGTCGGCATGGACCGCTTCGACGTGCGCAAGCAGATTGAGCAAGACCTCGAGGCTGCCGGACTGCTGGAAAAGGTGGAAGCCTATACAAATAAGGTGGGCTTCTCCGAACGCACCAACGTGCCCATCGAACCGAAGCTCTCGATGCAGTGGTTCCTGAAGATGAAACACTTCGCCGACATGGCACTCCCCCCGGTGATGAACGACGAACTGAAGTTCTACCCGGCAAAATATAAGAATACCTACCGTAATTGGCTGGAGAACATCAAGGACTGGTGCATCAGCCGCCAGCTCTGGTGGGGACACCGCATCCCGGCCTACTACCTACCTGAAGGTGGCTACGTAGTGGCTGAAACGGCAGAAGCAGCCTTAGCACAGGCTAAAGAAAAGACAGGCAACGCCAACCTCACGCTAACCGACCTCCGCCAAGATGAAGACTGCCTCGACACGTGGTTCTCGTCCTGGCTGTGGCCCATCTCGCTGTTCGACGGTATCAACCGTCCGGGCAACGAAGAAATCAGCTACTACTACCCCACGTCCGACCTTGTGACCGGACCGGACATCATCTTCTTCTGGGTGGCCCGCATGATTATGGCAGGCTACGAGTACGAAGGCCAAATGCCATTCCGCAATGTCTACTTCACCGGCATCGTGCGCGACAAGCTGGGACGCAAGATGTCCAAGTCGCTCGGCAACTCGCCCGACCCGCTCAAGCTCATCGAACAGTATGGTGCTGACGGCGTGCGCATGGGCATGATGCTCGCCGCACCGGCAGGCAACGACATCCTCTTCGACGAAACACTCTGCGAACAGGGACGTAACTTCTGCAACAAGATATGGAACGCATTCCGCCTCGTGAAGGGTTGGGAAGTGGCTGACGAAGAACAGCCCAAGGCGGCAGAAACAGCCACCCGCTGGTTTGAAGCCCAACTGGTGAAAGCATACGCCGAGCTGGACGACCTCTTCAGCAAATACCGCCTGAGCGAAGCCCTGATGACGGTCTACCGCCTCTTCTGGGACGAGTTCTCCAGCTGGTATCTCGAACTCGTGAAACCGGCCTACGGACAGCCCATCGACCGCACGACCTACGAACGCACGCTGGCCTTCTTCGAAGAACTGCTCACGATGCTCCACCCCTTCATGCCGTTCATCACCGAAGAGCTTTGGCAACACCTGGCAGAACGCAAGCCGGGCGAAAGCATCATGGTCGCCCAGCTCAACAAGCACGAAGGCGAGAACCTGGAGGATGCACTCGTAGAAATCGCCGGCATGGAACACATGAAGGAAGTGGTGACAAACATCCGTAACATCCGTGCCCAGCGCAACATCACACCCAAGCAGACGCTCGACCTGCTCGTCATGGGCGACGACGATACCATCGTCTTCTACCAAGAGGCCGTGATGAAGCTGGCCAACATATTCGAAATCACCACGCCTTCAGAGAAGCCGGACAACGCCGCCTCCTTCCTTGTCGGGACGGCAGAGTACTTCATCCCGCTGTTCGGCCTCATCGACACGGAAGAAGAGCTGAAGAAACTGGAAGCAGACCTGGCCTACCAGGAAGGATTTCTACAGAGCGTGTTGAAGAAACTCAGCAACGAGAAGTTCGTCAACCACGCCCCGGCCAAGGTGGTCGAAATGGAACGAAAGAAACAGGCTGATGCCGAAAGCAAGATTGCCGCCTTGAAGGAAAACATCGCCAAACTGAAATAAGAGATACATTACTTACTAAAAAGAGCGTCTGTGTTGCCGTCACGCGAACACAGACGCTTTTTCTTTATCCCCCTACTCAGGCATAGCTGTGCATGCCTCCCATCAGGAAATTGACTCCAAAATAAGTGACCAACACGCTCAGGAAGGCGATGACGGTGAACCAATGGAAGAACATCGGGCGGCGCAAGGCCGGCAAAGAAGCGGGATGGAGCGCCGCAGCATAGATAAGCAACGTAATGAGCGCCCATACTTCCTTCGGGTCCCAGCCCCAATAGCGTCCCCAGGAGACATTGGCCCAGACGGCCCCGATGAAGATGCCCACCGCGAGGCAAGCCACAGCCGGATAGGCCAACAGCCGGCTCAGCAAGCTGAGACGTTCCACCTGGAGGGCATGGCCGCCGCGGGCATAGTGCAGGATGATGCCTGTCACTCCGCCCAACATCATGAATGCCAACAGCGAATAGGCCACCATAATCGTGACGACATGGGCGCTCAGCAGCGGCGACGACAGCACAGGCATCAGACGGGTGATGGGAGGATTGGCCTCGCCCATCATGGCCACCAGGAGCGACAGGCCGCACAGCAGATAGCCGAAAGCGACAAGCATCGGATAACGACGCCGCAAGAGGAGCGTGACCGACACGGTGGCAAAGGCCATGAACTGCATCGTCTCATAGCCGTTCGAGAGCGGGACGTGATGGCTCACATAACCACGCAGGATGATGGTTGCCGCCAGATAAACCGCTATCAGCCACAGTCCAAGGGTCAGCAGACGGCTGAAGAGCAGTCCGCCAGGCATGGACTGACGCACCAGGCACCGCACACAGAACGCGAAAGCACACAGCCCGACTGCCAGGCAGGCGAAGGCAAAAGGACGACTGTAATTCATACGGTTGTAGACTTTCTCGGCACGGAAGCGCAACGGCGACGGGAGCACGTGACCGGCCTCCTTCACCTGATAGGCACGGATTTTCGCCAGCAGCTCGCAGGCCTTACGATAATCGCCGAGGGCGATTTGCTCAGCCACCAGCCCCAGGCTCTTCCGGACAAAGAGCCATTGGGAGGCTTCGATGCCTTCAGGACGGTCATCGACCATCGACAGCCAGCTCACGCGGCCTTCCTCCGCATCGCATACGGGATAGAGCTTCAGCATGTTGCCCGTCGCCACCATGCTCACCAGCTGAAACTTCTCGTCAGCCTCACGCACGCCCTTGCCCACAGACGCCCCCGACTTGCCCAACTTATACCCCTCCGGCCCGACGAAGTCAGACAGGCTGGCATGGCTGCCCTCTACGCCCAGGAGCCGGCGCGCTTCGCCACGCGGGATGCGTATGCAAGGCTCTGCCTTCCAGTCGTCATAGAAAAAGAACCAACCCGTCAACACCTGTTCGGGCGTAAAACCGCGGTAGGAAGCCCGTCCGCAGAGCTTCAGCGTGAAGTCGCGGGCAAGGGTCTGGAGGGGACAAATGCGACCGTTGTAGTAGACATGCAGCTCGCCGAAGGCTGCGGCCACCTCGGCAGGCAACACAGCCGGACGCTCCGCAGCACGAAGGGAAACCGGCAAACAACCGGCAAACAGCATCACAGCGACTGCTCCACGACGGAGCAACGGATGACGCAGCAACGCCCGGAATCCTGTCGACGGCGAACAGAAAAACGACACGACAGCCGCCAGCAGAAGCACGTAGCCGGCGTATGTGACGGCAATGCCCAGTGGGTCATGCGACACGGCGAGCACCGTCCCGCGGCCGTCTTCGTCGTAAGACGACTGGTAGAAACGATAGTGGCGGTGGGCATAGATGCGGTTCATGGACACCTGCCCGCGGAGGGTGTCGCCCGCGTCAACGATGACAATCCGGCTGACGTAGTCCATCGGCGAATGTGTCCCGGGATAGTATTCCACCTGAAAATCCTCCAGCCCGACCCGAAACGGGAGCGCGGTCTCCTGCCCTTCCGCATCGGTGAATACCTGCACCGGTTCGCCCCCGGCACGCAGGTGGATATTCCCCTGGCGGCCCCAGACGTGAGTGGCCAACGCGCCCAGCAGGATGATGACCAGCGACGCATGCCACAGCCACACGGCCCACCGGCGGCGGGGCAACCGCCCCATCAGCCAACCCAAGCCAGCCACCGCCGTCACACCCCAAAGCGCGACGAACCAAAGGGCGTGATAGACCGCACGGAGGGCCGTGTCCGTGTCGCACACTTGTTCCACCACCGTGGCGGCCATCAGGGCACAGACAAGCACTCCTGCAGAACCGAAACTCAACAATCTCAATATACGCATACTTTTTTATAACAACACAAGAAAAGGTTCAGTATAAAGTTTATTTCCAACAACATACATTGCACAACTTTTGTTCTCACACGTGCAATTTCTTGTATTACTGTATGCAATTTGCTGCATACACCTATACAAATTCTTGCAATACGTAGTGCAAAAGACTGCACCACGCATTGCAAGACTCATCCCATCGGGCAAAGAGGACCGGACACAGCAAAGAAGGAAGAAGCGGACTCCTCACGCCCGACAGACCAGTCGAAAGCCGCTGTCAAATGGAGTCAATGAACTTCACGATGGCATCGCGGTCGGCCTTCGACAACTGGCGGAACTGCTCCACGCTCTTGTAGGCGTCACTCTCGGTGCTCGTCCCGTGCCACATGATGGCCTCGATGACATTGCGTGCACGGCAGTCGTGCAGGCGGTCGGCAAACTCGGCACCCGTGCAACGCTGGTGCAGGCCGCGTCCCCAGAGCGGGGTCGTGCGGCACCATCCGGTACGGATGTCGTTGACCATGTGTAGTTTATGTTGCACCATGTCGGTATAAGGCCAAATCTTCTGGTGCGGATAGCGGGGCAACTTGTCGGCTTTTTCTCCCACAAAGAAGCGGGCCGGGTCGCGGATTTCGTCATCGCCCGTCGTCCATGACGGCTTATGACAGTAGGCGCATCCGATTTGCGCGAACAGCTCCCGTCCGCGGATGACTTCCTCGTCGCTGACATTACGCGCAGCGGGAACAGCCAGGCCACGGTGCCACACCATGAGGTCGATGTAGTCCTGGTCGGACACTTCGACGTCGAGCGTCTTCGAGTTCAGGTAAGCGAGGATGTTGGCCTCCTCGTCATACGTGGCATCAGAGCGTTTCTGATGCCACTCGGGATGGTTCGTCTCTTCGGGGTCGATGGCGCGGATGTAGTCACGGAAACCGGCCTGCACGTCAGGGTCTTGCGAGGAGATGGACGCATAGCTGCCTGCCGCGTCGAGATAGTGGAAGCGGCGGTCGCTGCGCGTGGCGTTCGTGATGTTCCAAAAGGCATTCGCTCCGGCGGCATCTTGCAGCGGACCGCGGCTCAGGGCATAGGTGTAGCGGAAGGGATACTTCGTGCCGTCGCCTCCTTGGGCCGTGTTGGCATACTGGCCCACCCACTCGCCATTGGCAAATATATTGGGGTTCAGCCCGTTTTTCATGTAGCCGTCCTGCTCCTGCTTGGTGTATTCAGCCTTGAGGTCTTCGTCAGAGATGGCGTCGAGCAGGCCCGTGCCGTAGATGCCGATGGTCGACTCGAGGCGCACTTCGTAGTTGCCTATCTCCCAGCCGTTGTTTGCCACGTAGATGGCCGAACGCGGGATGTCCACCTCCGGATAGCGCAACGCGTAAGTCTCACCGTCCGGGAAGCGGTTGCCCCATGCGTCGGTGTAGTCATGCCATTTTATCGTAATCTGCGACTCGTCGAGCGGGGCTTTGAAGGGAGCGACGGCCTTGGTCTGCGGCATGCCGGAGAGCCAGTTGACATAAGCGTTCGTCGCCGGGTCATAGACCACGAGCAGATAGCCGTTGCCTGTGCTGATGGTGTTGAACGCGCCGTCGGGTTGGCTCTTGCCGTGTCCGTAGCCCGGATGGCAGTGCAGGCACGAGGTGCGGATATAGACCGGACCGAGCCCGTGGCGCACGCCGGAAGTGTTGCTGTTGAAAGGTTTTTCGAAGAGCTGTTCGCCGCGGTTGAACGAGTTGGTCATCGTCGCACTGGCGTCGACCACAGGCGTGGGCTGTTCGAAAGCCGTCTGCGTGGCGACGAAAGCCGTACCCAGCTCGCCGCCGGTGTAATACCATTCGGGGAAGTCTTCCGGTTGGCCGTTATTGCCTCCCCCCTTTTCGTCATCCTCGCATGAGGTCGTGACGAACCCGGCCAGCAAAAGCAGCATGGCCGGGCAGAAAAAATGTTTGTTTCGTCTCATGTCGTCCGTAGTTAAGATACCTTATCGTTGCTCCTGAAGTGCACGGAGCACTTCGTCGAAGATGTCGTTCAGCTCGTTGCAAGCCGTGATGGCCGCACGGTTCTGGGCCTGATAGCCATTGGCGCTGTTGCAGGTGTAGGCAAAAGGCTCTGCCATCTGGCCGATGGCATCGTAGGCAGCCGTGATAGCAGCCTTCACGCGGTTGTCCAGTTCAGGATTAAACGTGGCCACGTAGGCACTCAGCGTGTGGGTACTAGCCTTGATATACGTCTCGCCCGCATTGTAGGACTTGTCCGACTGGAAGCCCATGTAGGCATTTTCGATGGAAATGATGTTACCCTGGAAGTCATTGATGGAGTTCAGGCTGTAGGGCGACTCGATGTAACCGGGGTCATACTCGTAATCCTCCCCGCTACCCATACCAGTCGGGTTGCCAATCTTGACATTACCCACCTCGTTGGCAATGTTCTGGATGCCGTCGGTAATCATCGTCTGCGCTGCGGCCAGGAAGTTCACGAAGTCGCTGCTGCTTCCTTCCACGGGATTCTTCATCTCGTCGGCATAACAGAGTCCGGCGGCAAGGTCGTTGAGCGCCTTCGACCAGTTTTCGTTGTTGCCCGTCATGGTTTCACCCGTAGCACGCACCTTGTCCAGGATGTTTTGCTTCGTCTGCGAGATGTTGGATTCGCCGCGCCATGCAGCTTCCAGGATGATGCACTGGTTGCGCAAGTCGCCCGCCACGCCGGTGATATAGCTCAACTCCTCGGTGGTATAGTTTGTGGCGTGGGGCACGGAAGTCTGGCTCATGCCCGTACCTTCCACCTGGAAAAGCAAATATTCCAAGGCATGGAATCCCAGGATGCCGTAGTCCATCGTCTGCGAGATGTAGATACCCTCGGCATCCATCTTGGCCATCTCGGTGGAGTTGTTGAGCAATGCCTGGAGAGCCGTCGCGTTGAGCGGCCAGGAGTCGATGTGCGGGTCTACGTCGTAGTCGCCGGCCGGGCCGTACAGCCACGCCTCGCTGCGTTCCCAGTAGTCGCGTGCCACACGCCAGGCATCGCCGGCAGCCTTCACCTGAGCCTCGGTCACATGGCCTGCCCCGGCCTGATACATGGCATAGATGGCATTGTACAAGTTCACAGAAGCATCGGCCAGAGCCTCGTAAGTGGGAATCACGGTGTTGGCCGTATAGTCAGCCACCACCAGCCGGAGGGCTGTCTCGCGATCGGACGTGCCGTCCCAATCGCTGTCATTGTCACTACATGCCGCCATGCCGAAGGTGAGCAGGCCGGCTGCTGCCACGCAAAGCGGGCGAGCAAAGAATCTTTTTAAATCCATAGGTTATATGCTTTAGTTATCAATTATCATTTTCAAATGTCGAACAGTCCCGAATAAGCCACGCCAAAGGAGAGCGACGGTTCGTTGTTGAAGTAAGACTTCATCAGGCCGATGGAGTATTCTCCCTTGATGACCACATCCTTGATGGGGTAATAGTTCAGGCCGAAGGCCAGGCGTTGACGTCCGCAATAGTCGTAGTCGATGATGGAGCTTGCCGTCTTGTACATGGAGTCATAGTAGTCATAACGGCCGAAGACGTAGAGCTTCTGCTCCTTCTGGTCGAGCTTATGAATCTGGGAAAACACGTTGTAACCCACTTCCACGCCCGTGGCGATGGCGTCGGATGCGACCGACTGCTTGGGCGAAGGAGAGTTGTTGTCGAAGCTCATGTTATACTGCGTGATGGTGCGCGAGTCGGTCAGATGCCCGTAGGTGAAGTTGCCGCGTGCCACCCAGTTCCAACGGTCGAGATGGAAGTCGAACGAACCGATGGTGACGGTGCCCTTGATGTCGTCATACGAACTGTTGGGCGTGCGCAGCGTATTGCGGAACGAATTGCCAACAAATCCGCTCACCGACAGACGCAGACCGGGAATGGAATAGTTGTCCACACGGGCCGCTCCCGCCAGGTTGTTGGCTATCTTGAACTCATAGGGCGATGCCGAACCGTCGTGCACCCAGCCTTTACGGCTGAAACGTTCGGAGTCAAGGCCGGAGATGAGCAAGGCTTCGTAGCGCCAGTCGCCGGCCCGTCCCCAAAGACTGATACCCGTCTCATGCCATGTGCAGGGCATTATGGTGTTCTCGCCTTCCGGACGGTAGACTCCGAAGAACTCCGTCGGCATGTGATGCATGTTCGTACCGCCCACCGGCACGATGATGTGGCCCAACTTGATGTTGAACTCCGGGCAAAACGACTTCTGTATCCAGAACTGCTCCAAGGCGACCTCGCCTCCGCGTTCTATCTCGCTTTCATACTCTCCGCCTTCCTCTTCTTCCACTTCGACGGCGCTCTCCGTGCCGCCATGTTCAAACTCGATTTCCGCGCCCATCGTCCATCCTTTGCCAAAATCGTAGCCCAGGAAAATCACGACATGGGGCAAGTCGAAACGCGAGTGTTTCTCATCCTTCAGGCTCTCGGCCTTCGACGCACTGTTGTAGCGCAGATAGCTGTCGCTGAAAAAGTTTCGCGAATAGACGGCTTCTCCATATCCGCCGATGGTGAAACGCTTCTTTTTCTCGACGCGTTCCGGTTGTCCGTTCGTATCGCCGGCCGACACGTCATCACCGCTTACAGCATACACGTCCGACATGCCCACGGCCAGGAACAAAGAAAATAATGCTATTTTTCCTTTCATTTCTTTATGGATTAATCTTTCTTTTTTGCACTTGCAAAGGTAGAAGAGGGGGAAAATAAGGACAATACCCACAAATAGGTAAAAAAGGTGTTAAAAAATACCTACTTGTAAGTATCCCCACAAGTCCGTCTTTTCTCCACTCCATTCAGCCTCCGGCCAGGTATAAAGGCCGTCCTCGGCCGCCTTCCTTTCCGTCCTCGGGCGGACTCCTTTCCGCTCCCGCCTACCCTCCTTTCCGCTCCCGGACGCCCTCTATGCCGCTTGCAAAGGGCTTTTTTTTCATCCAAAAAGTAACATCATTCAGCCATAAATGCTTATCTTTACGACAACTCAAAACCATCCTAATATCGCATGACACTATGAAATATCTTATCATTGGAGGCGTTGCCGGCGGTGCCACCGTAGCAGCCCGCCTGCGTCGGCTTGACGAGCAGGCAGAAATCATCCTCATCGAACGCGGGAAATATGTCTCGTATGCCAACTGCGGACTACCTTATTATATTGGAGGCATCATCAGTGACCGCCAGGAACTCTTCGTGCAGACCGTGCAGGGACTGACAGCCCGCTTCCGCATCGACATCCGCACGGAACAGGAAGTGACAGCCATCGACCCGAAGGCCCACAGTGTCAGCGTGCGCCGGCTCGTGACCGGTGACACCTACACGGAGACCTACGACCGACTCGTGCTCTCTCCCGGAGCCGAACCGCTGCGCCCGCGCATCGAAGGCATCGACCATCCGAAAATCCTGACCCTGCGCAGTGTGCCCGACACCGACACGCTGAAGTATTACATCGACTACACCGAGGTGAGCAGCGCCGTCGTCGTGGGTGGAGGCTTCATCGGGCTGGAAATGGCAGACAACCTCCACCACCTGGGCATCGAGGTGCATGTGGTGGAAATGGCAGACCAGGTCATGGCCCCGCTGGACTATTCGATGGCCGCCGCCGTCCACTGTCACCTGAAGGCACAAGGCATCCGCCTGCATCTGAGCAACGGCGTCTCCCGCTTCTCGGAAGCTGACGGTCGCGTCGGCGTACACCTGAACGACGGGACAACGCTCACGGCCGACCTCGTCGTGCTCAGCATCGGCGTGCGCCCGGAGACGCGGCTGGCCCGCGAAGCCGGACTGGAACTGGGCCAGACGGGAGGCATCCGTGTGAACGCCCATCTGCAAACATCCGACCCGGACATCTATGCACTGGGCGACGCCGTCGAAGTGACCCACCTCGTCACAGGACGGCCTGCCCTCATCCCTCTCGCCGGCCCGGCCAACAAACAGGCCCGCATCGTCGCCGACAACATCGTGACAGGCAACAGCCGCACCTACGCAGGCTCGCTGGGCACGTCCGTCGCCCGCATCTGTGAAATGACGGTGGCTGCCACGGGTGCGAACGCCAAACTGCTCCGCCGCGAAGGCATCCCCTACGTGTCATCATGGACACACGGCAGCTCGCACGCCGGCTACTATCCGGGTGCAGCCCCGCTCAGCCTGAAAATCATCTTCTCACCTGCCGACGGACGCCTCCTGGGCGCACAAGTGATCGGCACGGAAGGCGTCGACAAGCGCATCGAGATGTTGGAACAAACCATTCAACGCCGCGGCACGGTCTATGACCTCATGGAGCTGGAACATGCCTATGCGCCTCCCTACGCTTCGGCCAAAGACCCCGTGAACATGGCAGGCTTTGTCGCCGACAACATCCTGAGCGGACGGGTGCGCATCATCACGTGGCGCGACACGCTGCTGACGGACAGCGAGGCCATACGGCTCGACGTGCGCACAGCCGAAGAATATGCCACGGGAAGCATACCAGGCTTCCGCAACATCCCCGTCGACGAACTCCGCGAACACCTCGACGAATTGCCACGGGAGAAACCCATCGTCGTGACCTGCGCCGTCGGTCTGCGTGGCTATCTGGCCGCCCGCATCCTGATGCAACACGGATTCACCCACGTGTACAACCTCTCAGGAGGATACAAGACGTGGAACACGGCTCACGCCAATTGATGACGTCGACCACCCTTCCCCTCCATATAGAGACTCATGAATCATACCTCTACATGGAGGGGATTACTCTATCTCTATGGGTAATCCCCGAAACAAGGTATCCTGTCCACTGCCAACGGCAATCCCCTCCATCCAAGCAACCCTCCACTTCAAAAAAATCTCTAATGACTAATTTGAGTTCAAAAAGTTTCGAGCTTTTTCATTTAAGGCCAGGTGACCAAACAGTGACAGAAGTTGAAGAAAAAATGAAAAGGATAATGATGGGAAACAGATGTGAACCGTCTGCTTTTTTCATCAACAAAAAAGCGCAATTATTTATAAAACAAGAACGCATCGGAGCAGACAAAGGACTGACAATGTTTGACTAATCAAAGGACTAAGACTGGCGGAGACCGCCCACGCCAAAAGCCGGACGTCAAACGACGGTGCACCCCCGCAAAGGAGGCAAAGGCCGGGGCAAATAAGTGACTATCCGATGCAAAAAAATGAAGGTTCTGCCTCTGCCCCGTCCCTCATCAGCAGAACAAGCCAAGGCTTTCTCGCCGACATCCGGGCTTCATTTCTACGCCCTCCAAAATACAATTACCCGGATGTTCGCCCAAGCCCTGCAAGACAAGACGTTACAGACCTCCGACCTGGGCCTCCTTTCCGTCCGGGCACGCCTTCCTTTCCGCCCGACCTTACCCTCCTTTCCGCTCATCCACGCCCTCTATTCCGTCCGGACGTGGCCTTTATCCCGCCCGAAAGACGGTAAGACAGGCCCTGTCCGAAGACTGGATTGGAGAGAAAAGAAAAGCCCGCAGCACTTCAAAAGAAGAAGCACTGCGGGCTTGCTTATGCAGCTACACGTTCGTGTGTCGTAATTATCCGAAATTGTCGAACATCAGGTTCTTCATCGGCACGCCGAGGCTGTCGAGCATGCCTTCGACGGCCTTGCTCATCGGGCCGGGGCCGCACATATAATACTCGATGTCTTCGGGAGCTTCGTGGTCTTTGAGATAGGTCTCATAGATGACTTGATGGACGAATCCCGGTGTGTATTTCACGCCTGCGGCATCGGCAGCCGGGTCAGGACGGTCGAGTGCCAAGTGGAAGGAGAAGTTGGGGAACTCTTTCTCCAGTTCGAGGAAGTCATTCAGATAGAACACCTCGTTCAGAGCACGCGCGCCATAGAAATAAGACATCTTGCGGTCTGTGGTGTGGAGCGTGCGTAGCATGTGCATGATTTGGGCACGCAGCGGAGCCATGCCGGCGCCACCGCCAATCCACATCATCTCGCGTTTGGAGTCGAATATCGGGTGGAAATCTCCGTAAGGACCACTCATGAGCACCTTGTCTCCGGGCTTCAGGGTGAAGATGTAGGACGAAGCAATGCCGGGCATCACGTCCATGAAGCCTGTCTGCGGTTTGGGTTTGAAAGGCGGCGTGGCAATGCGCACGGTGAGCATGATGCGGTCGCCCTCGGCCGGATAGTTGGCCATGGAGTAGGCACGCACCGTCGGCTCGTCGTTCTTGCATTTCAGGCTGAAAAGGCCGAATTTCTCCCAAGCCGGCAGATATTCCTTGCCGATAAGCTCCTTGTCGATGTCCTTGTCGTAGTCCATCTCGAAGGTCGGAATCCTGATTTGCGCATACGAGCCGGGGATGAAGTCCATGTGTTCGCCGGGAGGCAGGGCCACGATGAATTCCTTGATGAAGGTGGCGACGTTGCGGTTGGAGATAACCTCACACTCCCATTCCTTCACGCCAAGCACAGCCTCCGACACCTTGATGCTCATGTCGCCCTTCACTTTCACCTGACAGCCCAGCCGCCAGTGTTCCTGACGCTGCTTGCGGTTGAAGTGAGGAATCTCAGAAGGAAGGATCTCACCACCTCCTTCCAGCACCTGGCACTTGCACTGTCCGCACGAACCTTTGCCGCCACAGGCGGAAGAGAGGTAAATGCCGTTGACGGAAAGCGTGTTGAGCAGCGTCGAGCCGGACTCCACTTCGATGACCTTGTCTCCATTGATGGTCAACTTCACATTTCCTGAAGGGACAAGATATTTCTTGGCTACCAACAGGACGATTACCAGAATCAGCATTACGGCCAGAAAGACCCCAATGCTTGCTATGATTAATTGTGTATCCATGTCTTTTTAGTCTAAATGTTGCTCCTTCTTCATTATATCTTCAGTCCAGAAAAACACATGAAAGCCATCGCCATCAGCCCGACCACGATGAACGTGATGCCCAATCCGCGCAGGGGAGCAGGCACGTTCGAGTAGGCCATCTTCTCGCGGATGGCAGCCAGTCCGACGATGGCGAGCATCCAGCCGATGCCCGAACCGAGGGCATAGGAAATGGCGTCAGCTATGCCTCCGATGTATTGCGGGTCGCTCTCCCCCTTCACGATGCGTTGCTGCATGAAGAGCGATGCGCCCATGATGGCACAGTTGACGGCAATCAGCGGCAGGAAGATGCCCAGCGAGGCATAGAGCGAGGGGCTGAACCGCTCGACCACCATCTCCACCAGTTGGGTGATGGCGGCTATCACGGCGATAAACAGGATGAAGCTCAAGAAGCTGAGGTCAATGCCGAAAATGCCGTCGGCAGCCAGCACCTTGGTCTGGAGCAGATAGTTCACAGGGAGCGTCACCACCAAGACGAAGGTGACGGCGATGCCCAACCCCACGGCAGTCTTCACCGTCTTTGACACGGCCAGATAGGAGCACATGCCGAGGAAGAAGGCAAATATCATGTTGTCGATGAATATCGAACGAACAAACAAACTCAATAAATGTTCCATAACTTAACGATTTGAGTGATTGATAACAGGCAGACAACGCGCTCACTTGTCTTGCAACTCTTTATGACGGCTGCGTTGCCACCAGATGATACATGCCAGCATGATGAGCGCCATCGGAGGCATCAGCATCAAGCCATTGTTCAGATAGCCGGCGTCGTAGAATGCTTGCGGGATGACGGTGTGCCCCAAGATGGCTCCCGAACCGAGCAACTCACGGAAAAATCCCACGACAATGAGTATGATGGCATACCCTAAACCATTTCCTATGCCGTCGAGGAACGAAGGCCAAGGGGCATTGGACATGGCAAAGGCTTCCAGACGTCCCATCAAGATGCAGTTCGTGATAATCAAGCCGATGTAGACAGAAAGCTGTACACTCACGTCATAGGCATACGCCTTCAGGATTTCACTGACGATGGTCACCAGCGCAGCGACGACCACCAGTTGGACGATAATGCGGATGCGGTTGGGAATCGAATGGCGAATCAGCGAGATGATGACATTGGAAAATGCCGTAATGACCATGACGGACAGTCCCATCACGATGGCCGGTTCCAACTTTGCTGTCACCGCCAGGGCGGAACAAATGCCCAGCACCTGCACCGTCACGGGATTGTTCATCCCGACAGGCGAAGTCAGCACTTCTCTGTTTTTCTTAGAAAATAATTGGCTCATATTGTATCTTCCTCCTATTCTTTAGACGTTAAAAACTTCATGTAGGCCGACAAGCATTTCTTCAGCATCTGGTCCACTCCATTAGAAGTGATAGTGCCTCCCGATATACCATCGACTTGGGAAGAGGGGTCTTCCACCTTTCCGTTCTTCATCACTCCCAACGCCACACTGCTACCGGCAGCATCGAGCACTTTCTTATCCGGGAATTTCTCAAAAAACGGCTTGCTGGCAATCTCAGCACCTAAGCCCGGCGTCTCGCTCGCATGCGAGAAATAGACACCATAGACGGAGTTCTTATCCACATTCAGAGCCACATAACCCCAGATAGCACCCCACAATCCTGTGCCATAGACCGGGATGACATACTTGGTCTGACCATCCACTTCGCAGACAAAGACATGCAGACGGCCGTTGTCCTTCACTTCTTTCTCATAAGACGTTGCAAACTGGCTGTCGTCCACCGTCTCGCCCAACGTGCCGTCGGCATTCATCAGGCGGTCAGCCTTCACATAGCGGGCAAACTCAGCATTGACATCCGCCACCTTGTCGACATGGAGCGCAGCCAGAATCTGCTTCTTGGTATCCATCTTAATGTTCTCGTTCTGACGGTCACGGAGCACGGAGTTGACAAAGGCCAACAGGAAGGCCACCACAATGACCATCACCGCAGCATAAATCAAGGTATACGTGTTGCTGTTCGTATCCAATTTCTTCTTGACGGGCACAAACTGAACGTCACCTTCAGCCTGCACAGGCATCACTTCTTCAAACTCGGAAGCCGGAGCCTTGCACACCGGACAAACAGAAGGAGCCTTATCGCCTTCGTGGACATAGCCACAGACTTTGCATCTAAATTTCTTTGTAGCCATATTCCTTCTCTTATTTGTTAGTAGACACACGTTTCATTCTTCGCGAAATGTTCCTTTGCATCACGCAGTAGTCAATCAAGGGCGCAAAGACGTTCATCAACAGGATGGAAAGCATCATGCCTTCGGGATAACCGGGATTGAGCACACGGATGACGATGGCCATCGCTCCGATGAGAAAACCATATATATATTTGCCCGTCTCCGTACGAGCCGAAGTCACCGGATCTGTAGCCATGAACACCGCGCCGAAACAGAAACCTCCCAGCACCAGATGCTCATACCACGGCATGTTTGCCATAGCCGTGTCTATGCCCGAAGCATTGAACAGACCGGCTACGACCGCACCGCCGACAAAGACGGAAAGCATCGTCTTCCAACTGGCTATGCCCGTCCACAGCAGGATGACCGCACCGATCAAGATGGCAATGACACTCGTCTCACCGATAGAACCGGGAATAAGCCCCGTCACCATGTCCCACGAAAAGGCCGGGTAAGCATCAGCCACCTTGGCCGTCGAAGCGATGCCAAGCGACGTGGCTGCCGTCATGCCGTCAACCGTCTGTCCCAGCCCGCAAATGCTGTCAGACGACACCCATACGGACTCGCCTGACATTTTCGTCGGATAGGCAAAGAAAAGGAACGCGCGTGCCACCAGGGCCACGTTGAACACATTCATACCTGTGCCTCCAAACACTTCCTTGGCGAAGATGACTGCAAAGGCCGTGGCCAAGGCCAACGTCCACAGCGGGCACTCGACGGGAACAATCATCGGGATGAGTATACCCGAAACGAGAAAACCTTCCTGTATCTCCTCTTTCTTCCACTGAGCCACGATGAACTCAATGCCCAAGCCCACGACGTAGGACACTACAATCTTGGGCAGCACGGCGAGGAAGCCGTAGAGGAACATTTCCCAAAAGCCGGCCGTGAGCGGGGACTGCGTGAAAGCAGCCACATGTGTGAAATGCTGGTAGCCCACATTGTACATGCCGAAAAGCAAGGCCGGCAAGAGGGAAATGACGACCAGCGACATAATGCGCTTGCTGTCGATGGCGTCGTGGATGTTCGTACCCGTGTGCGACGTCGTGTGAGGCACGAACATGAAAGACTCGAAGCCCTCGAACACCGAACGGAAAGCATGCAGGCGGCCTCCCTCCTCAAAACGGGGCTTTATCTTATTCAAATAGTTTCTTAGTCCTTTCATATTGGTTATAAGTATAGTTGGTGTAATAGACCATCATAGTTCCGGTCATTCTCCTTCATTCTCACGGCGCAACAAGTCGAGTCCGTCACGCACGATGCGCTGCAACTCCAGCTTCGAAGAGTCGACAAACTCACACAAAGCGAAATCTTCAGGAGCCACTTCATAGATGCCCAGCGCCTCCATACGGTCGATGTCGCCCGCCAAGATGGCCTTGATAAGATACTCACCCAGGATGTCCATCGGAAGCACACGGTCATATTCTCCCGACATAATCATGTGACGTTCGCCACCCTTCACGCGGGCATCAAGCGTGTATTCACGCTTCCGCCCAAACAGCCAACTGAAATAAGAATGGCTCGTGCTGAAATCCTTCAGACGAGGCATAATCCACCCGAAAAACTCATCGACGTCACCTCCATCCGGGATGACAGTCACCTGCGTCGAGTGTGCCCCCAGAAAGCCGTCGGCTGACGTAGGACGTCCGGTGAGCACATTGCCGTCAATGACACGAAGCGCATGTCCACTATCCGCAAGACGTCCGTCGAGCAGGACAGAAAGCTGCGTGCCCACAGGCACACGACAATAGGCAGGCGTGGTCACTTCCGAACCGTCAAGCGCGATGACACGGGTCAAGTCGACATGCCCTGTGCGTGCCAGCCGGCCAATGAAGATGACCTCCTCCGCGTCCAACGTCCACACCTGTTCCCCCTTGTTAATCGGGTCGACATGATGTATTTGCACACCGACATTACCGGCCGGATGCGGACCGTCAAACACCGTGACCCGCACACCCTTCGCCTCACGCAACACCGCGCTCTGCTGACGGGCACTGATGCCCAGACATACGGGAGCCATACGGGACAATACATCCAGACCGGACTGAAAGTCAGCTTCCTGTCCTTTCAAGACAAACTCGAAGTCAGGAGCCAACGGCTTGGAATCGAAAGCTGACACGAAAATCGCCTTCGGATGAGAATCCGGCGTAGCAGTGACGTCGTACGGCCGCTGACGCAGAAAGGCGAACAAACCACTCTCCATCAACCACGCCTTCACCTCGTCGGCACTCATGCGGGCTACATCCACCATTCCATGCTCCACGCAGGCTTGCTGTCCGTCAGCCTCCACACGGATGCTCAACACGCGGCGCCGCTCGCCACGGTCGACGCCCAGCACCTTGCCGCTCACAGGCGACACAAATTTCACTTCAGGATGGTTCTTGTCCACAAAGAGAGCCTCGCCAGCCTTCACCCGGTCGCCTTCACGCACCGTCACTTTGGGCGTCACTCCGATGAAATCGGCAGGCTTCAAGGCATACACCCGAGACGGCTTCACGTCGAGTATCCGCGGCTCAGGTTTCCCCTTGAGGTTTATGTCAAGCCCCTTCCGTAGTTTGATAACATTTGCCATATATATACCTTATATTATTATATAGTTTCTTTATGTTCCAACCTAAAATGATTCCACAAAGATACGGATATTCTTCTCACAAAAGCCAAAGAGCCGCCATAAATAAAACCCATCTCCGACCGTGTTCGTACACAAATGCAAGTTGTTACATCCGGCTTTCAGTTTTCTCCCGCAAAAGACGTCCAACTAGCAAATTCGAAGAACTCAATGAAGAACCTCACTCCAAAAACACCTACAAACAAGCAACACCGTCACACAAATTCACAAAGAAGAGCGACAATACGCACCTACTAGTTCCCGGTTCGTATTGCCGCTCTTTTTACATGTCCTCCAAACATGTCACGCCTTTTCGGCATCCAGCCATAAACGGACGGCCAGTACAGCGCGCTCCTGTTCGCTTCCTGCCACCTTCGGCACCAACTTCTTGTCTGTCTGCATTGCTTCGTATAGCGGAAGCAGATAGAAATTGTCTCTCGTCAGCAGCTTTTCCATGATGAGAGGAATGATTTCCCCGCCCATGCTCTTCAACACTTCAGACTCAGGCAGCTCCATATAGGAATAAGTGGAAGAACTCATCCTCATCCGCGCATTGCCCTCAATCGCTTGCCTCCAAGCTGTCAACGCCTTATCAAACTTTTGACGAATCTCAGGAGAAACAGCTGCAGCTTTATCCTTGACTGCCTGCATATCTTCTGCCGTCAACGCAACTCCATCGTCAGTCGTCCTCAATGCCGTCTGTGGCAAACACGACGATTTTTCCCAAGCAGTCATAGCAATCATATCATTAGACACAAGACCAACGACTGACATAATCAATAACACAAAAGTTTTCTTCATAAATCCGCCCATTTACATATTGAATATTGACACAACAACATCAGTTTAACTAATTTGGTTGCAATATAATAAAAAAAGCGACAAGTTGCAAGTTTATCTTTTTCCGAATTTGTGGGATTTAAGACTTCTACAAACCTCTAAATTTATCCACAAAAGCAAATGATTATTTGAGAATCCTAAGTCACTACATACTCGCCCAAACGTAGAATTTTCCACCTTCAAAACCGCTCAACCACGCCCTCTATTCCGCCCGACCACGGAAAGGAGGGTAGCCGAGCACCGAAAGGAAGGCTAGGTCGGCCGCCCTCTATAACCACCCGGCAGACTCTACAAAGGAACTTCGCGCGTCGTTCGTCAGACCGCTCCGTCCAATCTCCGGTAGTTTTATATAAATAGGTATAGAAGAAAAAGGAAGGAAGAAGAAAAACTTATATTAAATTATTGGAATTTTGTTATACTATTCATAATTTTGCATCAAGTATATCACTATTAATATTTAAAAAAATATGGGTAAACGAATCGCAAAAACAAGTTTGCCCTCAGTTTCAATTTTGACGCATAGCGCTTTTAAAAGAGCCTGTATGAGCTGCTTTGCCGTGGCGCTACTATCATCCATGACAGCTGAAGCGTATGCGCAAGTCTATGAGAAAGAGGGAAAAACAGTAAGGGGAGGGGGGAAATTCCTCACCTGAGAAAGTGACCTTCAAAGGTCTGGTCTATGACGAAGAACTCATGCCGCTACCCGGCGCCCATGTAAGGGTAAAAGGGGATGCGAGCAAAGGCACCGTGACAAACGAACAAGGTGAATTCCAATTAACACTTCCGGCGGGAAACTACACATTGGAAATATCGTATGTGGGCATGAAGACAGCTTCAATCAAAGCCCGTGTCGGACGGACACTCCAAGTGCAGCTGGAACCTGATGCCCAGACACTGAAGGAAACCGTGGTGACGGGCATTTACACACGAAATATAGAAAGCTTCACAGGCTCGGTGTCAACGTTCACAGGCGAAGAGCTAAAATCCGTAGGTCCTCAAAACATCCTGAAGAGCCTGAGCGTGCTCGACCCGTCATTCATCCTGACAGACAACAACCTGACCGGCTCCAACCCAAACACGCTCATGGACGTGAGCATCAACGGTAAAATCAACGTAACCGACCTGACACAGGAATATAGTGTCGACCCAAACCAGCCACTCTTCATTCTCGACGGCTTCGAGAGCACGCTGCAGGAAATCCAAGACTTGAACATGGACCGCGTGGAGAGCATCTCCATCCTGAAAGACGCAGCCTCGACGGCTATTTACGGTTCGAAGGCAGCCAATGGCGTGGTCGTCGTGGAAACTATCAAGCCAAAGGCTGGCAAATTGCGCTTCTCCTACAATGGCAATTTCACGTTCAGTTGGCCCGACCTGACAGACTACAATCTAATGAATGCCGAAGAAAAACTTCAGTTTGAGAAACTCGCAGGCATGTATAAATCATACGACTCCAGCGGAGCATGGGTCAACTTGGACGAGAATGGCGAAATCATCGGTGAAGCCGAACGAGCATCCTACTACGCCAAGCTTAAACTCGTACGCGAAGGGCACGATACTTATTGGTTGAATGAACCTTTGCGCTACGGTTTCACGCAAGCACACAACGTGTATGTCGACGGTGGCGACCAGACGTTCCTCTACGGCGTAGGCCTCTCGTACAACAACACGATGGGTGTCATGAAAAACTCCGACCGCGACGTGGTGAACGCCAACATCCGCCTGACCTACCGTCTGAAGAATCTGCTATTTACCAACCAGGCCACCTTTAGCAACACGACAGCCAACAACAACACGGTGGACTTCTCGGCTTTTTCACGCATGAACCCGTTCTACGACAAGACGACCGAGTCCGGGCAAATCCCCAAATATGTCTACCGAGACGGAGTGAACTACATTTGGAATCCCATGTGGGACTTCAACCAAAACAGCTACAACCAGTCTGAGAATTGGAGCCTGACTGACAACTTCCAGTTGGAATGGACTATCATCAACTCTCTCCGCTTCCGCGCCAACCTGCAATACCAACTGCAAAAATCAGATACAGAAGTATTCAGGTCACCCAATGAAACGTCTTTTAACTCCACGGCATCAGACCAACGTGGAACTTTCCGCAAAAATGCCACCACATCAACGCTGTTTACCGGTCGCCTGAACTTGACATACGGACGGACATTTGGTAAACATACTATTAACGGAGTCGCAGGTATGCAGTTCCGCGACGATTCACGTGAGACTTACGGATTCTCTGCTGAAGGCTACTCCACGGATCAATTTTCCAGTCCGAACTTCTCCAACGGCTATCCGGAAGAGGGACGTCCGACAGCACAAGACGACAAAAGCCGCAGCGTAAGTTATTACCTTAACTTCAATTACTCTTATCTGATGCGCTATTTGCTCGACTTCAACTACACCAGCAATGGAGCTTCACAATTCGGCATCAACGATCCATTCACCACCACATGGTCAGTCGGTGTCGGTTGGAACTTGCATGAAGAAAACTTCTTGAAGGACAATAAAATAATCAATTACTTCAAGATTCGCTATTCGCTTGGTAATCCAGGTAACCAGAACTACGACGCCAAGCTCTCATCGAGCATCTACAGCTACATTACTAGCGGTACAAATCCCTTCGGCTTGGCTGCACTGATCGAGACATGGGGTAACAACAATTTGAAATGGCAGCGCACCGTAACACACAATTTCGGTGTGAACCTGCAACTCTTTGGCAACCGCCTGAACATTGATGCCGACTATCAAATCAGACGTACAGACCCGTTATTGGTAACAATCGACCTGCCAGCATCCACCGGCTCGACGACAGCACCCATGAATATCGGAGCCACAGACAACCGTTCTTTCAGCTTGAGCTTGACATATTACCTCATCAGACGCCAACGCATGAATTGGTTCATCAGTGCCAATCTCAACCACAACACGACCAAGTATTACAACATAGGTAACACGCTCGAAGCCTTCAATGAAGCTGGACGCGCCAGCTCCAGTCTCCTGCGCTACTATGACAATGGCAGCACAACCGGACTCTATGTCGTACGTTCTGCAGGCATTGACCCGGCAACAGGAAACGAAATCTTCATCAAGAAAGACGGCACATACACTTACGAATGGAACCAAGATGACGAAGTACTTTATGGCGACACGAATCCCGACATATCAGGTGCCTTCAACACTTCATTTGTATGGAAAGACTTTTCCGTTGGAGCATCGTTCACTTACCGGATGGGTGGCGACGTACAATTATCTACTCTACTCAATAAAGTAGAAAACATCAACAGCTCCTCTCTCCAATACAACCAAGACCGGCGGGCATTGTATGATCGCTGGCAAAAACCCGGAGACAACGCAAAGTTCAAACGCATCGATGATACGAGTGTCACCAACATGTCAAGTCGTTTCGTTGCTACGGAAAACACACTGGAATGTTCGAGTATCAATATCGGATACCGTACATCCACAGCACCATGGCTAAAGTATATCAAAGCCACTTCGGTGAACTTCCGCATCTATATGAACAATATTTTCCGCATCTCAACCATTAAAGAAGAGCGAGGTACGAATTACCCTTTCGAACGTTCGATAACCTGCTCGATTGGCTTTAACTTTTAATATTTACGGTTATGAAAAGAACTATAATAAAAGTCTGCTTAAGCTGGTTACTAGTCTGCCCTCTGCTGACATTCACATCCTGCAAGGATTGGCTAGACGTAGAAATGAGCGACAACATCATGGAGAATACCTTGTATAATACAAACCAAGGATTCTTAATCGCACTTAATGGCATTTACGTCGGAATGAACGACATTTACGGTTCATACCTAAGCGCAAGCGTCATCGACGTTATGGCCCAATACTACAACGTCACAAAAAACGATGATCATGCATACAGTGTCTATTCTTATTACGAATTTGACGATGAAACATTTGAAAACCTTTCATCCAATGTGTGGACACAAGCCTACGCTCTGCTGGCCAACGTCAACGTCATATTAGAGCATTGTGACAAGGATGGCGCAGCCTTGAATGAATCCTACTATCCACTCGTGAAAGGAGAAGCACTAGCCTTACGTGCCATGATACACTTTGACATGCTACGCTTGTATGGCCCCATTTACAGTGAAGCCACAGCTTCCACGATATGCATTCCCTACCAAGAATCGTCCTCAAAAGACATACAGCCCTTATTGCCAGCCAGTGAAGTATTGGACAAAGTAATAAGAGATTTAAATGCAGCATCCGAACTCCTGAGAACAGGAGACCCCATCCTGACAAAGGGAGTGCAGAATGCAATACCAAGTGATGACGGACTGGATAGTTATGACATGGCCTACCGCCAGTTGCGCCTCAACTATTACGCCGTGCAAGCTTTGCTCGCCCGTGCCTACTTGTGGAAAGGTGACAAACAGGAAGCCTATCAAATAGCTAAAAACGAAATCATCGACAAAATCACGACTGATGACCTGGAAGTATTCCCTTGGGCTACCGAAGAATCATTTTTACTCGAAAGAAAACCCGACCGGCTATTCTCGTCGGAAGTATTCTTTGCCATGTATGCACAAAACCGTACCATCTACTCCTCGCTGTTCAGCAGCGCGCTCAGCCTGTCATCACGGTTGAGATTCGTGGGAACGAGCATCTCGGGAAGCGACTCGAAAGTGGCCACGTTCTACGATGACGCCAACGACCTGCGACGAACCATGTGGGAAGTGATCGCAACAGAAGTGGAAGACGACGGAACGGAAGACGATGAGGACCAACCAACAGAGACCGAAACATCGCTTTACTTCCTGAAATACGCAAACCCGGACGCCGACGCGACATACGACGGCTCGGAAACCTACTGCTACATGACGCCGCTCATACGCCTAAGCGAGGTCTACCTGATTGCAGCCGAATGTGCGCCGACAGACGACGAAGCCTTGGGCTACATCAATGCCATCCGCGAACACAGACGTTGCGCTGATGCTTCTTTACAAAACGGGACTCGCCAAGAATTGATTACTAGAGAATTTGCCCGTGAAGTCATTGGCGAAGGACAATTATACTTCTACTATAAACGACTAGGAATGGAAGAAATCGCCTCCGGTACTGAAGCCAACGGAACTTATCAGATGACACTCAGTAACTACGTATGGCCATTGCCTAGCGTCGAAGAAGACAAACGTACTGAAATACAATTCTAAAGACACGACGACTATGAAACATTATATACAAACAAGCTTATGGATGCTGGCTGCACTTTGGGGACTGGCTAGCTGTGAAAAAGAAGAGATGATGGACTACGAAGGAGTCGACGCACTCTATTTCGACGTGCAATACGGAGCTGAGCATGGCAATGACAACGTGTGGGCACACCAATACTACACCTACGTCTCCTTTGCCAGTCTGGACAACGCCGAAAGCACAGAACTGAAACTGAAAGTATGCGTGGCAGGTTCTGTGACCGACTACGACCGTCCGTTCCAAGTCGAAGTTGTGCCCGACAGCACCACAGCCATCACTCCTGACGAATACGATGCATTATCCACGGAACAAATCATCAAAGCCGGTGAAAACCACACGTACATCACACTGACGGCAAAACGCACAGAGCGAATGCTCACCGACACGGTTAAAATCCAACTGCGACTGATACCCAACGAATATTTCTCATTGCCATTCTCCGAAGTGGGTAATATTCCCGGACGATGGACCGACACACAGACGGCCTACAGTTCCTATGCCAACCCGACCGTACACAACATCTTCATGAACAACGTGCTGGAACAGCCTGCCGGATGGAACTCCGTGACAGTGTCATCCAACAAGAACGCGTTCGGACAGTTCACAGCAAAAAAATACCAGCTCATGATGGACGTGACAGGATTCACAGTGGACGACTTTGAAGACCGAGCCATAATGCAAAGCGGACGGCAAGCCTTGATTGCCCGACTCGTCAGCTCTTACCTCATGGAACAATACAATAAAGGACGCGCCTACTGGGTGCTTGATTCCGACGGCTCCATGATGTGGGTAAGTGGCGTAAGCTGGGCACATGGCACTATGCCTGAAGAAATGTTGGACTAAATAAACTTAAATGATTATGAAGAAAATAGCATACATACTGACAGGGATGTGCCTACTCTTGTTCCCAGCCTGCGAGATAGAAGATAAGGGGCACTACGACTACACACCGCTCAACGAGCTGACAATCGAAGGCATCGAGTCTGCCTATCACCTGCTGGCACAGGTGGACGACTTGAATATCGAACCTAAAATCACAGCTTCTGTCCCGACCGACGAGGCCAACTACGAATATAGCTGGTTCTTCTGTTCTGGAAGCGACCACCAGCACACGCAAATCAGCACGGAGAAAGACCTGCATTGGTCAGTCACACTCAACCCAGGAAACTATACGCTTTACTTCCAGGTGAAAGACAAATCCTCCGAATTGCAATGGATAGAAAGCACGGACATCACCATCACGACCGACTATACCACAGGCTTCCTCCTCCTGGGCGACGAACCTGGGAGCGACCGCCTGCGCATGGACATGATTATGACCCGCATCGGAACAGACACCCTCGTGGGAGAACGGGTATTCGTCCCTGAAACAGACCTGCGCAATGCGCAAGGAATGGTTTATTCCGGATCTGCAGGTATGAGCATGTTTGACAACCTCAAAACTTTGTTCATCCAAACAGCAGACAAGGACGTAAAAATCACCAGCGGTACATACTTCAAGGAACTAGACGAGTTCGACGAACTGAATATCATCGAAACAGACGTAAGCCATATGGAACCTATACGAGTGAAAGAACTCTTCCCCCACCCGACCTACGGGTCAAATACGGCCCAGACCTATCGCGCCCGCAGCATGCGGGGATACATCACGGAAGACATGATTGTGATGGGACAACCTCTCACTGTGGAATACTTCGCAACCCCAATCAACAAGTATTCCGAAACCTCCACCCGGCTCTTCCACCCCTATCCGCTGGCCTTCATTCCCGGAGGCTCCACCAGCACGACCCAAATTGTCTATCCCATTTTCTATGACATGGACGCACAATGCTTCGTGACCATCGAACGCACCTCCACAACCAGCTTTGCATATACCCCCACCTACAAGGCCACGGGATATTGTAAAAAGATGGATGACCATGCGGGCGAACCTTTCCCGTGGGACCAAACCTCCGTGGGACGATCGCTGGTTTACGGCGAAAACGGCTACAAAAGCGGAGGCGACTCCTACGCGCTGATGGTGGACGAGAGCGGAAAATACTTCATCTACGTGTTCAAAACAGCCACCAGCGGCACATGGCTTTCTTTCACCCATAGCAAGCGTGGAAGCTACCCCATTGAAGCGACGGCGCAAAATTTCGACCAAGCCTCACACTACGCCTTCCTCTCCGACAAGTACGTCATTCTATACTCCGTCGGCAGCATGCTCTATGCCTACGACTACACCCGCCAGCAACTGGCTTCGATGGACATGGAAGCTGAAATCACCTGCTTGGAGACGGAATATCTATCCGCCGGGTCACTGACCGACATCATCCTCGCCACTTTTGACGAAGGAACTGGCACCGGCACGGTGCGCAAACTCACCATAGGCGGCGGAAACAATAACGTGACTATCGAGGAAAAGCCCAAAGAGATATGGCCTGTCACAATGCGCGTGAAAGACATTCTTTGGAAAAACTCCGGAGACAATACACTGGAAACCGACCTTTTAGCCGAAAGTAACGACGAGACCGAATAAACTTGCGCTCCACTCCTATCACAAAAGCGGCAGTATCCATCGGCATCAAGACCGATTCCTACTGCCGCTTCTCTTTTTATTACCTCGATTATATTTCCCTTTTAGCATCCATAAAAAAAACGATCCCCCTTCTATCCCGTCCGACCACGCCCTCTATTCCGCCCGACCACGAAAAGGAGGGTAGCCGAGCACCGAAAGGAGGCCGCCCGAGCACGGGATAGAGGGCATGGGGAATGGGGGTTTTTCCTATACTGAAATGCGCCTATACGCTGCCAGGACTGCGTATGGGCGCAATCTCTGACGGCATATAGGCGCATTCGTTACGAGTATGAATACATGACTACGGAGAGCTCATGCCCTGACCCGGCCGTAGCGTGAACTTTCCGGTCAATAGTTCTGCGTCAGCGAGGGATTGTGGTTCACGGCATTTGCCGGGAAGGGGAATACCCAAAGGGGCGAGTCGGGACGGATGGAATAGGTGCCATACGTGCCCATGTCGCGCGTGAGCGTCTCGGCATAGTCCGTCTCGGAGTTCCAGCGCTTGCGGTCGCAGAAGTTGTCAAACGTGTTAAGGAACTCCACGCGCTTGGCGTCTTGCAGGAGCTTCATGGCCTGCTGCTCCGTGAGGCCGGATGCCTGGCTGGCAAAGGGCGTGTAGTTCTCAATGCGCATGGCGCGGACACGGTCTATTTGTCCCAGCCCTTCGGCTATCTGCCCGGTGCGGATGAGACATTCGCCCGCGAGGTAATACATCGTTTCGGAACGGATGCCGAACATGTTCCACTTCGTGTCGCTTATGTTGCTCTGGAGCGCGCCTTCGGGAAGTTCCGGATAAGGGTCGTCCCACGCCGGCGAACCGTCTACGTTGTGATACTTCATGACATAATCATTCGGGTCGATAAGCGCAGCCACTTCGGGCGTGATGGTGACGCCGTAGTAGTCGCCGAAACCACGGGCTTGACCGCCCGTTATCACGTAATAATTGTTGGCTGCCGTCTCGGTGAGCGTCCACACGCCGGTGGTCTTCACGGTAGAGCGGTCTTCAATGCGGCTGTTCACACCGAGGGCCAGGTTGGCATACCGGAGCGCCTCGTCGTAATGCTTCATCTGGAAGAGCACTTTGGCACGCACGCCGTAGCCAAAGTCGAGGCCGAAACGGCAGGGGTCGTCCACGTGGCCCTGCACAAGGTCTTGGAGCACTTCGTCGCTACAGTCGGCCAGCAGTTTCTCATAAACTTGGCCCAGGGTGAGTTTGGTCTTCTGCTCGCTCACGTCGGTGTTGTCCACGTAAGGGATGCCGCCCGTTTCGGCAGCCGTAACATCGTCGTAGGGCTTAGCGTACATATTTACCAGCAGGAAGTGATACCAGGCACGGAGCACTTTAGCCTCGGCGATGATTTGGCGACGCTTGGCATCGTCGCCGCTGGCATCGGGAGCCTTGGAGATGATGACGTTCATGTAGTTAATGCTCTCGTAGAGCGAGTTGTACACACCATCCTCGGCCGTAAGGTCGGCGCGGTTGACCGTCTCGTCATAGGCAAACCAAGCGTAAACCAGGCTGTAATGGTTGCCGAAGTAGTCGGGAAGGCCTTCGTACTTGAGGTACATGTTGTTGCACAGGATTTCGTAAGGCATCATGTCCTCATCCAAATAGAGCATCGGCTCTTGGTTAAGCAGAGTTTCCAAGTCGTCCACCGTTTCGAGGGTGGTCATGCCCAAGGGGACAATGTCAAGTTTGCTGTCGCACGAGGCCAGCGAGAGCAGGGCTGCGGCGGCTAAAGTAAGTATCTTTTTCGTTTTCATTGTTGTCAGTGTTTAGAAGTTGAGATATAAGCTCATGGTGTAACTGCGCGGCACGGTGTTGAGGGTGCTGCCGTTGTAGATATTGACAGCCTCAGGGTCCAGTCCGCGGCTGTTGCGCGCCCATGTGCAGACGTTGTTCATCTGGAAACGCAGGCGAAGCTCGTTGAGCCTGAGGGCACGGCAGACGTTCTTGCTGAAACTGTAGCCCAGGACAATGTTGCGGAGCTTCATGTAGCCGGCATGTTCCACGTTGGTGTCGCGGTAGATGCCGCCATCCATGTTGGAATAGTGTATCGTCATGTAACCGTTGGCAGGCACGTCGGGGTCGCCATTCCAATAGCGAAGGTAGTCCTTGGGCACGGCTCCGACGCCGAACGAGGCCTTATAGCCCGAGCTGCCGCCGATGTTGTAAAGCCAGGCATCGTTCCCGAGACGCATGTAGTGGCCTCCGTAGTAGTTGAACATGGCTGAGAGCGAGAAGCCGTTCCACGTGATTTCAGGCGTAATGGCGCCGCTGATGGTCGGCGTGTAGGTGCCGGAGAACACAGCATCCTCGATGGTGAACGAGCCGCTGGTGTACGACTCGGTATGCACTTCACCTTCCTTATCGCGCCAGCCCACGAAGTAAGTGCCGTCCTTCTCCACCAGTCCGGCGTAGTCGATGGAGAAGAGGGAGTTGAGCGGGTATCCCTCGTGGAGCGAAGCACGAAGATATTCTGAGCCTGATGCCGGCTGGTGCGACACTTTCGTCACCTTGTTCTTGTTGTAGGCAATGTTGAAGCCAAGGTTGATGCCCACGTTCTCGCGGCGATGTGCCGGGAGGATGCGCCCGTCGAGTTGCAGCTCGATACCGGTGTTGTTCATCTTGCCGTTGTTGATGGTGAGCGACGTCCAGCCGGTGGTCGGGTCGAGGTCGGTCGTGGTGAGCAGGTCGCTGCCCAGCTTGCGGTAGAAGTCCACCGAACCGTTGAGCCTATAGCCGAGGAAGGCAAAGTCCACGCCGACGTTCCATGTCTGTGTTTTCTCCCAGCGAAGCTGGTCGTTAGGCGGCGTGTCGAGGTAGCCCACCAGGCCGCCGTTGTAGACGTTCGTGCCAAAGCTGGCCGTGAGGTATGACGTCGCACCTGAGTCGATGTTACCCGTCAGGCCGTAGCTGGCGCGCAGCTTGAGGGCGTTAACCCACGTGTAGGGCTTCATGAAGGCTTCGTTCTGTATGTTCCAGCTTGCACCCACCGACCACAGCGGGCGGCGACGGAATTTCGGGTCGGTGCCGAAGAGGTCGGTGTTGTCCACGCGGTAGGAAGCGAAGAGGCTGTACCGCTTGTCATACACATAGTTGGCCGTGAAGTAGTAAGAGTAGTAGCGGTGGAGCGCGTCGCTCGTGTCGAAGTCGGTCAGCGCGCCGCTGGGCGTATAGTTCGAGCCGAGCACGCCCGTCGTGGGGTTGTTGAGGAAGGCCCAATCGGTCTGCAAGTTCTGGTTGGTCTGCGTCTGATGGCTGTAGCCGTAGAGCGGATTGGTGTCTGTCTTGGTGTGGGTCTGGCGGTATTCGAAACCGGCGAGCACATCGACGGCATGCTTGCCAAACTCATGCGCGTATTGCGTCTGGGCGCGGAAGGTGTAGAACTGGCTCGACGTGTTGTAGGTCTGGAGCAGGTCTCCGTCGGGCACGGCGTGGTTAATCACGTCGCGTGTCTGCTGCATCATGCCTAGGTGTTCCATATCGTCCATCCAGTTATCAGGCCATGTCGTCATGTCGCCCCAATCGAAGTTCGGGTCGTCCACCCACTCGGTCACTTGCGTCGTGTGCGTATAGAGGTTGTACATGCTGCGCATGAACCACGACTCCTTGTTGTAACGTGTCTGCGAGCGGGAATTGATGTCTTCATACTGGAACGAAGCTGAAGCCGTCCAGCCGTCAACGGGCAGGCGGAAGAGCGTCTGCACGTGGGCACGGATGTTGGAGTAACGATATTTCTGCATGTTGTAGTTCATCTCCTCCACCATGTTGAACGTCGGGTCTTTCAATCCGTAGTCGGCATTGTTGAAAGCCTCTTCGCCAGGATAAACGTCGGCCTCCATGCGGGAGAGCGACCCATCGTCGCCATACATGCTCTCGTAGGCCATGAAGGAGTTGATTTGATTATACGACGTGTAGGCATGACTGGTAGAACGGTTGTTTATCACGTTGACGCCAAACGACAAGTCCCACCACTTGGTCACCTCCAAGTCGCCGTTGTAGGAGAAGGTGAATGAGTCGTCGCTTTCATTCTTCACACCGCGATTGCTTCCGCTGTAGTTGGCCACGATGCTCGAACTGAGCTTGTTGCTCCTCACACGGATACCTAGGTTGTATTGCTGGGTGATTTGAGTGCGGTCGTGCACGTCCTGCCACTCCTTGCGGTAGTTGTTCTTGCCCCAGCGGTCGAGCGTGGCGTTGAGGTCGGCGTCGCTCAGGTCGCCCTGATAGTTTTGGAGCAGGAGGCGCATCACCTTTGATTGGGTATAGATGCGCCCGCCGTTCATTGCGTCAAGCTGTTGCTGGATGAGGTCAGGGTCTTCACCCAGCATGGCGTTGAAGTTATACTTCTCCAGCGCAATGATGTCAGCGGCAGAGGCCCAGTTGTAATTGTCATAATCCTGCTTCTCGCTGATAACCAAGTCGGTGTTGAAGTCGATAGACAGGCGGTCTTCCTTGGCCCGTTTGGTGGTGATGACGATAACGCCGTTCGAAGCCCGTGCGCCATAGATGGCGGCAGCGGCGGCATCCTTCAACACGGTGATGTTCTCCACGTCATAGGGGTTCACGCTATCCAATCCGCCTTCAATGGGAAGTCCGTCGACCACCACAAGCGGACTGGTCTTGGCGTTGAACGTGCCCACGCCGCGAATGGTGATAGCATCCTCGCCCGTAGCCGTCTGACTGTCGGTGCGCACGGTGACAAGTCCCGGTATTTTGCCTTCCAGGTTGCTGGAGATGTCGCCCGTGTAGCGTTTATCCATGTCCTCAGCCGAAAGCGTCTGATATGAACCCGTGGCATTCTCACGCTTGATGTTCTGATAGCCAGTCACGACGACCTCGTCCATCAGGTTCTCCTGCGGCCTCATCGAAATGCGGATGTACTTGGTATCAGAAGTCACCTTCATCGTAACAGTCTCCATGCCGACATAGGACACGATAATCACCGGATTCTTCGTCCCCGCTATGAAGGAAAACGTTCCGTCCACATCCGTGATGACCCCGTTTTGCGTTCCCTTGACACGCACGGTCGCACCCGGCAAGGGTTCACCGTTCTCATCCTGCACGACTCCGACGAGCGTCCTCCGCTCGATGTTCTTTATCTCCTCTACGACCGAATCACCGGCCTTCACTTGAGCCTGAACGGGCAATGCCAAAATACCCAAGCCCAGACATAAACATGTTATAGGTTTCATCAGATATATTAAGTTTTTAGGTTCTATTACAATCAATGGACATTACCTTCCAGCAACATGATTTGGGAAGGGATAAACATCAACTCGTAGACTTCCATACCGGGCAAGAGGCTTCGAAGGAACTTCGATGCCTTCAGACGGACAGACTTGTCCTGCCCTTCGAACAACCTACCGAATCCATTCAACCACGCATTCCGCACATCGTCCTCCATCTTCGGATATTCTTCTTTGCAGAGGGCAGATAAGCTTTCATGTCGCCACAGGCATGACATTCGATGAGGCGGAAACAAGGGTCATATTGTTTGGAGACATTGAAGCCTAGGGCATTCGTCTCCTTCTTCAACGTTTCATAAGCCGCAGCGTCGTACACTGTCGCACCACTCAGATACTCACAGATGTCCGTCTTGTACAAGGCGGCAAGAGCCTTTTCCATCTCCGGCTTCACAGAAGCATCAAACGCCTCGCGGTGGGTCACCCAAAAGCGGGTAATGGAATCAGAAGTCGAACGGGCATAGGTCTTATAGACAAACAGATTGTCAGGCGAAAGGCGTTCAGCTTCGGTCAGGTGGGAAAAATAATCATGAACCATCTCATCGGCCTTCCTGGCACCGTCACGGTCACCTCCGCGCTCCTTTGACTGGTTTGTCAAATAAAGGGCATAGGAAGAAATCAACTGAGGCGTACGTTCGCCGCTTTCATAGCGTGCCTTCATACGCTCCGGTGTACGGTCGGAGTCGAGCAAACGATCGATTTCGGCGATAAATTCATCGGCTGGTTGCTTGCCTATCTTGGTAAAAAGAACCTTTCCCTCACCGTCAACAGCCAGGAAGGTTGGATAGGCTTTCACGCCATATCGTGCTGCCAAATCCTTACCGGTCTTTTCGGCATTCACCTTGATGCAGACAAAATGGGCATTCATGTAGTCGCCTACCGACTTTAAGGGAAAGACATCTCTCATCATCAATTTGCAAGGACCGCACCAGTCGGTATAAAAGTCCATGAAGACCAGTTTGCCTTCCGACTTCGCAGCCTCAAGGGCTTCATCATACGTAAGAGAACGGAAATTAGTTTGTCCCCAAACAGGCAATGCCAGCAAGGCAGCCAAGAGGTACATAGTGATTTGCTTTTTTGTCATAGACTTGTGTTTTTATGGTTTTGCATGCTGCGACATTCCTTTACAGTCGCTTTCGCAAAGGAAAATAAAAGCACATTAAAAGCAAATAGCAGTTTTTTCGTGATTCGTAAAATTGACGGGAACGGAAAAGATTCAGGAAAAGCTGTTTTTACATTTCCTTGAGCTTCGCACGATAACGAGCGGGAGTCATGCCCACCGCAGACTGGAATGCAGTATAAAATGTGGAAAGAGAACTGAAACCCGACTCCATGGCTATCTGCTTCAGAGGCTTGTCCGCCTCCAAGTCGGAAATCTCAGCCACGGCTTGACGGACGCGATAGGAATTGACCACCTGAGTGAACGTCTTTCCGGTCGACTCGTTGATGGCACGCGACAGGTAGGTGCGATTCGTTCCCAATTCGTCAGCCACGGCTGCGACTGTCAGCGAAGGGTCCGTGAACAGCCGACGTTCGTCCATCAAGGCCGTGAATCGAGTCATCAAGTCCTGTTGCTTGTCTGACGACAGCCCCGCAGCAGCTTGCGACACGCCCTCACCGGCACGCAACGCCTCCACCTGCTTCTGCAACGCCTGCTCGCGCTGCATCGACTCCCGGTTGCGGGCGACGATGATGCCGTAGAGGCGGTCTTTCTTGCGATACTGGTAATAGGCCATGCCGAGGGCAACGAAGAGGACGACGATGCCGCCGCCGAGAAGGGCCATCTTGAAATGATTGTCCAATATCTCCATCCGTTGGCGGTCTATCTGCTGCTCGCGCGAGTATATGTCATGCTTGACGCGCATCTCCTGCAAGGCTCGTTCGCGCACGTCGTCGAAGCGTCGTTCCAAACAGTCCTGATAACGGAATGCATACGCCAAGGCCTTGTCCCGCTGTCCGGCTTCGGCATAGCAGTGGGAAAGTTCCTTAAAAAGTTTCTCCTGATGGACGGAAATGCCACAGCTGTCGACATAGGCAAGCCCCTGTTCGAGGACACCAATGGCCGTGGCAAGACGATGCTCGGAACGCAACAGGTGGGCATAAAAAACATAAATGGCAGTAATGCTCGAGACACCGGCTGTGTCGAAATGTTCCATCGCGAAGGCATAGTTCCGATAGGCTCCGGCCACGTCACCCTTCTTCTCGCACAACTGCGCCCGATACATATAGAGGTCGGCCAGCCCGCTAAAGTCACCTCCGGCATACATCCGCTCCAGGTCGGAGAGGGCTGCTTCGGCCCGACCGGGCAGGCTGTCAAGCATCAGATAGTATTGCAACGCATTCATCGTCCCGTAGAACAGAGGCACTTCCTCCCCGCATTCACGGGCAATGCGCATCGCGTCTTCTGCATAACGCAGGCCGGTGGTGTCCTTGCGCTGGAAATAGACTCCTGAAATGTTGGACAGCATGACGGCACACATCCGGCGGTCACCCAAAAGACGTGCTTCCTCGAGCACTTGGAAATAATAGGAAATGGCCGTATAGGTATCCGAATTGACGAAGAGGGAATAGATGCCAAAACTGTTGTAAATGCTCATCAACGCTTTATGGTCCTGCACACGTTCGGCTATGGTGCGGGCTTGCTCCAAGTGGGCATAGCACTCCATGCCGTCGCCGGTGTCGATGGTCGCTGCCCCGACGATGAAGTGTCCCCAAAGAAGGCAAAAGTCCGGCTCATAGCCGCCTTCACCCATGCGCAGCAGATGCTGTCCGCATTTCTCCGCTTCCCCGAATTCGCCATGCTGGAGGTAATACACACCCACGGCACGCAGCGCGTCCTTGTCGTCAGGGTCGCGTGCGAGCGCCTCTTGATAGGGCTTCACTGTGTCGGCATCGGTCTCCCGAGCTCCGGCAGCCCAGACCATCACGAGCATTACCAACAATATAAGGAATCGTCTCAGCATCCGCAGTGTGATATTTGCCCTACAAAGAAACAAAAAGAATGCGAGTCGTCAAAGAGCTGCCCGCATACAAATGCAGAATATGGCCGCACGTCCAATCATCTGCAAACATCACAGAAACCGGAGGCACATCCGTCCCCGACGGCATGTACTTCCGGTTTCCAGTCCGGCATCGGCACGATTACACCTGCCAACCTTGCGTGCGTTCCTGAAGCGTCCACAACGTGTGATAAAGTCCGCCGCGGGCCAACAGTTCCTCATGCCGTCCCTGCTCCACGACGTGCCCCTCGGAGAGGACAACGATGTTGTCAGCCCCACGGATGGTCTTCAGCCGATGGGCGATGACGACCACCGTGCGGCCTGCGATGAGCGTATTGATGGCACGCTGCACTTCCACCTCGTTCTCCGGGTCAAGCGAAGCGGTAGCCTCGTCGAGCAGGACGATGGGCGCATCCTTCAGGATGGCACGGGCGATGCTGAGCCGCTGCCTCTCGCCGCCGGAAAGCGTGCAGCCACCCTCTCCCACCTGCGTGTCATACCCCAACGGCAGGCGCATGATGAAGTCATGGCACTGTGCCTTGCGGGCCGCCTCCCTGACATCTTCATCCGTCGCGTCGGGACGGCCGAAACGGATATTGTTGCGAATGGTGTCCTGGAAAAGATAGACATCCTGAAACACCATCGAGACACGGCTCATGAGCGACTCGGGCTCAAGCGTGGCCATGTCGACGCCTCTCAGACAGACTTTTCCCCAGGTCGGGTCATAGAACCGGGCACAGAGCTTCATCAGCGTGCTCTTGCCCGAACCGGAAGGTCCGACAAGCGCCGTGAGCGAACCTTGGCGAAACGTGAGATTGACATCATGAAGCACTTCCTGGTCCTGGTAGGCAAACGCTACATGACGGAATTCGATGTCACCACCGTCCGGCGCCGGCGTCTCGCCCTCCATCTCCGGTTCCTGCATCAGACTGAGGATACGGCCACCGGCTATGGAATAATAACGGAACTCGGCAAAGTTGGTCAATGCAGCAGTAAGAGGGTCAAACACGCGTGAGCCCACCACAAGAAACATCACAAACGTGAGCAGGGAAAGTTCACCGCCAGTGAGCAAATAAGCTCCGCAGAGTATCATCAGCGTCAGTCCGGCACGCACCAGCGTGATGGACAGCAGGACGAAGGGGCCAAGCAATGCTTCCTGGCGGATGCAGGCACGGCGCAGGCCGGCCAAGGCATCGCGCAGACGGGTGAAGCGGTCGCCCACCAGATTGTAAGCCTTCATCGTGCGGATACCCTGCAAATATTCTTCCAGCCGATTTCCGGCATTTATCTTGGCCTCAATCTGACGGGTGCTCAGCCGCTTTTGAGCTTTCGTGCTCAACCACAGCACCAGAGCCGCCAGCGGCAAGGACATAAACATGGCCAGCGCCATGCGCCAGTCGACCCACAGCAAGCCCAGAAATGCCAGCACCGGCATGACAAGCGCTCCCATGAGCTGAGGCAGATGGTGGGAAATGCCCGTCTCTGCCATCGTGAAGTCCGTAATCAGCATCGACGAGAGATCACCCGGGTCACGGCGCGAGAGATAGCCCAGCGACAGCTTGCGCAAGTGTTCGGCCAGAGCCAGCCGTCCGGCAGAGCTCATGGCATACACCCCGCGGAAATTGGCCCGATAGGATGCCCGCTCGGCGAACACCATTATGATAAGGTATAAAAAGAGAAAGCCGACGAGCATCCACAAGCGGTCAGTGTCGAGCGTAGCGTCTGTGCCGTCATAGGCTCGAAACAGGATGTTGACAGCCTCGATGGAGAGGCAAAAAGGCACGATGTTGACCAGGTTGGCCAGGGCCGTATAGCCCACAGGCTCCTTCAGCCTCCCGGTCTGTCCGATAGTAATGTTGGTTATTGCATTCATATAGTTGTAAATAAGTAAATCGCAAGAATTAAATGAATATATCCAGGTGTTTTTTAGACGTAGATTTATAGGATTCCGTAGGGATTAAGCGTTTTATGATAAACACAATCCGCATCCAAATCGTGTACAAACTGAATAGGAGTTCCTACTTAAGTTATATCATTGATTCATTCCCCCTACACAGCGTGCTTGAGCGGAAAGGAGGGTAGCCGAGAGCCGAAAGGAAGGCAGGCACGGGCGGAAAGGAAGGCTAGGTCGGCCGCCCTTAATACCCCGCAGAAGCCGGCTGATTGGTAAGCTCCCAGCGGGTGGCGTCGGTATAAGCGTCCCACATCCGCTTGTACGTGCCGGGCACGGTGCTCAGCACCGGGTGCGTCCCCGTCTGGACCACCCGCCCTTCTTTCATCACGACTATTTGCCGGGCAGAGATGATGGACTGCAAACGGTGGGCGATGATGATGACCGTCTTGTCACGGATCAGTTCCTGCAAGGCTTGCTGCATCCTGTATTCATTCTCCGGATCGGCAAAAGCCGTAGCCTCATCAAGCACCAGTATGGGCGCATTCTTCAGGATGGCCCGCGCGATACAGACCCGCTGCGCCTCGCCTCCGGAAAGATAGACTCCGCGCTCGCCGATGCGGGTGTCATACCCCTCAGGCAGGCGTTCGATGAAATCATGACACTGGGCCGCACGCGCTGCGCGTTCCACCTCCTCACGGCTGACATGGCGGCCCACGGCGATATTTTCATAGATGGTGTCATAGAAGAGAAAGGTGTCCTGAAAGACAAACGACACGAGGTCCATCAGCTTCTCTTGCGCTATGTGCCGGATGTCCCCCCCGCCGATAAGGATGCTCCCTTCACCCACATCCCAAAAGCGGGGGATGAGGCTGGCCACGGTGCTCTTGCCCGAACCGGACGGTCCGACCAGTGCCGTAATCTCTCCCTGGCGGGCATGGAAAGAGACATCCCGCAGAGCCTCGGTGCGTGTCTGCTGCCCGCTGTTCTCATAAGCAAACGAGACATGGCGGAACTCGATGTCATAAGCCTGCGGAGTCTCGGGCGACACCGGTTCGGGCACGGGCTGGCGGTCGAGAATGCGGTCGAGCCGCTTCACACATTCGTCAATCTCCCGTGTGCCGCCTCCCAGAAACATGAGTTTATACACCGGCGAAGCCGCTCCCGGCCCCATGATGATGAAAAACAGCCACACGGCAGCCAACGCCACATTGTCCGGCTCGCGGCTCAACAACAGCAGCCCCGTCGGGAGGATGAACGTCACAAGCGAATTGAGCAACACGGTGAAAGCCACCAGACCATTCTGATAGGTGTCACACACTTTCAAAGCCCACGTCTTGTAGTTCATGATTTCATCATGGAAGTGACGGAAGGAACGTACACTCTGCCCGAACACTTTCACCACGGGCATTCCCCGGACATATTGCACAGCCGAGGCACTCATCTGCTCCTGCGTGTCATAGTAAGTGGCGGTAAAATCCCTGGCCTTACGTCCCATGAAGTTGGCATACTGCAAAAGGACGCTCACCACGATGCACGCCAGGCAAACGGTTGCCATCCAGCCATCCAATGAAAAGAAGATGACAAACAGGAATGTCACCGTGGCCACGACACCCACCATGTCGGGAATGGTGTGGGCGATGAAAGTCTCTATCTTTTCAATGTTCTGCTCCATCGTCTTCTTGATGGCTCCCGTAGACGTGTTGCTCAAAAATCCCAGCGACAACCGGCCGATGTGTTCAGCCAGGCACACACGCAGCCCATAGAGCGTGTGGAATGCGGCCACATGCGAAGCCATCAGACTGCCATAGAGCAACACCAGCCCCGCCGCCAGCCCTCCGAATGCCTGCCACCCATAGGACACCAACAAACGGCTGTCGACAGCCGCCAGGTCGGCCGCATGGGTCAACAGTTCACGCATGACTCCGTAGACCGCCCAATAGGGCACAAGCATACACAGCGCACTGAGTGCCGACAGCACCCCGGCCACCACCAGCAGGCATTTCCGTTGGCCTGCAATCTGGAACAAGCGTCCCAGTCCTTCTTTCTTCTTTTTCATCATTGTTTTTTTTTATCTATATGTGGTTAAAAAGCGAACAAACATCGGTTTTGTTCTAAAACAAATGGAGGAAGCTCATATCTTCATAAGCTTCCTCCATCCGAAAATCTCACCGGTCATATACTCCGTAATGATTGGTTCGATGTCTTTGGGTTTCAACCGCTGCCTGACTATCTCCTCCAACAGCGCAAACATCCACACCGTGTGAAGATGTATGTAGAATCCGGAAATCTCGATGTTCACTTCAGGATGCCGTTCCTTCATGGTGCGGAAATACTGCTTGACGAACTGTGTCGAGCGGTCGGCAAACGTCTCTTTGTAGTTCTCCAAGGACGAACCTTGCGAACGGAAAAACAAGAGCTTCAGCAGTGTATTGTGTTTCGTGAGCAAATCGACATATTCCCGCACGACATTGCGGAAATAGTCCTCCGAACGCATCTCCAGGATGTCGGCTCCGGCCCGCCCATGATGCTCGTCCAGCATTCGTTCGAGTGCGTCCACGACCGGACGCACGATGGCACAGAAGAGCGCATCCTTGCTCTTGAAATAGTTGTAAATGTTGCTCAGGCAGATGCCCGATGCCTGTGCGATGTCGCGCATGGAGGTCTTCTGGAATCCTTTCCGTAAGAAAATGGCCCGTGCAGCTGTAAGCAGGTCTTTCTGCACGCTGTATTTCAAGGTTTGCATAGATAGTCCTGTTTTTAACGTTTATGCAAAAGTAGAAGCTCTGCCCGTCCCCGGCAATACCTAAAAGTGGTGATTTTCCTCTTCATAAACCGTGACTTATATATACTTTTGCAGACACAAACCAGATAAGACGTTATGGAAGCAGACGAATACAGAACCCTGGCAGCCCCTGCCGAAGCCATCTACACCGAGAAGCGAAGCAAGTTCATAGCCATCGCCCTACCCGTGCACACGCTGGAAGAGGTGAAAGCACATCTGGAGGAACTTCAAAAGAAATATTACGACGCACGACACGTATGCTATGCCTATATGTTGGGGCACGAACGCACAAACTTCCGTGCCAACGACAATGGCGAACCATCCGGTACGGCCGGCAAGCCCATCCTGGGACAAATCAATTCCAACGAACTGACCGACGTGCTGGTGGCCGTGGTGCGCTATTTCGGAGGCATCAAGCTGGGCACAAGCGGACTCATCGTGGCCTATCGCACGGCTGCAGCCGAAGCGTTGTCCGCAGCCACATTTGTGGAACGGACCGTAGACGACGAAGTGGAAGTGACTTTCGAATATCCTTTCCTGAACGATGTGATGCGGGTGGTGAAGGAAGAAGGCCCGTCCATCGTGTCACAGGCCTACGACATGGATTGTGTCATGAAGCTGCGTATTCGCCGCCTGTCCATGCCGCGCCTGCGCGAGAGGCTGGGCAAGGTGGAAACGCTGCGCTTCGCCGCCGACTGAACCTTACTGCACCCCCAAAAAAGCGGAGGGCACGGATGAACAAACCGTCATCCATGCCCTCCGCACGATTTATACCCTTGCGACGCGTCATCAGTCACCTTCCGCATAGCGGACGATTGTCTGTTCGCGGTCCGGACCGACAGAAACAATCTTGATGGGCGTGCCCAGCTCTTCCTCCAGGAAGGAGATGTAGGCATTGAACTCTTCAGGGAATTCATCCTCGCTGGTCATCTTCGTCATGTCGGTCTTCCAACCCGGCATCTCGACATAGACCGGCTCAATCCCTTCCGTGATGTCATAGGGGAAATAATCTATCTCTTCTCCGTTCACTTTGTAAGCGACACAAGCCTTCACAGTGTCAAAACCATCGAGCACATCGCTCTTCATCATGATAAGCTGTGTGACGCCGTTTATCATGATGGCATACTTCAACGCCACAAGGTCAATCCAGCCGCAACGACGTTCGCGGCCTGTCACGGCTCCATACTCATGCCCGATGGCACGAATCGTCTTTCCGGTCTCATCAAACAGTTCCGTGGGAAATGGTCCGCTTCCGACACGTGTGCAATAGGCCTTGATAATGCCAAACACTTCGCCAATCTTGTTCGGAGCTACACCCAGCCCCGTGCAAGCCCCTGCGCAAATCGTGTTTGAAGAAGTCACAAACGGATAGGAACCAAAATCCACATCGAGCATAGTGCCTTGCGCCCCTTCACACAACACGGACTTGCCTTGCTTCAACAGGTTGTTTATCTCATGTTCGCTATCGACCAAATGGAATTGCTTCAAATACTCAATGCCTTCCATCCAGTCCTTTTCCATCTGTGTGATGTCATACTCATAGTTCAAGCTCTTGAGGATGCGCTCGTGACGAGCTTTTGCTGCGGCATAACGTTCCTCGAAGTTGCAGAGGATGTCGCCCACACGCAGGCCGTTACGGCTCACCTTGTCTGTATAGGTCGGCCCGATGCCTTTTCCAGTGGTTCCCACTTTGGCATCGCCCTTGGCAGCTTCGTATGCCGCATCGAGGATGCGATGCGTAGGCAAAATCAAGTGTGCCTTCTTCGATATGTGCAAACGTTCTTTCAGGTTGTGTCCTGAAGCCTCGAGTGCTTCAGCTTCCGCCTTGAACAAAGCCGGATCGAGCACCACGCCATTGCCGATGATGTTCACCTTGTCACCTTGGAAAATGCCTGAAGGTATAGAACGGAGCACATATTTCTGTCCTTCAAATTCCAGTGTATGACCTGCATTCGGTCCACCTTGGAAACGGGCCACTACATCATAATTCGGGGTCAACACGTCGACAACTTTTCCTTTGCCTTCATCTCCCCATTGGAGTCCTAACAAGACATCTACTTTCATATTTTCTTCTTTTTAGACTGTTATGTTACTTCTTTTCCTTTTCTTGAATCTGTTTCCTCTTCCTTCGTGCTGCTGCACATCGTCCGCATGTACCATATATATACAATGAATAGTGCGACATCTGGAACTTCTTCAAATCCACATTTGTGATGTCACGTTGCAACTCCTCATCTTGAAATTCAGACACACGTCCACACGTGGTGCAGATGAGGTGATGATGCGTTTCGATGTTAAAGGATTTCTCGTATTGAGCAGTATTGCCAAACGCGTGCTTGATGAGCAGCTTGGCATCGAGCAGAAGCACGATGGTGTTGTAGAGCGTGGCCCGGCTGACCCGGAAGTTTTCCTTCTTCAGCATGATGCCGTAGAGAGTCTCAATGTCAAAATGGCCATCAATCGAATAGATGGCATCGAGTATGGCAAATCGCTCGGGTGTCTTGCGATGTTTATTGATGCGAAGATACTCGGTAAATATTTGCTTAACTCTATCTTTTACATTGTCCACGTCTGATAGTATAAGGGGATTACGCGCAAAAGTACGCCTTTTCGACGAAACAGGAAAGAAACGCGCGAAGATTTAATCTAATTTGGTCATTAGAAGACGATTTGCATGGCTGTAACGATTTATAGAAAACAGACAATAAGCTGGCCGTCGGTTAAGCAGTCATCTCATGTTTGCGGTCATGATGCCCTCATTTTCGCTGAAATGACGACCTTACAATCGCGATTGTAAGATGCTTATGTTCGCGATTGTAAGGTCGTCATGATAGCGAAAATGAAAGTGCAACAACAGACCTGTGATATTGCACTGGCTACCAGTCATTTCCAGTTCAGCCTTTCTGCTTTAGTCTTCAAGAAAGAAACTTCGGAGAGAAAATAAGGCATTGTCATTGGATGACAGCGAGATGAACAAATTATACAATATCCCATACACAGCTCTTTCATTTGAGAAATTCCGCAAACGTCCTAAACTCAATTTGTAGGGGCTGTGTCAAAATAGACTTTGTAGGGACGCACGGTCTGTGCGTCCGCTTAGGCAAGCATTGAAACACAAGGCTTTGACATTCGGACGCACGAACCGTGCGTCCCTACGATAGTTGCACATTTCTCATTTCGACACAATCCCTACAAGTATATTGGACAGGATAGATGTATTTGAGAGCATGTAGGACGATTGCAAATATTCATATTTGAAAAAGCAAAACAAGCCTTAAAGAACGGCGACCCAGCCTTCCTTTCCGTCCGTACACGGAGTACTATCCGTCCTCGCCTACCCTCCTTTCCGTGGTCGGGCGGTGTTAAGGGACTGTCGGGCACAAAGAAGACTATTGATTTTCCATCCGCTATTTAAATGAACTATAATAAGAAAATTGAATACGGTTAACGATAATTAGCATAATCATGCAAGTTGTCGTGCATGGAAAGCTCGTCGGGGCTGACTGCTCAGCCCCTTGCCGCATGGCGTTCCCTCAGCAGATGAGTATTTATTGCCTTTCGGACTTGAACCCATCGACATACGGCTTTCCTTGCGTGACGACAGCGAAGGCTTGCCTTACAAGTTTGTTGGCGACCGCCACGACCGCCACCTTGCCCGGCTTGCCGTTAGACCGCAAACGTTCGAAACATGCCTTGCACTCGGTATTGTACCTGAGTGACGAAAAAGCCGCCACATAGAGCTGGCTTCTGAGGTTTGAATCCCCGTTTCGGTTGATGTGACCTTTGACATTGACTGACGTACCGGATTGTTGGTAAGTAGGCGACAAGCCCAGATAACGGGTAAGTTGCTTGGCGTTATCAAAGTAAGTGAACCCGCCGGTGGCCACGATAAGCGCGGCAGCCAGTGTGAGGCCGATACCTTTGATTGAGGTGAGCAAGTCCATCTGTTTCTTGTACTCGCCTTGCGCCAGGGAAGTGATTTTCTCTTCCATTGCCTTGATTTGCTTCTCAAGGAAAACAATCGTCTTTTCGATGGTTTTCTTGCATTCAGGGTCGAAAGACGGAAGAACTTCCAGCGAGCCTTTGAGGTTGCGTGTTGCCACAAGTTGCTTTTTAAGCTGGCGTAGTACCGTGCGCTTCTGTTTCAGGATGAGTATTGAATCGCTGCGCAACTTGTAAGGAACCGGCTGCATCCTCTCCCCGTACAGGGCTATCAGACGGGCATCAATCTCGTCCGTCTTGGTGACGGAGAGCATGGCACGGGCGAAGTTTTTTATCTTCAGCGGATTCTCAAGACTGACGGTAATTCTGGCTTCTGAAAGCAGGTAAACGAGCAACGCGCTGTAATTGCCTGTGCTTCCAAAACGCAATGATGCTCTGTTGCTGAGATGGTTCGGATGAACTCACGGACACCTTTTACCGTGTTCTTAAATGTTTTTGTCCTGCCTGTCTTGGCGGAAGAATAGGCAACAACGAAAGTCGCCTTGCTGACATCGATTCCAATGTAGGTCATAGTCTAAAACTTTTTATTAAACAACATCTGTACATCGTGAACCATCATTGCGAATGCGGGGTCAAAAGCCCATTGAACTATCCGGTTTCTGATGTAAGAATGTGGGGACAAAACATTTAAAACGGCTTTTATGACCAATGAAAGATCTGCCTTATTCCACACTCTGATGTTGAAACTTTATGCAAAAGTATAACGATTAAATAATATACAATGAAAAAGCCGTGTATCCCTTATTATAAGAATCAATCGCTAAATATTTCAACGATTAACGCGGGCCATATAAAGTATACCAGCGACTTAGGTTTTAGAAGTTTCTATAGAAGAACTTGACAAGCATCCTTAATCAATAGTCTACAACATAAAATCTAAAAAATAAAGAAAAAGTCTTGCTCTTAAATTTGAAACTTCAAACCGAAGAAGTAACTTTGTCACGTGTTTAGACATTAATGTCTAATCTTTTTTGATTTATATAGCTCAATCGCCTCTGAATCACCACCTCGGAAATGAACGAGCTATTTTTACACACGTTGAGGAGTGTGCCCTATACGGCGCAGGCTTCTCGCTAAGTGTGTAATGGCTTGTGGTGAGCCAAGAGGCGTAGGCGATGGTCTGCGCTTTTCTTTTGGTTAAACGTATGACTTTGCCTATGCTGGTTTGGCAATATTGCAACAAAATACGTTTAATTCAAAGCAAAATGAAAAATTTGAAGTATCTAAGTTTGATGCTGCTTTGTGCAGTAATGAGTTTGTCATTTACAGCTTGCTCTGATGATGACAAAGATGTAGTTCTTACCAAAGAAGCCGTTATCGGTACATGGGATGTCGTATGGGCAGAACAAAATGGTGAAAGTATAGATGTCCCTTCTGGGTATATCTACATGTCATTAAACGAAGACGGTACTTACCGTACGATGATGTTAGGAGACCCTTATAAAGGCACATATGAAATTCAAGGGAATACAGTAGTTGGAACTACGTCAGATCCAATTACAGAGTATTACAGATTCACAAGCTTGGATGGCAATAATGCAAGCATTTCCTATTCAAACAGTGATGGAGATGAATATAATTTCAGAGCTGTTAAAAGATAACTGTTATGCTTTTTTTTATTATATGCTTCATTGGAATAGCTGCAATGGTTCTAAAAGAGCTGAAATGAGAATTAATGGATAGTTGATCCATCAAATAATTGTAAGAGGCTGTCTCAAAATAAACTTGAGATGGCCTCTGTTGTTTCATTTCTGATAGAATCCATTTGGATTTTTCTTAAGAGAGGAGTTTACAAGCTTATTTTGAAGATTTCATCCCTTCAGACTGTTTTTTCGTTGCTATAAGCCTCCTAAGAGGCGACTTTTGCAAGATTATACGCTTTGGCCAGCAGGCCGAATTCTATTTCAGTCTTTTTAAGTCCACGAAGATGAAACCTCTTGAAGTGCTATTGCTTTTAAAGTTCCCAAATACGACTTCCACATCCTGTGACCGCTGACTGCGATATTTAAGACCTTCCGGTGAGAGAAGATTTTCACGTTCTCTTTGTATCTTATATTGTCTGGCCCATCATTCTTTCGGGAACGTAGCACAGCTTGGCAGAGTAAGGATAGTCTTGATAAAAAAGAGAAAGCCAAAATGATATTTAAACACAGAGACGCAGAAGCACAGAGATTCTATTTAATAATATTTCTCCCTGTGTCTCCGCGACTCTGTGTTTGACATTTTTCTTTCTGCACAACCCCTTCTGTTTAGTATTCGCTCTCGAACTTAATTTCATCGTAGAGGCCGTGCAACCGTTCATCAGCCGACTGCTTCAGCGGTTCCATAGCTTTCAAGGCCTTACGGCCTTCAGTCTTGCCCTGCTGCACATATTTCATCAAAGAGGTAAAAGCGCAACGACGTACAAAAGCAGACTCCGACTGCACATCCGCCAACACCTGGTCCAGATATTCATTCTCTGCCCGCTCATTCAACGGTTGCTTACGCATGAACAATCTCGCCAGAATAAGGTAGCCACAAGCTGCAAAATATTCACGCCCGTCAGCAATCCACTCAAATGCCTTTTCTGAAGCGTAAGGCAGGTATTGGAACAGGTTCTGGCAAGTAAGCTCGGCTATCTCCGGATAGCGCATATCCTCCACCCAGATGTCTGCAATCTCCGGATAGAACGAATCTATCGGCTGAAGCATGGAAGCCAGAATCTTCGACTCGCGTATGTCTTCCTTCCACAGGGCTTGCGCCAGTTGGTGGTCTTTCTCATAGCGGGAAGCGATTTCCTTGAGGCGGGGGACTTCCACTCCGAAATTCAGTTTGTAGTCAAGTCCCTTCTCACGCATACTTTTTGACGTGACGCCGTTCATCCCCATGCGAAACTGGGTTTTGATGTCTTTCAGTGTCTCCTGTAAATCCATACGTCACTCATTCCGATAGGGCAGGTTTGCATACTCTTTGCTATAACGCAACATCTGCTCGGCATAACCTTCGTCATAAGAAACCGTCACATCCGTGATGTTTCCATCCTTGTCCGTCACAGCCGTATAAACCGGATTGACAAAACCCTTGTAAGGAGCCAGGTGAAGTTTTTCATAACGTGCAAGCACTTCCTTGTGCAATTCCGGGTCTACTTTCACGGCATAAGTCTCCACCAAGTCACGGGCTGCGTCGAAATCGCCTTCCGACTTGATGCGCTGTATTTCGGCCAGGAGCTTGCCAAACAATCCACGCAGTTTCTCATAGTCGTTCACCTTCACATAAGTCTTGCCGTCTTTCTTGGCAAATTCCACCACGTTGTCTGCCTTGCCGTTCTCATAGGCCCAACGGGCTATCAACTGGCGGTTGCGCATGTGGGCTTCTTCGATGTTGTTTCCCGGCTCGATGCGCACCAACTGCGTCATCAGTCCGTTCATCATATAAGTATAGTATTCCGCCTTGTAAGCTTCGGCATCCGGTGTGAGTCCAAGTTCGACCAACTTGGCATCCGGCAAATAATAGAGCCCGAAAAGATCGGCACGTGTCTCCTCGATGGTCGAGCCGTATGCTTTCAGCGCATCCTGGTCCACTCCCGGAAGCAACTGTCCTGACCCGTGTCCCAGACATTCATGCAAGTCCGTATGAAGGTCATTGGTCAAATCACCATATTTGTCCATCAAAGCACGCTCAGCGTCACTGTAAGCAAACTCTTCATTGAAGCCGTTGCCATGTGCTGCTTTGTTGTACGCATCCGTCAAGTTGCCAATCGTCACAGACTTCGAGCCATGCACACTGCGAATCCAGTTCGAATTGGGCAAATTGATGCCGATAGCCGTCGAAGGATACAAGTCGCCACCCAGCATGGCAGCTGTGATGACCTTCGCCGAAATGCCCGTCACGGTGTCTTTCTTAAAACGATTGTCCACGGGAGAATGTTCTTCAAACCATTTGGCATTGGCACTCAATTTCTGGGTGCGCTGTGTGGCTTCCTCGTCCTTGAAATTCACAATCGATTCCCAACTGGCCTTTAATCCCAGCGGGTCTCCATAGCTTTCGATGAATCCGTTTACAAAATCCACTTTGGCATTTTGTTCATTCACCCACAGGATAGAATACTCGTCGAAGGTCTTCAGATCGCCCGTCGTATAGAAGGCTATCAACTTGTCGATGACTGCTTTCTGCAGGTCATCTTCAGCCACCGTCTCAGCCTTACGGAGCCAGTAGATGATACGCTCGATGGCTTTGCCATACAAGCCGTCCACCTTCCACACTTTCTCAAACACTTTGCCGTCAGCCTTCACCAGACGGCTATTCATGCCATACATCACAGGAGTGGAATCAGCCGGATTCTTCATCGCATTGTAAAAGGCCTCAGCCTCGGCCTGTGTCACCCCTTCATAATAGTTGGAAGCAGAAGTCTGTATCAAGTCTTCCCCCTCGGTCTGGTTTACACGCTTTTTCATGACGTTGGGGTCGAAGATGACCGGGAACACCTCGTCACAGAGCTGGTCCAACGTCTCTCCTTCGGCCAAAGGCAACTTGGCGGCATCTACGCTCGCCAATGCGGCCTTGAAGAATTTCGGGGTAAATCCCGGCACAAACTTGTCCGAAGCATAGTGATGGTGTATGCCGTTGGAGAACCAGACACGCTTCAGGTAAGTTTCCAGGTTGACAAAGTTCGTGTCCTGACGGTCACCCTGATAGTCCGTGTAGACCGTCTCCAGCATCTGGCGGATTATCAAATTGTATTTTCCGTTCTGGTCATAAAGGATGTCGCGTCCCTCCAGTGCCGCTTGCGAAAGATAGTAGACCAACTCTTTCTGTTTCAATGAGAGCTTGTCGAAGTCCTTCACTTTGTAACGCAAGATCTGCAGGTCGGCAAACTGCTCCACCGTGTAATCAAAATCATCTGCCGGCACGTTTTCCTTCCCGGAAGTGCCGCAGGCTGTAAGCAACATTGTAGTCATAGCCATTTGCATCATTGTTTTTTTCATAAGTCTCGATATTTGGGTTTGGTTTTATGCCATATAAAAAAGGTTCTCTGGAAAGCCGCCTCCTCAGCCCCGTTCATCCTCCTGGAGATAGAAATCGCTTCCGCTCTCGGCCAGATGAGACATGGGTGAAAGGCATACTTTACAGACAACCTTTTCCTATTTTCAACTTGTCGTATTCTTCTTATTTATTGGTCTTCTCCAAGTGCCTGCGTCTATAATTTCTCGGCGTTTCACCTTTAATACGATAGAACGCGGCATAAAAAGATTGACGGTTGGCAAAGCCCACCATCGTACTGATCTCCTCCACGTTCTTATCCAAGTAACGACGGTCGACCAGCAGGTGTGCAGCCTCACGAATGCGGTATTCATTTACCAAACAGGAGTAGTTCATTCCAAAGCGCGAATTGATTACAGCAGACAAGTAGCGGGTATTGGTCTTCAAGTCTGAAGCCAATTCCTTGGCTGAGTAATCAGGGTCTTTGTATTTCTTCTGAGCTACGATGATGTTTACTATCTTATCATACAATTCATCCGCCAGCTCTGCGCGGATCAAGGAACGATAAGCCGCATCCTTTTCCTTTTTTTCTTTAATGTTGTAAGGGCGTCTTACTTCTCCCCCTTCAACATCCTTCAGCATTTTTGTCATAAGTTCTTGTAGTGGTTTTTACGTTTATGCTCATTTCTTTGTGTCTATACAAAGAACAGATATTTTTTTCTTTACACAAAACAAAGTTAATCTTTTTTTTCAAAAAATATATTAACCAAAGCCAAGTATATACAACGCGGCCATGCAAATGACAACAAAACATCAAATGAGGGAGGCTATATTTCGTTTGAAACTCGTCTTACCCTCTTTTTAGTGTATTATATACTCTTATTTACAGGGGAGTAAAGTCATATACAAGCACATAGGTCATTGGAGACACTTTACGAAATGAAACATGATTTTTTCCATTTACAGGTCAAATGAAACCCGTCCAAAAGTAGCGAATCTTGAACAAATATCTTTTTACCTCAAAAATCCCGATATTATTCTTCGGCAACATACATTAATCAATAATTAACAAAAAGAAAGTTCAGTTCTCAAATTACCATAAATTCAAGGACTCACTTTTTTGTTGATTATAAGGAACGCGAGAAAACGACAATGATGTAAACAATCACACTCCGGAATTAGTTAATAAGCCCGAAAGCGATTTGTCAGGAAAGGGCCACCATCTCACTACAAGACAGCCCATTCCGACATATTTTGACTATCAGAAAGTCTGGGAAAGTCCAAAAACAAATCGATTTGAAACACACGAAAAAGAGGATGCCGGAAGAAAACTTCCACTTGCCCCTTCACCCTATTTATGTATCTTTGCAAGTCACAGAATCAGACCTATCCATGCTACAGACTCTTAAAACGTATTTCGGATACGATTCCTTCAGGCCCCTCCAACAGGAAATCATCGCCAATGTCCTGGCACGCAGGGACACACTGGTGCTGATGCCCACCGGCGGAGGCAAGTCCATCTGCTACCAACTTCCGGCGCTGCTGATGGAGGGAACCGCAGTCGTGGTGTCGCCGCTCATCTCGCTCATGAAAGACCAGGTGGAAGCCCTCCGGGCCAACGGCATCCCGGCAGCCACGCTCAACAGCGGCAACTCGGAAATGGAAAACGCTGCCATCCGGAAAGACTGCCTGCAAGGGCGCATCAAACTGCTATACATCTCACCCGAACGTCTCCTCGGCGAGACGAATTTCCTCCTGAAAGACATCAATGTGTCGCTTTTCGCCATCGACGAAGCTCACTGCATCTCGCAGTGGGGACACGATTTCCGGCCTGAATATACCCAACTCAGCGTGCTGCGCCAAGAGTTTCCACGCATTCCCATGATTGCACTGACAGCCACAGCCGACAAAATCACACGGCAAGACATCCAGGAACAACTCCATCTGAAAGACCCGCGCGTGTTCATCTCCTCATTCGACCGCCCCAACCTGAACCTCGCCGTGAAGCGAGGCTACCAGCAAAAGGAAAAGATGAGCACCATCCTGAAATTCATCGGGGAACACAAAGACCAGTGCGGCATCATCTACTGCATGAGCCGCAACAACACTGAGCGAGTGGCCGCCACATTGCAGCGTCACGGCATCTCCGTCACCGTCTACCACGCCGGACTCAGCCCGGCCGCCCGTGACCGCGCACAGGAAGATTTCATCAACGACCGTGTGCAAGTGGTCTGCGCCACTATTGCCTTCGGCATGGGCATCGACAAGTCCAATGTGCGGTGGGTGATACACTACAATCTGCCCAAAAGCATCGAAAACTTTTACCAGGAAATCGGACGTGCCGGACGCGACGGACTGGAGAGCGACACACTCCTCTTCTACTCGATGAGCGACATCATCCTGCTGTCGAAATTTGCAGACGAAAGCTCGCAACGGGAAATCAACAAGGACAAGCTACACCGCATGCAGCAATATGCCGAAGCTGACATCTGCCGCAGGCGCATCCTGCTCAACTATTTCGGGGAAAACCGCGAATACGACTGCGGACACTGCGACGTCTGCCTGAATCCGCCTCAACGATTCGACGGAACCATCCTGGTGCAAAAGGCATTGAGCGCCATCGTGCGTGCCGACCAGCGGATTAGCACGCGGCTGCTGGTCGACGTGCTCCGGGGTACATTCACACAGGAAATCATCGAAAACGGCTTCGACCGACTGAAGACATTCGGCGCCGGACGCGACGTCCCGGCACGAGACTGGCAAGACTACTTGTTGCAAATGCTCCAACTGGGGTATTTCGAAATCGCTTACAATGAGAGCAACCACCTGAAAATGACCGAAAGCGGACGCAAGGTGCTTTTCGGGCAGGAAAAGGCGATGCTGGTGGTCATCAAGCGCGAGCAACCCAAGGACAAAAAAGCTAAACAGACAAAACCGGGAAAAGAAACCGGACGCATCCTCCTCCAAAGCGAAGCGATGCAAGAAGCAGAAGACTTGTACGAAGTGCTTCGTGCCCACCGGAAGAAGCTGGCCGACGAACAAGGTTATCCGGCTTACATCGTCTTGTCGGACAAAGTGTTGCATCTACTATGCAGCATACGTCCCACGACGGTGGAAGAATTTGGCCAAATCAGCGGCATCGGAGATTTCAAGAAAGAAAAATACGGGAAAAGTTTCGTCGCCCTCATCAACCAATACCTGAAAGGCAAATAGCTGAATATCAAGCAAACTCATAAAGCAAGAAAAACTCAAAGAGAACCGCTCGGACGGAGTCCTATCCGCCCGGGCTTACCCTAGTTCCGGCTTTCGCACGGAAAGGAAGCCGTCCAGGAGCGGACTATAGGGCTACGTCGGGCCGGATTCACGGCGCGTTTTTACCCCAAAAAAGCTGTGCCGGAAACAGACCGTCGAGTCGCTGTTTCCGGCACAGTGTCGTCCATACCTATCCGCTGTCAGCGAAGCGGACGCAAGATGAACGTGTATTCATAATCACCAAAGGGCAAGAGGTATTCCGGGCGTGCAGTCGCACCCCAGCTGTTGACACAGCCCAAGCCCATCTGCACTTTGTCAATGCACCAGTTGGTGCAATCGGCAGGAGTGATCAGTTCGGAGTGACGATTGTCCTTGCCGTCACCATCATCAAGCTGGTCCACCGTGTAATGCAACGCAGAAACAGACAGAGGCGTATCCCCTCGCAAGTCCAAGCCGCGACCGCCTTTTTCTGTCAACTGCCACCAGCGCACGTCACACTTGTTGCCGTTCTCCTGCGGACGGATATACGAATAGAATTGTTCCGTCACAGTCTGCCGGTAAATGCCCAAGTCGGCAGCTGCCTTGCGGTCAGCATAGTTTTCCACGGGGCCGCGACCATAGTACGTGATGTATTCCATCGAAGCCGGCACTTGCATCTGCATACCAAAACGCGGCAACATCGGCCCGTCCACTCCGGCACCATCCATCGCCTGGTGTACCTTTATCGTGCCGCCCTGATAGAGCGTATAGGTCAAAGTCAGCTTCACAGGCACTTTCTCCAGCCGGTAAGTAGCCGACAACCGGACACTGTCAGCATCCCGGCTGAGCACTTTCAGCTCTTGCAGTTCATAGCCGGGAGCACGCCATGCGGCCAGTTTCTTATGCAGATTGGCTCCCATGTCATTGTCTGTCGGAGCACGCCAGAAATTAGGCGTCAGTTTGCCGCCTTCGGCCAACTGTTCGCGGCCATCCACGACATAGCTGGTCAGAAAACCGTCGGTGCGTCCGAAGCTCCACGAGCAGCCTTCTCCTTTCACCTGGAGACAGTCAGCCGATGTCTCATCGACTTCCAGAGGCGTCCGCGGACAGGCCGGAGTTAAAGACGTCCCGACTGTCGGCAGACCGTCCGGCCATTCCTGCCACACAAACTGCTGTCTGGCGACGACATGGCCGGCAGGCAAAAGCGGTTCGGCCTCTTTCAGACGGACAGCCACGTTCACCAGCACTTCATGCCCCGGAACAATCCCGGACATCACAGACGGAATCGTGAACTCCTTTCGCGCACCCGGAGCGACTCCGTCCAAATCTGTGTAACCTACACGCATCGGCCATCCATCGATAAGGAGCGTAGACTCCAGATAATAATTGTCAAGCGAGCGGAATGTATACTCATTATAGACTTCTACCCGCCCACTGGACAACGAGACCGGTTTCACCCATACTGACTGATAGACACGCTGCACTTCATAAGCGTGAGGATTCCACGTGCGGTCAGGAGCTATCAAACCATTGTCGCAAAAGTTCTGGTCGATTTTGCTGTCATAATCGTTCCAATCGCCTGTATATCCATAAAACGTCTTTCCGTCACGGCGCACCAATGCCGACTGGTCTACAAAATCCCAGATAAAACCACCTTGATACTTCGGATACTTCCGAATCAAATCCCAATACTCCTTGAAACCACCTTGTGAATTACCCATCGCATGGGCATACTCGCACTGAATCAACGGGCGAGGGTCATCCCCCTGCGCATAGCGCTCACTGCGGTCGTAGCCCAAATACATCGGACAATAGATGTCTGTAAACTCATTCAAATGTGCTCGTTCATACTGGACGGGGCGCGAAGCGTCTTCCGCTTTCACCCACTGGTAACACGATTCGAAATTAGGACCGAAGCCGGCCTCGTTGCCCAATGACCAGATGATGATCGAAGGGTGATTGAAATTGCGTTGTACATGACGCTGATTGCGCTGCATATGGGCCAGCTTGTAATCCGCGCGCTTGGCAAGGGTCTCGTCGCCATAACCCATGCCGTGCGATTCGATGTTGGCTTCAGCGACGACATAAAGTCCAAACTCGTCACACAATTCATACCAATAAGGGTCGTCCGGATAGTGGCATGTGCGCACAGCATTGATATTCATTTCCTTCATAATACGCACATCCTCCAACATCCGTTCACGCGACACGACGTAACCTGTATTCGGGTCCATCTCGTGACGGTTGACACCTTTCACCAATATCGGACGTCCGTTGATGCAAAGCTGGCCATTCTTGATTTCCACTTTACGGAAACCGACTTTCACCGGAATGACTTCCTTCACATGGCTGCCGTCGGCATATTCTGCAAGAAGTGTATATAAATAAGGAGTTTCCGCTGTCCACTTCTGAGGATTGGGAACGGACATTTCTGCCTGTCGGGAGCCTTTGCCTTCGACGGTTGTTTCTGCCACCTGTCCACCTTCAGCATCCAACAAGCGAAGTTTCACCTCGCCCCGTCCTTCCAACTGAAGCTCGACGAGCAAACGGGCATCCCGATAGTCTGTGTCCAACTCAGGCGTGACACGGATGTCCTCTATGCGTTTCTTCTCCCTGGCATACAAATAGCAATCACGCCCCACACCGGAATAACGGAAGAAGTCCTGGTCTTCCAGATACGAACCGTCACACCAACGGAAAGTCTGGAACGCAATGAGATTGTCCCCCTTCCGCAGATAAGGCGTCACATCAAACTCAGCTTCCAACTTACTGTCTTCGCTGTATCCCACAAAACGTCCGTTGACCCACAGATATACATTCGAAGTCACCGACCCTAAATGGATAAACACTTGTTTCCCCTGCCAGTCATCCGGCACCCGGACTGTGCGGCGATAAGAACCTACATGATTTTCCTCCACAGGTACACGAGGCGGCTGATTTTCAAAATGCTCCCTCCAGCCGTAACCCGCATTGATATAAATAGGGTCGCCATAGCCATTCAGTTCCCACACTCCAGGCACAGGCATTGTCCCCCAGGAGGCATCCTCGTAATCCATACGATAGAAGTCCGTCGGACGTTCATCTGCGTCTTTCACCCAGTGAAACTTCCACGGTCCGTTGAGTGATAAATAATTGGATTGGGAAAACGGAGAACCCGACAATGCGGTCTCCTCATCAGGATAAACAAAATAACTGCTGTGCATCGGAGCACGGTTGATCTCATTCACTTCCGGATCTTGCCACTCCTTGAAGGTCTGTGCCCCCGCAGGCAAGACACACCCCAGCACCAGCAAGCATCCACACAATTTCATACGTTTATTCATGGTTTTATGCTGTTTTTAATGATTTTATCTCACAAGCACGGCAAGATAACAATTTCTATGGAAACAACAGCTTCACAGCCAAGAAAACTTCCTCTCCCATTATCAAATTCTACCTGAGACGACACTCCATTCCCGCATGCAGCCGCCCCGCAGCGAGAAGCCCATAAAAAAGGAGCATTCCCCCTTAGAGGATGCCCCTTTTCCTATCAAAACTTATAAATTTAGGTTATGCTTCTTCAGCTACAACTTCAAACGGGATTTCTACAGAAACCTCCTTGTGAAGTTTTACGACAGCCTTGTATGAGCCGACTTCCTTGACTGCATCTTTTACGATGATGGTCTTTCTATCAATCTTGTGACCCAGCTTCTCAAGTTCTTCAGCGATTTGGATGCTGCCGACAGAACCGAAGATAGTACCGGTCGAGCTGACTTTAGTGGCAATCTTCAAAGATACGCCAGCCAACTGAGCTGCCAATTCTTCTGCATCTTTCTTGATTTTCTCAAGTTTGTGAGCGCGTTGTTTCAACTCTTCAGCCAACATCTTCTTCGCAGCCGGAGATGCGATGACAGCCTTACCGGTAGGAATAAGATAGTTACGGCCGTAACCTGATTTCACTGTTACAATGTCGTTCTTGTAACCCAAGTTTGCAACGTCTTCTTTCAATATAATTTCCATACAAATTCCTCCTTCTTATTATTTCATCATGTCAGTTACGAATGGAAGCAATGCCAAGTGACGAGCTCTTTTCACTGCTTGAGCAACTCTTCTCTGATATTTCAGTGAAGTTCCGGTAATGCGGCGAGGCAGGATTTTTCCTTGCTCGTTCAAGAACTTCTTTAAGAATTCAGGATCTTTGTAGTCAATATACTTAATACCAGCCTTCTTGAAACGACAGTATTTTTTCTTCTTAACATCCACCGAAGGGGGTGTCAAATATCTGATTTCTGATTGTTGTTGTGCCATGATTAGTCCTCCTTTTTAGTTGATTTTAAACTTCTTCTTTTTGCAGCATATTCGATGGCGTGCTTATCCAGTTTAGTAGTCAAATAACGGATCACGCGCTCGTCACGACGGTAGTTCACTTCAAGTTTTGCAATTACAGTCGGTTCTGCTTTGAACTCGATCAACTGATAAAAGCCGGTCGACTTTTTCTCGATGGGATAAGCCAACTTCTTCAATCCCCAGCTTTCTTCATTGATAATCTCAGCACCTTCGGCAGTAAGAATACCTTTGAATTTGTCTACCGCTTCCTTCATCTGGACGTCAGATAAAACGGGAGTTAAAATGAAAACGG
>OIWT01000222.1_pt1 | contig 81629 bp, 63 predicted proteins | sample 1587701 | NCBI WGS metagenome assembly OIWT01 (sample SAMEA3888904, study PRJEB22519) | human gut metagenome | biome: human gut; feature: human-associated habitat; material: faeces | place: Denmark | collected 2009
CTTTCTTCGTTATCGCCGACTTGTAAGAAGCGGACTTCTTCGTTGAGCGATAGAAGCGATACTTCACGGTGAAGCCTTGTGCTTTCATTTCTTCGATGAATGCTTTAGTTTTTGCATCAGGATTGAATACAATCTTGATGTTTCCGTTCTTCAGCTTGGAGGAACGAGCCTTTGCAGCTGCCTTTTTGACGCCTGCTTTCGCCTTTGCAATTTTTTCTGCCTTAGCGGTATCATCTGCAGTCGGTTCATCTGCCTTTTCTACTGCAATCGTTACCGTGGAACCGGTCGCTGCTTCGGACATCGTCTTCAGCTCGTCCTGCGTGTAAGTCTTGTCACCGAACGGTGTCTTGATTGTCAGTTTCGCGTTCGTATCTTTCACGATGGAGTCGATGAAGCTCTTGTCGAGCGTTACATCCGCCTTCGCCGCATCGCCAACAGCCGATTTGGAAACATTCAGGATGATTTCCTTGGACTTATTCGCCTTTGCCTGTTTCAGGATTTCCTTCTGGTTTTCAGCAGAAACCTTAACATCCGCAACCTTTGTCTTCGTGCCGTCAGCGCTTATCTTTTCGCCTACCTTAACATCGGTTGGTGCAGTTGTTGTGCCGGCCTTGGTGTCGGAGGTGACGTTTTTGACCTCTTCAGTCGTGCCGGCACCGCCGCCTACAGTTCCCGGAACGGTTGTCCAGTCGTCTGTATAGAACCACACAATATTATCCCCAGCTTTGATGTTGTAGGCAGTAAGTCCAACCTCTGGAAGTACATCATTAACTTTATACATCCAACCTGAATTTTTTCCATTCGTAAACTCAGCTAAAGTTTTACCACTTTTTGTCATGGATCTGACATATCCGCTTTCTGCACCTTCATATGTTATTCCTGCTGATTTACAAGCTTTTACAAATGCATGGTATACGGTTGCACCGGTTCCCTTAACGGTAACGGAATAATTATTCAACCAATATCCTGTATCTGATTTAATTGTAAACTTTACAGTAATGTCATCTCCCGTAGGTTCTGATGGTTGTGCAGAACCACCACTACCTGTTGCTCGCACAGGTTCTACCTTATTTTGGCTAAAATCATAAACATTATAAGGTTTTCCTGTTGCCATAGTCTGTGCTGCTGCAATTAGTGCACGGAATGATTGTTCTGTGCCCAGTGAATCTACTTTCTGGTTATCTTTATAGCCAAATCCACTGTTATCTTCTAAGGCAAATGTAAGTAAGCCATCGATTGCGCTGTTTCCATTTTTTATAAACCTGCTGTCAGTGTCGGGATTAATTCCTACCGAAGCTAAGGCTATGATTACCATTGCTGCAGCATTTGAATTATCGCCAATGACTCCCGACTCGGTCTGCTTTGTTCTTAAGAAATTAATTCCTTTCTCAATTACTGCTGCTACATCTTCTCTATCACGATAGAAAGACAGTCCAACAATAGCATTTGCAGTCGTGTCGATTACCGTGTCCCATTCATTCCAACTTCCGTCTTCTTTCTGGTTCTCAAGCATTTTTTCGACTAACGCATTTTCATAGGCTTCTGTTTGCGAATTTTTCAGATTATATGCAGCCAATGTGTATGGTGCGCTCCATACGCTGCTACTTTGTGTTACTCCATTTAAAATTTCAATTGCATTAAGCGGTGTATTGCTATTAACACGGTAAAGTTGTGTTACATCTCCACCAATTGCTGTAAGCCCTAAAATTTTCTTATCAATATCCGAATCTTTCAGCTTCGTTCCCGCAAGATAACTGATTGCAGAATTAATATAGTTTTGCTTTGCCTGTGATGAAAGCTTATACTGAGTATCCGGATTCAAATTGGCGTAAGCTCCCATATCAATTACAAACCAATCATCAGACTTATCAACATATGATTTTGCAATATTTTCCATCAAAGCATTCATCGTTGTGCTGTTGCTTTTGCCTGATAAGCGAATAGTCAAATCGTCCTGAACAATGAGAGTTCCTTGCTTAGTTATGGATTCTCCTACAAATTTATAGGTATACTCTCCTGCTGTTAAGCCTCTAACAGTAAACTTTCCTTCATTTAAAACTCCGGTAAATGTCTGTTTCCCTTTTGCAACCTGTAAGGTGTCTTTTTCTGTAAAACTCAGACCATCAACCGCCTCAAAGGTTGCCGTGTAAGTAGGTGGCGCTTTTATTCCTGTTATAACTACTGTTGCAAAAGCTGCCGAGTTTTTAGCAGATTCAATCCGTAAAACTATAAGGCTTGCGCCATCGTTGATAGTGACAACCCCATCTTTATCAACTATACACTCTCCACTGAGCACAGAATAAGTCACTTCTTGCGGTGCACCTTCCGGCAATACGGTTGGAATAATTTGCAGAACATCACCTTGATAAATCTGTGGCAGCTTATTACTGTCGTATGTAGCGTTACCTCTTTTAATTTTATAGGTAACTGTTTCAGGTGTAGGAATTTTGCTAATCGCATCGTTTAGTTCATCTGCTGCCTTTTTCAGTTTTTCCGTCGGAGTTTCTGACCCACCCCATAAAGAGGTTGTCTTTTGCGCAATATAGTATCCCCATAATCCGCTGGATTCATTATCAATGCTTTCGATTACTTTTTTACCTGCTGTAAGTTTTTCTTCTAATTTTTGTTTTTGTGTTTCTGTGAATCCGTCATATTTATTATCTGCAATACTTTGTGCTTCTACATTTTTTTGCATTAAAGCTTTGTAGGCATCAATAAACTCCCAGTCGAAATTTCTCCACTCCTTATCAATGCCTGCAGCATAGTACAAAGTATATCTGAAATTTACAGTAACATCTTGGTTTGCGCAATCTGAAGCTAAACCCCATCCTGTTAATCCTTCTCCAGAATATGTCCAGCCTGCATACTGGAAGTCGTCAGGGATGGAAACCACTCCTAACTTATTCATTGTTACGACAAAAGCGCTATCTTCTGCAAGAGAATAGGCTCCAATGTCATTAATTTGCGTAACATACGCCGATTCTGTATCCAATCCCGTAAAAGAATTACCTGTTGGATTTTCGCTCACATACTTCTTCAAAGTGGCTTGTAATGTTGAGCCTTTTTCTATTTGTACTGCAATACTTGGAATCTGTGAAATTCCAACCGTTTCCAACGCTTCCTTTGTTCCAAAGCTACTGATGTCAAAATTAAATTTGACCGTTACGGTTTCTGTTGTCTCCTTCCCCGCATCCGCAAACGCCATGCTTGGCATCATTGTGAACACCATCATCACTGCAATGAGGATGACCAGTATTCTTGAGAAATAACTGTTGTTTGTCTTCATTTTCTGTCTCCTTTCTTATGAAAAACTATTCTGTATCTGTAAAATTCAAATTTTGAAAGCTGTTTACCGCCGGCGGCACTGCACCGAAGCAGTACCGCCTATATGTGTGGATGAAAAGAAAAACAGACTGTCTTGCGACAGTCTGTGAGTTGATCAATGTAAAAAGGCTTACCCTTCATCGGGTTTTCTTGCCTCTCAGTCTAAAAAGTGCCACCGTCGAACGCCCCTGCCGCTCTAGCAGGAAAATCCTTGTGCCAAGTTTACCTTTCTATCAGATGCTCACTCTGCCTCAGAGAATTCATACATCTAAGCAATAACTCGTCTCCCGACTCGTCACATCGCAATTTTTCACGAAAATCACCAAACATGTGCATCACGGTTACTGAGAAACAGTCGGAGAATCTCACTCCACTTCCGTTAGTTATCCTTATAAACTGTGTATTCAGTTGTTCCGATTCCTCGGCTATACCAACATATTATCACCTGATGTATATAAATGCAAGTATTTTTTGTTCGAAAAAAAAGGCAAAAAGGCCACCGTTTCTGATGACCTTTTCGTTGGTATTTATCACTTATTTATTTAGACCAGGTCCTTGCAGCGTACTTACACTGCTTCAGTGCAGTCTTTGCAATGAGTTTGCCGTTTTCATCGTAAACTCTTACCTGAACTTTGTAGAAGTATTTCGTGCCCTTCTTACCGCTTGTGTTTGTGTAAGAAGCGACTTTCTTCGTTATCGCCGACTTGTAAGAAGCGGACTTCTTCGTTGAGCGATAGAATCTGTACTTAACCGTGAAGCCAAGGTCTTTCAGTTCCTTGATGGAGGTCTTAACCTTTGCGTCGCTTCTCAGAACGGCTTTTACATTCTTCTTTGCCGTCTTGCTTGAGCGAGCCACAAGCTTCATATCCTTAACAATCGACTTCGCTTTTGCAATGTTTGCTGCGTCGTCCGCAGGTTCTTCAGCCTTTTCGATTGCAACGGTTATCGTTTGAGCGACTGCCGCTTCTGACATCGCTTTCAGCTCGTCCGGTGTATAAGTCTTGTCGCCGAACGGTGTCTTGATTGTCAGTTTCGCATCGGTGTCTTTTACGATAGAGTCGATGAAGCTCTTATCAAGCGCTACATCAGCCTTCGTCGCATCCTTGACGGCATCTTTGGAAACATTCAGGATGATTTCCTTCGATTTATTTGCTTTTGCCTGCTTCAGGATCTCTTTCTGATTTTCTGCGGAAACTTTAACCTCGGCGACTTTTTCCTTCGTGCCGTCTGCGGTTGTCTTTTCGGTTATTGTAACTTCGGTTGGAGATGTTGTTGTTCCGGCCTTGGTGTCTGTAACTACTGCACTTACTTCCACCCCTGACCATGCACCCGCTGCCGGATCCTTCGTATAGTCCGCGGTATAGTACAGAACTATCTTGTCGTTGTCGCTCAGGTAGTATGAACCCATGTATACATTCGGGAGTTTTCCGTTCACGGTATAAAGCCATCCGCTGTTTGCCGTGTCTGTTTCCGTCAGTGTCACACCGTTTGCGTCGGTAACCGAAGCGATGTAATCGCCAAAGTTCTCATATTTGTAACCCTCTTTCGTCAGTGCGCTGCTGACTGCATCCCACGCTGTCGCGTTCAGGCTGAGTCCGCTGATTGCAATGCCTGATGTAGATTTGAATCCATTCACGTTCTTTCCGTCTACCGAAACGGTGACTGACATGGTTGTCGGCTGTGGATTCGGGTTCTCGCCCTTTTCTCCCTTTACCGTCACTGTAACCGATACCGGCTGCTTGTAGAACTGCTTAAATTTAATGTATTTTTCGTTTGTATTGAACTTTTCCCAATACTTGCTCATCTCAGTGTGGGTAAACACACTGTCGATGGTAACCTGCGTGTCATATTCAGGCTTTGTAACCTTCAAAGTTTCGGACGCAATTACATTCTGATAACTTGTTCGGAACTCTCTCCACGGCTGACTGTGCATCGCGTCATAGCCCGGAAGGTCATCCACATCGATGCCCCCAAACGTAATGTTCACAGCACCGCGGATATACTCTATGCTTCCATCCGCGTTTTTCAAAATTTCTTCAAACGGCTTTAAATTGCCGGTTATATGATTCTTGTCCGTGTTTTCGCCTTTGATGCCGTTCCAGTAAACATCCTCTGTGCAGACCTGTTTCATCCATGCCGCCGCATCATCGATTTCCTTTTGCGTGAGCGGAAGAATCGTCATCTCAAAGGTATTCTGCGCAAGGACATTCTTCGTCCTGCGATCTGTAATCGTGACCGTATAATTTACAGTCGTCTGTTCTTCACCCGGAAGCGGACGATAAATCACCGCATGATAGCCGTTAAACTGCAGTACATCTGTATTGCTGCTTGTCATGGTCACATGCTGGTTATAGCTGTCCGACATGATGCCATTCTCCTCAAGAATCGAAGGTCTCGGCATCTGCAAATCACTCGTAACCTTTGTAAGGTCAACCGTTTGCGCTTTGTTGACAAAATCTCTGATAAGACCCGGATATTTATTAACCAAAGCTTCTTTCATCGCAGCTTTTTCTTCTTCGGTGCCCTCCGCAATTGTCACATCAAAGAATTTAAAGCTTTCTGCCGGCTCTGTTGCGCTGCCTTGCGATGTCATTTCCTGCACAGTATAGTCATCCCAGAAGTTAAAGGTTGCTGTCGCGCGTAAAGTAATGCCTTTGTCGTTAGGAGTCGCGTTGTCGGATTTCGGCGGTCTCTGCAAAATACCGGTTGCCGTACCGTCGCCGTTGTCTTCCGCATAAATATACTGCGCGTCTTCCGTCTTAACTGTCGTCCATGAGATCTTCGCATACGAATACTTCGATAAGGTCTTCGGAAGAATCAGGTTTTGGTTGATCGTTCCGGATACTGCTGTATGCGTCCATCCGTCCACCATTTTATCTTCGGCGGCATTCGTATTCTCACCCTTGATGGCATCCCACGTAATGTCTTTAAGAACTTTATCCAGCATATCATTTACATGGAAAACATCCCAGCCGACATGCACGTGCATCGTCACTTCTTCTTCTTTTCCGTCAAGGCTGAGTTTGAAATGCACATCGTTGTAAATAGCCGCCGTCGTGCTGAATCCAGACGTCCCTTGATAATACCTTGTGATAGTCCCGTTTTCGCTGATATAGTCTATGCCGTCTTGCGGCATGGATTTTGTGCCGACCGAAACGAGAGAAACCTCAATGCCTTCTTGCTGGTCAACATAGCCTTTCACCGGATAGCCTTCTCTGTCCAGATACTGCTGCATAGCCTGCACGATATTCGTGTGGCCGTACATCTGCATCGGCTGGATGAAAGCTCGTGAATTGTTAATCCTGTCTGCAATTTGCTTGAGCGTCTCTTCTGCTGCTCCGCCCGCCGATGTAAGCAGAATCTTAAATGTTCTGTTTTTGCTTATGTTGTTGTTTGTAACGGTTGCGGTTAAAGTAACCGTCTTGTTTTCGCCTGTCGGTCTCGTAACCACGGCTGTGTCGCTGCTTATCGTGATATTTCCAGCATCGCTGCTCCACGCAATGGTGCTGCCTTTTTCGCCGCTCGTCGGCAGAATAAGTGCTTCGCAGCTATCAGGCAGGCGATATACACCGCTTGCGTCCGCTGACAACGTTCCGTCATTTGTAAGATCAATGCCTACTTTTTTGAAAATGTCATCCCAGGTAAGCGTATTGTCTTCGTAAAACACCTGCCATCCCTCAAGTGTATCACCGTCTGTAAATACTTTCTTTTCTGATTCCAATGCGTCAGCTCTGGTCTTGTCTTTGATGACGATGGCCTTCATGTCCGCCAAAGCGTTCTGCTCAAATTCCGGAACAACCGGTGCATTTCCGCCTTGCCATGTCAGAATCGGGAACCCGTTGTTGATGTCGCCTTCGCTGTCCTGATTGTATGCGCTGCCTAAGGTGTAGACGAATGAGGCACTGCGCATCTCTTCGGCTGTCTTTTCCTGAATGGAAACACCGGTCTGCGCCTTGTTGGTTGCAATTGTATTTGCACAAAGGTTTTTAAGTACATAGGTGTTTTCTACCGTGCCGCTGTTCATGCCGATGACGCTGCCGATACCGGTCTCAGGTCCGGTTACCGCACCGATGGTGTAGGAGTTTTTCAAGGCAGCAGAGCTTTTTAATTCTCCCACGAGACCGCCGATGGCTCTGTTTCCGGCTTTATTCGGATTGGATGAAATACTGCCTGTAAAGTAGCAATTTTCAATTGCACCATATGTATATCCGGCAATACCGCCAAGGTTCAGTATCTGATTGTATCCATTGCTGGTGTTTGCAATTTCTGCATGACTCACACAGTTTTTTATGATGTTTCCGCTCATTGCGCGGCCTACAATACCTGCCGCACTGTTGCCGGAGTCAGTATTTGTAATTGTTCCGCTGAACAGACAATTCTCAATTGTACCTTTGCTTGTGTTCGCAATACCACCAAGGTGGGAAGTGCCGCTAATCGTGCCGAAAACATTCAAGTTTCTCACTTTTCCGTTCGGTGCGACGCAGTTCATCAAGCCTCCCTTTCCGGAAAGACCGATAATGCTGTATCCGTCTCCGTCTAATGTTCCTGCAAAACCGGAATTTTCATCCCTATAGTCGTATGCACCGAAGCTTGTCCATTCTTCATTATTAAGATTAATGTTTTGAGTGAGTTTGCCGTTTATTGCAGCATCTTCTCCTACTTTCGCCGCAAACCATGCTAACTCTTCAGCACTGCTTATTTGATAAACGCCATTCGTAAGCGTTGGCTCTTTAGTCGCAGTTCCGTCCCACGCAGTTCCTGCCGATACAAGATCGACTTTGATTTCCTTTGCTGCATCTGCTGTGAAATATCCGCTCTTGCTTACATATCCGTTAGCACTTACCTTATAGGAATATTTTTCGTTTGCCGGTAAGCTGTAGCTGCTTGCGTTTTCTTCAAGTGCCGTCATCGTTTCTCCGGCCTCGTTCTTTACGACAATTGCTGCACCTGACGGTGTAACTTGGAACGAAACAGCATGACGCGCAGTCTCCGTCATAGAAACCGTAACGGTCTTTGTTTCTTCCTCTCCTGCAATTGTCAATGCCTGATTTGTAGTCGGCATATACCCGAAAGCCGTAACCGAATAGCTGTAATTTCCGGCCTCCAAAAGATAGCTGCCGCCTACAGGCTCAATTACCTTGTCGCCATTCTTCACCGAAATTACCGCATTATTCGGCATACCTTCAAAACTTACTTTCGTAAGCGGCGCAGCAGTGAAATCCCTGAGCCGAACAAAATCTTTATCGTCTTTTGACATAGCATAATCATTCACATAACATTTGTATGTCAGTGTGATGACATCTCCTGCTTTCGCTAAAACGCTATACTCTTTCCAGTTCTCGCTAACTTCCTCAATTCTGGCAATCTGCTGGTTATTTCGCTTTATTATCAAGCCATATTCACTGCCTGTTAATTTGCTTCCTTCCTCGGAAACCATATATTTAAAATTCAGCTTCGTTGATTTTTGGAAGGTAAATGTAATGATGCCTGTCGTACCATCAGAAGTATTTGATGACTGCAAATACTTAATCGCACCTTCCTTTGCGGGTTTAAATTTATAGTAGGTACTGTTTGCAACAGTCGCTCTTCCGTTAAGCTCTGTGAAAAAGTCCCCAAAAGTCAGGGTCTTTTCAAGCGTAACTTCTACAGTCATTGCTTCTTCACCCACCGTAAATTCACCTGTTTCGATTTCGCAGCCTGTGCAGGTTACGGTATAGCTGTATGTGTCTGCCGGAAGATTATATGTTCCATCTTCGTCTGCAGTAATTACTGTATTTCCGCTCTTAACTGCAACTGCTGCGTCCGCTGTAATTCCTGACGGTTTTGTGATTTTGAAAGTCACCGCATAGGTGTCTGTCTTTTCCATGGTGACAGTTTCGCTTACATCACTGCCATTCACAGTAAAGCTACCGTTTGCATCTTCATATCCGAAAGCCGATGCCGTATAAGTATAGCTGCCGTTCGCAAGCAAATAGCTTCCATCCGCTTCTGCTTCGATTACTGTTTCACCCTGTTTTACAACGAACATCGTGCCTACCGGCGCACCTGCAAAGGTGAGTTTGTAGAGATTTTCTGCAGAAAAGTCTTTCAAATATACGGTATCGTCATTGCGATTACCACTGGAATCCTTCGTATATTTGAGAACTACACTGTCATTTGCGGAAAGTTTGATGTTGTAGCTGGTCCAGTCAATTTCCCCGCTCTTTTTAATCTCTTCTGTTCCATTCAACAGAATCAAAAACTTATCATAGCTTTGTTCCGTGCTTACTTTATAACTGAATGAAAGTTTCTGCGCAGTTTTAACTGTGATTTTCATCGCAGCGATTGAAGATCCTTTCTCCTTGTTATTAGATTGCAATATAATGTTTTCTCCGGTTTTCGTAGGGGAAAAGCCATATTCCGTCGCTTTGTCAGCATCTGTATTGTTTACCGCTTCAATTCCGCTCATTGCTGCAAACACATCGCTGAATACCAATTTGCGAATCATTTGAATTGTTTCTGTAACATCTTCAGCTGCAATCGTAAAGCTGCCTTGCGCGCTCTCACAGTTTGGATGTGTGATTGTATAAGTGTATTCACCTTGCGGAAGGCTGTAGCTTGTTTCTGTTCCTGATGCCGCCTGCTTGCCGTCTGACTTGATTTCAACAGTGCAGTCTCCGCTGACGCCATCCGGTAAACTGATCTTAAAAGAAATTGTCTTCTTAGCAAGCTCGTCTAATGTAACAGACTCTGTTTTATCCTCGCCTGCGACGGTAATTGTTCCGGTTTTCGTCTCGTATCCAAACTTCGAAATTGTATAGCTGTATGTTCCATCCTCTACCATATAGGAACCGGCTGCAGAGTCAACCGTTTTTCCATCCGAATCTTTTAATTCGATTGTTGCGCCGACTATTCCCGGTGTCGAAATGGTTAGCTTATGAAGTTCCGCAAGGCGGAAGTTCTTGAGCCAAACGCAGTCGGAACCACCTGCTCCGTAAGAATCCTTCGCATATGTCAGAGTAACTTTCTGACCGCCTGTTACCGTAAGAAATTTTGAAACAAACTCCTTGGTTGTGGTAATTTTGCTTCCGCTTGTCGAATTGATCAGTAATCCGTCTCCATAAGTTTCAGTGCTGACTTTATAGTCAAAATAAAGTTTAGATGCCTTGACATCCTCATTCAGTGTAATTGTCACAGTAACCTGTGAATTATTCATTCCTGCGCTATTTGACTTCAAAGCACCTTCGGCAGTATCATCAATAAATTCCTTACCGTCTTCTCCCTTATAGGAACTGTTATGACTGTATTCTACCGTTGCTTTGCCTTTCAGCCCATTGAAAACATGGCTTGGGAAAAGCTTTTCTTCAATTTTTATGTCAAAAGTCGCAGTCTTTCCTTTATAAGTAATCGTGATTGTTTGCTTATCAGCCGGGATGCTTGAGTCAAAGCCTGTAACTTCATAATCTCCCACAGCAATTACCTTCTGCGTGTTGTCGCTGAGAGTGGCAGTTACGACTAAGCCTGCTCTGTCGAACTGTTCGCCCTGCGTATAGACAGTTTTATAATTTCCGCTTACCGAAATCTCGGTTACCTGTTTAAGTTCTACTTTTTTATTCGGGCCATCGGTCTCAACATTGTATGTTCCGCTTTCGTCCTCATAGCCGTCGGCAGTTGCTGTATAGCTATAGTTGTGATTCTTTAAAAGAGAATACGTGAATTTCTCTCCTTCAGAGGGCTGCACGGTCGTTTCGCCGTCTTTCAGTTCAAAAGTCGCTGTGTCCGGTGTGACTGCGAAACGCACATCTGTCCACTGCTCGCTGTCTTTCTCAAGAGTTACTTCTACACTTGTCGGGACTGCCGTGAGAACGCCTCCGTTCTCCGTAACTGTAACCGTTTCGCTTTGCGCTGCATATCCGTCCAAACTTACCGTATAGTCGTGTGCTCCTGCCGGAAGTGGCACATTGCAGCTTCCTGTATAGGTTGCTCCGTTAACGCTCAGTATGGCATTTGCCGGTGTGATATTGAAGCTCACGCTTGCAGTCGGTGTTTCCCATGTTAATGCAGGGTAATCGTCTGCTTTGGGCATGAAGGCATTGCCGAGAGCCTTTGCAAATTCTGCGGATTTCATTTCATCGGCGGTTTTAGAAATAATTGCATTCAAGTTGTCAGACTTGTATACATTCCCCCCCTTTTCGTAGCTGCTATCTAAGTAATAGCAGTTGTTGATTGTTTCACCATTATGCCATCCAACAATAGCTCCACAATTTCCAAGTTCACCCACGCCCAGCTGCCCTGCATTATAGCAGTTTTCAATCTTACTTGAACTATCTCCAGCAATGCCTCCGATGTGACCTCTACTACCAGTATAAGTTGACGTGATCATTCCGATATTGTAACATTCACTAATGCTCCCAGTAGTTTTGCCTGCAATTCCTCCTACATATCTTCCGGTTGATGTAACGTTTGCTGCATTCTTGCAGTTTTTAATTGTGCCTGCATTTTTTCCAACAATTCCGGATATGTATTGACCGCCGGAGACCGTTCCTTCAACAGCAAGATTCTGAATAACCGCACTCGTAGCTGTTGATTCAAAAACTCCGTTCGTGGTTCCATTCAGCGTCACCGTATGCCCATCACCATCAAATTTTCCGCTGAACTCCTTGCTGTATGGTTGGGAAATCGTAATGTCTCCTCCAAGCACATAGTTTCCGTTTGCATCCATAGCCGCAAATCCTTCCGCGGTGGTAATCACGCTTGCATCTGCCCACGCGGTTTCCACGCCCATGGTATTAGGCATCATGGTAAACACCATCACGATTGCCATGAACACAACCAGTGCTCTTTTGAAATAACTTCTATTTGTTAGTTTCAATTCCTTTTTCTCCTTTCAAATTTATCGCTTTTTTGCCGGTCTTGATACATTTTTGCCGATAACACTTGAAAAGAGTCTTTGTTTTGGTTATACTTTTTTCAAGACAGCAAAACTGCCGCTCGTTTACGGCCGGCATATTGTTGTTAGCCGCTCGGCACCGCCAATTTTCCAGGTTCACGGTGCCGGGCTTTTTTATATAATACCCTTTCGGTTATTATCAATGTTTCTTGGGCGCGCTTTCGTCTCTCTTTGCCGCCGGCAGCACCGCGCCCGTGCGATGCTGCCTATAATTTGGATGAAAAGAAAAACAGACCGTCTTGCGACAGTCTGTGAGTTTATCATTGTAAAAAAGCCCTTCCTCAATCGGAAGTCCGCCTTTCGGTCTAAAAAGTGCCACCGGCGAACGTCCCTGCCGCTCTAACAGGAATATCCTTATGCCATGTTTACCTTTTTAAGTGATGCTCACTCTGTCTCAGAGAATTCATACATCTAAGCAATAACTCGTCTCCCGACTCGTCGCCTGCCCGGCGCATCACGGTTGCTGAGAAACAGCCGGAGAATCTCACTCCACTTCCGTTAGTTACCCTTATAAACTGCATATTAAGTTTTGCCGGAATCGGCTATGTCCATATGTTACCACTTGCCATGCAAAAAAGCAAGGGGATTTTACGAAATATATCTACCGGCTTTTTAGCGAGTTAGAACATTTTGCCTGATTTTCGCGGGGCATTCTAACTTTTCAAATTCGTTTTAGAATAGGAAATCGACTTTGCAGTACGCATTCTAATTTCTTCTTCCTTAATGTTGCTTTTCTCCCTGTTTTATCCTTGGCATTCTTTCCATCACGCCTCGACATGTCCGACAATCAGTCATGTTTGATCCTTTCCTCAGCTCTTTTTGAGCTTTTCGCCCTTTTGAGACACCGTTTGACCCCTCTTTTTTAGAACTGGAAGGAATTTTCCGCTGGGCTATTCTAAATCGCCCGCAAGAATTTAGAATGCGAACTCAACTTTCGGGCTTCGTATCTAAATTCCGAATTTCATGCTACACAAAAGCGGCTCTTACGAGCCGCCTGGATGTGAGTATTATTTCCGTCACTTCATTTTTTCGTTCGATTGACCCCTCGAACATCAATACTTGTAACGGAATAAAATGAAAAAGGATTATCTTTATGATTTTTTCGGTGGGATAACGATTGCCTCCCCGTCTACAACAACCTGCCCCTCTTGATTGGTGCAAACTGTTCTTAGTTTAACACGATTCTTTTTAATATTTTTTTCTAGGACCTCAACAGTTGCCGTAATCGTATCGCCAAAATGTACCGGTGCTACAAATTTCACTTCTTGTTGAAGATAAATTGTCCCTCTTCCCGGAAGTTCTGTTCCCAAAACAGTTGATATCAGGCTAGCAGAAAGCATTCCATGAACCACTCTCTGGTTAAAAACACTATCCTTAGAATATTCTGCATTTATGTGTGCCGGATTCATATCACCCGTTACACCCGCAAAGAGGTAAACATCGCTTTCGCTAATTGTCTTTGAAAATTCTGCGTTTTGTCCAATTTCTAATTGTTCGATGTTGTAACTCATTTTTTTCTCCTATTTATTTTGTAACAAGTTTCAGTGCGTCTCTTGCAATCATAAGCTCTTCATTCGTTGGAATCAGAAGAATTTTGACCTTTGAATCCTCCATTGAGATAATAGTCTCTTTTCCCCGCACTTTGTTCTTAACAAGGTCAAGTTTAATTCCTAGATTTCCCATTTCATTACAGATAAGTTCTCGCATAGTAACATCATTCTCACCAACACCTGCCGTAAATACGATTGCATCTACACCGTTCATTTCTGCAATATACGCTCCAATGTAGAATTTAACCTTGTGTGCAAACACCTTTAACGCAAGTGCCGCTCTTTCGTTTCCTTCTGCTACAGCTGCTTCTATATCTCTGAAATCGCTGGAAACACCAGAAATTCCTAGCATCCCGGACCTTTTGTTAAGAATTTCGTTTACTTTTCCTTGTGGAAGGTTTTCTTTTTCCCTAATATATGTGACGATTGCCGGGTCAATATCTCCTGACCTAGTTCCCATCACAAGACCTTCAAGGGGCGTAAACCCCATCGAAGTATCGATGCATTTGCCTCTTTTAATAGCTGATACAGATGCACCGTTTCCAAGGTGGCATGTAATAATCTTCAAATCATCAAGATTAATGTTCAGCATCTGCGAGGCTTTCTCTGCCACATATTTGTGGGAAGTTCCGTGGAATCCATATCTTCTGATTCCGTATTTTTCGTAGTATTCGTATGGAATAGCATATATATATGATTCCGGTGGCATTGTCTGATGAAATGCGGTGTCAAATACTGCGACATTCGGCGTTCCCGGCATTAGGCTCTGGCAGGCTGATATTCCAAGCAAATTAGCCGGATTATGAAGAGGTGCTAAAGGAATGCAGTCTGTAATGGCTCTGATTACGTCGTCAGTAACAATAACCGACTGATTGTATTTCTCTCCGCCATGCCCTATTCTGTGCCCTACCGCTCCTATTTCGTCCATTGATTTAACAACACCATATACCTTGTCTCTTATCACCTCGAGAACTTGCTCAATAGCATCCTTGTGATCTTTCATAGAGCATTCGAGAACAAGCTTATTATCACCAATTTTCTCATGCGTGATAGTTGAACCTGCGATGCCGATTTTTTCGGCTAATCCTTTGCAAAGCAAGGTTTCGGTTGTCATCTCAAGGATTTGATACTTGAGAGAAGAAGACCCACAGTTTATTACTAATATTTTCATATATTTTACTCCTATGTTTTCCTTTCAGTGTTCGCAGGATAGCTTGATTGCATCCAATGCCGCGATAACTGCAGATGTTTTACCTATAACGGCAAGGCATGTCATATGCTGAGGGCAACTTCCGTTGATTTCACCAGCGAGAACATTCGATGTTTTTTCGGCAATATCACTAGCAACAATTATTTCTAATACGCTGCCTTGACAAATACCTATCGACTCAGCCATACCGGCTTCAATAGCATCATGCAATGCTTTATCATAACTTTTTCTTTTTATCATACTTAATGTAGACTCGGACGGTCTATGAATAGCTGCACATTTCATGTTAAAATCCTTTTCAAAAAACAATATAATTAATTTTATATAATATCCCTTTGCTCAATCAGAAATATATTCCATAAGAGCATCTATTCCTCGTCTTGTTACTGCTGATACTTTGAATATTTTTTCAACCCCTGCAAGCTTAAGTATCTGTTCTGAATGTTCAATTCTATCTTTAGCCGCAATATCACATTTTGTTATTACTCCGATAACTCTTGCGCTAAACATACTCGACTGTCCCGGAGAATACCATACACTGTCGGCAGTTGGATCTTGCGTGAAAATAACTATATCTGCATCGGCAGCCGTCACAGTTAATGCATATAAATACTGCCTGTTTTCAATATACTCACCGGGGGTATCAATAGCCATGCCGTCAAATTCGATAGCTTGCGTCTTAACATAACGAATGCTCTCACCATTAATCGCCTGAATCAATGTGGTTTTTCCTGACTGTATCGGGCCCATGAACATAATCTTGTTCATACGTTGCCTTCCTTTCCGCTAAGAGGATATGCCTCAAAACTTAATTCAATTAAGTTCTCGTAATTTCTGTAGAACTAAAACCCATTTGTCCACAGAGTATGTCTATCACGCCGGCTAAAGAGGCTTCAACGCTTGTAATATCTCCACAAATAACCAATGAACCGGAAAACCTGTCGACAAATACAAGTTCAACACTCCCCGCCTTTGTTGCAACATCAGCGGCAATAATCGCGCCCTCGCTTGGTGTGATTGTAAGCACACCAAGAGCACCTGTGTTCTCTGTAACTACTCCGAGTTTTTTATATAGAATCTTATCAGGATTAGCTATAACATGTGCTAAAGTTACCTGTTTTCCAGGAACAAATTCCTGTATTATTCTTTGTTTTTCATGAAATTCCATATTGTGCCTCACCTACTAATATAATGTTTCCATAAGGCTTTGATCCGGGTTTGGTATTACCGTGCTATAGACCACATTTCCCATGGAGTTGTCATTGTTAATGCCGGCACTTACTGCCGCATTAACAGCCGAAACACTTCCTGTCATGGTAACATACGACTTTCCGCCGATTCCGTAACCAGTACGAATTTCAACAAGTTTCACATCAGCCGCCTTTGCTGCTGAGTCTGCTGCGTAGATTGCTGCAGTCACACTGAAAAATTCCATGACGCCAAGTGCTCCTTCTAATTTTACATCTGTAGTCATTGACATTGCTTTAATTACATCCTCGTGAACATTTGCAATTATTGTATTGTCAACTATACTTCCTTCGCCCACAGAAACAGCCGTTTTTAAAGCCATATCGACCGCTGACGTATACCCTTTGAACAGGAAATAAAACTTCCCGGGGCATCCTGCGTGGCATGAAAGAAGTCTTATATCCGATGTCTTAAGCGCAGCATCTGCTGTTTCATAGCCTTTCGCTATACTGTTAAGTTCCACAAAACCGATTGCATTCATTTCTGCCTCCATTTACTTTTTTATTCTGATAACATCAGATATTTCAACTACTTGTCCGTCGATACTGGCATGTAGGTTTGATCCCATTCCCCCCTTTGGGATGGATGCGATTGGCTGTCCTTTTGCAACAATATCTCCAACCTGTATCATCGGCTCAGGGAGTTTTCCCGGTCCCTGCCTTAATGCAATGGCAACCTCGTCAGGCACAACCTCTGACAAGTCATCTCCTATCTTGCCTTCATATTTGGCAGCTCCGACTCTTGCTGTTATTCTATGTGTGGGTATTCTTCTTCCCTCTCTTTCCTCATATGGAACTGTCGTTTCCTTCGTAGTTCTCCTGATCCCGCGTTTTCCAAGTTCATCCTTTAGAAATGCATTCACTTTGCTAGGCTGCAATCCCATCGGACAGGCATATACGCTGCATACACCGCACAAGGAACAGAGGTGTGCATTTACAACATATTCGTTGTTTTCAAAAAGATCTTCAATATTATTAATGTGACCCAAAGAGCGCATAATCATATGCGGCTGCAAAGGATGCCCCAACATATGTCTCGGGCATAACATTGTACAATACTGACATTGAATACATGAGGTTGCCGCCCTCTTCTTAAGAGCTGGCAGATCCATTGGCTCCTTATATTTCTTAATTGTGCCCTCTCTCGGAAGCACAAGAATTCCTGATGTTGTCTTGGTCACTCTTTGCTTATCGGAAGATACTAAAGATATATCTTTTCCCATCATCGGACCACCGACAATAATAATAGGATTATCAATTAATGCGCCGCCTGCTGCCTGAATACATTCCTCTATAAGTGTCCCTATCGGTGCCTTAACAACGGTTGGATTTTTAACTTCGCCTGCGACCGTTATATATTTGCTGATAAGAGGCTCACCTGACAATATCTCAGAAACAGCCACGAGTGTAGCTACATTTGATACTACAACGCCAACGTCGAGTGGAATCCCACCACATGGTACTACCTTTCCTGTAACCTCATACACAATTACCTGTTCATCTCCTGCAGGATAAAATGCATATAATTCGTGAATATTTATATTTGCGTCTACTTTATCTATTGCTTCTTTAAGCGACTGTATTTCTTCTTTATACTCGCCTTTAATAGCAATTGTTGTCTGGGCTGCTTCTAATACTTCCGACACGCAGACGCAGGCACTGATGATATCATCAGCCCTGTGTCTCATTAAAAATCTGTCAGTTCCGAGAAGTGGTTCACATTCTACAGCGTTGACAATAAAATGCTCTGCTTTCGCATTCCATTTTATATGTGTAGGAAAACCTGCTCCCCCACATCCTACGATGCCGGCAACCTCCACCATTTCAAGAAGATTCATGATTTAGTCCTCCCGGTAATTCTTTTTTTCTTCAGGATCAATGTCAATTTGGTCAATGATGCCGACAATAGAAGCATCAACAGGTGCAGACTTTTTAGACGCATATCTTGCAGTGCTTCCGGTTACAACAAGCACTTTTTCTCCGATGCCTGCGCCCACATAGTCTGCTGCAACAACAGTTGTTTTTTTGCTGTCATATAAAGGTGTTACGAGCATCAGTTTAGCACCTTCAAGATCAGGGTCTTTTTTTGTTGCCCACACGTTGCCGACAACTTTACAAATTTTCATATCGTTCTCCTTGTAATATGCCTATTTCTTAATAATAGCCTGTTTGGTAATTTGATTCCCGCTTGCGTTGAATTCATCCATGTCGATGTGCATCATTGCATGCATCCCCTCACCAATTCGCGCCATAACGTTCTTCATTACCAAAGGTCTGCTTCCAAGTACTTCAACCTCTATTATTTCTCTATCTTTTATTCCCCATTTTTCTCCCTCTTCAGGGCTCAGGTGAACATGTGCTTGCGAAATAATCGCACTTTCCCTGGCACAAATCATTCCATGCGTGCCGACGAGATATACGTCGGCTGCGTCGGTAAAATCCCCGGAAATATTGCATGGACATTTTATTCCTAATTGAAAGGCATCCGTCGCAGATAATTCAACCTGATTGTGGTCTCTAACCGGCCCGATAATTGCGACATTGGTAAAAGAACCTTTTCTGGTAACAATATTTACGCGCTCCTCGCAAAGGAATCCCGGTAAAGTAAGATTTTTCTTTAGTGTGAGGGTTGCACCTTTTCCAAACAAAACCTCAACATCCTGTTGAGTAAGATGTACATGTCTGGCTGACATCTCCACCGGGATAAGGTGTCCATCGCTGGGGGTCTCACCAGTACCTGCTTCTTCTATAGATTCTCTTACAACTTTTGTAATCAATTTTCTAAGCTCCTCTTGATTCATATTGTTATTCATATTCAGTTAACAAACCTTTCTGCATTAAGCTCTGATATTGAAACTATCGACCATAACTACCTTGCGTTTTCTGGTAAAAGTCCTAGGCGTCGTCGGTCCTTCTCCTGTAGGACCTGCAATAGTGAGTGCATTAGGTCCAATCCCGCCATTGAATCCAAGGCCGTTGAAGCAGGAACCATTTACTACAAAAATCGTACATTGTATTCTCCTTGCAAGTTCGGTAACGACATCCACGTTCTTTGAGTGACACATAGCAGTATGTCTTCTTCCTCCTTCACACCTGATCGCTAACTCAATGCCCTCCTGTGCATCTTTTACTCTTACAACAGGAAGAATCGGCATCATTTGTTCATTCATAACTAGCATATTATCCTTCGATGCCTCAAAAATGGCAACTCTGGTGTCCTCTGGAATCTTAATTCCAATCTGGCTTAATATGTATGCCGGTGATCTTCCTATAAATCCCTTATTCGGCTTGTCATCCGCCGGCATGCATAATTTCGTAAGTTTCTCAATTGTAGATTTGTCCTTAATAAGGTATGCTCCAGCCTTTACCATATTTTGAATAAGCTCATCTGCAACAGAATCAACAACGATGACTTCCTTTTCGGTGATGCATGGTGTATTGTATTCATAACTTGCACCGACAACAATGTCTCTTGCTGCTTTTGGAATATCTGCACATGAATCTACAAAGGCAGGAGGATTTCCGGCACCTGCACCGATTCCTTTCTTGCCACAGCTTAAAATAGCTTTTACAACTCCTGGACCGCCTGTTGCACAAAGCATAGTCACCTGTGGATGATGCATCATTTCACTAGTCCTTTCCATTGTAGGATTGTTCAAGGAAACAATTAAATTTCTTGGCCCTCCAACGGCCTCTATTGCCTCAGCGACTAACTGAACTGCACGGCTTGAAGATCTAAATGCCCCAGGATGCGTTGAAAATACCACAGCGTTACCCGCTGCAATCATCATAATTGAGTTTGCAATTACCGTCTCAGGTGGGTTTGTTGAAGGTGTAAGAGCACCTATAACTCCAAACGGTGCATGTTCATACATTGCCATTCCGCCATCGTCTGACTTAATGTCAGAAACGATATCCTCGACGGATTGCGTCATTGTAATCGCTCCTTTCATCTTCATAAGCTTGTCCGGATAATTTCCATAATGTGTTTCCTCAAGCTCCATTTTTGCCATTTCCTCTGCGTGAGCCATACAGACACTCTTTATACTATCAGTTATTTTCTTTCTTCCTTCGATATTCCATGTTAACAGTTCCTTTTGTGCCTTTGCCGCCGCCTTAACTGCTTCATCTATATCATCGTATAAAAATTTTAACGGCCCTGCTGATATCACCGGCTGATAATCCGTCCCCACTTGATCCAAAGAATTAGAGGTTGCTACGGTTTTCCCCGCACTTCCAAGTTCTTGCGTTACTTTAGCTACAATACGTTCTATCGTTTGTTCGTCAAAATTCATATTTAAACCTCCTCTATTTTTCAGCAAACATTTCCATCTCGTCTACAACTCTTGTCATAATGAATAAAAAATCTGAAAGTCTATTCATATAAACCACAACATCATTGCTCACTCTTGCCTCTTCCTTAACCGCAAAGATTCTTCGCTCTGCTCTTCTAACAGCTGCACGGGCTACATGAAGGTGTGCTGACCTTACAGTTTTTCCTGGAAGTTGAAATTGTCTTGAGCTCTCAAGCCCTATGCTGAATGCATCAATTAACTTTTCCAATTGCTCTGCATCATTGGTGGTAATTCGTTCTTTAAGCATTCTTTTACCGCGCTCATCTGAAGCAAGTTCCGCTCCGATTATAAACAATTTGTTTTGACAAATCCGAAGCAGATCCCGGAGTTCCTCATTATTAATACAGCAAGCCGCAACGCCAATAAATGAATTAGCCTCATCAACTGCACCATAGGCTTCAACGCGGTGAGAACTCTTCTTTACTTTAGATCCTCCATATAAAGTTGTGCTGCCTTTGTCTCCGGTTTTTGTATAAACTTTCGCCATATTAGCCTCCGTTTCACTATCGTTGTAATCGAATTATATTAATGCCCCTTTTCTCTATGAGTGCTTTTGCAGTAGAAGTGATTACGGCATCAGGCTCTATTACTACATCGCCACTCATAATGTTTTTAAAGCATTGCTTGGATACAACTCTTCCTGCTATTCTATTAACACCAGTGCTTTCCACACTCGCGCTATTTTCATTTTTAATTACATTTCTATCCTTAAACTCCTTATCAACAAAAGTAATGCCATATGAAATCAATGTTTTCTTCAATGCATTAATTTTGCTTGTGAAGGCCGGAGTCCCCTTCACTTCAATCCAGTCAGACAGAATATATACCGGTTTTCCGAGTCTAAATGCCTCGGTAGCAATCTCTACCAACGGATATTCCATCTTTATTTCTTTAATCCTTTGCAGGTGCTTCAGCGTTAGCCCGCTAAGGAAAAGAGCGTCAAATTCACTCATTACAGTCTGCATACTGCAATTATTCGCAGTCACAATACTGTTATTAGCATTGAATGTAGTTTTTCGGCAAACATATTCATTAAAGCTCTCCGTATTAGTCACATCTAAAGCTTTCTTCTCGTCAGCTTCCGATGAACTAATGATTAATAATCTTTGTTTTTTTACATCTTCTTTTACATTTTGATTCAGTATTCTTTTTAAAACTTCATCTACTAAAGCCTGAATATCTTTTTCTGTCATATAGCTCCCTCATATTTCTCATCACTATCCCTGGATGGAATTTCCCGGGCGGATTGCTCCGCCCGGAAGAATTCATGTTTCAGTAAGGCAATAGAAAACATGTCTGTATGCTAAGTTCTAGCCGCAGGACTATTTCGCAAGTAATTCATCAACACTTGCATGCGGTCTAGGAATTACGTGAGTTGATACAACTTCACCAACATTTTGAGCCGCACAAGCTCCGGCCTCTACAGCTGCTTTTACAGCTCCAACATCGCCTCTTACCATTACAGTTACAAGTCCGGATCCAATTTTTTCATATCCTGCAAGATCAACACTTGCCGCTTTTACCATGGCGTCTGCCGCTTCGATTGCTCCTACGAGACCCTTTGTTTCAACCATTCCTAATGCTCCGTTCATTTTTCTTCCTCCTTATTACTTTTTGACTTCTTTGAAGATTTTTTTATTTGAGTGTTAACTTTCTTATTTGGTCTTATTTCTTTGTTGGAATCAGCATTATACTCCGTTTTTTCTTCTTCCGTTGGAATAACTATCGCTTCTTCCTTTTCATGCATTAATTTTTCTTCGGCTGTATTTTTATTAAGATGCCAGCTTTCCAAATAGGAATGTCCCATCGTAGCTTTTAAAAGTTCATCAAGCTCTTCACTCGGTCTTGGAATAACCTTATAAGCATAGACCTCACAGCCGATGCCTGACGCAGCTTCAACACCGGCTTCAACAGCTGCCTTTACCGCACTGACTTCGCCAACAAATTTAGCGCACATTCTTCCCTGGCCTCTCGAATTTTCTAAACTGATAAGGGTAATGTCTGCAGCTTTTACTGCAGCGTCCATCGCTGTGACAGCTGCTACTTTACCAACAGTTTCAATCAAACCTAACGCTTGGTTCACATGCATTTCCCCTTTCATCTTATTGATAATTTACAATTTTACTTGGTCTCAAGGAGTGTATTGACACTGTTATGCGGTCTAGGAATTACGTGAGTTGATACAACTTCTCCAACGTTCTGAGCTGCACAAGCTCCTGCTTCTACCGCTGCCTTTACAGCGCCTACATCGCCTCTGACCATTACAGTTACAAGCCCTGAACCAATTTTTTCATACCCTTCAAGCTGCACGCTCGCTGCCTTTACCATAGCATCCGCCGCTTCAATTGCTCCTACAAGTCCCTTTGTTTCAATCATTCCTAATGCTTCTGAATTCATATTTATTTTCCTTTCTTTAATCTAATTTTCATTGAAATAGTTTGCGTTTATTCTGCATTTGCCCAGTCTGCAGGGTAGGTATAGTACACCGCTCTGCATGTTTCCGGAGAGGAAAAGCATACCGAGGTTCCTTTTGGAATGTGCATAATATCTCCCTTGTATCCGATGTTATGCCTGCCATCCACGATGATGTCAAACACGCCATCCACCACATAATAAAACTCATCATACGTAAGTTTCCATGGATAAGAAGAATGATCAATTTCAAGAATTCCGCATCCGAGTCTTGGACTTTCCTCAAGTGTTACGATATCTTTCAGCTTTACCTTAGCCGGAACTCCTACATCAAACGGTTCGCATTCAACGGTTGATGTCTGAACGCGAATTACGCCGGATGGATCTGTTTCTTTGACAAAATCCGATGCGTTTGAATCCCTGCCTTCTGTTTCTTTTAAAACCTCCTTAACAATCTTGTAGATTAAATCAGAAGTAATCTCCATCATATTTCCTCCTCTCTTTTATCTTCCGTAAATCGGTCTGTCAGCAACTTCCTGAACTGCATTTGCAAAAGCATCGCATGCAGCGACGCATTCTGATTGAGTACCAACAAATAGAGCACCCCCGGAGTTTGTCTCTGTAGGCGGCGCAAAATATTTTACCAGCTTTGCTCCTGATACTTTATCCGCAGCGTCTGCTGCGTAAAGTGATTCTACGGTGGGTCCCACAAGGTATGCCATTGATGAGCCTGGCTGAATGTTATAAGTTTCAGAAAAATAGGTGCCGATGCTAGCTATTGTATAAACGAGGTACGCAATATTATCTTCATCATTACAGCTGACAGCGTAAACCTGTTTCGATTCATCCAGGGCATAGATCGCATCAATTCCGGCTTGCACACTCGAAACGGTCTTTCCTGCAATAACACCAAATCCCTCACCTTGGAGTTTTGACGAGGAATTGGGATTCCCACCATAGAATGAAATTGCATAAGTCGCATCTACATCCGCTTTTTTCGTTGCCTCATCGATGGCAATATAGACAAAATCATCAATTGTAGCCGTTAAAACCGCGCAAGCCTTATGTTCTTCTTTAAGATTCAAGTCTTTCTTTAAAGCGTCCGTTACCTGCGGAATTAATACCATACTCAAAATTTCCGGGTAAAAAATATCACCTTTCATTTATGCAACCTCCATAATTAAATAATTAAGTCTACGCCGCTCTTGCCTTCTTTAACAATTCTGGCAATTAAGTCAGCAACGTATGCACCGGCTTCTGCAGGAGGTGTTCCACCATTATCTTGAATATTTGACACACAGGTTCTCTTTGATTCAAGAATTCCGACCTTAGCTCCATATGTTATGTAACATCCTAAGCCGTCCCAGGATAATAATCCGGGTCTCTCGCCAAGTGCTATGCAGACAGATTTTGCCCCGACTTCCTGTGCTATTAAGTCTCCAATACCTACCCTTGTGTATTCAACGAAAATCGGAGTTCCGTAATCAATGTGGTTTGCTTCAAGTCCCTGTATAAGCGCCGGCAAGAACTCAGGCATGCTTTTCTTTAATCCGACTGCGCTCTGCCCCTCTCCAATTACAATTTGTACATCCGGATTTTTCTTTAACTGCGTCCGCACAACATTCATATTTTCTTCATCGAGCAGTTTTCCGAGATCTGGTCTCATCAAATATTCTTCTTTTGTATTCGGGAGAGTTTTTATGATTGGATACCCAAAGCTCTTTGCAAACTCCTTGTCAAGCGGCTCATATACAGCGTCTACAGCTGCCGACCATGTTGCTTGCTTTCGAAAGCTTGTTATCGTTTTATCTCTATCTCCCACCCGTCCGGTTGCAATTCTAGCCGGGGTAAACTTTTTCATGCGCATTAATGCTTCTTTATTTTTAGGGTTGTCCACGAGGCAAAGTTCATCTTCCGGAATTGTAGCAATGTCGACAAGTTCATCATCACTTACATACTTATCTTCGACCTGTGTGGCAACCGGCACAGACTGCACTTCAGAAGTGTTGTCAGCATTGAGTTTTCCTAATGCTTTTATCACTGCCTGTACAACTGCTTCTTCATTAAAATTTTGATTTGCCATTTTATAACCTCTCAATAATAGTATTATTCATATGGATTAAAGGAATATGGATGCGTCGCCCGCATTGATTCCAAGATTTCCATCCTTATCAAGGATATCCCACTTTTGACACCATGTTTCAAACTCAGGTGATACACGAAGGTTAAACATACGACGAAGAGTCGCGCAATCCTGATAAGAAGTATCCATATTATATGTTGTAACGTCTTGTGCTCCGGGAACGCCAATCCAGTACTGCGTTCCTGCAAGAGAAGCTGTCATCATAACTACATCATTGTCGTTATAGTCACCTTTGACGTGTGAAGAAAATGCGATGTCTGTTCCGATAGGTATCCCTGACATTTTAGCCATAAAAACATCTTCAAGCATTGATCTTATGCATTGTTTATGGTCGTATTGCACTTCCGGTCCCACGAAACCAACTACATCATTTACGATAAACGGACTAAAGTGTCTGCCGAAGCCATACGTACGAGCTTCCAGCGTTGCCATATCCGCACCATAATGCATATTCCCTGCATTTTCCGGTCCTTGACCGGTTTCAAAATACATTACATTAGGTCCGGCTGCGGTTCCATATTTGAGAGCTGTTTGTCTTGCTTCTTCAAGGATTTCAAGGGATACCCCAAAAGTATCATTGCACGCCTGTGTGCCTGAAATACTTGCAAAGATTAAGTCAGAAGGCGAGCCTTGCTTCATCGCTTCCATCATCGTAGTTACGTGGACGAGGTAACATACTTGTGTTGGTATTTCATACTGGTTCTTAACATCCTGAAGCATATTCATAATCTTTCTTGTTGTATCAAGATTGGTCGATGCCGGGTTGATTCCAATTACTGCATCTCCACTTGCATAGGATAATCCTTCAAATAAGGACGTTTTTATACCGTTCACATCATCATTTGGATGATTCGGTTGTAGTCTTGATGCAAGACGTCCCGGCAGGCCTAACGTAGTATTGCAATGCGTAATATTTCTGATTTTTCTTGCCGCATATACCAAGTCCATGTTTCCCATAAGTTTGGAAGCTGCTGCAATACATTCGGAACTAAGACCTCTTGCAATCCGCTTTAAGTCGTTTTCCGTAGTTTTACTATCAAGGATGTATTCTCTTAATTCAGATATAGTCCAGTTCTTAATTGTATTGTAAATTGGTTCGTTAAGGTCATCTTGAATAACACGTGTTACTTCATCCTCTTCATAAGGAACAACCGGATTGTTTCTTATATCAGAAATAAGGATGTTGCTTAAAACCATCTTGGCTGCTAATCTCTCTTGTTCCGTTTGAGCTGCAATGCCACAAAGTACTTCTCCACTTTTTAAGTCACCTGCCTTTGCAAGGACTTCCTTAACGGAACTGAAACTATAAATCTTATCAAATAGTTTTGTTTTTAATAACATGTTCCTTCATTCTCCTGTTCTTTAATAACTAAAAGCTACTGTTTTTATTACTACCGGTACAGAATCTGCAACGCCCACAGGTCTGCCAATATCAATATAATCACCACCTGCAATGTCAATCGCATCAATGCAAATAACCCCTTTACCATCAGGTAAGCGCATTTCCAGACTTTGACCCAGTACTTTTCCATAATCCCCATAGATAATAATGATCAAGGTATCCTGAATTTTCAGTAGTTTTCCGGCAATGCAAATAATCTTATCCGCTAATGCTGTAATATCCTTGAAACCCATTCTTCTTTCCACATTAATATTTATTGCAACATTTTGTGTCGCATCAGTTTCCTGAATCCACCTTAGCTGCCGGTTAAAATTTGCTTCAATCTCGCCCTCCGGTGTGTCCAGAACGTCATGCATATTGATAATAGGGATATTTTTAAGAGGAAGCTTATTGGCGTCGGTAATTGCAATTGTGCCTCCGCTTACATCAACACTGTGACTACCTGCTCCGATTACAGTTGCACTGATTGTCTCTGTCGGTCTGACAAGTTTAATGTCACATTTTTCAACTTCTTTTTTTAATGCATCTGCAAGAAATACTCCTATGTCGTTATACACAAATTTGTTCTTTCTTTCAGCTTCATAAACCAGTTTCCCAACACCGCCCGAAAAGCTTATCGCATCAGGCTTTTTAAGCATAAGATGTTCGCTATCCTTTTCCGTACATAAGAAAAAGAAATTCTTATCTTTCGTTTGAGGATTAATTTTTTCGAGCATTGCACGCGCCATGATTTTTGATATTTTTTGGGCTTGTTCATCTGTAATTTCTCCGCCTGCTCTTATATCAATCCCATTTTCCAATGCCAGCTGCTTTATCTTGGGGAAAATATATTCTATAGTTTTAGTCCCCGGCGAAAGTCTGATTAATCTGCCTCCAATGTCCATACAGTCTGCATCAGTACAACTTCCGTTATAAAATGTCGCTGTGTTTGTAGTTCCTCCTCCTACATCCATATTGCAAATTGTCTCAATGGTATCAATAGAATATTGTGCCGCGCCGCTTCCTTTTCCGGCAAGAATGCTTTCAAGTCTGGGGCCTGCTGTTGCAACTACGAAATCACCTGCAAATTCGCTTATACTCGATAAAACCTTATCTGCATTCGTTTTTCTGGCTGTGTCACCGGTAATAATCACTGCGCCTGTTTCTACATCCGATGGCTTTATCCCGGCAGTTTGATACTCCTTTTCAATCAACATCCTGATAAGCTCTGCATCGAGTTCTGTGTTTGATTTTAATGGCGTAAAATACACCGGGCTCCTATAGATTATCTTTTTTTCGGTAATCTCAGTCTTTGGCATAGCCATGTCCCCTGAAACCTTCTCAAATGTGAGATTGCTGAACACAAGAGAGGTCGTTGAGGTCCCAATATCTATGCCAACACTTAATATCGTTTCCGCCATCCGGTTAATCACCTTCCTTTCAAAAAAGCAAAAAGCCTACCATAGTGGAATTCCTATTCCAAAACGATAAGCTTCAGCGCCTAATTTGTTTACTCCATCGCAAACAAAATGTATTTAATTTTAATCTATTACAGGCATTTAAAGGTAAAAGCTACCGTCGTGCCTGTTGAGTCAGACAAGTAATTTATCTGACCTTTTAACTTTGTTTTAACTATATTGACCGCCAATTGATGTCCAAGGCCATCACTGGTACTGTTAATCAAATCACTGTCGAAGCCCACTCCATCATCGGATACTATGATTTCAGAGAACAAGGGTCTGTCTAGTACTCTGACACAAATCTTCCCTCTGTCACGATTTACAAAGGCATGCTTTTCTATGTTTTGAAGGAGCTCATTAACAACGAGTGCGATATCCGTTGCAATTTCCATAGATGTATAGGTATCATCTCCTTGCAGCTCGATACTGATATTTTTTTCTGAATAATCTATCAGTTTTTCAAAATTTAAAACTATTTTTTTAAGCAGGTTCTTAATGTTCACTTTTTCTGAACCTTTTTTTGATAATATCTCATACGCACTGGATATACTGGAAATTCTGCTCATGGCCTCAATCAGTGCGTTTTTCGCAGACTGATTGGAAAGACGTCTTCGCTGCATATCCAATAAATTATATATCGTTTGAAGGTTATTCTTAACTCTGTGGTGTGCTTCGCGAACTGCTACTGATTTAAGAACTAAGTCTTCTTCCTTCAATTTTTCTTGTGTAATATCATGTATGATGATGATATAGAAATATACTTTTTCTTCATAATCATGACAATAGCAGTATTCTTTTATATCCAAGTATTTCCCTGCACAAAACAAATCTGAATGACTGGATGAATTTTCAAATCCCGGTCCCACATTAATAAGTCCATGTAAGGATACTTCTTCGTACAAGCACCCAAAAATATCTTCAATGTATCCGAAATTTTTATATAGGTTAACTGCAGAATTATTTCTATAAACTACTTGTTTATCATTATTCAACACTATAATTGCATTATTTTCACACTCTGCCACATATGTCAAATTTTTTAAATAAGGATACTTGTCATAATCAGGAGACTTATATTCGCGTTTATTCCAAATGTTAAAATCATTCTCTGTCATCGCCCTTTCGGACGTTACAACAGCAATTACATTGCCTTTCAAATTCAGTATTGGATAACAATCCTGAAGCAGGTGATTGCCTTCCGTTGATGTATATGACTTGGCATGTACATTATGACTTTCCAAGCCATATTTTGCTGTGCGTAATACCGCAGGCTCCGTTTCGTTTATAACTGTACCTATAGTTGAGTAATTATATAGAGAGTTTTCGACGTATGCGGCTGCAACCGTAATAGTATTATCACTATCCGGCAACGGACAATTAATAAAAATGTCTCTATTTTCTTCTTTAGATATTTCTTCTATTTTTAATGCAATTTCATGTAACAAGGTAATGTCTTCGTCCGATAGCAGAGTGTGTCTTTTGCAAAGGTTATCAATATCTTCAAAGAACACTGGACCTATTACCTTTTCCATCAACAAAGTTACTTTACTCATTTTCAAGTTCGCTCGATAATAATATTTCAGCAATAATATCCATAGAAATATTGTTTTCTTTACTAATCCTTCTTATGTAGTTAAAAGCCTCTTCTTCTGAAAGATTTTCATTTTTCATAATTTTACCTTTCGCTCTTTCTAGCTTTTTTCGGGATTCCATGTTTTTATTCACTTCATCAATTTCATTTCTTAAGTTTTTCATCTCCTTGCTTCGAATCGTAGCTATTTTAAGTGTAGAGACCAAAGTCTTGGAATCAATTGGTTTTACGATGAAAGCTGAAACACCATATTTTGCTGCGCGCTTTACGAATTCATCATCGTCAAATGCACTTTCTATGATTATTGTCTCAACTAAGCTGGACTCATGAACAAATTTCGCAGTTCTGAGTCCATCAAGCCCCGGCATGTTGATATCAATGATAAGAATGTCCGGATGCAATGAGCGGCACAAATCAATCGCTGCAAAGCCATTAGAGGCTTCACCGACCACAGAATACCCACTATCCTCTAAGATCTCTTTCAAGTTCATAACAATAATAGGTTCATCATCTGCAATAACTACTTTCAATTTATCAGTATCAGCCATCAGTGAGTACCTCCTTATTCTTTTTTAGTGATAAAAAAAACATCAAAAACATCAACTACACCATCAGAAGAATATAGTGATATCTTTCATGTTTATGTCGCCACTGCGTCGTGGCAAAATCGCAAATACACCTATGCTCTTTTTTGTTAAGATAGCACAAATTCATCTTCATGTCAATTATAAATTTTAAAAAAAATAATTGGTAATTTTTGGTCCTTGACAAAATTTTGTTAATTAAGTATAATGGGGAAAACCGAATAAATTGTGAACCATAGTTGAATATGGATTATGTTGCGAAGAAGTGACAACAAATAGCCTTTCAGGCAGTTTGTTGTCTTTTTTTGTTTATGTAGAAATAATCAACTGTCTCTCACGATTTATCATTCTACAAATTATATTGAAAGGAGAAAACACTAATATGTCTAATTTTGTAGAACGTATCACAATGGAAAGTCGGGAAAAGTACGATGCTGTAGACTTTTCTCCTACTGCAAAACTGCCTAGAATTGACTTCCACTTTAACTGTGCAGGAGCTTCAATAGGTACGTTGCTTCCATTCAATGTATTCGGATACTATCTTCTTTATTTCTATACCGATATCGTAGGTATAGATCCGGCGAAGGCCGCCGCACTCATCATCTTTGCAAGAGTATTCGATACCTTTACAGATTTGTTAATGGGGCATTTGATTGACAGATCTCATTTCAAAGCCGGCAAGTATCGAGGATGGGTTCTCATATCCATATTGCCTCAGTTCTTTATGTTCATGGCAGTATTTTTCGTATGGCCTGGCGGACATGAAACGCTTCAAATCGTATGGGCATGGATAACTTACGGTTTGTATGGTTCGTGCTGTGCTACGCTCGGATATATTCCGCAGAACTGTCAGACTCAGAATATGACTCGTAATGAAGATGAAAGAGCGAAAGCTGCATCCTGGAAGGGTATCTATGAGAATATTTCTGTACTTATTGCTGCAACATGCTTCCTTCCGGTTGCACAGTTCTTCTGCGGTGTATTCGACAATAATACGCTTGGTTTCCTCGTAACCAGCTTCCTCTTCAGCTGCTTCTCGTTCTTCTGACCTGCTCTTTCCGCTCTTCGTTTCACCCGTAAATATGAGCTTACTTACGAAGGAGAATACAGACCTCAGCTTCTGATTGAAGAGTCGCCGGACAAAAAGGCAAATATCTTTGTAGAATTGAGAGATTTCGTCACTTGCCGTCCTCTCATTCTTACAATTCTTGGTATTGCAATTATGTTCGCGCTGGCAAACGTAAGATCCTCAATGGCAGTGTATCTCTTCGAATACTACTTCCAGCTCCCTCAGATGACCTCCATTTCTTTGGGACTCAATATTTCACTTGCTATCTGTGGTGCATTCCTAGTTCCGTACGTAATCAAGTTATTTAAAGATACCGCGAGAGCATTTGTTATCATGGCTATCATCAACGGTATTTCATACGGCGGATTATTTCTGCTGGTTAAAATGTCATCTATTGCAGAAGTACAGGCTTCCATGCACTTCGGATTGATGTTCTTCTGGTATGTTGGCTGTGGTTTATTCCAAGGTATCTATGCGTCATTCCCGCTTGCTATCATCCCTCATGCTGTTGACTATGCACAGCTCAAATATGATAGAAATATGACAGGCTTCATCTATGGTACCGAAGGTGTAATGCTCACGTTAGGAGGTGCAGTTGGAAACTGGATTTCCGGCGTAATGCTTTCCGGTTCAGGTTATGTTGCCGGAGCAGTACAGTCACCTGAGACATTATCGGCTATCCTCTTCTGCGGCATGGCAGTTCCTGCAATCTTTGCATTTGTACATGCTTTCTTGCAGTCCATCTCTGGTATTTCTGATAAGAAACACATGGAATGGCTTGCTGCAATTGATGAACGAAATGCGAGAAATGCTCAAAATAACGGCCCTACGTTATAAAATTGTAATTGTTGAAAAATTGTAAAACTACAACTATCATTATTTGAATAAATCCCTTTCGTTAGAGCAAGGTTTGACGGAAGGGATTTATTGGGTCATAAGTATTCAAAAGGAGAATATTAATATGGGAATTAATGAAATTATTATTTATATTATGGTCATTTCGATGGGTGTTGCTGCGGTAGATCGTTGTCTAGGCTCGCCTATTAATTTAGGACCTCATCTCGACAAGGGAGTTCAGGCATTTGGGCCTTTGGTCATACCTATGGTCGGAATGATGGAATTCGCGCCAATGTTTGCAAGACTTTTATCTCCGGCAATCAGTCCTTTATATGGTCTTGTAGGTGCAGACCCGTCAATGTTTGCGAATTCGATCATTGCATGTGATATGGGAGGATATACGTTGGGATATGCCATCTGCAAGTCCGAAGAAGCTGCCCAATTCGCTGGCTGTATACTTGGTACAATGCTTGGCCCCATCATTACTTTCATGATTCCTGTCGGAATTACCTTTGTGAAAAAAGAATACCACAAATACTATGCAACCGGACTTATGATCGGAATAATTACAATACCATTTGGAATGTTTGCAGGAGGACTTGTTGCCGGGTACGACATCTCTATGATTTGTCAAAATTTGATACCTGTTATAATATTTGCTTTAATTGTTGCTTTAGGCCTGTGGCGAGCAAGAGATGTATGCATGAAAATCTTTAATGTTTTGGGATTTATTATTATAGCAGTTTCCACAATGGGCTTTGCCTTGGGTATTGTTCAAGAACTAACACCAATGGTTATTGTCGATGATTTGCCTTCAATTTTAGATGGTATTAAAATTGTAGGCGGAATATGTTTGGTTCTATGCGGAGCTTTCCCATTTGTAGAATTGCTTAAACGCTTTTTTGGAGGTACATTTAGTAGATTAGGTAGAGCATTGGGGGTCGATAACGAAGCTGTCACTGGGATGGTTGCTTGTCTAGCAAATGTTATGCCTTTGTTGGCAACCTGTAATAATATGTCACCAGCAGGTGTTGTGGTATCAATGGCCTTTATGGTTGGAGCTAACAGCGTATTCGGTGATTTCCTTGGATTTGTTGCAGGGGTAGACAATAGCATGATTTTCCCTATGCTTGTTTCAAACTTTGTATCAGGATTAATCGCACTTCCGATTGCTAGATACATATGTAGGACACTAAACATTCCTAGTTATACGGAGGCGAAAAGAAAATACAAAATAAAGAATGTTCGATCAGAAAATGCGTAACAGGTGGTTATTACGATTCGCCTCAGTTTCGGTATACGGATACCGTATCCAAAAAGGTCGTGGGTGTTTTTGCATTTATTGATTTCTATGAGTCCATGTGGCCATGAGGCTGTGCAGGTAGAACACACGCCCTGTATTCGTCGCGCTGTTCTAACACTTTTTCCCTTTTTATTACTTTTTAACCTGTTTTTTCTTCGGAATTCCTCTTGTTATGCCTCGGTGCGTCCAGACAAATGTCCTGCCAGAGCCTTTTCGCTGTGTTTTTGCACCATTTGCTTCCAATTCGTTAGAACAGGAAGCTGCTTTCGGAAGAGATGTTCTAGCATGACAGCAATAGTTAGAATGTAAGCTCCATTTTGGGGCTTTTTATCTAACTAAAAAATCGCCCGCAGCGCGAGCCACAGGCGATTTTAGCAAGCATTCTTAGAAACGCCGGATTTTTCGTTCACCGCTAGGAAACAAGATTTCGAAGCGCGGAGCATACTTGAAGTATGTGAGCACTGAGAAAATCGAAGTTGACAACGCGGTAGGCGAAAAAGACAAGTTTCTACTCTTCTTCCATAGCCTTCATGTTCGGATCCTTGTGAAGTTCACAGCCTGTTGCATCCTGTAATTCTTCCCAAGTGTAGTCAGGGTGAAGTTCTGTTACCCAGATACCGTCTTCTCTGACTTCCATAACAGCCATTTCAGTGATGATCTTAGTTACGCATCTTTCTGCTGTGAGCGGAAGTGTGCATTTCTTTAAGATCTTGTGGTTGCCTTTCTGAGTGTGGAGCATTGTGATGATAACCTGAGGGCATCCTGCGCAGAGGTCCATAGCACCGCCCATACCTGCAACCTTCTTGCCGGGTACGATCCAGTTAGCAAGATCTCCGTTTTCAGCAACTTCCATAGCACCGAGAACGGTAGCCTTAACGTGTCCGCCTCTTACGAGACCGAAGGACTCTGCTGTATCGAAGTATTTTACTCTTGGAACGGCTGTTACGTATACGCCGCCGGAGTTGATGATATCAACGTCAACATTGGAAGCATCTGCAACTGCGTCGATGCCTGCGAATCCGTTTTCAGAGTGGAATGTAACTGTTACGCCATCCGGAATGTAGTCAGCAACCATAGTCGGAAGACCGATCCCTAAATTAGCGAAATCGCCGTCTTCAAATTCTTTCGCGCATCTTTTCGCGATTCTTACTTTTAAATCTGCCATTTCTTTTCTCCTTCCACAATAGTATCTACGAGCACGCCTGCAACTGCGAAGTAATCAGGATCGATTTCGCCTACTTCAACTAATTTTTCAGGAGCAATGATTGTGTGCTTGGAAGCACCGGCCATTACATAGTTGAAGTTCTTCGTTGCTTTGGAGCAGTAGTAGTTACCGAATTTGTCGGCAACGGATGGTCTGATGAATGAATAGTCAGCATACAGCGGTAATTCGAATAAGTACTTCTTACCGTTAATTTCTACGACTTTCTTTTCTCTTCCGAGTTCATCAAGCTCTGTTTCCATAGGTGTACCAACACCGGTAGGAGTAAGTACGCCGCCAAGACCGTAAGCTGCTGCTCTGATCTTTTCAGCTAATGTTCCTTGCGGAACCAATGTGTATTTGAGAGTTCCGTCTGCGAACTGTTCGTTCAGTTTCGGGTTAACGCCAAGGTGAGATGCGATAATGTGATCTACCATATGGTGTTCAAGTAATTTACCAATACCTCTTGCGGTCTTTGCTGCGAATTCGCCAGCAGGCTGACCTGCATCAAGACCACCGTCATTACCGATAACAGTGAGATGCTTTACGCCTTTTTCTACTAATGCATCCATCAAGATTTCAGGGGAACCTGTTGCGAGGAATCCACCTACCATGATAGTCATGCCGTCTTGTACGCCGGCTACTGCTTCCTGAGCAGTCTTAATTTTGTTAATCATGTTTTCACCTTCCTGTTTAATATAAAATTCACCTGCCCGGCATATTTAAGCCGGGCAAATGTAATTCTTATCTTATCTGTCAGCAATGTTTGGCTTGTTCTGCCATCCGCGCTTTTCAACTTCCTGCATGATGTAGGACATTACATGTTCTGCATATTTTCCGGGACCGAAACCTGCATCATAACCTAATTCCTGAGCAAGTTCGTGGGAAATTCTAGGGCCGCCGCAAGTAAGGATAACCTTGTCACGAAGTCCTTCTGCTTCAACGAGTTCAACCATCTTAGTAAGCTGCTTGATATGGATATCCTTCTGAGTTACAGTCTGGGATACCAGGATAGCATCTGCGTTTACTTCCTTAGCTTTTGCGATTAATGCTTCGCAAGGAACCTGGGAACCCATGTTGTAAGGAACTACGTTCTTGAATCTTTCAAGACCAAAGTGTCCGTGGAATCCCTTCATCTGGATGATTGCGTCGATACCTACGGTATGAGCATCAGATTCGATGGAAGCTCCAACTACAACGATGTCTCTGCCGATGTGTTCGCCAATCCATTCACCGCATTCAACACGGTCCATAACAGTACCTTCTACCTTTGGAACCTTGATTGCTGTGTAGTCGATGGTTGCCTGAGCTGCTCCGTATACAACGAAGAAAGTGTATCCCGGAGTCAACTCGCAGTAATATGTTACGTTAGGTTCTTCAAAACCCATTTTCTTTGCATACTGCTTTGCGCATTCTTCTGCTTCTTCACCATAAGGAACCGGAAGCGTAAATGCCATTTCAACTTTACCGTCATTTAATGCGTCGCCGTAAGGCTTAACACAAGTTAAATCAACCTGAGTTGTTGCTGTCTTGTTATCTGCCATTGTTTCCTACCTCCTTATTCATGATCCATAAACAGTGCGATAAACGGATTGAAGTAGTTTTCACCCTTTGTGCAAACGCCTTCAAGACCGTGGCCACCGTCGAACGGACGCTTTACGCCGCCGAAAATACCTTTTTCGATAGTTGCAAAAAGACCTTCTTTTTCAACTTCTGCAAGGAGTGCGTCAGCTTTGCCTAAAACTTCCTGTGCTCTCTTCTGAATGATGCCGTCTTTCTTGAATTCAACTTCATCACCGATGTGCTTGCAGTTGTTGAAAATGTACTTCGCGTTTTCGATGGAGAGGTATCTGTCCTGCATATGCGGTGTGTGGATAGCTTCTGTAAGCATACCCAACAGCTGCAGGGACTGACCGGACCAGATTGCCACTAAGTTGAACAACGCATCCTGGATGTGACCTCTGAAGATGTTTCCTGTCATGAACTTTGTAGGCGGCATGTATTTTAATCTTGCGTTCGGGAAAATTTCTCTTGCCATGATAGCCTGTGATAATTCAAGAAGGAATCCGTCTTCTGTATTCGGATCCATTTCAAAAGCGTGACCAAGACCCATCTGGTTTTCCGGAATGTTAGCAAGTACTGCGAACTGTTCGTTGATAAACTGGGAAGCTGTTACTGTGTGAGCTGCTTCGATTGCGTCATCCGTTGTAAGGTAGTTGTCTTCGCCGGAGTTAAAGATAATTCCGCAGTATCCGATGATTACTCTGGACATGAACTGGTCAACCAGTGTTCTCTGCATGTTGATGTCTCTGAACAAGATGCCGTAGATTGCGTCGTTAAGCATAACGTCAAGTCTTTCAAGAGCACCCATTGCAGCGATTTCAGGCATGCACATGCCGGATGAGTAGTTACATAATCTGATGTATCTGCCAACTTCTTCGCCAACTTCGTCAAGAGCTTTTCTCATGATTCTGAAGTTTTCCTGAGTTGCGTATGTACCGCCGAAACCTTCTGTTGTCGGACCGTAAGGTACATAGTCAAGCAGGGACTGTGCAGTTGTTCTGATAACAGCGATGATATCAGCACCCTGTCTTGCAGCAGCCTGAGCCTGGATAACGTCTTCATAGATGTTACCTGTTGCTACGATTACATAGAGATAAGGTTCAGGACCTTCCCCGATTCTTTCAAGATATTCTTTTCTCTTAGCCTTCTGCATATCGATTCTTTCGAATGTTTTCTTGATAGCCGGCTTTAATGCTTCTGCGGCTTCTGCCTGTGAGCATGTCGGAAGCTTTGTGATTTCAAGCTTTCCTGCTGCGATTTCTTCAGCGATTTCCTGCGGCTGCTTACCTGTCTGAACGATTGCGTTTCCAATCCAGTATGCAGCACCTGTAGGAAGTGCTCCTGCATCTTTGATGTGGTCTACAACGACATTCGGAAGCGGTGTTTCAAGTTCGTCAACACCGTCAATACCTAAAAGTCTCACAATGGTTCTTTCGGTTGACACTGTTGTATGACGCTCGATGAATTCCTGCATGTCATGCGCGATGTTAGCAGCATGCTGGCGAGCGCTGTCAACAACTTTTGGGTCAATGTTAAGTTTGCTTTTCATCCTTTTTCTCCTTATCACATGTATTTTTTCGCACCCTCGATAATTTCCTTGTTGATTCCCAACATGGCAGCTATACTGAGGGCTTCCTTTGGAACTTGGGTTTTATTATCCACACGATACAGACGGTAGTCCATATGCTTGGATATTATATTTATCCTGTCACGGCGGTTTGCATACTGGATTTCGCGGTTCAAAAGATCGAAATTGCAGTCCGAGAGTCCTCTTACCTGCATATTTACAATGCCTTCCCGCTCCGTCACGGATTCAAAATGTGTCGTAATCAGGGAAATATACGGTTTTTCGATCAGGTAATCGACAAGGCTCTTGGTCAGTGCCGTACCCTCGGTCGGGTTGGTTCCCGATGCGATTTCGTCAATGAGAATCAGGCTTCTGTCCTGACCGTGATCTAAGATTTCCTTAAGTTCTTCCATTTCGGAACCGAAACTCGAAAGACCTCTCTCAACCGACTGCGAATCGCCTATGAGAATCTGCATGTAATTCGACAAGCCGATCCTTGCATGCTTGGCAGGTACGAAAAAGCCATACTGCGCCAAAATCGGAATCTGCCCTGCCAGTTTGAGCGAAATTGTCTTGCCGCCCATGTTTGCTCCGGTTATCAGTGTGACTCCGTCCTTGAGGCTCAGCGAAACCGGACAATAGGTCTTGCCCTTCTGCTTAATCACATCTTCAACCTGAATGTTTCTGCCGTCCTCGAATTCGATGACATGCTCATCGGCGATTTCCGGCTTTACCATGTCGTGCCGTATGGAATACCTGGCTCTTGCAAGCGCCAAATCCAAAGCACCTATCTTCTCGCAGTTTTCAAAAAGTACATCCGCCTTCTCCGAAATTTTCTTCGAAAGAACGCCTCTGACCCTTTCTTCTTCTGCTTCTATTTTCTCGTTGATTACTTCAATTTCGCCCACGAACTTATAGATTTCTTCCGTAGGTTTAAGCTGCAAGGTAACGCTCATATAGTCTTGATCCACAATTTCAAGTTCGGGAAGTGCCTGTATCCTCTCAAAATCCGGATTCGACTTCGCAAGCACGATATCGAACTTCGGTGTGAGCATTACTCCGTGCTGTTTTCTCAGTTCTTCGCGCTTCTGCTTCTGCTCCCTGCGAATCATGAGTTCATATTCTCTTTTTTTGCCTCGCAGTTCCGCAAGCAGCGGGCTGAATTCGTTGTATATGTAAAATGTATTCAGTCTGTCTCCGGTCGGGTCAAGTGCATCCAGCAAGTCTTCGGTGTCTGCCAGAAAATAATCGTCAGGCACCGTGTTCACAACAGGCTCGCCGTCTTCCGATTCCGTCTGCAGCGCCCCAATACTCTCGAGTTTCTCACACTCGGACACGCAGTGGCATCCCTTGTAGTCGCCTACCTCGTGTTCTTTGGTAAGTTTCCCAAGCTGCCTCATCTGAAGCAGCAAAGATTTCACTTCGTAAAGTTCCACGGTTGAAAGAATCGTGTCTCCGCTTCTCTGAACGGTCAGCGTAGGATCTTTTATCTCCATGAAAACTTCAAGTATCTTATCCGTCAAGACTTTGTTCTGCTTAACGAAATATATCATTCTCTCCACGCGGTCGAGCTCATCCCGGAGGTCCTGTTCCTCACCCGGATAAAACGGTCTTACCTCCTTCAGCTGTTTCCTGCCGAAAGGTGTGTTAAGATCAAGGTTAAACATGACATATTCAAGACCCGTTTCTTTCCTCGTTTTTACATTTGCAAGCCGCCTGTTTGTTCCCTGTTTCATTCTTACATCCTCACATCTATGATTGGAATGTCCGGGATTGCCTTCTGCATCTCTTCCAAAAGAACACGATTGTCGAAGGTGTATCCCGCCGGTGCCCACGGATTAACCGTGATGGCAGCGATTTCGATGTTTTTCAGAACCGATACGCGGAAGCCTTTCTTCCGGAAGATTCCCCAGTCCATCGCATTTACAAAAATCTTCGTCGGATCTTTCAGTACAAAACGCACCTGTTTGAGATTTTTTAAGTTGATGTCCGAAATCACGCTGTTTGTGAACGCACCCGGTATATATATATATCTTGTATCCTCATCGATGGCTCCGTTGATTTCCTTGGCTGCTCCAAGACCTGTTGCGAGGTCAAGTTTGCGGACATTCCCGTTGTCATCGACAAGCATAATCTTGTCGTCAAAGTTATTATTTTCAATTGCCTCTCTTGCCGTGCCTGCTTCAAGCTCCGGCGTTCTGTAGAGGTTTACTATGTGTGCGGTTTCTTCCACAACTTTGCTCATCGTTCTGGAAAGCACCGCTCCTGTCGAAAGTATAATCGCATCCGATGTGTCCGGGGATGCAATTGTCTTTCGGTCGATTGCGCCGTCGATAAGAACAAGCTCGCATCCAAGCTCAAGCATATCGTCGCAAAGAAGTTTCTGCTCTGCGTTTATTACGGGTCCCGCAATCTGTACATATCCGGCTTCTCTGACTCTGCATATCAGCAGTTCCCCGATTGCCGTCGAATATTTCGTCTTTCGAATTACTTCCAGTCCGGCATCTGCCATTTCGTACAAAAGCGAAGGTACGGCAGCCAGCATGCCCTCTTCCAGGTATACTCTCGGCTTTTCGGTTCCTGTCACCAGATCCTGTGTTTCTCCGTCTCTGCCCGTTGAAGTAATCCCCAAAACAATCCCTTCATCGATCGCTTCTTCTATCAGATAGTTAAGCGCTGTTGTCTTGCCGGCATTCTTTGCCATTCCAACAATGGAAATTGCTTTGTATTTTGTTGATAAGTCGTACAATATACCCATTTATGTAATATCCTTTATCACACCTATAGGGGGCCATGCGGTCCCCTATAGGATGAATTTTAATTATTTGCCGCACTTTTCGGCGTCCGAAATTAGTGCTGGTTTCTTTCGTGTCTTGCAAGGTGTGCAGGCTCGATAGTCTTGATTTCAGGACCTTCACCGAGTGCAGATACACCCTGATACTTGTAGCTTCTCTTGCCTGTGCAGAAGTCGCATTTGCAAGGAAGATCCGGAAGGCTCGGTTCTGTGTATGTAGTAATGATACCTTCGTAGTTTCTCAGGATTACCTTGTGCGGAGTCTGAGAAATTACATACTGAGGCATTACAGGAGTCTTACCGCCACCACCAGGAGCGTCAACTACAAATGTAGGAACTGCATAGCCGGAAGTGTGTCCTCTTAAACCTTCCATGATTTCGATACCCTTGGAAACCGGAGTTCTGAAGTGTTCGATACCCATTGAAAGGTCGCAGATGTAGATGTAGTAAGGTCTTACTCTGTTCTTTACTAACTGGTGAACTAAGTCTCTCATGATGTGCTTACAATCGTTTACGCCACGAAGTAATACGGACTGGTTGCCAAGAGGAATACCTGCGTCAGCAAGTTTTCTTAAAGCTTCCATAGCCGTCGGAGTCATTTCCTTTGGATGGTTGAAGTGAGTGTTTAACCAGATTGGGTGATACTTCTTCAGCATGTTAACAAGGTTGTCAGTGATTCTCATAGGCATTACAACCGGAGTTCTGGAGCCTAATCTTACGATTTCAACATGAGGAATCTTTCTTAATTCGCTGATGATGTATTCTAATGTGTCATCTTCAACGCAGAGAGCGTCACCACCGGAAAGAAGTACGTCTCTAACCTGTGGAGTTTTTCTGATGTATTCGATGCAAGCGTTGATGTCTTCTCTTGATCTAGCACCATCAGTTTCGCCCGCGAGTCTTCTTCTTGTGCAGTGTCTGCAGTACATGGAGCACTGGTCAGTGATTAAGAATAAAACTCTGTCCGGATATCTGTGAGTTAATCCAGGAGCCGGGGAGTCAGCATCTTCGTGTAATGGGTCCATGTCGTCTGCTTCGGATCTGTGCATTTCTGCTAATGTAGGAACTGCCTGCATTCTGATCGGGCATCTAGGATCATCCGGATCCATAAGGGATGCATAGTAAGGAGTGATTCCTACTCTGAATCCGCCCATAACCTTTTCGATATCAGCCTTTTCCTGTTCTGTTAAGTTAACAACCTGTGCAATGTCTTCTACTGTTGAAAGTCTGTGTTCAACCTGCCAATGCCAGTCGTTCCACTGTTCGTCTGTAACATCCTTAAAAAGAGGAATGTCTTTCCAATTTCTAACAGCCATCTTTTAATCTCCTTTAATAATTCAAATAAGCATTTGGAATGGAATCCCGCAGGGAGTCCTGCGAGATTCCTTTAATAAGTATCTTCAGCTATTTATGTTCCGAAAATTATGCGTACATTTCTTCGAATAAAGCTTTAAGACCAGGGTTTTCTCTTAAGCACTGAAGAGTGATTGCAGCGTGACCCTTAGTGTATCCGTTACCGATAATCATTGTAACGTCTTTGCCAACGCCTTCAGCACCGAGAGCTGCCTTTGTGAAGGAAGTAGCCATTGAGAAGAAGTAAACAACTCCGTCGTCCTTACAGGAAAGGATGGAAGCCATTTCTGTGTTTTCAATGGATACGCAGTTGATAACTACGTCGAATAATTCGCCGTTTGTTAATTCCATGGACTTGTTGTAGAATCCAACAGCATCTGTAGCGTCCATGTGGAAGTATTCATCAGCAAGGTTAAGAGCTCTTGCTCTGTCTTCGGACTTCTGGGAACCAGCAGCACATACTACTAAGCCGGTAACGCCAGCTCTCTTCTTAGCTTCGTGTAAGCAAAGGAGACCGGATTTTCCACCGCCGCCGATGATAAGAACTTTCTGTCCGGACTGAACTAACTTAGCAGTCTGAGCAGGAGCACCAGCAACGTCTAATGCTGATAATGCAGTCTTTTCTGGCATATCATCAGGAATGATTCCGTAGATACCGGACTGGAATAAGATAGCCTTACCCTTGATGTCAACCTGGTCGATAGCAGGTCTCATTTCGATGATTTCATCGATTCTTAACGGTGTTAAGGAAAGGGATACTAATGTAGCAATCTTGTCGCCAACCTTTAAGTCGCCAACGTATGCAGGACCAATCTGCTCAACTGTTCCGAGAAGCATTCCGCCGGAACCGGTCCAAGGGTTTTTGTGCTTACCAGCGTGAGCAACGATTTCCATCATCTTAGCGCCGATCTTGTCCATTTCTTCCTTAGTTGTAACTTCTGCAGGCTTCTTGTCTAAAACTCTTCTTACGATTTCAGTGAAGGAAGCGGAGTCGATGTTTAAAGTCTTAACATCGATTAATACTTCGTTATCGTAGATTTCCATTGTGTTATCAATAACATCTGCTGGCTGTGGTAATACTCCCTTTGGAGAGATTACACGGTGTGTACCATAAGGGCATCCTTTTTTCATTTTATTTTCCTCCTAGAAAAAATATTAATTTTATTTTTATGCTCCTGCTTCGCGACAAACCTATCCGGTTGCTGTACAGGGCATAACTTACTATGTTAATTATATATCATTGGATTCGATTTTTCCATAGGAAAAACCGTTTTTGAACAAATTATTTTTTTCTTCACAAAAAATCACATTTATTCCCTTCTTACCCGCATTAATATTAAGCAAATTTTATGCCAACGCTTTTCATTTTTCAAGCCTTTCGCATATATCCCCAAACACCGCACAAAGTGGGGCATTCGTTTGATCTCGATTCACTTCTGTATCTTTTTTTCAGTAAAATCCTTACACAAGGTGAACCGAAATGTTTTCACGATAAAAAATAGCGAACCTTTTTCGGTTCGCTACTCAATTTCATATTTTTTCTTCTTCCTTACAAGCTGTGTCTGACTGATTCCCACGGCTTTTGCCGCCTTTCTGGTTGAACCGTACTTTTCGCAGGCATATTTGATCAGGCCCTTCTCGTATTCTTCCACCGCCGACTGCAGATCAATCTCTGCTTCCCGCTCAGTTCCTTCAGTTTCATCTCTGCCGTAGCTTCCTCCCTCAAAGAGTTCACCGTGGCTTTCGCGCATGACATCCATCAATGTTATGTCCTCGCCCTGCGCCGATATGATCAGTCGCTGCACGGAGTTTTCCAGTTCACGCACATTTCCCGGCCATGGCAGTCTCTTGAGATAATCCATTGCGCTGTCTGCGATTCCGCGCTTTGCACCGAATTTCTTGCCGTATTTGCCGAGGAATAAACTCACAAGTGCCGGTATGTCATCCGTTCTGTCGGCAAGATCCGGAATTCGAATCGGCACAACATTCAGTCTGTAATACAGGTCTCGCCTGAAAAGCCCCTCTTCAACAAATTTTTCAAGGTCCCTGTTTGTTGCCGAAATGATTCTGACATTCGTTTTAATCGGCGTTGTGCCGCCCACGCGGTAGAACTCGCCGTCCTGAATGACTCTGAGCAGCTTTGCCTGCATTTCAAGAGGCAGCTCGCCTATTTCGTCGAGGAACATTACGCCGTTGTTGGCGGTTTCAAAATAGCCTTTTTTGCCGGTTGTGTTTGCTCCGGTGAAAGCACCCTTTTCATAGCCGAAGAACTCCGATTCAATCAGGTTCGGCGAGATTGCTCCGCAGTTTATTTTTACAAAAGGCTGCATTTTGCGGTCGCTGTTTTTTTGTATGAGGTTTGCAACTTTTTCCTTGCCGACGCCTGTGGAGCCGAAGATTATGACATTGCAGTCGTATTTTGAAACCTTCATGATTTCTTCCATGACCACCTGCATGGCTCTTGACTTGAAAACAAAATCATCTGACAAGCTTTTTTCAACCAAAGACTTTGTATAAGGACTCATTTCCCATTCCTGCTCTTCGGTTTCTTTCAGTGTCTCAACCGTTGCATTTTCAAAGTAAGGCGCCACTTCGGAAACCAGTTCCATGTCGAATCTGTCGTAGTCGGCCAGAAAGCCTTCCGCACTTCTCACGTCGAGGTCCTTGGAAATCGATTCCGTGATATACAAAGCAATGTTGAGATTGTTTATCAGGTTGGCAAACAAAACCGTCCCCTTCGGCCGCGTTGCCAATATGTTGATTGTCTCTGCACCCGGTATTTCCGCGCAGTTTACCGACAAATCGAATAAGTCGTCTGCATTCAGCTTTTCCAAGGCTTCAACCGGTTTCAATATGTCCAGAAAATGGATCTGGTTAAACACCTTGGAGAGCAGGCTGTCTATGCCTCCTCCCGAAAGTGAAATTCCTGTTTTTTTATCCAAAAGACAGACGATTTCCCCGGTATCACCGATTTTACGCCGGATTGCGTATCCAAAAAGAAGGTTTGTAATCATGTTGTTTCCGACAATCAGGAATCTGTTCTTGCCCTCGGCAAGCCGGTCGAGTCTCAGTAGGGTCCCGGACTGGTCAAGCACAAACAGCAGCAGATTGGTCGGTGCGTTTTTATCGACTTTTACAACCTGAATCCGGTCGTGTGCAATTACATAGCCCCTTGCCTCCATCTGGTTAAATGTCCGGTCGATTTCTCCTATGTTTTCTATGTAAATCGGCATCGAAGCCAGCGAAGCATTGCAAATCACGGTATCTCCGGGTTTCAGCCCGTTTGGATTCTCATATTCTGCCCCGATTTCTTCAATGGTGCCGCACACAAGCCCGCCCGTATCCGTTACCGGATTGTGCATTTTCCCTCTGCGGATTGTTATATCTATGATTTTTTGGCGTATTTTTTCCTCATTATTGTTGGTTTCAGTGCAAATCTGCTTGAAACTTGTTCCTTCGAGGTGTATTCTTTTAATGGATACTCTCATCTCGTCCGGATATATATCGCGGCTGTTGTCAAGTTTCCATGCTGATGTAGGTAAAACATACTGCGGTTCCAAAACGCGTTTTGTTCCGTAGGTCGTAGTCATTTAAGGTTCGCTCCTTTTCAGTGAACACAAATCGGTTCGTTTTTTATCTATTTTCAATAATAAACCATTGGCACACATTTTGCAATATATATCTTCGTGAGTTTTGAGTTATTCAAAATAACTTTAGAATATCGATATGAAAAAGGAGAAAACAAAATGGAAAAAATTACTTCAACTTTAAGATTAAGAATGTCTGCAAAGGATGCGCACTACGGTGGAGAATTAGTTGACGGAGCACATATGGTTCACTTATTCGGTGATGTTGCTACTGAATTATTAATCAAGTTAGACGGAGACGAAGGTCTTTTCTGCGCATATGACAATGTAGAATTCTTAGCTCCTACATATGCAGGCGACTACATCGAAGCTTACGGCGAAATCGACAAAATCGGAAACACTTCCAGACACATGACTTTCGAAGCAAGAAAAGTTATCGTTTCCAGAAAAGACATCAACGCTTCCGCAGCTGATTTCTTAGAAGAACCTATCGTAGTTGCAAGAGCTTCCGGAACTTGCGTAACTCCGAAGGAAATGAAGAGAAAGTAATCCAAACATAGAAAACACGATAATTACTAATACATCTTTTATGGAAGAAGGGTTTGCTTATGCAGGCTCTTTTTTCATTTCGGGGGTTTTGTCTGCTTAGGCAGACTTGTCGAACTGCCCCCGCAGCCCGAACAGCCCGAGCAGCCCGAACAGCCCCCGCAGCCGCCTTTCCGGCGGCTGCGAATCATTGAAAAGACAGCCGCGCAAAGCGCGGCTCCTATTATAATTAACACTGCTATCGTTGCAAAATTCATGTTTTCACCTCTCAAGCCACGAAGTTCACGCTGTACTTACAGCAGCATACCGCCGACAATATAGACCGCAAAAGCACACAGCCATGCAATCACGCACTGCAGAACAACAACAAGTGCCGCCCACTTGCCGCCGAGTTCCCTCTTGATAGAGGTAATGGCCGCAACGCAAGGCGTATAGAGCAGGCAGAACACGAGAAGTGCCGCTGCCGCAAGCGGAGTCAAAAGCGACGTAATGCTGATTCCATCCGTCAGAACGGTCAGGGTTGCAACAACGCTTTCCTTTGCCATGAAGCCGGTAATGAGTGCCGTTGAAATTCTCCAGTCGCCGAAGCCAAGCGGCGCAAATACAGGCGCAATTACACCCGCAAGCATTGCAAGCAGACTGTTTTGCGAGTCCGATACAACATTCAGCCTCGTATCAAACGTCTGCAGGCACCAAATCACAATCGTTGCAACAAAGATAACCGTGAAGGCCCTCTCAAGGAAATCCTTTGCCTTTTCCCAAAGCAGCTGACCGACATTTTTGGCACCCGGCAGTCTGTAGTTCGGAAGTTCCATAACAAACGGCACCGGTTCACCCCGGAATGCCACACCACGCGCAAGAAGTGCAAATAAAATACCTACAAGAATTCCTGTGAAGTAGAGAATAATCATTACAAGTGCTCCGTGTTCCGGGAAGAACGCAGCACTGAAAAACCCGTAAATCGGCAGCTTTGCCGAACAGCTCATAAACGGAGTCAAAAGGATTGTCATCTTACGGTCGCGTTCCGACGGCAGCGTACGGCTTGCCATAACCCCCGGCACGGTGCATCCGAAACCAATCAGCATCGGTACAATACTCCTCCCTGAAAGACCGATTTTACGGAGAAGCTTGTCCATGACAAACGCAACTCTTGCCATGTATCCGCTGTCTTCGAGAATCGACAGGAAGAAAAACAGAGTTACGATTATGGGAAGAAACGCAAGCACGCTTCCCACACCCTTGAAAATGCCGTCAATGACCAACGAGTGCACAACCGGATTGATTCCGTACGCGGTAAGTCCTGCATCTGTTAGATCCGTCAATGCGCCGATGCCCAAATCCAATATATCGGAAAGCCATGAACCGATTACTCCGAACGTCAGCCAAAATACAAGCGCCATAATTCCGATAAATGCCGGGATTGCGGTGTATTTGCCGGTAAGAATCTTGTCTATCTTGACACTGCGTGCGTGTTCTTTGCTTTCCTTAGGTTTTACAACGGTTTTACCGCAGACCTGCTGAATAAAGGAGAACCGCATATCGGCGATTGCCGCCGCTCTGTCCATGCCTCTTTCTTCCTCCATCTGACAGATGATGTGCTCCAGCGTTTCTTTTTCGTTCTGATCGAGCTTAAGATGCGAAAGCATCACTTCGTCGCCCTCCGCAAGTTTGCTGGCCGCAAAGCGAACGGGAATTCCCGCATTCGCTGCATGGTCTTCAATCAAATGCATAATTGCGTGCAGGCATCTATGTACGGCTCCGTCGTGGTCCTGCGGATCACAAAAATCGCTGCGGCCCGGTTTTTCCTGATACTGCGCCACATGAACGGCGTGGCTGATCAGCTCGCTGATGCCCTCGTTCTTTGCTGCCGAAATCGGTATTACCGGGATTCCGAGCGCTTCCTCCATCTCGTTTACGCGGACAGTTCCCCCGTTTTCGCGTACCTCATCCATCATATTTAATGCCAAAACCATTGGAATATCAAGTTCCATGAGCTGCATCGTAAGATAAAGGTTTCTCTCTATATTCGTTGCATCCACAATGTTTATGATGCCCTTCGGCTTGTCATCAAGAAGAAACTGTCTGGTTACGATTTCCTCACTCGTGTACGGCGACATGGAATAAATTCCCGGAAGATCCGTAACCAGTGTTTTGGGATAACCTTTGATGACACCGTCTTTTCGGTCAACCGTAACTCCGGGGAAATTCCCCACATGCTGATTCGATCCGGTAAGCTGATTAAACAAGGTCGTTTTGCCGCAGTTTTGATTTCCGGCAAGTGCAAATGTAATCGTTGTACCATCGGGCAAAGGATTCCCGTCCGCTTTCACATGATAGATTCCGCCCTCACCGAGCCCGGGGTGTTTCGCCTTCGTTTTTTCCGCCGGCTCCCCCTCCGCGGCATTTTCCTCCGGAATGTTTACCGGTTCGATTTCTATTTTTTCTGCATCCGCGAGTCTGAGCGTCAGTTCGTATCCGTGGATTCGGAACTCCATTGGATCTCCCATCGGAGCAAGCTTCATAAGCTTGATTTCGGCTCCGGGCACCACTCCCATATCAAGGAAATGCTGCCGCAGCGCGCCTTGGCCTCCGACAACGGTGATTCTGCCGCTTTCTCCTGTCTTTAAATCTCTTAATCTCATTCTTTTCTCCGTTAACAGTTTTTTAAATATTCAATTTCATCTCTTGTAAGCTTTCGATAGTGTCCGGGTTTCAAATGGCCGAGTTTAATTTCGCCGATTGCCACCCTTTCAAGTTCCTGAACGGGATTGCCCACGGCGGAAAACATCTTTCTGACCTGTCTGTTTTTGCCCTCATGGATTGCAATCTCAACGATTGTTGAATGCTGCGTTCCTTTGATTACGTTTACTTTTGCGCGAGATGTAACAAAGCCTCCGATATCCACGCCTTTTCTGAGGCGGGCGACTTTTTCATTTGACAAAATCCCCGCAACCCGTGCTCGGTAAGTCTTATACACTTCATGCTTTGGATGCGTCAGTCTGTAGGCCAGCTCACCGTCATTTGTCATGATGAGTGCTCCGCTTGTGTTGTAGTCAAGACGTCCTACCGGAAACAGACGCGCATCGATATCCGCTACGACATCCATAACCGTAAGACGTTCTTTATCATCCGAAACCGTCGTCACCATGCCAAGCGGCTTATTGATGAGCACATATTCCGGTTTCTGCTTTGCACTTATCAGCTTGCCGTTCACTTCGACACGGTCTCCGTCCGCAACTTCGTAACCCGGCTCCTTCAGGGCCGCCCCGTTTATCTTTACATTTCCGTTGGCAATCAGTTCGTCAGCCTTTCGGCGGCTGCAAATGCCTGCCTGTGCAATATATTTGTTGATTCTCATGTTTTTTCCTTTTCTTTCGTTATGTCCTTATTCTATTTTAACAAATATTCGCACGGTTGTAAATATCCGTGAGACCTTGAGTCTCAACGCGTTTTCGAATAATTTTTACATCGGTTGTGTAAAGCTGCCTGTCTTTCATTCTCTGAAAATATGTACCGCCTGCGAAGGTAAGACGTTTCTTGTAACCTTCTTCACTCGCCAGCATCTCGTTTGCAAACGCAATGATGTCACCCGTTGCAAGCTCTGCCGGAAGCTCAAGCAGTGGTTTTCCGCAAGCGAGCATCGCTGCGTTGTACCCTGCCAGAGAGCCTGTCGTTATTGCCTCGGTATGCCCCACAAAAAATCCGGATTTTTCTCCGCCCAAGAAAAGATTTTCGATTCCGTCCGCACGCAGATATTCGTCCCGAAGTCCCACGGACATGTACCGGATAGAGTTTCCCTTTCCGCCGGCATATGGGTCAACAAAACGCGCATTTTCAAAGCCTTCGACCTTTCTCAAATCCGCAAGATTGAAGTAAGAGGTCATCAGCTTGGCATGCCCGGTGTCAATCAAAATGATGTTTTCGGCGAACGGGTCAAGGGCATACTGCTGACATACTTTTTGACTCAGTTTATCCTTGTTTATCATTTCCGTTGGAAGCGGAACGACGACAAAGCCTTCTTTGTCAAGCTTCTTTTGGAGTTTCGTGCTGAGCGTTCTTTTTTCGAGTTTGCACGATCCGCTGAAAGCTCCCGGTCTTCCGTTAAGCCGTTCCCCGTGTACATCATAACTGCCGGCTCTTTCCGTTATGCTCACCCGAGGTCCGAACGCCGGACATCTGAGCACGCACATTGAGCAGCCGTTGCCGTACTTTGCGCAATTTCCCATCGGCCCGGTGGAACCGGTTGTCTCCACAAACACATCGCCTTCAAGTTCAATGGTTTCATAGTCCCCGTCGTGGTTTGTGATTACCGCAAGGATTGATTTCAGGCGTTTGCCACCCTCCTTCGTCTCTTCGGTTTCCACATCGACGGCACGGCACATCAGCCGAATATCAACCCCGAGCTTTTCAAGGAGCCTGCGCACGGCAGGCTCTACCATTGCCACATCATAAAAGCTTGCATGGTTATGTCCCGGAAAATCAATGTTTTTGTGCGTGCTGAGTTTGTCGGTAATCTCAAAAAGTTCCGATGCACCGAGTGCTATATTTTCTTCTGCAGCCGTAAATCTGCCGTTGTTTCGCATAATTCCACCGACATTGCCAAGTCCCAGAAGCAGATCCGTTTTTTCCAGAAGCGTAACCTCATGTCCCTGTTTCACTGCACGTACCGCCGCCGCACATCCCGACCAGCCGGCACCTATTACCACTATTTTGCTCATTGAAAAATTCCTCCCTCCATACATTTGCACTCCTTCACGGTTGTTCCGTCTTTGTCCGTATGGCTGCATGAGCCGCATATCCCCAGACCGCAGCACATATTTGCGTGATTTGCCACAACCAGGCATTTTCCGATTGCCTGCACAGCCTCTACCCTGCTTCTGACCAGCTTGCCGTTTCCTCTGAGCTTTCGTATGACTTGGTTCGTGTAATACGGCGATGCCAGAAACATAATCTGATCATACATATCAAGCATCGCAAGTGCCGTTTCCATATCCTCGGAAAGATTGATATAGTTAAACCTTGTGCCGATCTTTGATACATAATCGGATATAAACTCGCTCGTTATTTTGTCATCATCGATAAAAAGATTAATCTTTTCCGGGTTTTCTCCGGCGAGCACGCGTGCCACATTAAGAAAAGGTGCAAGTGCCGTTCCTTTTGCGATTACCAGCATGGGCTTGCTTGTATCTATTCTGCCGGCAGTCTGAAGGCCGCTGTAAAACGGCCCTTGGATGTTCCAAAATTTACTGAGCGGGTTTGCAAGCTGCATGGTCTTAAGACCGATTGGCTGAACCGCAACTTCGATATACGGCCTCGGTCCGATGAGAAAGCGCCTTTTTTCAACCGCGTAGGATGAGTGCAGCACCGAAAGCGGCACCATGTAACCCATGACCTGCGCCATAATGTAGCTGCCCAGCCTGTGGCACTGCTGCGCGAATCCCGCCGGAACCTCCAGGCGCACCACCGTAAGTTTACCCGAATAATTTTTCTGATATACCACTTCTGCGGGCATCAGCATCGGCATCGGCTGGGGTCTTCCCGCATTCATCGAAAATTCGCTGTACGGGCAGCTTCCCGTCCACTGCGTGCTGCAGCCGCATTCCCCCGTGCGAAGCGTGCTGCAGGTGTAGCACAAGCCCGATGTCGTTAAATGGCAAGGGCATTTTTTTGAACCCCGGTCCACACATCTGTATTCCATAATCTCATTTTCCTCCCTGTTCAAATCCGTAATCCATAAGGGCATAAGCATCGTTAAACCAGTTCCCGTCTCTGAGAACCACGGCAATCATCTGCCTGCCGTCCCGCTCAGCGGACGCCACGAGAGTTCTTCCCGAAGCCTTGGTAAATCCGATTTTTATGCCGGTTGCTCCCTCATACTGAAAAACCGTCTTGTTTTTGTTATGAAAGCTGCGGCTTCCGTCTTCACTCTGCCAGTCTTTTGCACGCACAATTTCTCTGAAGTCCTCACGCTTCATGGCCTCATGTGCAATTTTCGCAAGATCTGATGCCGTAGTGTAATGATTTTCCTCATACAAGCCGCTCGGGTTTGTAAAATGCGTGCCGCTGCATCCGAGCTCCGCAGCCCGTTCGTTCATCATGCTTACAAATTCCCCGAGGCTTCCACCCATACAGGCTGCAAGTGCTGCTGCACTGTCGTTTCCCGACCGGAGCATAAGTCCGTAAAGCAATTCCTCAATCGTTAGTCTTTCCCCTTTTTTTAAATATATTGAAGAACCTTCGATGCCGACGGCCTCCTCCGGCACAATAATTTCACTCTTTTTATCAAGACCGAGTTCGTCAAGTTTTTCAAGGGTCACAAGTGCCGTCATGATTTTCGTTGTGCTTGCGGGATAACTCTTTTCGTCCGCATTTTTTTCGTACAGCACCTCACCGTTTTCGTCAATCAAGACAGACGATGAAGCAGAGACGGACGGCGGGCTTATTTCCGTCTGCGAGACAGCCGTCGTTTCGGTTTGCGCTTCGTTTCTCTCCGTCATTCGCTCAGCCTCGCGCGGGCTGATTCCCAAGCCACCGAGTGCACCGATCAGGAATGCTCCGCATATGACCACAGCGCATATTTTATTTTTACTGTTTCTGTCCATAAAAAAACTCCCATCAACAGTTTACTTGCTGATGGGAAGTTTTATGCGTGGATTTAAAATTCAATTGTCATCTGGCCTGCGCTTACCGGATCCTGTTCGTCACCGGAAGGTTCCGCTTCGATGTCGTCGTTAATTACGCTTTCAATATCCTCAATGTCCGGAAGTTCCTTGAGGCTCGTAAAGCCGAAGTTTTTGAGGAAAGTGTCCGTTGTCCCGTAGAGAATCGGCCTTCCGATTGCGGAAGAGCGCCCTACCTCTTCAATCAGGTTTTTGTTCATCAGGCCTTCCACCACTCTGTCGCATTTGATTCCTCGGATTGCTTCCATCTCACCTTTGGTTACCGGCTGCTTGTACGCAATAATCGCAAGCACCTCAAGCGCAGACTGGGAAAGTTTCTTTGCCTTCACCGGTGTGCAGAGCCTCCGCACATAATCGGCATTTTCCTCGCGCGTCACAAACTGAAACGCCTTGTTCACTTCGCGAATCACAATTCCCCTGCCTTCCTGCTCGTACTCTGCCTGCAGTTCCTTGAAGCACTCATAGGCTTCTTCCTTCGTTATATTAAAAACATCCGCAGCCATCTTTGCCTCAAGCGGTTCACCCCATGTGAACATCATGGACTCCATGGCGGATTTAATTGCTTTGTTTCCTGTCATTTTCTTTCCATTCCTCCTGCACTCTTTCTCCCGCGCTTACCTCTATATTACCGTAAGTTGCATGCTGCTCAACCTTTACGGCCCTTGCCTTTGCCATCTCAAGCAGCGACATGAATGTAACCACGATATCATATCTGTCCTTTTTATCTTGAATAAAATCTTTAAAGCTGAAAACTTGTCCGATTTTCGCACGAACCGACTGCAGGATATATGAAATTCTCTTTTCCATGCTTGCACGCTCGCGTTCGATTCTCGTATAATGTTTTCTCACCGCTTCAACTCTCTGCTTTTTCTGTATAAAAAGACTGAAAGCGGAAGCAAATTCCTTGAGGTCAAGGCTCAGATATTCATCCGGATTGTCAAGGTACTGCGAAATATCTTCCTGTGGCTTTTCAAAGATGTTCATGCTGCGCTCTTCACGCTCCTCAAGCATCTGCGAAAGTTCCTTGAACCGCTTGTATTCCAGCAGCCTTGCGACCAGCTCGGTTCTGGGATCCTCACCGACGATTTCTTGTCCGTCCTCCGTCGCACGCGGCAGAATCATCTTGGACTTAATTTCGATCAAGGAAGAGGCCAGCACCATAAACTCGGAAGCCAGTGCCACATCCCGTTCTTCCATTTCCTTCAGGTAAGCCAGATATTGATTTGTGATTTCGCTGATTTTGATGTCGTAAATGCTCATTTCGGCATTTTCAATCAGATAAACCAGCAGGTCGAAAGGTCCTTCAAAGGACTTCAGCTTGACTTTGTACATATTTTACTCTGACTCCTGTTCAAATTTGTTGTATACAAGCAATGCAGCGACTACGATAACGCATCCGATAACTTCTGCTCCCGACGGTACCTGACGCAGCATGAGAAATGCAAAAAGTGTTGAAAATACCGGATCTCCCGTTTCCCATGCAGACACATACAGAGAGCTTACATGACCCATGCAAAGGTTGAATACCGCATGTGAGCCAATCTGGCAGATGAAAGCCACACAAAGGATGTAAACATAGTCCATTGTCGGATAGCCTGTGATCAGAGTTCCCGAAAAGATGTTCGAAAGCGCAAAGCAGATCCAGCACGATGCGAATACCAGCATAACATAAATGCTTCCTTCCACCGACTGTCTTACCTTGCCGCCGATTGCAAAGTACACGCCCATGCAGATTCCGGCCGCAAGTGCCAAGAGGTTCCCCGACAGCTTTCCGCCTGAAAGCGTCGAAAGGTCGGAACATATAATCAAAATGCCCCCGCCGAGTGCCACGAGAATCGCCAGGACAGACTTCCATGAAATTCTTTTTCTATAAATAAAAACAGTGATAAAAATTACAACCAGCGGATGAAAGGATGCCAGCACCGCTGCACTGGCAACATTGGTAAGCTTCACCGAAGAATACCATGAAAAGAAGTGCAGGAAGAGAAATGCTCCCGAAATAAAGCTGAGAAGCAGATCCTTCTTGGATGCCTGCGCGAGCTGCTTTCTTTTGTCCGCATTCGAGAATATCGGAATTGCAAAGAACGGCAGTGCTATGGTCAGTCTCCAGAATCCGATGACCGTCGGAGATGCTGAAATAAGTACGCCAAAGTTGCCCGATGTCGCACCGCAGAGCACCGCAACGATGACCAGTATTTTTGCATATTTATCGATAAAACTCTTCTTTTCGCCTATTTGATTTCCTTCGCCCATTTTCCTATTCCTCAAACAATTTCTTTAAATTTTCATCGTAAGGCGGTCTTACGATTCCTTTTTCGGTTATTACCGCCGTGATATATTTGTGATCCGTCACATCAAAGGACGGATTGTATGTTTTAATGCCTTCCGGAGCCATGTCTTTCTCGTACCACATCTTGTATATTTCCTCGCCGTTTCTGAGTTCGATATGGATGTCGTCTCCGGTTTTGGTATTCATGTCGATGGTAGATGTCGGAACATACATGTAGAACGGAATTCCGTATTCTTTGGCAAGAATCGCAACACCGCTCGTCCCGATCTTGTTCGCGCCGTCACCGTTTGCGGCCATGCGGTCACATCCTACGACGACCGCATCAATCCAGCCGTTTTTCATAACAATGGATGCCATATTGTCGCAGATGAGGGTAACATCCACACCCGCCTTGGAAAGCTCCCAGGATGTGAGCCGTGCGCCCTGAAGAAGCGGCCGGGTTTCGTCTGCAAAGACTTTGAATCCGCAGCCCTTCTCCTGTCCGAGGTAAATCGGGGAGAGGCAGGTGCCGTATTTTGCCGTTGCAATTGTTCCCGCATTGCAATGGGTCAGAATTCCCATGCCCGGTTTGAGCAGACTGAGCCCGTATTCGCCCATTTTGCGGCAGGCAGCTTCGTCTTCTTTGCGGATTTTTTCGGCTTCATCAAGCAGGAGCATTTTTGCGTCATCCACCTGGTCGCCCGCACAATGATCGCATGAGCAGAGAAAACCACATGCGGCATCATCGAACGCTTTGATATATCGGTCAAGCATATCTTCACAGCGTTTCAGCGCCCACGAAAGGTTCACCGCGGTAGGCCTTGCACTGTTAAGATACGCACTCGTTTCTCTCACGTATTCGCGGAATTCCTTGACTTTTGTCCCTTTGAAATCACGCGTTGAAATATAAAGCCCGTATGCAGCGGCAACCCCGATTGCCGGAGCCCCTCTGACTTTGAGCTTGAAGATTGCATCCCACACATCTTCCTTTGTCTTCATTTCTATGTATACTTCTTCTCCCGGCAGTTTCGTCTGATCGAGAATCAGCATTTTGTCATCCTCGAATTTCACCGGAACGATATCGAAAACTTTCATATCTTGTTCGTCCTTTCCTCTGTACAAAACCTGTGCCCTAAAAAATTCCTTAACATCTCATTTTACCACAATTCGTGCGGAAAAAGAAGAAGTTTATCTGCGATTGCTGACCAAAAGTGCCGCAAAAATCAAAGCACAGCCGATTGCCATCCTGAGCGTAAGGATGTCGCCGTAGTACAGAATCGAAAAAAGCAGACCGAACACGGACTCAAGGCTCAGAAGAAGTGCCGCGTGCGATTCGGAAGTGTATTTCTGAGCAAAATTTTGCAGTCCCAAAGCCACTGCTGTGTTAATAACACCCAGATAAACAATCCCTGTCCACGAATGTATGCTGAAAAGCTCGTTCGGAATTCCCGTGCAAAACGCAGCAATTCCGGCAAAGACCGCCGATGCAAGCGTTTGATAAAAGGTAATCGGTATGGTTTCGCATTTTTCGGGAAGATTTCCCACTATGACAATCTGAGCCGAAAACAGCAATGCGAAGCCCAATGTTATGAAGTCTCCGATTTGTATTTCCGCGCTGCCCCGAAGACTCAAAAAAGCAATTCCCGCAAGAGCAAGGAGCGAGGCAATATAATTTTTCGGCAAAATCTTTTTGCGGTAGAGGATTCTCGCCGCAAACGGTGTAAACAACACATAAGTGGCCGCAAGAAATGATTGCTTTGCTGTGGTTGTATATTGCAAGGCAAAGAGCTGAACAAAAAGTGCGGCGAATTGAAGAAGCCCAATCAGGATTCCCCATCGCACGCATGCTTTGTCTGCGTTTTTGATTTGTTTGAAAAACAAGGCTAAAATGCAAATTGCCGCAATGCTGAATCGAAAAAATAAAATCCACTGAGGTGACGCCGTTTCAAGTGCAATTTTTCCCGCAATAAATCCCCATCCCCAGATAACGGCTACGCTCAGCAAGATTGCATCGGCTTTTTTCGACGAAACTTGCAGTGTTTTCTGTGGTATTCTTTCTTTCATTAAGCAAGTCCTCCGCTCTCGTAATGAATTGAATATACCACGGAAATGCTGTTAATTCAATACATATGTTCCGACATGGTATACCACGAATGCGGCAATCCACGCCAAAACGCACTGGAAGGCCGCCATGCCTGCCGCATACCGCCACCTGCCCGTCACCTTCCGCACCGCCGTAAGTGAGGCGATGCATGGTACATACATCAAGTAAAAAATCAGAAAACTCGCAGCCGAAGCAGGTGTAAAAATCTGCGACAAGCAGGCACGGTTCTCCCCGGCGGAAGCATGCAAAAGAACCGACAATGTGCTGAGCGACGCCTCTTTTGCGGAAAGCCCGGAAAGAAGGGCGGTTGCAATGCGCCAGTCGCCGAGCCCAATCGGCTCAAAAACAGGTGCTGCTGCTTTGCCGATTCCGGCAAGAATTCCTGTTTCGGGGTTAGTTGTAAGTTCAAAGTCCGCATTAAAATTTTCCAGTGTCCAAATCACCGTCGAAGCAATCAGTATCACGGTAAATGCCTTCTTGACAAAACCCAGCATATTTTCAAAAGTCCGCAGGAGGATTCTTTGGGGATTCGGGTATCGCAGGCGGAACTCCCTTCGTGCGATGTCCCCGCCTTTCCTTTTACCGGAATTGCCTCGAATTCGCAAGACAGCAAGTGCAATCGCCCCTGCAGTCAAGGCGCCAAACAGATACACCGCAAGCATGGCAAGCGCAGGTGCACCCGGAAATATGGCTGAACAAATCATCACATACATCGGTATTTTGGCACTGCACGACATATACGGAATCAAAAACACCGTCAAAGTTCGTTCTCTGCGATTTTGAATCTGCGCGGCCGCCATTATGGCGGGAACCGAACACCCGAACCCGGTAAGCAGCGGAATCATTGCCTCTCCGGGAAGACCGAACATCCGAAATGCCGGGTCAAACACACTCGAAATCCGCTCCATGTATCCGCATTCCTCCAGGGTGAAAAGGCACGCAAACAAAATTCCTATCACAGGAAGAAACGAAAGCACGCTCGCAACACCCGGGCAGATCCCCTCTGTTATCAGTGCCCTCACGGTTTCATTTACTCCCTTTTCCTCCAAAAATGCAGAAAGGCAGCCGATACACCACTCCATTGCCTCACTCAGCAATCCCTTAAGGGTTTCCCCCGGAGGCCCGAAGGTTGTTAGGAAAATCACCGACAAAATCAGCATAAATTTAATTGCTTCGGCTGCCCTGTATTTTACGTTTTTCATCTACCCCATCTTCTCTCTTTTTCTTCTTTTAAATGCTATGATGGGGTTGACAGGCTCATGCAAAAAAGGGATAATCATTTTATCAGTAAGTTACACGCGGCTTTCCCATATGAAAGAATCCCATGACTGCCGCAGCCGCAAGAGGAGGTAAAAAATGAAATTTTATATTGTAGACGCATTTACGGACACCGTTTTCGGCGGAAACCCCGCAGGAGTTGTAATTTTGCCGGATGGCACGGATTTTCCTTCGGACGAAAGGATGGTAAAGACTGCAGCGGAACTTCGCTATTCCGAAACCGCTTTTATTAAGAAAGTAAACGACAAAGAATTCAAGATTCGCTATTTCACACCGGCCGCAGAGGTGGATCTTTGCGGGCACGCAACAATCGGTTCCTTCAAGGCACTGCTTCACGGCGGCTACATTTCCGATAACGCTTCCTATATCAACCACACTTTGGCAGGTGATTTGAATATTGATATCAAGGACGGTTTCGTTCTCATGGACATGGCATCGCCCGTAAAAATCTCCGAAATCAACGAAAAGCCTGCTCTTGATGAGCTCTATCGTGTGATGGGCATCAACTATGATGAGCAGCTGGCAAAGGGGCTTTCCATGCTTCCTCAGCTGATTTCCACGGGTCTTCCCGACATCATGATGCCGGTTGCAGGTCTTGATGACCTCGAAGAACTTGCCCCGGATATGCCTGCTTTATCTACACTGTCCGAAAGATACAAGGTGACCGGTGTTCATGCCTTTACGCTTGCAAAAGCATCCGCAGACGACGATGCGCTTTGCCACGCAAGGAACTTTGCACCGCTTTATGATATCGACGAAGAGGCAGCTACCGGAACATCCAACGGTGCGCTTACATACTATGGATACCTTAACGGCTTCGTAAAGAACGGTGATGACTGTAAGATTATCCAAGGCGAAAAGATGCAGCGTCCTTCTGTGATTCTCAGCCATCTCGAAGTTGACTGTTCTGCCGACGGCTGCGAGGAACATGATCCGGCTTCCCTTCCTTGCTACATTAAGGTTGGCGGAAGCGCAGCAATGCTCGCAGAAGGTGAAATCCGAATCTAAAATTGCCTAGTCAGAATTTAAAATTGCTTAGAATGTTGATGTGCACCCTGCAGGCTGACCCTGCAGGGTGCCTTTACTTGCCGGATTCCGCCTTTGCTTGCCGGGTTCCGCCCCCTCGGATGCCGGTCATGGCAGAATGCAAAGCAAAAGCTAAGGCGGAATTATTCATTTTCTGTGCTGAGACCTTCAAACGGGAGATTTCGCTGCACGGTCTGGCGGCGCAGGTTCTCCCTGATGTCTGCGTCTACACTCTCCACATCTGCATAGAATTCTCTTGCTGACATGCGCGCAGCACCGTCTCCGAGTGCCGCCATCTGTACGGGACGGTCGGAAGTTACAACTGTAATTCGCCGCTTGCGGCCGAATTCGTAAACGGTCTTTTCAATAAAGCGGTCTGCGGTCTGCGCTTCATGCGTATACACCACCTGAAGTTCTCCCGAGTCCTCGTTAATTTTCCGATAGGATGTTTTGCTTCCCGGATTTCCTGCCAGTTTGTAGCCATCAAAAACCAAAACAATGTCAATATTGCGGTAGCCCATGTAATTTCCCAAAGCATCAATCAGAGCCTCGCGCGCCGAGTCTATGTTAACCTTTGCAAGTGCGGCAAGCTGCTCCCAAGCAAAAATTACATTGTAACCGTCGATGACATAGAGCGGTTTTTGCTCCACGGTGCCGCGTGTTCCAGTGCTTGTATGCGTGCGGCGCGCCGCAGCCTCAGCTGCCGGTTTTGCCGCCCGCTCCCGCATTCCATGGCTGAGGTTTGCTCGGCGTATAGCTTCGTCGCGCTTGCTTTTTCCGTAGGTTCTGAGAAAAATCGCTTCGAGCTCGTCATTTCCTGCGGCGGTCCGCGGTCCATGCCTTGGGCTTCCCTGCATCACGCTTGTTTCCGCCGGGTCACTTGTTTCCGTTTCTTCGTCTGTGCCCTTTACAATTTTTATTGCTGCAGGTTCCGGCTGAAGGTGAGCCATGGCATCGACTTCATCCCAGTTTACATATACCGCTCCCCCGTGTTCACAGAATACGGATCCGGTTGGATTCTCAAGGTCTGCTTCGGGCCGGTATCCGATTGTCTGTACAATCTCATCCTGCCTGCCGCACGACATATACCCTGCGGGCATTACGGAAAAAATCCCTCTTCCCTTGGTATATGACGCCACTTCCTTCGAGTATTCTCTAAGTGTGTCTACCGGTCCGCTTCCCGTAATCAAACCCGCTTCATCTAGATTTGCCTGTGCCCCAAGTCTTTGCAAGTCAGTCAAGGCGCGCCCTACAGCTTCCTGCGGAAGCTGTAGGCGGAAAGCATACATCGGCTCGAGCAGAATGCTTTCCGCCTTCCGAAGCCCCTGACGGAGGGCCCTGTATGTTGCCTGTCTGAAGTCTCCGCCCTCCGTGTGCTTCGGATGGGCGCGCCCCGCGGCAATGGATATCCGCATATCTGTGATTTCCGAACCTGTCAGCACACCCCTGTGCACCCTTTCCGCAAGGTGGGTCAAGACAAGCCGCTGCCAGTTCAGTGCAAACTTATCCTCACTTACCAAACTGCCAAAAACCAGTCCGCTTCCGCGCGGAAGCGGCTCCAGCAGAAGCTGCACCTCCGCATAGTGCCGCAGCGGCTCGTAATGCCCAACGCCGATTACAGGTGCAGCAATCGTTTCCTTATAGATGATTCCGCCGCTTCCGAAGGAAACAACCATTCCGAATCTGCGCTCAATAACCTGCTTCAAAATCTCCAGTTCCAGTTCGCCCATAACCTGTATGTTGATACGCTTCAGCTCCTCATTCCAGACGACCTTAAGGCTCGGCTCTTCTTCCTCCAGCATCTTGAGTTTTGCCAGTGCAGTGACCGGATCCTGACCTGCAGGAAGAATTACCTCGTACGAGAGTGCCGGCTGCAGCACGGGCTCCGCCCGGCTGCCCTCGCAGCCCAGACCCATGCCTGCGTAGGAACCGGCAGGTCCCATAACCGCACAGACCATGCCGGCGCCGGCACTCTGTACTGATTGGAAACTGTCGCCATTGTACAAGCGGATTTGTTCGACTTTTTCCCCGCCGTCAACCAACATTTTATTCCTCAAGGTTCCGCTTGTTACTTTCAAGTAGGTAAGCCGGTTGCCCTGCTTGTCTCTCCCGATTTTATATACTCGCGCTCCGAACTCCTCTCCGCACTCTTTTCCGACAGTAAATCTTCCGAGTGCTTCGATGAATTCTTCAACTCCCTCAAGCTTCAGCGCCGAGCCAAAGAACACCGGGAACAGCTCGCGCTTTTCGATGGCCAATCGGATGCTTTCCTCACAGAAAGTACCCGTCTCCAGATACTCCTCCATCAAGACCTCACTCGCGCCGGCAATTTCTTCGGCATTCCGCCCGTCAAAATCGCATCGCTCTTTGCCGCGTCCGCCACCGTCCGCGCTGCCTGCGCTGCCGGTGACGCCTGCGCTGCCCGCACCGCCGAAATCCGCGAAAACGCCGCCGCCAAGCTGCTCGGAAAGCTCCCTTATTATATCCTGCCGCTCCGCGCACGGCCTGTCCATCTTATTCACAAACACAAAAACCGGAATCCCGTAATGCCTGAAAAGCTTCCACAGGGTCACCGTATGTGCCTGCACGCCGTCCGCTCCGCTCACCACAAGAACCGCATAATCCAGCACCTGCAACGTTCGCTCGGTTTCACTGCTGAAATCCGTGTGTCCCGGTGTGTCCAGAAGCGTGAATTCTTTTCCGCCGGTTTCGAAACGAGCCTCCTTTGAGAAAACGGTGATTCCTCGCTCCCGCTCGATTTCATCCGTATCCAGAAACGCGTTCTTGTGATCCACTCTGCCGATCTTGCGTATTGCACCGGCAAGGTAGAGGACGGCCTCAGATAAAGTTGTTTTTCCTGCATCTACATGAGCCAAAATGCCCATGGTGATGTATTTTGTCCGCATAATCGTTCCTTTCGTTTTGCTCCATGTGTCTTGCATCGCGTTTACATTTTTGTAAAAATTAGGCATCTCCCACCAAGTGCCCAAATAGACCCCCTGTTTCGTGTCTTTTGCCTGCTTTTTCGGTGATCTCATGCCGATTTTGGCCGAAGGCTGACCGCCGCGAAAAAATGTAAATTTATTAAAGGTTGAAATTTCAACGTTTCTTCTTTGGTGGCGTCGAATGGCCTTGCCTTGTCGAGGGGAGGTTTCGCCTTTCGCGGCTTCATTTACACGAAACATGCCCTCACAGAGGCTGATTTCGTGTCGACGCTAATTTTCCCAAGCGCGGAGTGCCCCAAGCCCAAGCGCGGAGCGACCCCGCTACATCAGTTTCGTGCTTTCGAGCTTTTCGGAAAACATTTCGTTCAGTCTTATAATCGGTTTTCGCAATACGATGCCCAGAATCAGGAATGCCGCCGCATAGACTGCCAGATATCCGAGCGAGATCCGGTAGGTGCTGCCGTACAGTCCGCCTATACATTCCCGCATCGCACTCATGCTGTAGGTAAACGGCATGAGGCCCGCCATGTTTTGGAAGAACTGCGGCGTCATTTCGATCGGGAAGGTTCCGCCGGATCCTGCAACCTGAATTACGAGCAGGATAACCGCAATCGCCTTTCCCACATCACCGAACGAAATCGTAAGTGTATACATGATTACGGCAAACACCACTCCGGTGAACAAGCCCGCAAGCAGGAAGAGCCCCGGATGTTCACACTGTATCTCGAGGAAGAACAAATCCCCGAGGCACACAAGCCCGCTTTGAAGCAGGGCAATTACAATGAAGAAGACCATTCTCCCCAAATAGACCTGATAAGCCCGCAGGTCTTCCAGTTCCCGCTTTCGTTCTTCGGTCAGATTCACCTTGAGCATAGCTGCCAATACGATTGCACCGACCCAAATCGACAGAACCGTATAGAACGGCGCCATGGCGGAGCCGTAGTTTGCCACCGGGAACATTACCTTCTTGTCAAGCACCACCGGCGCCGAAACAAACTCGCTCAATTCGGATGTTCCGGCTCCGAGCAGGCCTCGGATTTTTTCGACTTCTCCGGAACGGACTGCCTCTGCAAGTTCCTTTGCACTCTGCTGGATGTTATCGCCGACCGTTTTCATCTCCGCGGCCGCCGTCCGAATTACCTCAGAAGTCCGGCGAAGCGACTCGCCTGCAGCCCTTCCGTCTGTTTCAAGATCTGCCGCCAGAATATCCAGGTTATCAAAGACTTCGCTCACCGCTCCGTTTGTCTCGATGAGAGAAGCACTGAGTTCCTCGATTGCCGGCTCGATTTCCGTCACATATTTCGTCCTTATCACATCGATGTCCTTGCGAAGTTCGATGCATACGGCTCTTACTTCCTTTACCGTCTTCTGCACCTTTTGAATTTCGGAAATCGCTGTGGAAATTGCTGTTGCTGCATCGTCCTGTCTGCCGATAACATCATCCAAATCGGCAATCAGTTTTTTTACGGCACTCCGAAGCTCGGTGTAGTCTTCCGGGATCTGATCATATAAATTTTGCGCAGTGATGCGAAGCTTCTCGAGACCCTGCGTCATTTTGTCCAAGTTTTTCTCAATCTTTTCGAGCTTTGAAACGACTTCATCCGCCCCTGCGTCCGCAGCGTTTATAATCTTGTCAAGATCTGCCGCAATGCTGTCGTAGGCACCCGCTGCTTCATCGAGTGCACGCATGATTTCTCTTCCGATTTTCTCGATTTCCGCCGCCGTTTCACTTACTCTGCCGGATGCTTCGGCAAGGAGCTGCTGCGTATTTCCTGCATTTTGCGTCATATCGCCGGCAAGTTCCGTTGCGGTCACTTCAATGTCCGCCAGCGAATCGGTAAGAAGCGCATAGGTTTCCAGTAACTCCGCATTTTGTGAAGTCTCCGCACCCGCCGCCTCGAAATTATGCAAGAAAACATTCATGTATTTGTCTGCATCGCCTTTTTCCATCAAAGAAGATATGCCGCTTGCAATTTCAAATACGATTTCCGCAACGCTGCGGGCAAATACCGCATCAATTTGGTTTTTTACCGCACTTGCGCCCTTATCCGTTATCTTCGGTGCAATCGCATTCTCTTTTTCATTCAGAAAATAGATCAGTTCCGAACGGTGCACATCCGGTGTGAAAAAGCTCATCATGTCGTGGCTGAAGCTTTTCGGAATAACCAAAGCTGCGTAGTAAGAACCGTCCTTTACTCCTTGGATTGCGTCCTCTTTGCTTGTGAAGACCCAGTTTAAAGCATCGTTTTCACGCAGGGAAGAGAGGACCCTGTCGCCGATATTCAGATTCATAGATGTCAAATCGCCCTCATAGCCGATGTCTTCACTTGCCACAGCGACCTTCAGATTTCCCGTGTTCGAATACGGATCCCAGCTTGCGGCAATATTAAACCACGCGTAAAGTGACGGCACGATGGTCAGTCCGATTATCACAATCCATGCGATGGTGTTGTTTCGTATTTTATCAAAGTCGCCTTTGATAATTTTACATATATTGAGAGAGCCTTTTTTATCTACCATGCCTTACACCCTCCCTTTCAATGAGTTTAAAAGCTCGTCTCTGCTCTTGGATGCATAGCGAAGTTTTCTTTCCAGATTATCATGTACAAATTCGACGATCGTAAGGTAGAGCACCACCCCTACAATTGAGGCAATCCACAGCACCAAAAAGACCATCTTCGAGCTTACGCTGAACATCAAAACGAGGAAAATCAAAGGCAGCACAAGTATCAGGAGGATTCCGGACAACTTGAGTTTGTTATAATTTTTTTCAAATTTTTCGGCCTTTTCCATCACTTTCGTGTGAAAACTTTCCTGCCCGTTCAAAATCGCAAGAAGCGTCGAAAGCCCCACTCTTTCCCGTGTCATGCCGTTTTCGTCGCATATCATCAGGCCGGTTTCTTCGAGCTTTTTGTCAAACATTCTGTTCAGGTTCAGCATGAGCGGCCGGATTCCAAGCCCGATTATAAATACCGGAGGCAGGAAAAGTGCTAAGAAAAGCATGTATTTCCAATAATAGTTTTCGTACATGCCCGCCATTGCCTCACGCATTGCGTTTATCCCATAAGTAAACGGAAGCAGCGGGTGCAGTGCCCTGAAAAATCCCGGGGTCATTTCAATCGGATAGGTTCCTGCAGAACCCGGAATCTGCAGAATGACCAGCAGAACGCAGATTGCTTTGCCGGTATGTTTAAATGTAATCGCGAGGGCATATATCATATTGACATAGACAAACGATGCCAGAATCCCCGCCGCAAAGAACGCCGGAATATTCTCGCACTGAACGTCGAAGATCAAAAGATCCCCCGCACAGATAATGGCCGCCTGAATAAACGCAAACAGCATATACGTCATCCACCGACCGAAATATGCCTGGCTTGCTGTCAGATTTTTCAGCCTTTCGTCGCGGTCAACTTCCATCTTCAAGACCGATATTAAAACAATGCCGCTGACCCAAAGTGCCAGGTTCGTATAAAACGGGGTCATCGCCGTTCCGTAATTCTTTACGGGGTAAAGGCTTACCGTTTTCACATTGACCGGAGAGGAAATGAATTGCGAAATTTCATCTGTATTTAAGGAACTTCCGTCTGCAAGCTGCCTAAGCGAAGTATAGATTGCCGCACTCGAAAGTGCAGACAAATCCTCGCTGACTCCGTCGATTCTGTCTTCAGCCTTTCCCAAAATATCGGCTGTCTGCTCTATGGCATCCGAGGACCGGTTCAAAGCCGTCTCGGTTTGTGTAAGCAGCCTGTGCATTTTTGCAAACGACGGCTGCATTCCGTCAAGACTTTCCGCCAATTTTACAGCCAATGGGTCTTTTGTGAGTTTCAGGCTGCGGGAAGCCGATTGGGCTGCTTTTTCCGTGCTGCTGAGCGCTGCCTCGGATTTTGCTATTTTTGCACGGTTTTGTGTATCGGTTCGGTAATTGTTTTTCAGCGAAATTTCGGCATTTTCAATCTTTTCCGATGCCTTTGTCATCTTTCGCGGCAAATTATCGTTTAATTGCGATGCATCATTACTCGCCTTTTTCGCCGCTTCCTGCAGGGCTTCAACCGCTGCCTCCGATGCCACCGAGACAAAAGTTTCGTCTACTTGCTGCTGAATTGTCGCTGCCCCGGTATCCGTCACCTTCGGTGCGATAGCATTCTTCTTTTCGTTGAGATAATATTCAATCCGCGGGGATTCGATTTTGCCTGAAAGAATGCTTACCAAATCCTCGCTGAAGTCCTCCGGTATCACGATTGCCGCGTAATAGTCTCCCGCGCGCACGCCGCTTACCGCCTCACTTCTTCCGGTGAATACCCACCCGAGGGCATCGTTCTTTTTCAGGTTTTCAATGATTTTGTCGCCTGCGTTGAGGCTCCCCGTCGCTTCGTTCTGCGTCCCCTCATCGCAGTTTGCCACGGCAATGTGTATCCCTGCGGTGTTTTCGTAAGGATCCATGTTTGCATCTATGTTAAACCACGCATACAATGCCGGAACAAAGCACACCCCAATCGAAACAATGACTGCCACAAAGTTCCCGGCAAGCCTTGTTATATCTCTTTTAAAAATCCACAATACATTTTTCATATCAAAACAACCTTTTCCGATAATTTTTCACAATCTCCGCTGTTGTGCGAAATCAAGATAACCGTCTTCCCCTTTGTGGTTTCTTTCCATAATCGCTGCACAATGCGTTCCTTGAGTTCTTCGTCAAGGCCTCTGAAAGGTTCGTCCAGTATCATCAGGTTTGCATTTGAAAGGAAGGTTCTTCCTAAAGCGACCCTGTGCCGCATGCCTCCTGAAAGCTCCGCAGGCAGGGAGAAGAGGACTTCCGTAAGTTCCAGTGCCTCCGCCGTTCTGCGTATCTGGGCATCAAGCTCATGCCCCGCATCGTTAATCCTGCTGAGTGCCATGTTATCATAGACAGTCAGCCACGGCAGAAGCCGGTCCTCTTGAAACAAAAATGAAAGTTTCACATCTGCGGCTCCCCGCATCTCAACTTTCCCCGCGTCCGCTTCAACAAGCCCCGCGATAATCATGGCTAGAGTGGTTTTTCCCCGCCCCGACGGTCCCGAAACCGCTGTGACCGTACCGCTTTCAAATTTTATCGTCATATCGGTTAATACCGATTTATTCTCATAATTCTTCGAAATGCCGGAAAGCTGAATTTCCGGTGCAAGGGCCTGCTCTTTTTCCTCCCCATGTGCCTTCAGTCTGACCGCAGCCTTTTTCTCTGCATAGGAAGCAGCTCGCATCACGAGCTTTTCGAACAATACACTCAAAGCTACGATTGCCGCAATATAGGCAAACAATCTTTCGGTCTCAAGGTAGTACTTCGCATTCATCATTTCGTAGCCGAGGGAAAAATCCGGTATGGAAAGCACCTCTGCCGCAATCACGGCCTTCCAGCTCAGTCCGCATACAAGCCGAAGTGCCGCATTCAGATTCGGGCGAATCGAAGGGATATAAATCAGTCTGAGTTTCTGCGCCTCCGTCAGTCCGTATACGGCAGCAACCTCAAGATATTCTCCGGAAACCGCATCCAGCCCCCCGAGCACATTCGTATATACAATCGGAAAGCACATGATGAAGCATACGATGACCGCAACGAAATCCGATGATACGAGAAGAATCACATAGATGATGACTGCCATAACCGGAACCGACTTAAAAAAACTTACCGGCAGTTTCAGAAACTCCCTTGCCGTCCGGTGTTTATACGCAGTCCATGCCGCCGCAATTCCCACTGCAAAGGAAAGAAACATTGCAATCAAACACCTTGCAACAGTCCATGCGGCATCGATATAAAATCCGGCTTCCCGCACAAGCTGTCCCAGTGCCTTCAGCGTTTGCAACGGGCCCGGAAGCAAAAGTTCGCTTCCGACCGCAAAAGCCGCAAGCTGCCAAATAACAAGCCAAGCAAGGCAGATGAAAACTTTTCTGCCTTGCTTGATTTCGCGTGTTTTTCCTTTATTCTTTTGTTTTCTTTCCGTCCGATTACTCGGCACCTGCGTAATACAATTCTTCATCCGGTAATACTCCGCCTACCGAGGCAGGCTCCATATCATATAATGTTTGATTAAACGTCCTGAGAATATCAGCACCTTCACCTGCATTCGTTCCCGTGAAAAGAACCATCTTGCACCTTGAAATTGCGGATTTTGCAATCGCTTCCTTGCCGATAAATCCTTTCTCGACAATCAGCGCGCCGGCTCCGTCATCACTGTTTACAAAATCCACAGATTCTGCATAATCTTTCAGCAGCACTTCAAGATCTGCTGGTCTGTCGCTGACAAAACCCCTGCGCGCCACGAGTACACCCATAGGGAGTTCCTGCCCCGTTGCTTCGTTCCAAAGTTCATTCAGGTCAAAAAGCTGTTTCACAGAGTCTCCGCCCGCCGCAAGAGCTGTTGATACGAACGGTTCCGGCAGCATGGCGATTGCGCCTTTTTCGCTGAGCAGTTTCTGGTTTACGTCCGCATGGTTTGCAAGCCATTTAATCGTAACATCTTTTTGCGGATCGAGTCCTGCGGTCTCAAGCACTTTCTGCAGCACATATTCCGGTGTGCCGCCCTGTCCGCTTGCATAAATCGTTTTTCCCTTAAGTTCCTTAACATCCTGTAATTCGACATCATTTCCCAAGACATACAGCACACCCAGCACGACCGGGCTTACCGCCACAATCTGTCCTTGTGTCTTGTTATACAGAACCGCCGCCATATTGGAAGGCAGTGCCGCCACATCGACCTCACCGCTTATAAGTTTCGGGGCAATATCGGTTGGTGCCTGATAGGTCGTGATGTTGTACTTATCCGCCATGTCCATGAGTTTCACCATGCCCATGCCTGTCGGCCCATTCAAAGCCGCAATGTTTACCGGTGCGCTCACGGTGCCCGGCGTATCATCCATGGAATTGCCGCATGCCGCAGCAAAGGTAAGCATCAGTGCAAGTGCCAGCAAAAGTGCCAAAATCTTTCTATTGCTTAATTTCTGTTCTTTCTTCATTTTCTTCTCCTCCTTCGTTGTCCGTTTTTTCGATATTTATGTCCTGAGGATTCTTAATCTGAGGCATAATGTGATTTGCATCCGTAAGGAAAATATAGATAAGCATAAACGCAATCGCAAAAAGCCCCGCGGTTTCAACATATAAATCTCTGCTGAATGTGACCGCAGCCACACCCATAATTCCGCTCACTCCGTACAGCATGAGCGTTGCCCTTCTCTGCCCGTATCCGAGCCGCATCAGTCTGTGGTGAAGATGTCCCTTGTCCGCTTCCATAATCGGTCTCTTGTTCACAACTCTTCTGAAAATCGCAAAAGCTGTATCAAAGATAGGAACACCCAGCACAAGCACCGGAATAATCACCGCCACAACCGTAGCGCTTTTTACCGGCCCGATAATCGACATCGTCGAAAGCATGAATCCCAAATAAAGTGACCCGCCGTCTCCCATAAAAATCTTCGCAGGATAAAAGTTGTACGGCAAAAATCCAAGTGCGCCGCCCGCAAGCGCGAGCATTGCTCCGGAAGCCAGGTACATTCCGTGAATATACGCAACATATGCGATGCAAAGCGATGCAATCGCCGAAGTTCCCGCCGCAAGTCCGTCCAGTCCGTCGATCAGATTGACCGTGTTGGTTATGCCGACAATCCAGATGATCGTCACGATGAAGCAAAGGATCGTTCCTAGCTCGCTCTTGCCGCTGCCGAAAAAGTTGCTGATGAACTCGATGCGAAGTCCGTACATATACATGATAACGGCGATGATGGTCTGTCCGATAAATTTAACTTTTGCCGGCAGATTTTTTAAATCATCCACAATTCCGAGGATATAGATCAGGATTCCCCCAATCAGGATTCCCATGATGCGGTTGTCAAGCTGCAGCAGAAAAACAGCCGTTGATACGGTTGTCCCCACAAAAATCGCAAGTCCTCCGAATCTCGGCATTGCTTTCGTATGCATGCGTCTTGAATCCTTAGGTATATCCATCGCACCGATCTTCGGTGCAAGCTTGATTGCTACCGGCGTCATTGCAAGCGACAATACGAAAGCCAGTAAAAATGTCATCCAAAGTGTACTATACATATATTATCTCCCAGTTCGCCATTATTCTTCTTCGCTTTTTTCAAGTTTTTCAACCACAAGCCCCGCTTCATTCAGGATTTCAACCGCAAGCTCGTCCGGATAACCTTCCCGAACCACGATTCTTTTAATCCCGGCATTGACAATCATCTTGGCACAGATCCCGCACGGCTGATGTGTTATGTAAATCGTTCCGCCTTCGATGGCATGTCCCATGGAAGCCGCCTGAATAATTGCGTTTTGCTCAGCATGAAGTGCCATGCAGAGTTCATGTCTTTGACCCGACGGCACGCCGAGTTTCTGCCGCAGGCAGCCGCCTCGCTCTTCACAATGCTTGATTCCTCTCGGAGCACCGTTATATCCGGTTGCAATTGCGTGCTTTTCCTTAACGATAACCGCTCCGACATTTCTTCTCATGCATGTCGAGCGTTTCGCGGTGAGTTCTGCCATTTCCATAAAATACTCATCCCAGCTGGGTCTTTTCATTGCTTTTCTCCTTACCTGCTAAAAGTTTTCGTAATATACCCTGACAAGATAAAGGCCCTCCGCAGGAGCCGTATGTCCCGCATTCTGCCTGTCTCCTTTTTCGATGATTCCCGCTATGTCCCCGGGCTGCTTCTTTCCGAGACCCACCTCGACCAGTGTTCCCGTAATAATTCTTACCATGTTATACAAAAATCCGTCGCCGGTCACTTCAATTATAACATTTTCTTCTTGCCTGTGTATGTCGAGTCTGTGAATTGTGCGTACCGTAGTCAATCTTTCGTTTCCGCCCGCCGCCTGAAAGCACTTGAAATCATGCGTTCCGACGATGAATCCTGCCGCCTGCCGCATTTTATCCGTGTCGAGCGGTTTCTGCACTTGATAACAGTACCTGCGCTTGAAAACATCAACATCCGGGCAATTTCGAATGATATACCGGTAGGTTTTCCCTTTCGAGTCAAACCGTGCGTGGAAATCGAGCGGCATCTCTCGTACTTCTGTGATTCTGACATCACCCACAGCCGACTGCGAATTTTGGCCGCCCGCCAAAAGGTTGTTGGCGGCCCGCATGATTCTTTCCGTCGGTATTCCGAATTCACCCTTGAAGGAAGCTCTCTGCCCCAATGCATGAACCCCCGCATCGGTGCGGCTTGTCCCGTTTATCAAAATATCGCATGCACAAAGCCTGGAAAGTACTCTCTCAAGTTCGCCCTGCACGGTTCTGCGACCCGGCTGCCTCTGCCATCCGCTGAATCCGCTGCCGTCGTATTCAATTGTCAAGAGAATGTTTCTTTCCATAAATCCTTTCCTAAAGCACGATACTAAATCCATTATACAACAAATCGCGGAAAAATACCATGTACAAAACCGCAGCCCCTGTAATATACGGAACCATCGGCCGTTCGTCCGTGCGTTTTGCCCTTTTTCCGAGCAGAAGCCATGCAAAATGCCCCGCACTTGCAAATGTGCTTACAACAAAGATAAAAAGAATCCCTTTCATCCCCGTCAAAAGCCCCAAGGCGGTAAAAAGCTTAATGTCGGCTCCTCCCACTGCGCTTTTCCTATACACAAGTCTTCCGATAAGTGCGATTGTCCCTGTAAGCGCAAGTCCTATGGCTGCCCCGATCAGGCAGTCAAGCGGGCCGCCCTCCGTCTGCGGTATCATTCCGAGCCCGCACACAAGCAGCATCAGGAGAAACTGGTCCGGCACAATCATATATTTTATATCGGCAATTGACATTTCGAGCAGAAGCCATACCGCAAGCACCGCCGCAAAAGCGTAAAACGGGTTGTCAATGCCCATCTTGATGCCCACCACGATAAAAAATCCCGTGAAAACATACTTCCATGGCGTGCTTTTTATCCTCTGACAGCTCGGATGCAAAAGTTCCTCGTCCGGTTCTTCTCCGTAATCGACCAGCCACTTGCCCGGGATTCTGTTAAATACCCAAACTGCTCCGTTGCCGAGGATAACCCCGATAAGCAGAAACACGGCACATATAATAATCATGCTCAAATGCGAATCCATTTTCTCACTCCTTTGGGTCTTATCATACCATGATTTGTACAAAAAATGAACATTTTTACGGTCATTTTTTGGGATTTTTTGCCCCGTATGCGGTTGTGCTTCCCTTTTTATTTGATATAATAAAATAGTTGATTTAATACTTGGGAGGAAATTTCATGGATTTTATAAAATTTGACATCGTGGGCATTGCCCTGAACCCTTTCGTTCTGATGTTCGTAACCGTTGCGCTCGGACTTTTGTTCGGCAAAATCAAGTTCGGCAAATTCAGCTTCGGAACATCGGGTGCCATGTTCGTCGGTCTTGCAGTCGGCTTCGTGGTTTACGGCTTTGCTCAGAAACTATACAATGCAGGCGATGAAACCGCGGCAGGCTTCAAAGCCGCAGCGCAGATTATGGAAGGAAACGGCGGCAAAGTCATCAACTCGTATTTCTTCACCGCAGCACTTTTCTTCTTCGTTGCAGCCGTCGGCCTTCTGGCATCCAAAGACCTTGCAATCGTCCTCAAAAAATACGGCTCAAAATTCGTCATCCTCGGCCTTTTGATTACTTTGGTCGGCGCCGGCGCAACCTATGCCTGCACGGCAATCTGCAAAGGTACGAATTCCTATGCGGTTACCGGCGTATACACCGGTGCCATGACAAGCTCTCCGGGGCTTGCTTCCGCTCTTGAAACCTCCGAGCTTCAGGCAAACGAATACGCAGACAGCTTCGCAAATCTTCCTAATAAAGAAAAAGAAGCGATTCTGACGGTACTTGCGCTCGACGAAAAATATGCGGATGTGACTCTCGAAAACACTCCGTCGCTCTCAAAAGACCAGAAACAGGCGTACATAAATCAAGCGACCGCGCAGGTCGGAATCGGCTCCGCAGTCGGCTATCCGTTCGGTGTCATCATCGTCATTCTGGCAGTAAACTTTCTCAGCGTCATCTTCCGCTTCGATGTGGAGGCGGAAAAACTGGCCTACCGCCGGGAGATGGAATCCGCCCGTGAAGTCGGCGGCATACGCGAGGTGGAAACAACGGATTTCAGCATTCTGTCATTTGCAATCGTATGCTTTGCAGGGTATCTGCTGGGTTCAATCAAAATATACATGGGCCCGCTCGGCTATGTCAGCCTCGAATCGACAGGAGGCATTCTGATCGGCTCTCTGATTCTGGGCTATATCGGAAAAATCGGCCAGCTTTCGTTCCGCATGGACCCGAAAGTCCTTGCAATTATCCGCGAACTCGGCCTTGCATTCTTCCTTGCGATTGTCGGTCTTAATTACGGCTACGGTGCGGTTGACGCGCTTACAGGTTCCGGCATTACGCTTGCACTTGTAAGTCTTGCCGTCGGTGCGGTTGCCATCATGGCGGGTTTCTTCGTTGGCCGCTATGTATTTAAACTGAACTGGATTATGCTTTCCGGCGCAATCTGCGGAGGCATGACCTCCACGCCGGGCCTCGGTGCCGCTACAGACGCGGTCGGAAGCGACGACCCGGGCGCAGGCTACGGTGCGACCTACCCGTTCGCACTGTTCGGAATGGTTATCTTCACGATTATACTGAATAAGCTGCCACTGCTGTAGCAGACGGCATTTACAAAAAATGCACCCGAAAGGGTGCACTTTTTATTCGTTTTATAATTTTGTACCCTTAAGGGTATATTTTTGATAAATTTACTTGAAATTATACCCGAAAGGTGCTATTTTAAATAGTATGAACACAATTGGACAGTATATTAAAGAACAACGAAAAAAAGCGGGGCTTACACAAGAAGAATTTGCTGTGCGCGCCGGGCTGGGACTGCGGTTTGTCAGAGAATTAGAACAGGGTAAGGAGACTGTTCGACTTGATAAGGTAAATCAAGCTTTGTCTATGTTTGGCGCAGAAGCCGTGCCCGCAGCAAAACGAAAGCAGGAGGATGATGTATAAATGGTTAGAGCGAGAACCAACTAGTTCCAAAATGGAACTAGTTCAAAGGGTGAATAGCAAACAGCCGATGAGGTAACCTTCCGTTACTTCATCGGCTACACTTTTTTATATATCCAGCTTCGTCAAAAGCCACTGCACATAGTAGTCATACCTCGAATAATCCTTTAACTCAAGGCGGAAATACGGGTGAATATTATCATTCGGGTATTCCGCCTTCCAATCTGCGAGCGTTACACTTTCGGTATGCGTTTTCTCGTCTTCCGTTGTATAGGTCCAGCTGATTTCTCCGCAGTTATCAATGAGCGCAATCAGTGCGTAGGCATAGTTTTTCATCTTTTCGCTGCGCCTTTCTGCGTCTTTCCATGGCTCATCGAATATGAGTTCCCAGCCGTACGGATATTCCCATCCTTCCTTTTCCTCAGTATCGAGCTTATTCGTGTAGCTTCCTAATTTTTCGCCGACCCCGAGAAGATTCGCTATCTTCTGGTCCGCACTGATGTCCCCGATATACGGATTGCGCGCAGCATAAAGTTCTTTCGCTCTTTTCGTAACACATCCGTTTTCACCGTAGGTATCGCCCTTGATTGTGATGCTTTCTGCTGAATCTTCCGGAATCCAAATCTGCATTGTGGTTTCTTTGTGGAAAATCGAAGCAGGCGCGGCATAAAGGACAACTTCTTTCCCCTCATCGGTTTCCCGTATTTTATAGTGCGTAAACGCCTGTCCGCGCGTTCCTTCAATCCAGCAGCTGAATATCATAAAATCCTCGGATTCTCCGCTTTCCCCGGTCTCCGTTGATGCTTCCACACATTGACTGCTCACCGTCATATGAAAATCGTCAATCGGGCTTCCGTATAAATACACCTTCGCAAAGACCGCACCGCCTGCAAGCAGAAGAACGGCAAGAACGGCTGCGATAATCTTTTTCCGCCCTGTATTTCTGACTTTTTTGAGATAGTCGATTTCCGGCGAATCTGCGGCAGCCCCGGAAGTTTTCTCCGCCTCCGTCGGAATTTCTTCGTGCATCGCCTCATAGACGGATTGGCAGTCCGGACACTCCTGCAGATGTTCCCGCACGAGCTCACACGTTTCCGGGCTTGTCAAATCCTCTGCATAAGACGGGAGCAGGTCTTTGATAACTGCACATGGTATCTTGTTTGTTTTCATTCTATTTCAACCCCCTTTAAAAGCTTTTCTTTTCCGCGATAGTAAGTCACGCGTGCCCAGTTTTCCGTGCGCTCCATAATCTGACCGATTTCTTTAAATGAAAGATCCGCCGTCAGCCGCAGGTGCAAAACCTCCCGATAAGGTTCCGGCAGCCTGTGCATTGCCTGCATGAGGCTGATGGTATCCATGCTTCTCAGCACGATATCCTCTGTGGATGTTCCGCCGCGTGCCGCAATCTCGGTCTTTGGCAGTTCCTCTTCGGCTTGTTTCTTCTGCTTGCGAAAATATCCTCGCAAAACATTATTTGCAATTCCAATCAGCCAAGTGGACACGCTGCTTTCTCCCTTGAAGCTGCCAATCGACTTCACCGCCTGATAAAAAGTCTCCTGCGTCAGCTCCTCTGCGAGCATGCTGTCCGCTGTTTTGGCAAGAAGAAAAGCATAAACCGCCTTCGCATGACGGCGATAAATTTCATCCATGTTTGGTGATGGCATACGCTTTCCTCCTTTCCTACGCTTGCTTTCATATAGTGAGTAACGTAAAGCGGGGTTTCGTTACAAAAAAATAAGGGATTTTGATTCCTTTTTATAATATACTTGAGTTTCGTCTGAGAAGCAACAAAAAATGCGAAAGCCCGCTGAGGATTTCCCAGTGGGTTTTCGCGTGTTTACATACAAGTTTTTCAAAAAAAGGATTGTTGCTATTTCGCTTTCGTCCAAGTTCTGCTTGCGTACTTACACTGCTTGAGTGCTGTCTTCGCAATGAGCTTGCCGTTTTCATCGTAAACTCTTACCTGAATTTTGTAGAAGTATTTCGTTCCCTTCTTACCGCTTGTGTTCGTGTAGCTTGCAACTTTCTTTGTCACGGTGGACTTATAGGAAGCTGCTTTCTTCGTGGAGCGGTAGAAGCGGTATTTTACGGTGAAACCGAGGTCTTTGAGTTCCTTGATGGAAGCGTTTGTCTTTGTGTCGCTCTTCAGGACTGCTTTGATGTTCTTCTTCGCAGTCTTGCTTGAACGTGCAACGAGCTTCATATCTTTAACGACGGACTTCGCCTTTGCGATGTTTGCTGCTGCATCATCCGTCGGCTGCTCTGCCGCCTTTTCAACTGCAACGGTTACTGTGGAACCTGTCGCCGCTTCGGACATCGCTTTCAGTTCTTCCTGCGTGTAAGTCTTATCACCGAACGGAGTCTGGATTGTGAGCTTCGCGTCGGTATCTTTTATGATGGAGTCGATAAAGCTCTTATCGAGTGTTACATCTGCCTTCGTCGCATCGCCGACGGATTTGCTGGAAACATTTAAAATGATTTCCTTCGACTTGTTTGCTTTCGCCTGCTTCAGAATTTCTTTCTGATTGTCAGCAGAAACCTTAACTTCGGCAACCTTCGTCTTCGTACCGTCAGCATTTGTCTTTTCGCTTACCTTGACTTCGGTTGGGGCAGTAGTCGTACCTGTCTTGGTGTCAGTTGTAACATCCTTGACTTCTTCAACTACGCCGCCCGGAGTGTTCCAATGTTCAGAGCCTTCTTCTTTCGTGTAGTCGTCAGTGTAGTGGAAGACAATTTTATCTCCATTATTCAGGTATTGCTCTGCAACACCTAACATCGGATGCTTTCCATTCAAAGTATACATCCAACCTGAATTTGGTCCATTTGAGAGCTCTCCCAGTTTCGTACCGTTTTTAAGCGTAATACTGTCCACATAGTTGCCGGATGGATTGCTTGCTTTCATGCCATATGCAGCTAACGCTTTGTTCAGTACCGCATCGACCGTATCGTTTTGCGTGACGGTATAAGGTGTTTCCGGAATCCAAAGCTCTAAATTGCCGTCTTTTAAAGTATGGCATTCTTTTTCAGTCGTATTGTGGAGGGAATCTCCCCACAGTGTGAAGGTAACTGTAACATCACTTGGCTTCTCATAAAGCACACTTACGGTATACCTCGTTTCTGCCGCCTGAAGACGAACGGTTATCTCCTTTTTACCTACCGTACTCTCGTAACCTGTAAAGGTCACGTCCTCCATTTCTTTTTCTGTTAAAGCTTTTTTCGTTCCGTCTGTATAGACTGCCGTTATGATCATGCCCTCATGGCTGAATTTATCGCCGACATTAAAATTCGTCGGATAATTTCCGCTTAATTCCAACTTATAAGGCACGGCTTCTTTACTTATAACCGGATAGCCTTTTTCGCTCTGAACCCAATTTCGGCTGCTGTGTGCTCCACTGTTCAATGCTGCAGCCAGTTTACCGCTGGAAATGTACTTTGCACTGACCGGAATGCATACGGCATCCTCCTTGAATTCTCCTTCAATTCCGTTCGCACCGTAAACAGGATCGTCTTTGGTAATGATCTTTTCGATCATGCCGATGCCGCTGACTTTTTGGACAGAATCAACAAAATAATAGTTATTGTCGAATCCTTGATATTTGTTATAGCTTTTCATAAAGCCGACAATACCGCCGACATAGCCTTCGCCGCTTGTTTCGGTTAAAGTTCCTTTGAAATAGTTGTTGCTGATCGTGCCTGCACCATTCGACCAACAGTTTTTGCACTCCGGTTCGGTTCCGAGAATGCCGCCGACACAGCCTTTTCCGCTAATATCCGCAACCACATAGCAGTTTTGGACATGAACAACCGGTGTATTCGGAGCGGTTCCGTTTCCGTCGTATCCCGAACCGATAATTCCGCCTGCTTCGCCCGTTGAGTTCACAGTTCCTAAAAAGCCACAGTTTAAAATCGAGCAATCTCCCATGGATTGTCCCTTGTTGCCTGCTATACCGCCGGAACCATTTACGGTTGCATAGCTCACGCAATTTATGATTGCGCCATTCAGAGCCCCCACAAACGATCCTCCGCCGCCTCGGCCTTCATAGCCGATTACGACATCCTTTTCTACCGTAGAATTCATAATCGTTACCGTATTTGAACCGGAACCGCCCCCTTCAAGGAAGCCCGCTCCAAGCGTCCTGGAGCCCTCTTTTAACGTCACATTATCAATTTTGACCCTCCATGGAACATAGTTATTAAATTTACCGGAAGGTCCATAATCGATAAACGAATCTGTGATCAAAGCGGAACCTGCAATCTTCTTTCCATACACATTCAGATTTCGGATCGTGGCTTTCCGTACAAATTTAAACAAAGCTTTTCCGCCTTCCGGAATTGTGATGGTATGGTTTCCGCCGTCTAAGATCCCCATGAAAGGATTTACGTTTGCACCGCCTTGTGTTCCGTCATCAATTTCAGTAATTGTCGGTGCTTTCTTAAATCCGCCTATCGGTTCCCAATCCTGCGGCAGTTCTATGTCATGCATCAATTTGAAGCAGCCTCCTTCTAGGCTTTGCCCTTTTTCTACCAATTCTTTGATTTTCAGGAAGTCATCAACGGTATTAAGTTCATATGGTTCGGTTTCCGTACCTTTGCCCTTGATGTTTTCAAACCCTTCTAAAGGTTTTACCGTAACGGTAATAACCGAACTTTCCGACACTGCTGAAATATCTTGGATTTTACTTGTTACTTTACATTTGAATTGATATTCGCCCGGCTCGGTTGTATCGACAAGAAGTTTGCTGCCGCTGTGGCTGCTTGTCCCATCACTGTCGCTCGTGAATCCGTCCGTGATTTCTTTTCCGCTTCGGGCATCATACCACTGAAGGCAGATGTTCGCTTTATAATCCGGTGAAGAAGCGAAACATCTTACATAGACCTCTTCCCCGCGATAGCAAGAAAAATCAGCGGTTATGCTTTCGATCTTCGGTTCCGAAACCGTTGTCGGTCGAATTGTTACCGATACAACCTCACTATAAGTCGTGTAAGTTACTCCATTCAAAACACAACTTACCGCACACCGATACTCTAAAGGTATGACGACATCCGTCTTCGGTTCGTAAGCATTGGTCTTTGCTTCATCGCCCTCTATGTTTTTAAAAGATGTAAGCGGCTCCTTGACCTGCCATTGGTAGCTGAGCGCAATGCCTTCTTCGCCTGTTGCAGTCACGGAAAGCGGTATTACTTCCGATTCACATCGGTCATACTCATAACTTCTGGCCTCATTCTCCAACGTTACGCTTGGGTAGTACGTACCTGTTTCAAGGAAAATCTTATAAGTGCTTGAAATTGCATTTTCTGCGGCTTCGGCATCCTGTGGATCCCGATACGCTACAGTCAATGGGATGTATGGTGTACTATTTTCCTTTGGCAGTTTCTGAATTTCGAAAGTAGCCCCGTTATCTCTTATATCCGATTCCATAATTGCAGATTCTGCCCCGCTGTACGCAAGATAAGTGCCTGCATCATCTTCCGCTGCCAGAGCTGTTTTCGGCGTACAATTCAAGGTTACCGTTGTTGCATTTTCCGGAAGGACTGCGGAGTAGTCATGTTGATGAATATTATCAAAAACGCTGTTCAACTGCAAAGGCGTGCCTTCACTGGAAACTGTCAGCTTATCTGCCATCATTTTTTTGCTGAAGATAAGTGTATATTCTTTATAGTTTGTAAATTCTTTCTTATCTGTATCATACTCCCCAACTTTCAGCGTGCTTATTACTTTTTTCCCGTTTGGCAAATTTGCCGGAATAACATATCTGATAAGTACACTTAACAAGTCTGTACCATTTTCGTTAAACTTATTGCAGTTAGATGCCACGCCATTCGTCACACATTGGTAATAGTTCGCTGCAGTACCGATTGAAGTTCCGCTGACCATTATACTAGGCCTGATCAGAGTATCCGGGATCTGGATCAGGAAGGTATCCCCCTCTCGCGTGACAAGGTTCGCGATCTCCTGTCTCTTCCATTGTATGCTTATGCTGCTGACCGGGTCTATCCGGTCTTGCAATGTGTCTTCTTCCTGTTCGGTATCATACACTTGCAGGCTCTGCTGATTCTCCTCTGAAATGCTTTCACCCTCGGAAAACGTTTCTGCCGCCCACGCCATGCTCGGCATCATGGTAAACACCATCATGACTGCCATCAGCACGACAAGTGCTTTCTTGAAATAACTTGTTTGTGTGTTCATTTCGTTTCTCCTTTTCTTGCTGTATTTCGCATTGGACTTGTCCGCTTGCGATGATCTATGTAAACACTGTTTGTTGTGTAGTGGTCTGTCATTCTGCGGCATCTGCCTGTGCCGCTCCCGCCGCCTGCTGCTCGCGGATCTGTCTGCGGTATTCCTTATGCCGCGCTCGCTTTTCCTTTCTCCGGCGCTTCTTGTCTAAATAGGACTGCGCCACAGGTCTTGTACCTGCCCGCTCCAGCATTCGCGTCCACGGGCCGAAGCGTTCTTTTAGTTCGCGGTCGTAAAGCACATCTGCCTGCATGGGTTCTCTGCCGTTTTCCTCGGTAAAATCCCTGACAAGCTGCAGGAGTTCCTCATCGCTCAATGCACGATAAGGCTGACGAAGTTCGTTCAGTCTCTTCGCCTTTTCCCCCTGCGTCAGATTCGGGTCTTCTTTTATTCGCGCTTTCAGTTCTCTTTGGGTCATCTTGTCGTCCTCGATTTCCTACCTATCTATTTCCTCTGCCCCGCGGGCGATGTCACTGCTCGGCACCGCCCGTAAAGGATGAAAAGAATGATTTTGCAATAAAAAAACGATGATTGTCTTAACCATCGCCTTTGTGTCTTGTATGCTGAAATGACCCGCGCTTTTCGCACAGGTTTCTTTCACTTCTTTGGTTTGTAGGTCTTCTGACTTATCTATTCATGTGCAGAAGATTTCCCCTCGCACAAACGCATTGCTTCAGCCTTCTCTCGGAGCCATGACAGCCCTTCCAATGACCGATTTTCATCGCACACAGATTTCTCTGCATGGAAGCAATACTTTAGAAATACAGCTACTTTCGGAATTCTGCCCTGCCTCCCTGCGATTTCAGATTCGTCAGGGGCTGCAAACATACGGCAGATTCCTTCCGTGTCCGGGACTCTCACCCGATTCCCTTGTTCAGCGAACAAGAATGCGTGTCCGACTCTTCGGGTCGCGCATTTGCCACAAAAGCCATGCTATTCAGTTTCTATACGCGCGCCTGATTTATTGCACACAAAAAGACCTCTCCTGCTCGGCTAAGTGCCAAACAAAAGAAGCCTTGATTTTCTATAATCTTTGATTTTATTGTACGCAAAAACTACCTTTTTATTTAAATAGGAAAGGTTGGTTGGTTGGTTG
>OIWT01000224.1_pt1 | contig 81457 bp, 93 predicted proteins | sample 1587701 | NCBI WGS metagenome assembly OIWT01 (sample SAMEA3888904, study PRJEB22519) | human gut metagenome | biome: human gut; feature: human-associated habitat; material: faeces | place: Denmark | collected 2009
GCCGCAAGAAGCTGATGAACAACATGAAAATCCAGTCTGCCCGGAAAGCCACCCATACATGGCTGGCGGGAAAAATCAAGTGCGGAAACTGCGGGTATGCCCTTATGAGCATTAACAATCCTGTGGGAAAGCAATATCTCCGCTGCACAAAGCGGCTGGACAATAAAAGCTGTGCCGGGTGCGGGAAAATCATCACTTCGGAGCTGGAAGCGGTTGTTTATCAGCAGATGGTGAAGAAGCTGGCAAGCTACAAAACGCTGACGGGCAGAAAAAAGCGGCAAAGGCAAACCCGAAAATCGCCGCCCTGCAAGTGGAACTTGCCCATGTGGACGGCGAGATTGAAAAACTGGTGGACAATCTGACGGGCGCAAACAATGTGCTGCTCTCCTATGTGAATGTGAAGATAGCGGAACTGGACGGACGCAAGCAGGAACTTCTGGCGAGGATAGCGGAGTTGACGGTGGAAGCCATCAGCCCGGAACAGGTCAGCCAGATTTCCGGCTACCTCGACACTTGGGAGGATATATCCTTTGATGACAAGCGGCGTGTGGTGGATTTGATGATTACCACCATAGCCGCCACAAGCGATAGTTTGAATATCACATGGAAAATCTGACGGGCGGAACCCCTCCCGTCAGATACCTACCCTGTGTAGTCCCTTGTAAACTGTACTTTACCTCATTAAAAACCACAGGCAAATAAAAGCTGGTATGATGACCGTTTGGACACCGGCGGGAAAGCCGCGACTGTTGCAGGGGTCAGAAGAACGCGTCCAGCCCGTCGGCAACTCCCTTCGCCGCCTGCTTGGCAAAGCCGTCCTCCTCCATGCGCAGATCATCCTCGCGGTTGGACATGAAGCCCATCTCCAGTATGGTGGTCGGCACGGCACTCCAGTTGGTACCCGCCTTGCTGTCGGTTTCCCATATGCTCCGGCGGCTGATCCCTGTCGCGGCGCAATACGCATCCAGTATCTTTTCGGACAACCGGTAGCTCGCGGCATACGTTGCGGCGCAATCCGGGTACGGATTATTCGCCGTCTGGCACACAGTCATCGCGCCCTTCATCTCGTCATTTTCCCAGCCATTGGCATGGATGCGGATGAAAGCGGCTGCGTTGTGGCGGTTCGCTACCTGCGCGCGCTCGACGTTGCTGATGTCCACCTCGTTTGTTTCGCGGATCATGACCACGGAGTATCCGCGCGCCAGCAGCTCATCCCGCAGAGCGAGCGCCACGCGCAGATTGAGTTCGTACTCCTCCACGCCGGAGAACACGCCCGATGTGCCGGACGACACCTTTGCCTGCGTCACATCCGCGCCGGGACCGATCGGCTCCTTGCCTGCGTTCCCCTTGATCTGATGACCTGCATCAATCACGATGATCCGACTCCGGTTCGCGCCGCTTCCCTCATAGCAGATATCCGTACCGGGGTGCGCCTCGCCTGTATAGGCAACCGCTACGCCCTCTGCAAAAACAGACGGTCCTCCCGCCACGTTTTCATTTGAGGAAGTCGCCCCGGTCACCGTCTCGGTTTCGCTTCCGGTCACATGGACGATCATATCCCCGGTATTCGGTTCTTTGGCACTGCTTTCCTGCCACATCCAATCGGCGCCAAATCCGCCGCAGGCTGACAGCAACAGTGCCAACGCAAGGCAAAGCGGTGCCACCATCAGCATTTTCCGACTGATTCTGTTTTTATTCAGCATGTATATGTTTGATCCTCCTTACGGACACAGACAACGTCTGCACGAATGTGCCCGCACACTCATTATAGCACAAACCCGGTAGCTTGTCAAGCATAGGGCAAACCGGCTCCGGACAGGCGAATCCGGATTGCCGGCTTGGTCTCTGCCACGCCGTCCCGCAAACGAACAGGATTCAGGAAATCAACACCACAATTCGCAAAAAATTCTGGAAGTTGCCGTATTTCTCTTGCAAATCCTTTCCGGCTGTGCTATACTGTAGGTGAAAATTCACAGAAACGGAGGGAGATACCATGGTTCAATTCCATTACGAGGACAGCGACCTGATGCTGCACCACACGTTGACAGACAATCCGAGCGAAGCCATGTTCCCACTGCACGCGCACGATCGCTACGAACTGTATTGCTTCCTGCACGGGCAGGGGTATTATACCGTCGAGGGACACGACTATCCGCTGTCCCCGGGCAGTCTCCTGATGATGCGCGACGGCGAAACGCACAAGCTCCACATCAGCCCCACGCGGACATACGAACGCATCGCGCTTCATTTCTCGCCTGCCGCCCTGTTGCCGGCGGATGCGGCGGACTATCTGCTCGCGCCCTTCCGGGTGCGCCCGCTGGGTCAATTCAACCGACTGCTCCCTTCCCCGGAAGCCGAACGAATCCGGGATATGCTGATCCGCATCACCTCCGGCGGAGTGCCGAAGGATGCCCTGCCGGTCATGATACGTGCGTACCTGCCTGCCATTCTGTTTGAGATCACGCAGACATCCGGACCGTGGAGGACAGGGGCCGCGTCCGCCGAGGCGGCGCAACAGCAGCAGGAGGGACTTGCCCATTCCCTGCCGGGCGGGATCATTGAGTTTATCAACCGCGACCCAGCCGCTGTCACCGGCGTCGATGTGTTGGAGGAAAAGTTCGGCTACAGCCGCTCCTATCTGAACCGCACCTTCCGGCAGTCTACCGGCGTTTCCATTTGGGAGTACGTCATTCTCAAGCGACTGACGTGCGCACGCGCCGCCATCCGCGCCGGCACCCCGGCGGCGATTGCCGCCCGGGATGTCGGGTACAGTGACTACTCCTCCTTCTACAGGCAGTACCGGAAGCGGTTCGGCTGCACACCGGAGGAGGAAAAGCGCGGGCTTACACCCGACCGGAAGCCGGATCGAAAAGGAGGAGGTATGTCATGAGTCACCGTTCATTTATCAGGCGTATCCTGTGCGCTGTACTGCTCGCCGTTTCCGCCCTGTTCGCCGTCATCGGCTGTCAGCAGGAGCAACCGGAACCGCCGACCGCATCCGCGTCCGGATCCGCGTCCCAAGAAACCACGCAGGAGGAAGCTACCATGAGTCGCACCGAATCAGCCGAGACAACAACCACCGCTACCGAGACCGTGACCGAAACCGTTACGGAATCCGAAACCGACGCGCCTACCGAAACGCCCACAGAGCCGCCGACCGAGCCGGAAACCGACCCCGTGCGGGAGGCGCTGGAGCGTTCCGTTTCGGTCGTTCCGTATATTCCCGCTGAGCCGAGCCGCCTGCGGGACGTCAAGGCAATGTGGCTCTCGCAGTTTGACCTGAACAAGGTCTATACGAACGGCGGACGTCAGCGTGCTGAGGATGATTTCCGCAATCGTATTGCAGGCATCCTGCAGAACGTGGCGGACAACGGGTTCAATACTGTAATTGTACAGGTACGTCCCAATGCGGACAGTTTTTACCCCTCGGATCTCTACGCACCGAGTGCCTACGTAACCGGCAGTTATGCGAACGATTTTACGTACGACCCTTTCTCCATCCTCATCGAGGAGGCACGGGCGCGGGGACTGTCTGTTCACGCATGGATCAACCCACTGCGCGGCGTGACGACGTCCGAGCTGCAGAAAATGGATATGGCATATGCACTCCGGCAGTGGTACGAGGACACGGCACTGCGCGGGCAATACATAGTGGAGTACAACGGACGCTGGTATCTGAATCCCGCCTACGCCGAGGTGCGCGATCTCATCGTGTACGGCGCACGGGAAATTCTCCAGCGCTACGATGTGGACGGCATCCACATGGACGACTACTTCTACCCCACGCAGGATGCCTCGTTTGATGCCGACGCCTACGCAGCTTACCGGGCAGAGGGCGGTACCATGTCGCCGGAAAACTGGCGGCGGGAGAACCTGTCCGATCTTGTATCCAGACTGTACCGCATGACCAAGCGGCAGAACCCGCACGCGCTGTTCGGCATCAGCCCGGCAGGCGTGCTGAATACCGTATACGCCAAGCAGTACGCCGATGTATACCGCTGGTGCGCCGAACCGGGGTTCGTGGACTACATCCTGCCGCAGATCTACTTCGGCTTTGAGCACGCAACGGCAGCGTTCGACAAGCTCTGCAATCAGTGGCAGGAACTTGTCCGCACCGAGTATGTCGATCTGCTCATCGGCGTGACCTTCGGCAAAGCGCTCGCCAAGTACGACAAGTGGGCAGGCACGGGTGCAAACGAGTGGGCACAGCATACGGACATCATGGCACGTTGCATCACCTACACGCTGGGACTGGAAAAATGCCGCGGTATGTCCGTCTTCTGCTACCAGTATTTCTACGACCCCGTGACCGGTGTCCCGGTTGCCGGAACGCAGGAAGAGCGCGACGGGTACATCGCCATTCTCCGGGAAGCGTCGTGGGAAGACTGAGCGCCGGGTCAGTGCCGGAAGGAGGTCAGCCGTGAGTCGGAAGCATTCCCGCGCCGCAAGGCGAAAGCGCTTATCGGGGGCAACCACAGCCGGACGGAAGCCGCTCTCGGCGCAGGTCTCCGAGCGCGAGGCACGCCTGCTGCGCGAGCTGGAGGCAGAGCGCCTTGAAAATCTGCGCCTGCGCCAAACGATAGATACCCTGCAGCAGGCGTCGGCGCCCCCCGCCAAGGACGCGAACGAGTTGGTTCCCGTCCGGAAAAAGCCCCGCACCCGGCAGGAGGAGTGGGACGCGAGCTTCCGGGAAGAAAGCCGGACCGCGCACGGCTTTTCAAGGCGGAGTTACCCGCGTTACCTGTTCGACATTGTCAACGCCTCCTCGCCGATGCGGCTGATCAAAAAGATCACGCTGTTCTTCCGCCGGATGCGGCTGGTGCGGCTGATTGTGTCCGTTTCCGCTGCGATATCCGCCACCGTCCTGCTGTTGCCCATGTACGTGATCGTTCTGCCGATCATGCTGGCGCTGACCGGGCTGACCGCGTTTTCCAGCCTGTTCTTCGCGTCCCGCATGAACCGCCGTCTGCGCGCAGAGTTGGCGGGCAGGCATCTGTACGTGTTTGCAGTCTCTGATGAAAACAGTCTGAAAGCCGGCTCCTTCTTCCGCGGCAATGCATATATGCTGGCAGACCAGCCCGACTGCGCCGTTCTGGTGGTCTCTCCGCACAATATCGGAACCGACGGACTGGGCGGAAAAGGCTTTTACCTGACCGCCCGGCAGGAGTGCCCGCACCTCTATATCGTCCGGCGGCATTACTTTTTCAATCTCCGGCGCCGCGTCCTGCGGCAGACCGACGCACATATGACGGTGGTCTACTGACGCCCGTGCCGCGCGGGAAACCAAGACAGAAAGGACTTTGAACCATGCCTTACATTGCATACGTATACCTCGGACTGCTGCCGGTGATGAGCACCGCGACACTGGCATTTTTTGCCGTGGACAAGAAAAACTCTTCCCGCGAGGGAAGAGGGCGGGTCCCGGAGATCGTCCTGCTGTCCCTGTGCAGCTTCGGCGGAGCCATCGGTGCATTTATCGGGATGTACGGACTGCGGCACAAAACCAATCCCGTTACCAAATTTCACTTTTTTGTGACCCTGTGGCTGTCCCTCGTTGTTCAGGCGGCTCTGGCGGCGCTGATGGTCACGCGGCTGTTCTGAGGGGAGGCACACGAAACATATGGCACGTTCCAACGAATTCACGCACGGTGGCGGCATCGGCAAAAACATCCGGCTGATGCTCCGGGCTTTGCTTAATACCCTGTTTTTCGGTGCGTTTTGGTTCGGGTTGGCTCAGCTCGGCACCGAACAGGTGCTCTTCGGGTTGCCGGAGTTCGTTCCGACACTCTGCACGGCGGCGGGCGGAACCGGCACGCTGATCCTGCTGGCAGTCAACCTGTTCCTTCCCTTCGCACACCGTGCCAGAGGAAGTCGATAAAGGTAGCACAAGCCGGAGAGGGATTAATTGTAGCAACTTCCAAAACAATAAATAGTCACCCTTGACAATTACAGCAAAGAGTAGTACAATAATGGAGCAGAGAGACGCACAACACACACGGGTAAGGCGATTTCGCAAATGGGAGAGCCGGACTGCCGAACTCTTGCCTGAAACCGTCTCCTGTGCGCTTTTGTGCGTCAGTCAACGGGATTCGTCGGCTGGTTTAAGGCTGATGGATATTGCCTGTAATTTTGGGGATTGCTATAAAGCCAGAGCGGCACTGCCATTCGGAGCATTTTGCCCCCGAAAAAGGGTTTGAATCGGCTTTCTCACGTTTTTTTCAAAAAGCTCTTGACAAACCGTCCGCGCTGTGCTATAATAGGGACGTTGTGAGGAAGAAACCTGTGGCGGCAGTGTTCGAGCGGGCGCGTAGGTGCTTTTGCCGGTGTGGCGGAATTGGCAGACGCCCGGGACTTAAAATCCCGTGATGTGAGAGCATCGTACCGGTTCGAGACCGGTCGCCGGCACCGATTCCCTTCTTTGCAGTAAATATATCGCGGGGTAGAGCAGCCTGGTAGCTCGTCGGGCTCATAACCCGGAGGTCGTGAGGTTCAAATCCCACCCCCGCAACCAACAAGTAGCACCGAAAAAGATATCGGGGCTGAAAACCCAGAAACCACAACGGTTTCTGGGTTTTTTCATGTCGATTTTTAAGGTGGAATTCAAAAGATATCATTTCCCCAAATCGACCTTTTGGGGGGACTTGAACTAAATTCATAGGGTTTTAGGGGCAGATTTTACGATTGATTTCGTAAGGTCTGCCCCTTTTTTTGTTTTTCTAATTGTTAAATATTTGTGTCCTTGGAGGTTGCGCATAAATTGTATGCGCAACCTCTTTTTTCGTATATAGCGCATTATGAGCGTTGATATAAATCTGATAACTAAAGGAGTGGTGTATATGATTGCAGCGTAGACAGTAACTCAAAACAAAATTCAGGAGGTAAAGAAAGATGAATGATTGGGAACGATTACACAGACAGGCTGAGAGATATAAACAGTCATATCCCCCGGGAACAAGAGTAATGCTGCTTAATATGAACGACCCATATTCTCCTGTTGAAAGCGGTATGCGCGGAACGGTTCAGAGTGTGGATGATATCGGTCAACTCCTAATGAAATGGGATAATGGCAGAGCGCTTGCGCTGATCCCCGGCGAAGACTCATTCCGTCGATTGACACAGGAAGAAATCGACCGGGAGTTACAGGAACAAGCTCAGGAACAGACTATTAACGAACAATCTATGTAAATGTGAGGTGAAGCAGAAAAACAGGACGGATGCCATATGGCAATCCCATTCATTGATTTGTGTTCGGGTATCGGCGGTTTTCATTTCGGACTCGTAAATACAGGTCATTACAGATGCGTCGGTCATGCAGAAATTGATAAGAACGCAGAAAAAGCGTATAACGCCATTTACGGAGAAGAAGGAGGTTTGAATTATGGCGATTTGCGAACAATCAATCCAAGGGAACTCCCCCACTTCGACATGCTTTGCGGCGGATTTCCTTGCCAAAGCTTCTCGGTTGCAGGACGGCGTCTCGGTTTCCGAGATACAAGAGGCACTGTCTTCTTTGAAATTGCCCGAATCCTTGCAGAAAAACGGCCTCCGTTTTTACTCTTGGAGAATGTCCTCGGTCTGTTATCGCATGACAGCGGCCGGACGCTTAATACCATCTTCTCCGCGCTTGTTGAAATGGGGTATAATCTCGAATGGATGGTGCTTAACAGCAAATACTTCGGAGTCCCCCAACAGCGAAGGCGGCTGTATATTGTCGGATATCTTGATCCGAGATGTGCCGGAAAAGTATTTCCTTTCAGCGGCGGCAATGCGAAAAATCTTAAGCAACTTATCCCGGGACCGCAAGGCCAAAGAGTCTACGAAACAGACGGAATAGCCTGTACGCAGTGTGCAGGCTCAGGCGGTTGGGGCGGTAAAACCGGATTGTATTTTATCGATATGAACGCCGATCCGGTCATTACCGATGTTGCCCGATGCATAACCGCAAGACAGGATTCCGGAGTAAGCAATCACAGAGGTGAACACTCTGCGGTTCTTATCGAAGACGCACCGAGAGCAATACTGACACCCGACAGAGAAACTGTCCGTCAGCAGGGTCGCCGTATGAAAGAGCCGAATGAAGCCATGTTCACGATAACCGCACAGGATAAGCATGGAATTTACCATAAAGGAAGAATCCGCAAACTTATGCCTATCGAATGTTGGCGGTTGCAAGGTTTCACGGACGAACAATTCTATAAAGCACAGGCAACCGGTCTGAAAGACGGTCACCTATATAAAATGGCAGGTAACGCAGTCAGCGTACCTGTCATTTCTGCTATCGGGCAGAGACTATACGAAATAAACCACGAATTTGGAATTGTAAAGGAGTAGCCAGTATGCCTAACCATATTATAAACACTATCCGGTTGACGGGAGATCGGCAGAAAATAAGTGAACTGCTCGAATCAGTTAAGGATAACAGATTTGGAATCGGCTCTCTTGATTTCAACAAAGTCATTCCCATGCCGGAAAGTTTGCAGATTGAAACGAGTTCCTCTATGGAACGGGGATTAAAAGCCTACAAAGAGTTTGTCGACATCTGCACTTTTGATGGCGCAAATAAGGATATGGACTTACTTAATATCCCGGAAGATAAGGAAAACATTTTTCTTCGTATGCGCAAAGATGTCAAGAGAGAAGACTGGGAACTCGGCCGTCAGGCTTTCCGCAATGAAATAATGTACGGCGCTCCAAGTTGGTATGATTGGTCAATAAAGAATTGGGGAACAAAGTGGAACTCATATGGCTATGACAGCCTTGACCGTTCGGACATTGCTGAAAATCCCGCATTTTCATTTTACACTGCTTGGAGTGCTCCCCACCCCATTATCGAAAAACTTGCGGAAAGATATCCCGAGGTTTCATTTGAACATGAATGGGCAGATGAAGACATCGGAATGAACTGCGGCAGGAAAACCTATGTTCTTGATGCCTATGAGCAGAAAATGGAACAAGTGCAGGCTGAACAGCAGACTGAGTCCGAGGAACTCGACGAAGATGAAGAACCTGCTTTCGAGCAGTCAATGTAACTTGTTTTCGAAGTTTATAAAAAGTGCTGGACTTTTCACGGATTATCAGTATTCTATAGATAGAGGTGATGTCCATGAGAACAGAAAAAATGCTCGCAGCCCTCCTCGCAGGACTGATAATACTGAGCCTTACGGGGTGCGGTGCAGATAAAATAAACGACGGTAGCGAAAGCGGTGCGATCAGCACGGAAAGCAGTATAACGGCAACGGTCACGGACAGCACTTCCGAGCCGACCGCCGAGAGCAGCCTGCATGAGGGAACGGAAAGCACGACCAAATCTACGGCAGAAAAAGAAAAGTCTGAAAGCACTGCCCCTGCCGACAGCGGCAGAAAGGCAGATACCGCCAAGCCTGCGGAAACCGAGTCGCCGACTGCACCGCCAAAGCAGACCGAACTGCCGAAAGTCACTGAGCCGCCGGAAAGCAAGCCTGACGAAACTCCGAAGTCTGTCGATTCTACACCAACCGAAACTGCAAAAGCGGAGCCTGCCAGCCCACAGTTTGATATAAACTATGGTTATATGCCCAAGACGGCAAAGAATCTGATTAACGGTGTTATCGATGAACTCGCCAAGGATGCTCGAATTGCAGAACTCTATAATCTATGGTACGAACAGAAAGAAAATGTTTTTCGCACCTATCAGGATACGATGCCAAAACGCATCTCGCTATCCGCAAACAAAGAGTTCACCTCTATTAAAAATGCGGTTATCCAGGAAGCGCTCAACATCCTGCACAACAGAATTACCTTTGAAGAAGATATGCAGCAGGAAACGGAAACTCCCGAGGAAACAATGGCCTATACAAGTGAAACTACCTCCAAGAGAAATCCGTGGACTGACCCCAACGATATGCATTGCCAATATATTATGGGACGTGAACTATTGGATATTGACTCCGAGAATTTCGATCCCGAGGAAGGTATTCGGCTGTTGACTCTTTCTGCAATGCAGGGATTTGATGTTGCAATGTATCGGCTCGGGAAACTGTACTTACAGGGTGAAGTGGTTGAGAAAAATGTTGGTGAAGCACTCCGATGGTTTTGGAAAGCGGATGCAAAGGACAATCCCTATGCACAGTATCAGCTTGGAAAACTCTATCTTAAAGGCGAGGATGTGTCGGCAAATTATGCGACTGCACAAAGAATGTTTGAAAAGTCAGTACGCCAGGGCAATGCATACGCGATGTACTCGCTTGCAAAGATGCATCTTCAAGGCACGGCGAAATACAGCGATATTTACTATGCCGTCCGATTGCTCTCAGAAGCAGCAAAACGGGGAAACCAATGGGCAGAGTATCAACTCGGAAAGATGTACCTCTACGGTCAGAGAGTTGATAAGGATTACGAACTCGCCGTACAGTTACTGACCTCCTCCGCAAGCAAAGGAAACGAGTATGCTCAATATATTCTTGATAACTACCATCCGTACACGCACAGTAGTTCGGCAACGGTATTGGCATCTATGCGTCTCTTGGCGAGGCTTTCGCAAATCATCCGTGATGATGCAGAGAAAAGAAATACAAACAGCCGTACCATTGACCGCAAACTCATGCGAAAGATTGAGGAAAAGAAAATGGCTCAAGGTCAAAAAATGGGCTGATAATCAAGGAAAGGAGTTGCCATGGCAAACTATATTCACTACACGCAGGAACAAAAGGATCGTGCAAGGACAACCGATATTGTAGATTTATTGGAACGGCAAGGTGAACGACTGAAACGGTCAGGAAAAGAATATCAATGGCGCGACGGGTCTGAGAAGGTAACGATTCGAGGAAACCTGTGGTATCACCAGTATGAAGAAGTTGGCGGCGATGCTATAGACTTTGTCCGCAAATTCTATAATAAGAATTATCCCGAAGCAATGGAATATCTGCTTAACGGCTACGGCAGGACTCTGACTGCGGCACCGCCCATCGAGCAAAAAGAAAAAGCATTTAGCCTGCCGGAGAAAAACGATAATATGCGCAGAGTATATGCTTACCTTCTCTCTCGCAGAGGAATCAGCAGGGATGTTATAAATGCATTTGCCCGTAAGCAAATGATATACGAATCGCTCCCCCATCATAACGCTGTATTCGTCGGCTATGATACTAACGGAGTAGCGCGTCATGCGCACAAGCGCGGGACAGGCTCACAAAGTACCTACAAAGGAAACGCAGACGGAAGTCTTCCGGAATACAGTTTTCACTGGAACGGTATGAGTAACAGAGTCTTTCTTTTTGAAGCCCCGATTGATATGCTGTCTTACATTACGATGAACCCGAACGGCTGGCAGCAAAATACTTATGCGGCATCCTGCTCCGTGGCAGACAGGGTGCTTTTTCAATGCCTTAAAGACAATCCGAATTTAACAGAGGTGTATTTGTGCTTTGACAGTGATACCGCAGGTCAATCAGCAGCAAAGAGAATATCGGATAAACTGTTTGCGCAAGGCTATAAATCAGAAATCCTCGTACCGGCAAAAAAGGATTGGAACGAGGATTTAATTATGCAGAAGGAAGGTGAACAAGCGTGGACGGAACAATCATACTGATTATTGTGGCAACAATTATGTTCGCCGTTATCGGCGGCGTTACTCTCGCTTCCCACATCTATAATCTTAACAGTATCAAATCCAAAACCGTCGGAGACGGGCAGCATGGTACTGCACGGTTCTCAACAAACTCTGAACTGAGACGAACCTATAAATACATTCCGTATGAGCCGAAAGTTTGGAGAAAGAAAGCTAAGCAGGAAAACCTTAATTTGCCGCAGGGAGTGATATTAGGAGTAAAGAAAAAGAACGGCATTGATTATGCAATGGTTGATGATGACGATGTGCATACTCTTATGATCGGTGCGGCAGGCTGCGGTAAAACCGCTTTCTGGCTTTACCCCAATTTGGAATACGCCTGTGCCGCGGGTATGTCGTTTTTAACAACCGATACAAAGGGTGACCTGTATCGTAATTACGGAAAAATAGCAAAGCAGTACTACGGTTACGATGTGGCTATTATCGATCTGCGCAACCCGACAAAATCAGACGGCAACAATCTTTTGCATCTCGTAAACAAGTATATGGACGAGTATAAGGCCCATCCCGAAAACATAGCGCTGAAAGCAAAAGCCGAAAAATATGCAAAAATAATTGCTAAGACTCTGATATTCAGTGATGGTGATGCGGCATCTTACGGTCAAAACGCATTCTTTTATGATGCGGCCGAAGGTCTGATGACTGCGGTCATTCTGTTGATTGCCGAGTTTGCGCCGCCCGAGCAGAGGCATATTGTGTCTGTATTTAAACTGATACAGGATTTGCTTGCACCAAGCGGTGTGAAGGGAAAAAACCAATTCCAACTCCTTATAGAAAAACTGCCGCCCGAACATAAAACGAGGTGGTTTGCCGGCGCCGCACTGAACACAAGCGACCAGGCAATGGCTTCTATCATGTCGACTGCGATGTCGCGCCTTAACGCTTTTCTTGATTCGGAACTCGAACAAATCCTTTGCTTTGATACGGCGATTGATGCCGAAAAGTTTTGTTCAAGCAAGTGTGCTATTTTTATTGTTTTACCCGAGGAAAATCCCGCAACTTACTTTATGGTGTCGCTGCTCCTCCAACAGTTATACAGAGAAATACTTACTGTTGCAGATGAACACGGCGGTGCATTGAAAAACCGTGTAATGTTCTACATGGACGAGTTTGGAACTTTGCCGGCCATCAGTTCCGCCGAGATGATGTACTCTGCATCCCGTTCCCGAAAGCTATCGCTTGTCAGCATTATTCAGTCATATAAGCAGCTTGAAAAGAATTACGGAAACGAAGGCGCAGATATTATCAAGGATAACTGTCAGGTAACTATTGCAGGCGGTTTTGCGCCAACCTCCGGAACGGCTGATGAAATCTCCAAATCCCTCGGCACTCGGACTGTTATGACAGGCTCGGTCTCAAGAAGCAAAAATGATCCCTCGCAGAGCCTACAAATGACCGAAAGACCGCTCATGACCGCAGACGAACTTAAATCGATGAAGAAAGGAAACTTCATAGTTATGAAGACAGGCACTCACCCATTTGTATCAAAACTGAAACTGTTCTTCAAATGGGGTATCGAGTTTGATACAGAGAAGTACACTGTCCCCGATAAAGGCGCTCGAAAAGTATACTATACGAACAAAGAGATTATCGAGAATAATATACTCGAACAATATCCGGACTCCTACTATCCGCCGTCCCGTTCCGCTCGTAGGTCTGCCTCAGGCGGACAAGCATTGTCGCAAAGTAATGAGCCTCTGTTTAGAGAACCGGAGCAGAGCGTCCGAACAGATTAAAGGCGGTGATTATTTATGGCATATTATCGCAAATTATATGATCGAGACGAACTTCCTTCAAGGGCAAAGCTCGTTTACATTTATCTTTACGACAGATGCGATACAGAAAGAAAGGCATGGCCGAGCGTTAAAACCATTGCCAAAGAGTTGTCTATTTCCGATAAGACCGTCCGCCGAGCAATAAAGGACTTGGAAAAAGCGGGGCTTATTCGCAAGGAATATGCAAAGCGAAAAAACGGCTCGTTCACAAGCAACCGTTATTTTTTACTATGATTCGCCAAGGGATTGGTCTGCTTACTATGTGTCAGTAGCCCTCTCCCATTTTGGTAGGCCAAGGAAGTACCCACTCTAAGATATACTACAGCAGAAGAATAGAAGACAGTAACAAAAGAACAGCAACGATGGATAAACCTGCCGCTGCTGTTCAATCTTTTATTGCTTATGTTTACGATAAAACTCAACCATGAGTTTGTTGAGAATGTCTTGCTGTTGTACTGTAAGCCCCGGGCAATTGCTTGTGCCGCTCTTAAACTCGTGAATCATGGCGTGTATTATTTCTTTCTGCTCGTTTGATAATCCGTCCACCGAAACCATCTCTTCCTTGTCGATACCAACGAGGTAATCAAGCGATACATTGAAGAACACGGCAATATCAGTAAGAACCTCCAATGGCGGGATTCTTAAATTATTTTCATAAGCGCAAATCACGGACTTGCTGCGATTTATTTTCTTTCCCAACGCCGCTTGAGACATATTCCGACTCATGCGAAGTTGCTGTAATCGTATTCCGAAATCGAACAACCTGTACACCTCCTACAGTTCTCTTTCAGTAATATTTTAATATACTTGCGTTTCGTATGAGTAAGCGCTATAATAATATTGTTCCGTATTAGTAGACTTTTATTATTTTCCGTTCTCTAAAATGGAACAAGAGTTGAGAGAGGTATATGGTATGAAACTAATTTTTTGTATTGATGACAAGAGCGGCATGATGTTTTTCGGAAAAAGGCAAAGCCAGGATCAAAATCTAAGAGAATGGATACTTAACTATGCGCAAGGCTCAAAACTATGGATGAGTCCTTACTCCGCCAAACAGTTTGGAAACAACGCTTCTGTATCGGCTGATGGCGATTATATGAGCAAGGCGGAAGAAAATGATGTTTGCTTTATTGAAGATGGTTCGTATTCGACCGACAATGCGAATGAAATCGTGCTATGCAAATGGAATCGACACTATCCTGCGGATAAATTCTTTGATACTGATCTAAAAGCCTTGGGCTTCAAGAAGGCCAAGACTGAAGATATCGCCGGGACCTCACATGAGAAGATAACAATCGAAACATACAGGAGGTAACGACGATGAAAGTATCACAGAAGTTATTAGCGGTATTACTGTCTCTTGCGCTGTTGTTTTCCCTTGCCGGTTGCGGCTTGGATTCGATAGTGAGTGACAGTCCGACATCTATCTCGGATACAAGCACCGATTCTGAAAGTTCAATTATCGATGATAGTTCAGAACCTGCCGGTCTAACAGAAGCTGTCGACGAAAGCTCGGAATCCAATAAGCAAGAGGAAACCACAAGTCCGAGCAGCAAACCATCAAGTGTCAGCTCAGGATCGGCTACTCCTGTTAAGCCCGCATCTGTCGGCACCTATGCGGGAACTGCATATGTGGTTATCAATAACAATCAGCCGAATTTTTCAGCGAACGAATTAACTACAGCCGGTTACGAAAAATACTCAGACCTTGATTCGCTTGGCAGATGCGGTGTTGCGCTTGCTTCGTGCGGCAGGGATACAATGCCGGAAGCAAACGAAACCCGCGGAAGCATCAGCAGCATTAAGCCCTCCGGATGGATTCAGGCAAAATATAATGGCATCTCCGGCGGATACTTGTGGAATCGCTGTCACTTAATCGGATGGCAACTTTCCGCCGAAAATGCCAATAGAAAGAACTTGATTACCGGCACTCGATACATGAACATCGAAGGAATGCTTCCGTTTGAAAACATGGTTGCGGACTACATAAAAGAAACGAATCATCATGTCGCATACAGGGTCACCCCCATATTTGAGGGGAACAATCTTGTGTGCAGCGGTGTCCAAATCGAAGCATATTCCGTAGAGGACAACGGTGAAGGAATCTGTTTCAATGTCTATTGCTACAATGTTCAGCCGGGTATAACTATCGACTATGCGACCGGTAACAGTTCCGGACCTGCAAGTGAGAATACTTCGCAGGCAAAAGCACCTGCGCAAACCGAATCTACAACACAGCCCCCTGCCCAATCCGGCAACACTGAAACGGTATGGGTATCTGCAACGGGCAAGAAATATCATAGAAAAAGCAGTTGCAGCAATATGAAAAATCCATCGCAAATCTCAAAATCCGATGCTATAAGCCGCGGATATGAGCCTTGCAAAAAATGTTATTGACATAGTGTTGAGGGGCACTCATATGAGTGCCTCTTGCTTATTGTCGTAATTTTTCGACAACAGGCTTCAAATTATCGCTTTAGTCTCTGAATCCTGTTGAAAAAATCAGAATTCTATGATATACTATAAATTGTATAGGCGGAATTATATTTTTTCCTCCGATTTTCGTTATTTCACGGGGTGAATATGGATGTCATTGAGTTATGAAAAGCTATGGAAATTGATGAAGGAAAACAGGATGAACAAAAAGGATTTACGAATGGCTGCGGAGCTTACGACAAACACCATGAGTAAATTAAAAAACAATCAGCCTGTAAATGTAAAAGTTCTCATGAATATCTGCAAAGTGTACCACTGTGACATCGGAGATATCATGGAAGTAATTTTAGACGATTGAGGAGATAGAAAATGGCAGTAAGTGAGTATGAAGTTGAAAACCTTTTTATCGAAAGATTAGGGACTATAGGTTATCAATTTATTCAATTGAGGGACTATGCGGAAGTCAAGAAAAACTTTAAGGATCAGCTTCAGAAATTCAATAAGACCGCTATTATCGAATCAAAGGGAAATAGCGAATTGTCTGATTCTGAATTTGATCGTCTGCTGACGCAAATAGAGAATAAAACCGTTTTTGACTCAGCAAAGATTCTGCGAGATAAGCAGTTGCTTGAATTAGATAACGGAAAAACGGTTTATATTGAGTTTTTATCTAAGGATACAGAGAGAAATATCTATCAAGTGACTCACCAAGTAACAATGGATAAAGAACATCAGGGAGATGTTGTATACAAGAACCGCTATGATGTCACGGTACTTATCAATGGTCTTCCCCTTGTTCAGATCGAATTAAAACGCCCCGGTGTGGAAATCAACGAGGCTATCAATCAAATAAACCGGTATCGGCGATATTCCTTTAGAGGATTGTTCCGGTTCATTCAGTGCTTTGTTGTCTCTAATTCTATTCAAACAAAGTATTTTGCAAACGAAAATGAGACGAATGCAGACGGCACATACAAAGCAATATTAAAAAGCCTTGCTTTCTTCTGGACGGATGCAACCAACGAGCGTATCAATCAACTAAATGACTTTACGGATGACTTTTTTACAAAATTCAATATAACTGCCCTGTTAACTGATTATACGGTATTACAGGATACTCTGAAAAATATCATCATTATGCGTCCGTATCAGATTTATGCTACAAAGGCCGTTTTGCGTCGTGTTTTAGAAGAAAACCGCAACGGTTATGTTTGGCATACAACAGGCTCAGGTAAAACGCTTACTTCTTTTAAGTGCGCTTCACTCCTTAGAGATAACGGCAGAATAGATAAGGTGTTTTTCTTGGTTGATCGCAAAGACCTGGATGACCAAACCGTTGACGAATATAACTCGTTTGAAGAAAATTGTGTTGACAATACCGATTCAACCGCTGAGCTCATTAAACGCTTGAAGAACAGCGGAGAAAAAATGCTTGTTACAACCATTCAGAAACTCGCATGTGCGCTTCGCAACGATAGATACAAGCCTATCATGGAAGCCTATAAAACAAAAAAGTGCGTGTTTGTTATTGACGAGTGCCACAGAAGTCAGTTTGGGAAAATGCACGGTGACATTCGCAGGAACTTCCAAAATGCAAACTTTATAGGGTTTACCGGAACACCTATATTTGAAGAAAATAAAGGCGCCGCAGGTCAAACAACCGCAGATATCTTCAACGCAGGAACAATGGATTCCTGCTTACACAAATATCTTATCAAAGAAGCTATTGCAGACGGGAATGTTTTGAAATTCTCTGTTGAATATCAGAACACTTTCAATGTCGTTACGACAAACGCAGCGGATATGACCGTACAGCGTATTGTTCACGAGCAAAGCAATAATCCGAATTTTAATCTGGAAGAATACTGCAAGCGCAATAACATTGACATTTCCAATATTTATAGTGACCAACAGCGCATTGAGTTGGTTACCAACAATATTCTGGAGCATTACGAAAAACATACGAAAATCGGGACAGACACTTATACTTCACTGTTTGCCATTCAGTCAGTTCCACTTCTGCAAAAATACTATTCTGCCTTTAAGAAGTTGAACAAGAAAGGCCTTAAAATTGCCGCTATATTTACATACGCAGCAAATGAGGATATGGACGACGGAGCAGACACACCACAATCAAGAGAATTCTTAGAGCAGTGTATTGATGACTATAATAAAATGTTTTCTACAGACAAGGAAAAACTTGCGTTTGGTCTTGATACATTTGATGCGTATCGTAAGGATATTGCAAAACGCCTAAAGCAAAAAGAAGTTCCGCAAATTGACATTTTGCTCGTTGTAAATATGTTCTTGACAGGATTTGACTCCAAACCGCTCAATACATTGTATTTGGATAAACCGTTGTTTTGGCACTCTCTTGTACAGGCATATAGTCGAACAAACCGTATTTACAAAGAAACAAAGCAATATGGTCAGATAATTACTTTTCGAAATATAAAAGAGGAACAGGACAAGGCATTAAAGTTGTTTTCGGGTGACGGAAATCCAAATGCTTATTTGCTTGAAAACTATGATTACTATGTTGCCGAATACTCTGACAGAGTTTCAATTTTACGCAGTGTAGCGCCTTCCTTTGATATTGCAGGTAGATTGCAATCAGAAGATGATCAGAGAAAGTTTATTGTGTCTTTCCGCTTGGTAGCACAAACGCTCTCCACATTAAAAACATTCTCCAAATTTGATTGGAATGACCTCGCAAATGTTTTGGACGAAGACGAGTTCTTAGGATATAAATCGTGGTATCTCTACTACTACGATTTGGCAAAGAAAGAACGCGAGAAAAATGTTAAAACGACGCTTGTTGATATAGACTTCAATATCGAACTCATTCGAACTGACAAAATCAATGTTGTTTATATCCTCAACCTGCTGAAAGATGTAATCAAGAAGGACGAAACCGAAAAGAAGCGCTCCATTGACTTGATTTTGCGCGAAATCGAGCGTTCAGATAATGAGCGGTTGAGAGCAAAGCAGGATATGCTAAAGCGTTTCGTTACAGAAAAGTTTTTCAGCCTTTCACCGGATGAAGACATAGTAAAGGCGTATGAAGAATTTGAAGTTCAGCAGCAAAACATGGATATCGAAATGTTTGCTGAAGACACTGGGATTGACATCGACACAATAAAATTCTTTATGTCAGAATATCAGTTCAAGCACATTATCAGTCTTGAGGATATCCGAAAGCGTCTAAGTCAGAAGGGATACGGCGTTCTTAAAACACTAAAACTATCATCCGAAATAGAAGGATTTGTAAAAGATCAGTACGAAAAATTCAGAGCCGAAGGAGTATAAAAGTATGGCGACAGATATTCAACTTCATAAACAACAAGCGCAGGAGCTTTCAAATAAACTTTGGGCTATCGCAAATGATTTGCGTGGCACAATGGATGCAAGCAAATTCAAGGATTATATCCTTGGCATCATTTTCTATCGTTTTCTTTCCGAAAAGACAGAAAAGTATATGGAAGAAATCCTCAAGAATGATGGTATAACATACGCGGATGCTCTTGCTTCAAATGACGAAGAACTTCTCGCAGCTCTCGACAAGTATTCCCTTGATAATCTCGGATACATAATTCGTCCTGAATATAGCTTTGGCTATATTGTCAATATGATTGCCAATAAATACGATGGAAAAGTGTTTTCGGTTGATTATCTCGAAAAAGCAATTGCATCTATTCAGCAATCCACTCTTGGTCAGAAATCGGAAGCCGCATTTGACGGAATTTTCGATGCAATGGATTTGAAGGATAAAGACTTAGGCAAGGAAGTTTCTGACCGCACAAAACAAATTGCAAAAGTCATTAATCGGGTAAACAATATTGAGTTTTCTTACGATGATGCACAGTTTGATGTCCTCGGAACAGCCTATATGATTTTGATAGGTCTTTTTGCCTCTGACAGTGGCAAAAAGGGTGGTGAGTTCTTTACCCCGAGTGCTGTTTCAGAACTTTGCAGTAAACTTGCTACTGTCGGTCTTAAATCCGTAAAAAATGTGTGCGATCCTACATGCGGTTCTGCCTCTATGCTTTTGGAAGTTCGTAAGGCTGTTATAGCCAACGGCGGAACGGCCGAACACGCAGTTGGGCATTACTATGGACAGGAACTTAACGGGACAACATATAACCTTGCTCGTATGAATATGTTGATGCACGATGTCCCCTATCAATATTTCAATCTTTTCAATGATAACACTCTTGAAAAGGATAACTTCGGGGCAACTAAGTTTACTGTCCAGGTTGCAAATCCTCCATACTCTGCAAAATGGTCTGCCTCATCCTCCTTTCTTGACGATCCTCGCTTTAGCGGCGCAGGCAAACTTGCTCCGTCGAGTAAAGCGGATTTTGCATTTGTTGAGCATATGGTTTATCATATGGATGATGACGGTCGTATTGCCGTTTTACTTCCGCACGGCGTTTTGTTCCGCAGTGGCAGTGAGGATACGATTCGCAGGTATTTAATTAAGGATCTGAATGTACTCGACGCCGTAATTGGTTTGCCGGCAAACCTTTTCCACGGCACTGGCATCCCTGTTTGCTGCCTTGTTCTTCGAAAATATCGCAATGGCAATGCGGGGAATATATGCTTTATTGACGCAAGTAAGTATTATACCCCCGGCAAAAACATGAACCAACTCTCTGCCGAGGATATAGATCGTATTGTAAATGCTTATGTTGAGCGTAAAGACATCGATAAATTCTGCCATGTGGCTGAGATGAGTGAAATCGAGGAAAACGATTTCAACTTAAACATTCCGCGGTATGTCGACACCTTTGAAGAAGAACCGGAAATTGATATAAAGGCAGTTATGGCTGAAATAAAAGAACTCGAAAGCCAACGCGCAAGCCTTGATGATGAGATTAACAAGTATCTGAAAGAACTCGGAATATTGGAGGACTAATTAGTATGAAAAGTGATAAAACAACCCCTAATGTTCCAACTTTGAGATTCAAGCAGTATCACTGCCCATGGAGTACATATCATTTATCGGATATCGCAGAAGTGGTTGGCGGCGGAACACCAGACACTACTGTGTCTTCTCTTTGGAATGGAGATATTCAATGGTTTACACCTACGGAAGTTGGACACCAAAAATATGTCTCTAAAAGTGCGCGAACAATAACGCAACTTGGCTTACAAAAATCAAGTGCAAAAAAATTACCGGCAGGCAGCATTCTGTTGAGCAGTAGAGCAACCATTGGAGAATGCTCTATTGCGCAGAGAGAATGCACAACAAATCAAGGCTTTCAAAATTTGATTCCTAAAAAGAATACGAACAACGAATTTCTTTACTACTTGGCGCAAACAAAAAAGCATCATTTCATAAAGTATGCTTCTGGATCGACATTCCTTGAAATATCAAATTCCGAAATTAAAAAAACAAAATGCACAGTCCCCGGCACAGAAGAACAAACTCAAATTGCTGCTTTTTTGTCTGCGCTTGACGACAGAATCGCCGTCCAAAACAAAATCATTGAGGATTTGAAAGTCCTAAAGAAAGAACTTAACTACAGCCTAATAGGTCGCATTATCAATGGTAAATCCTCTAATTGTAAAATCGAAGATGTTATTGATTACGAACAGCCCACAAACTATATTGTCAAGTCTGATAAGTACATTGAAAATGGAGAAACCCCTATTTTAACTGCTAATAAAGCTTTTTTGCTTGGATATACGATTGAAAATGAGGGTGTTTATAATAAATCAGACTGTATTATTCTTGATGATTTTACTTTGGACTTCAAATATGTGAATTTTCCATTTAAGATAAAATCATCTGCAATTAAAATCCTAACAGCCAAAAAAGACATCGAGCTAAGATATTTTTACGAATATCTTTTGTTCTTGGGCTTGACATCACATGAACACAAAAGGCATTACATTTCAGAAGTAGCCCCGTTGCCATTATATTTGCCTTCAATAGATGAGCAAAGAAATGCTTTGAGTGTTTTGAATAGTATTTCAAAGAAGATAAAGGTGGAGGAAAACTATATAAGCGCTTTAAAGGCACAGAAATGCTTTTTCCTGCGTGCCATGTTTATATAAACATGGCGCGCAGATAATAACTTTTTTGGAGAATCAAATTTGATAAGATAGCTTTCTCGCTCGTGATTCGAATATCATATAACGATAATAACTTATCTATATTTTCTAAAGCGGTTTGATCTGTGGGAAAGCGTATACAGTAAGATAAAATGTCTTGATTTTTTATGTTTTTTTGTGCTGCTCCTTGACCAGCGTTAATCATATCTTTTTCAAAAGAAGAATTAGATAGATACTGATAGATATACTCTTTTGTCAAATCATCTTCGATACCTAATTTTGCAACTCGTTGATTGAGCAAATACTCATCACCGTCAACAATAGATATTCGACCAACATTGCCTGTTAAGGAAACTAATATATCTCCTTTACTTAGAACTTGTGGTTTTTGTATGTTGTTAGGCAGTCTGTCAATGGTGTTATAATTACCGGAAATATATTTGTCGCCGGTTACATTCCCGATAGTTACAATTTTATATTTTCCTTTATTAACATACGCCTTGCTGTTAAATGCATACCCACCGTAAATATCCGCTACCTGTTCTATTGCAATTATTCTACCACAGAGTGGACTACCAAAAAGTTTGGCGCAAAGTTCTTTCTTTAGGACTTTCAAATCCTCAATGATTTTGTTTTGTATCTCAATGCGTCTCGTGATAGCATTAAAAAACCGAGCTATTTTCTTTTGTTCGGGCAATGATGGAAGACAGTGCTTTGTAGCAAAATAATCATCAACCGACATGTTCAATAAGCCATGGTTTCTTGCGCCTTCGCCGGCAATATTGGAAATACCTTTGTGCCACTTACTTGATTCAAAATAATGAGTCAAATAGTCAGAATCGACATTATCATTTGGACGGAACACAAAGTATAAACTTGACAGACAACCTTTTTCATACTTATCCAGTCGTTTGACCGCACCCCAGGCATAATCATTTGAGTAGCTTTTGTTATATGCGAAATCACCATTATAAAGGAGATAATATCCGGACAAATCAACACTTGCAACCGTCTTATTAAAAAACGATATTTGATCTACAAGTCCATATTGTGCTGATATAGTCAGAGGTAATGAAGATTTATTGTTTTTGTTTCTGCGCGTTATACGAGTTACAAAGTGCGATAATTCGTATTTTTCCCATTCGTCCGTAAATTCCGCAAATCTCAAAGTTGGAACTTTTGAGAAAATGGGATTGTAATGTTCCAACTTTGAGATTTCCCAATTACAACGGTGAATGGCAAAAAACAGTCATGGGCAAAGTATGCTCTTTTCGAAAAGGCTATGGTATTGCGAAAGACGACCTTTCAAGTGGCGGAACTCCATGCATTCTGTATGGCGAATTATACACCACTTATAAAACAGCAATAGCAAAGACTATAAAAAGCAAAACAAGCATCCAATCCAAATCCTTAGTTTACAGTCAAAAAGACGATGTTATCATTCCTTGCTCGGGTGAAACTGCAGAAGATATTGCAACATCTATTTGTGTCCCTTATGACGGCGTCTTGCTCGGTGGTGATTTAACTATCGTTCATAGTGATTTAGATGGTGCTTTTTTGAGTAATCAAATCAATTCAGTTAGAAAATTTGATATTGCGCGTATCGCCCAGGGAAAATCTATTGTTCATTTGCAAGCGGATGAACTCAAGAAAATCTTTATTTTCTATCCGTCTATACAGGAGCAGCGTAAAATATCTGCTTTTATCGATAAAATCGACGAGCGCATTGAAATACAAAACAAAATCATTCCGGTCAAAAAATCACAAATAATATCATTGGTGATTGAGATCGCCATAGCCATTCTTTCGCTAATTGGGAGCATAGTATCATTTAACTCCTTTTCGATCTGCAATAATCTTATAAAATTATTGTGGACTATTTTCAAGGAGGTAAAACGATTATGGTCACAGAAAAAACAATAGCTGAGATGGCGAATTTATGGAAGGAGGAAAAAAGGCAATTTGTAAAGAAATCGACTTATGCAGCGTATTCGCTTATTGTTGAAACTCACATTTTACCTGCATTCGGTGATTTAACAACCGCAACAGAAAAAGATGTGCAAGAATTTGTCCTGCAAAAATTGCAGTCAGGTCTATCTCAAAAAACAATTAAGGATATGCTGATTGTACTGCGCATGATTTTGAAGTTCGGCGCAAAAAAGCAATACTGTGCTTATGTCCCGTTTGATGTTATTTTCCCGACAGACAGAGAAAAGCAAGAACTTGATGTTCTTTCAGTGGTTAACCAAAGGAAAATTGTCAGTTATGTTCGAGACAACTTTACATTCCGAAATCTCGGTATACTCATATGTTTGAGTACAGGAATACGAATAGGCGAAGTATGCGCATTAACATGGGATGACATTGATATTGATAACGGAGTCATTCATATACGAAAGACGATTCAGCGAATTTATGTAAATGAAGGTGGTGTAAGAAAAACAGAACTCTTAATTGATACTCCAAAAACAGCCACTTCGATGAGAGATATCCCTATGATCAAGGAACTTTATGAAGTCTTAAAGCCTCTAAAGAAGGTGGTACGGAACGATTATTATGTCTTAACAAATGATGCAGAGCCAACAGAACCTCGTACATACCGAAACTATTACAAAAGACTGCTTGACAAATTAGGTATACCGCCGATAAAGTTTCATGGTCTCAGGCACAGTTTCGCCACGCGATGTATCGAAAGCAAGTGCGATTACAAAACAGTAAGCGTGATATTGGGGCATTCGAACATAAGCACAACTTTGAATTTGTATGTCCACCCGAATTACGAACAAAAGAAACGATGTATAGATAAGATGTTCCGCAGCATTAAGAAATCATAAGCTGAAAAGCAATTTAAAGGTGCAATCGTTTCAATCGGTAGCACCTTTAATATTTATGAATGGGTATGATTTTATTGCGTTTTATTGTCGGCGTTTTCCGACAACACAGAGTAAAAACTCTTAAAAAGCATTGAAAAAATCGCACTAATATGGTATAATGACTTTGTTTCAATCAACATGAAACTATAATTAGAATTTATGATATGGCGAAGGAGATTACATTGACCGAAATACTCAAGTTCTTTTTTGATAGAATAACCGATCCCCTGGGACTGCCCATAAACGCGCTGTATGAGCACTTAATAATAGTGATGATTTCTCAGTTTGCATTTCGATGTGCATATCAATTTATTGGTGATTTATATAGTGGCGGATACATATCCGGTGGAAAGATAGGCTCGATACTTCATTGGGTAGTCCGCGCCCTGTTTTACTTTGTCTTTTGGGCGATTACTTATGGTGCAATAATGGTTGGCAAATGGATCATTGCAAATAAGTATATCTTTATAACAGCGGTTGGCATAGTACTTGTATTGATTATTGCAGCATATGCAGGTGTTGCAATTAAAAATAGAAAAACAGCGGAATAAGAATTGATGGGGGTTAAGCATGATCAGCGAAGATAAAAAGGTATGGGGAGTACATACCCAAGATGACTACTTGTTTCTACACAAAGATGTTATTGCGATTGGCTGGAAAGATTTCGGTGACTTAAAGGCTATAGAGAATACACGAGAGGCCTTCAAAGAACATTACGCGGCTGTGTATCCGCAGAGCAAAAAACAAGCAATTGCTAACAGCGCAGGCATGCTATATCGTTTTATTTACGAAGTTCAGGCCGGAGATTATATTGTTTTCCCGTCTAAGAGTGATAGAAAAATCAATATTGGTGTTGTTGAGGGAGAATACGAGTATGTCCCCTCCGCGCCGGAATATGTGCAACAGCGCAAAGTGAGATGGATTAAGCACCTGCCGCGAACCCTGTTCTCACAAGGTGCATTATATGAGTCCGGATCTTTCTTGTCTTTGTTTCTCATTAAAAATTACTCTGATGAGTTTGTTGCAGCGCTTGACGATAACTTTAAGAAGGATACTGCGGATACAGAAGATGAGACAATCGGCGCAACTGCCGAGGATATAAAGGAAAGCACTAAAGATTTTATTTTGAAAGAACTCAGCAAAAACTTGAAGGGATACGACCTTGAAGAATTTGTTGCTGACTTGTTTAGAGCAATGGGATACAGAACCACCCTATCACCTCATGGTGGCGATGGCGGTGTAGATATCACGGCTTATAAAGACGAACTACCTCCTCGAATCCTTGTTCAAGTGAAAAGCCAGGACGGTGATATAAAAGAATCTGTATTACAATCTCTTAAAGGAGCACTTCGAGAAGGAGATTACGGTACTTTTGTAACCCTTTCCAATTACACAAAAAACGCAAGAAAATACCTCGATAACAACCCAATTATTCGAGGCATAGATGGTAGCAATTTAGTTGATCTTATACTTGCACACTATGAGAGCCTATCAGAAAAGTATCAAAGAATGATACCGCTTGAGAAGGTTTATATACCCGTGCAGAGCGAATAACACCATTGTTTCATAATATGAAGGAGCATCATTGTGGAAACCAAGGCAAGAGTTTTATATCTTCTGAGAATACTTGAACAATACTCAGATGAAGATCATCCGTTATCAACAACTGAGTTGATAAAAATATTGCTTGATCAATACGGGATATCTTCACATAGAACGACTATAAAAGCTGATATTGAGGTGCTGCAGGCATACGGCGTTGACATTGATGTTATAAACTCAACACAGAACAAATACTACATTGCAGGCCGCACATTTGAACTACCGGAATTAAAACTGCTTATAGACGCTGTTGAATCCTCTAAGTTCATAACCGAAAAGAAAAGTGAGGCTTTGGTTGCAAAACTCACCTCGTTTGCAAGCAAACATCAAGCAGAACAGCTTAAACGAAACCTGTGCCCCACTGACAGGATTAAGCCCGACAACGAAATGATCTATTACATTGTTGATACAATTAACGAAGCCATAAATAACGGAAAGAAAATTTCGTTTTTATACTTTGAATACAATGTAAAAAAAGAAAAAAAGCTAAAAAACGCTGGAAATCCGTATGTTTTCAGTCCTTACGCTTTAATATGGAGCGGAGATTTCTATTATGTCGTCGGATACTCAGAAAAGCATAATGGTATTGGTGGATTTCGTGTTGACCGAATAACAAAATCACCAACGATCTTAGAAGATGATATTATACCAAAGCCTGCTGATTTCAATATTGCAGACTACGCAAAATCGGTATTCCAAATGTATGGCTGTGAGGAATGCGAGGTTACCCTCCGTTGCGATAACAGTATAATGAAATATATTATTGAACGATTCGGAGAGGATGTAATAACGGCAGCATACGATATGACATCGTTCCGAGCGTTTGTAAATGTAGAACTAAGCCCTACATTTTATGGTTGGGTCTTTGGCTTCGGGGGCAAGGTACAAATTTTATCTCCCGCCAAAGCAAATGCCGGATTACAGCATCATCGAGCAGCTCTGCAAAGAGCTTTCCGTTACACTTTCCGAACTGATGGACGGCGAGGATGCGGCGGAGGACAGCGTTCGTGTCTATGACGATGAGCAGATCCTCGACCTGTTGCGCCGTATGCAGGAGTTGGAACGGCAGAAAAACATATTGTACGGAATCATTCTTATTGTTCTCGGTATAGCCTGCAACGCTATGTCAAATACGGTGGGTGGATCTCATGTGCAGGAGTTCATATCCGGTCTCTTGATTGGCTTGTCCGTTGCGGAAGTTTTAGCCGGAATCGTTGTCGTCGGAAAGAGTGTACTGAAACGCTAACCCCAAAAAGACACATCGCCTGCTTGTGATTTGAGCAAGGCAATGTGTCTTTCATTTTAGTCAAGTGCATCCGTAAGCCCCAAGAGCCGTGCGGGAGTAGTCTCTGTCATGGCTCGCAATTCATCCCGGCTGACATTGTGATCGGCCATAAACTGCAGATACTGCCGCATGGATTCCTCCCACGGCGGCGTTGCGGGATTGCCGCAGTCGGTGGACAGGATCGAGTTCTCTGCGCCGAGCTTCCGTATGGCTTTAAGGTTACGCTCTGCATTGCTGATCCACTGACCGTTTTTCAGCGGCTGCATAAAGCAACGCTCCAAAATGACATTGTAATCTGAAATCAGTTCTTGTTGGTCTTCAAGACTCATATCCACGACCCAATATTCCGGATGGGTGATCACGATCTTTTGTACGCCGATGTTGCGGGCGCTGTCTACGACACAGCGGATTTCCTCCGGAGAAATATGACCGGTAGCAAGAACGGCGTCATACTCCTTGATAAGCGTGAAAATGCGGCGCAACTCCGGAAGCGGTACACCTCGGTCATTCGTCATGCGAATACCGCCGCTTCTGCCGTGCTTGTGGCAGTCATTTTCCGCGTCCACTGTCGGCAGCCAAATGATCTTGGCGCCCATTTCAAGGGCGGTTTGTACCGCTTTGGGATTCAGTCCGCCCGTCTCATAATTTAGAACCAATCCGCCGTACATGACAAATGAATTGCTGTCAAATGCCGTTCGGTTATAGGCGTTGCACAGCGCCGCACGAGCCACGGTTGAGCAATGATGCCCTTTGATAACGATCGCCCTTGCTCCGGCACGAACGGCAGCAGCGGTTAATTCCAGATCGTTATAGGTGCGTCCGCAAACATCCGGTGCTGTGTGAACATGCATATCAATGACGCCGTTCAGCGAAATTTTCTCTTCCATGTTTTCGCTTCCTTATATAAAAAATCTGCCGCCTGCACAGTACAGGCGGCAGACCCAGTCACGATTATTCAATAGTAACCTTGCTGCTCGAGGTCAGCTTTTTCGGATCATGCTTCGGAACCAGAATGGTCAGAACACCGTGCTCGTATTTCGCCTTGATGTCCTCCGGCTTTACATCACCGACATAGAAGCTACGGGAGCAAGCGCCCGCATAACGCTCTTGGCGAAGGACACGACCTTTCTTGTCCTCTTCGTCCTTGTCAAGACCCTTTTCGGCACTGACGGTCAGATAACCGTCCTTGACATCTACATGGATCTCGTCCTTTTCAAAGCCGGGCAGATCTACTGCGAAACGGTAGCTTTTGGCATCGTCCGTCTCGCGGATATCGGTCTTCATCAGGTTTCTGCCATTCTTGCCGAACAGCGGATCATGACCGCCGAAGAAACCGGTACCAAAGAAATCGTCTAACATGTTTTCACCGTAAATGCTGGGTAACATAATACATTCCTCCAAATGATTTATTATCTATATTAAATTAAAGCTTTGCCGTACGGTAAGCCGTACCTAAGCATTGCTTTCAAAATTATTATCTCGTTCTCGGGATACAAGCATAGACAATAGCACTGATGCCTTCAAGCAGAAACACAAGTCCTACTGTCATACCGACAGCCGTTATGCTGACCAAAGGATCCATCATACAGATAAACCCGGCAATCATCAGAACAATACCAACGGCTAAAACCCATCCCCAGTTGTGGACGCCGAGCGCTTTCAAATCGAATGCACTGACGAACCGAGAAATACCGGAGAACAAAAGCCAAAGTGTAAACAGAAACGGTAGCGACAACATGGTGAACCACTGATTGAAAAGCAGGAACAGTGATAAAATCACCGTCAGCACACCGTCCAACAGCAGCCAACCGGAACCGAACAGCAACCCGCTTGTTGCGGCAAACACAACGATCTCAATAATGCCCGAAACCAACATAAATATGCCGACCATAAAGCCTGCCGTTGCCGCCGCAATGTCCTGATTGCACAAGCAATAGACGCCAACCGCAATCAAAAGCACACCGGAAACGATATTCAGAACTCTCATTGATTTAGAAGCCATAAACATTTACACCGCCTTTTCGTTGCTCTTTCTTTGTTTTCTGCGTATATTTTAATCTTTTGTACTTGAAATGGCAATGGTACGGCAGTATAATAAAATAAAAAACACTTGTGCTTTTTGCACAAGTGGATTGGAGATGGATATGGAACAAGCAACTTGGAAAAGCGGAAGCACCGATACGCTTTTGTCGGAGTTTTTCGCGCAGGACGACCTAAAGGCGTTGGCTGCCGACGCCGGTGCATTGCTGGAATGTCCGCTGCTTGTGCTGGACGATACCTTTCATGTTACGGCACACCACAGACCGCTCGGCTTTACCGATCCGCCTTTTCAGAATGCCGTAAGGCAGGGAGAGATCACCTATGAAGCCGGAGCGATCATCAGCCAAAGCGAGGCGCTGTCTGCTGGGAAAGCAGACTATGTGAAGCTGGAGGGCAGCGATTACCGCCGCCGTTTCTCACCGCTTATCAGCTCCGGCGTGCGGCTGGGATATCTTATTTGTGTGGATACTGACGGACACTTGCAAAATATTCCGCCGGAAACCTGGAATATGGTAGAACAGATTTTGGCTAAGCAGGCTTTTATTGAAGCCAGCAGGCAGGATAAACCCTTTGAAACGGCAGAGGATATTTTAATGCATCTGTTAGACGGAGGGTTTTCCTCGGCACCGTATTTTCGTCTGCAAGCCTCCGGTACTTACCTTGCGGATTTTCATCCCACGGGCTTTGCGCTGATCGAGCTGACCGCCTATCACAACGAATATCTCGGCAAACGGCATCTGAAGGATGAACTTGGTGTTAGATTTCCGCAGTCGCATTCTTTTCTGTATCGGAGAGATGTGTTTCTGTTCTTACACGGAAACGCGGATTTCAACGGCTTTTCTGCGTTGGCGGAGGAGTTTCAATTAAAAGTAGTCATGTCTGACGGAATAAATGACCTGTTCGACTTGCCTGCCCTTTACCGCACGGCACATGAGGCTTTGATGCTGATGACGGATCGCCGCTTTCACAGCGGAAATGTCTGCACGGTGGCGCAGCTTCGCACACCGCTGCTGCTGAAAAACTTGGAGGGACGAAGCGACCTGATTGCAAAAGAGATCCGAGCGCTTGCCGCACACGATAAGGAAAAGGATACGCAGTACTGCGAAACGCTTTATCACTATCTGACCTGCTGCCGATCGCTAAAAAAGACCTGTGACGCTCTTTTCACACATCGTAATACGGTGCTTTACCGCATTCACAGGATGCAGGATGATTTTCTTATCCCATTGGATGATTCGGCTGTACACGCCGACTTGCTACTCGGTGTGTCTCTGCTTCTGTTTGAAGAAAAGGGTCCCGATTTCTTTCTGCATACGATGAACAAAGCCGAGAGTGAGGAATAACTGATATGAAAGAAAATAGAAAGCTATTAAAAGAAGTGCTCAAGGACATCCGTCATGATATGACCGATGAAGAGGTACTGAACCTGCTAGCCGACAGCAAGATTTCGGTCAGTCCCGAAAGCGGAAAAGAAAAGTATACATTGGGACAGCGGGCGGCGGATGCCATTGCAAAGTTCGCCGGAAGCTGGGCGTTCATTTTCTCGTTTACCGGCGGACTGGTGCTGTGGATGGTTGTAAACACGCTGATGGCTGCACGGGCATTTGACCCATATCCGTTCATTTTGCTGAATCTGGTGCTGTCCTGTATCGCCGCGATCCAGGCACCGCTGATCATGATGAGCCAAAACCGTCAGGAGGAAAAGGACCGCCGCAGAGCTGAAAACGATTACAAGGTCAATCTGAAAACCGAGATTATGATCGAGGATCTGTACGACAAGGTGAATGCGATCCTTGCTAAGCAGTCGGCACTGGAAAAGCAGCTGCAGGGGAAAAGTAAAATGGATGAGCAAAAGCCGCAGTGATTTTCAAATATTTTCTGCTTTACCTCTTGACAAGTCATTATGCCTTGCGTATGTCCCGGCCGTCTTTTGTTTTTCCCATAAACCCGAAAAACCTTATATACCCCTTGGGGCAAGTAGCCCCACCAAATTTAATCTCAAAGCCTTGAGATGCGCATTAGAGGCGGCGGGATACATAGAGAACCGAAAACCCCACCAAGGTTTTTTGAACTCGATGTACCCACCGTGCTTTGCCATGCCTTCTTGTAGGTTCTGTCTGCCGGTGTTGTCCATCGTAACCACCGGCTCTTTTTGTGTCCCGACCGCTCAGTGCCGTCTCAAGCGGAAAGGACACATTAGCCAATAAATACGGCATATCTTCGTGTAGTATATTCCGCTGAAATCGCTGGATATATCGTGTTTTTAGAGGTAATATGTCTCACACCAAGGGAGGTGAATCAAATGGAGAGAGTTGTAGAAAGGGTCGATGCCCTAATAAAGCAAGTATCGCACTTGCAAAAAAACTTGGTGCCTCATATATCGGCTGTAAAAGCACATTTGATATGCTGAAGAAATCAGAAGTTTCAAATGAAACAAAGACTGAAGCAGAACAATTTGATAAAATGCTGTATAGAATTTACAGATGATCATATCGCTTGATTTCTTACGAAGTCAGGCGTTTTTTCATTCCTTTTTTCCGTGCAATCTACTACTGTCGAAAAAATCTGACACCTATAAATTGAATACCGAAAACCTATTGCAAAGAATATAATCTTCTGCTATAATAAGCCTATCCGATACAGCCTGTATCAGATAGAACGGAGGACGATAAAATGCGTTCTAAAAACACTGACCTTATGAATGAAATCAAAAAGTTTGCCGAGGAATACTACCTTGAGTATTGGAAGTCCCCCTCTACCTCCGAAATTGCCGGCGCTGTCGGCGTGACGAGGGCAACGGTATACAGATATTTAATAGATATGGCTGAGCGCGGAATGATTGATTATGACGGCTCTGAAATCAAAACCGATGTTACGCGCAAATATACCGATCCGGGAAACAATGCGGTTATTCTTGACTGCTCTGTTTCCTGCGGCATCGGACTTCCCGAAGAAGAACGGGTGCTTGAATATGTGAAGCTGCCGAAAACCGTGTTCGGCACGGGCGACCTCTTTCTGCTTAAAGCAAACGGCGATTCTATGGTTGACGCCGGTATTGAGGACGGAGATTGGATCGTTGTCCGTAAGCAGACGGACGCAAATGAAGGAGATATTGTTGTGGCGCTCTTTGAGGGGCTGAACAATCTGAAATACTTTTATTGGAATAAGAAAAAGAACTGTGCCGTTCTTCGCTCTGCCAACGAAGCGAAGGGATATAAGGACATTGAGGTTTACGACCTGCAAATCCAAGGCGTTGCACAGAATGTTATCAAAGGACTTTAAGTTGTAAATGGGAGGTGCTTACCTTGGAAAAGGCATATGTCAATGTAGATTATCAGGTGCTCGTCGGCGGTGCAATAAAGCCGGTTCGGATTTATTGGCACGACGGCAGAGCCTTCGATATCCGAAAAACGCTTCACTGCTGCACCTCCGAAGATGAGTATGAAGGAATTCGCTACACGGTGTTGATCGGTAGTGCGGAAAAATATCTATACCGAATCGGCGGCAAATGGTATGTTGAGCCGATTCAGACGGAGGTGGACACAGGTTGAGAAGCTATATTTCATTCGGAGAGCTTGAAGAACTCGGCGAAACAATCGTAAGAGAGTATCTCCGAAAGACCAAACGCTATAACGCCTTATGTGTGGATATAGAGGGTTTGGTTACGGATTATTTGGGACTTACCGTAGTTTACGAAAACATTGCGGAAGATGATCCGAACAAGATTGCCTTTCTTTCCAACGGAAAGCGACCGCTATGGGTTTCCCGTAACGAGGAACGAACACAGGTCGTGTTTCCGAAAGGAACGGTTGTTATGGACAAGGTATTGCTCCACGAAAACGAAAGCAGCCGACGCAGATTTACACTCGGACATGAGGGCGCGCACAGCGTTATTGCAAAACAAAATCCTATGCAGGATGTCGGGTGCTTTCATAACGAATTTGATCCCGAGCGAGTGTATACAATAAAAGAACAAAAGGAATTGATGTCTTTTTCAGAAACGCAAGCCGATAGGCTTTCGTCGGTTTTCCTTATGCCCCGGTTTATTTTGCGAAAGGTTATGAAAAAGTACAAATGCGAGAATGGATTGCCCGTTTACGGTTGGAATGTCTTTGCCCCGGATGACAAGCTGAAGCTTCGCAAAATGGCAGACTGTATGGGCGTATCCTTTCAGGCTTTGGTTATACGGCTTAAAACATTGGGGCTTCTGATACCCCGTGATCTGACCGTATACTTGGAGAACGACTTGCAGCTCGGAGGTACGAAATGACCGGAGAGATTTTATTCGACAGCAGATACGGCAAGCTTACTCCGGAGGTCGCAGAGATAATACTGAAATCCCGCGAAGAAGTGAAAAGCTTAAAGGGCAGAACGCTCAAATGCCCTATATGCGGTTTTCGGCTTGAAGAAGTCTATGAGATAGCCTCCGGTTATGTCCATGTGAAATGCCGCAAATGCAAGCTGGAGGAACCGCTGAATCTTGCCTATTTCAGACGGTTAAAAAGAAACATCTTACTCATAAATCCGTATATTGTGAGAAAGGCTAAAAAAGGTGTACGGTTATGAAGATACGAGAAGTAAAACAAAATAAAAAAGATTATCTTGCGTTGCTTCTGTTAGCCGATGAGCAAGAAAGCATGATAGACCGGTATATAGACAGAGGCACTATGTATGTTTTGGAGGACGGCGGTGTGAAATGCGAGTGTATTGTTACTGACGAAGGAAACGGAATTCTTGAAATCAAGAACATTGCAACTGAGCCGGAATTTCAGCGAAACGGTTATGCAAAGAAAATGGTGGAATACATTGCCGAAAAGCATAAGGGAAAGTATTCGGTGTTGCAGGTAGGTACAGGCGACAGTCCGTTGACTGTTCCGTTTTATGAAAAATGCGGTTTTGTAAAAACGCACAGCATTAAGAACTTTTTTATAGACAACTATGATCACCCGATTTATGAATGCGGAGTAAGGCTTACAGATATGATTTATCTGCAAAGAGCGATATAAGGAAACGGAGGCATAAAAGTGGACAGAACCTATCTTTGTATTGACCTAAAGAGCTTTTATGCCTCGGTTGAATGCGTTACGCGCGGGCTTGATCCGTTGACAACCAATCTTGTGGTTGCAGATGTCGGCAGAACCGAGAAAACCATCTGCCTTGCGGTTACGCCGTCGCTGAAAGCCTACGGTATCCCCGGCAGAGCAAGACTGTTTGAGGTTATCCAAAAGGTTGAGCAAATCAATCGGCAGCGCAAATACAATGCACCGCATCATAAACTCGACTGCGAATCGTATAACGCCATTGAACTTGCGAGAAACCCCTCCCTGGCTCTCAGTTATATTGCTGCACCGCCGAGGATGGCTTACTATATGGAATACAGCACTCGGATCTATAATATCTATCTCAAATACATTGCTCCCGAGGATATCCATGTGTATTCCATAGACGAAGTGTTCATTGACCTTACACATTATCTGTCTACTTACAAATGCACCGCGAGAGAACTCGCGCAGACAATGATAAAAGACGTGCTTGCGAACACGGGTATTACCGCAACGGCAGGCATCGGGACAAATCTCTACCTTGCCAAAATCGCAATGGATATCACTGCAAAGAAAATGCCTGCTGACGAGAATGGCGTCCGTATTGCCGAACTTGATGAGATGTCATACCGCAAAGAGCTTTGGACGCATAAGCCGCTGACTGACTTTTGGATGCTCGGCAGCGGTATTGCTAAAAAGCTTGAAGCGAACTATATGTATACGATGGGCGATGTTGCCCGTTGCTCGCATTATGACGAGGCAAAGCTGTTTAAGCTGTTCGGCGTTAATGCGGAACTGATTATCGACCGCGCTTGGGGTTGGGAGCCGACCACTATTGCCGATATAAAGGCGTATAAGCCGTCCTCCAACAGTTTAAGCGTGGGACAGGTGCTCAAATGTCCGTATAATTACGAAAAAACAAAGCTGATTGTCCGTGAAATGATTGACCAACATGTGCTTGACCTTGTGGATAAGGGACTCGTAACAGATCAGATTGTGCTCGATATCGGATATGATATAGAAAACCTGACCGATCCGAAAATCAGCGCAAGGTATCACGGAGATGTTACAACCGACCGTTATGGGCGCAAAGTACCGAAACACGCGCACGGAACGGCAAATTTAGAGAAAAAGACATCGTCATCGCACATCATAACAGAAGCGACAATGAATCTGTTTGACCGCATCATAAACAAGGATTTGCTCGTTCGCCGTATTACGGTTGCGACCTGCAAACTCGTCAGAGAAAGCGATGTTAAAATCGAAACCGTTGCAGAGCAAATATCGCTTTTCGATGATCCTGTTGAAAAGGAAAAGAAAGAGCAAGCCGAAAAGCAGGCTCTTGAACAGGAAAAGCAAATGCAGAAAACGATTATCGGCATAAAAAAGCGGTTCGGCAAGAATGCAATACTGAAAGGTATGAATTTGCAGGAGGGCGCAACAGCTATGGAGCGAAACGGTCAGGTAGGAGGTCACAAGGCGTGAGAAAAATATTATCTTACAAAGCGGTACAGCTTGTTATTGTTATAATTATAACGGTCATTTTATCCGTAATTCTGACCGCCGTTAAAGATAAAGAATACAGCAATTGGGTTTCTACGAAGGCGGTAATTACAGATTGGAAAACCGGTTGGCATGTTTCCCATATTATATATTTTGAATATGAAGTTGATGGTACGAAATATAGAGGGCAGGATAGTTTTAAAGGAAATTTTCCAAATGAAGATGTGGGAGATGTTGTTACAGTCTGGTATGATCCGGACGATGCTTCACGGGTCATGAGATCGGATATAAAACCTGATGCGGGTCTGTGGACATATGCGCCGTTTTTTCTTGCATTTCCCATATCGATCTTTGTTCTTTCCGGAGGATTTAAAGCAAGAGCACGGAGAATCGGCTGAAGGAGTCAAATAGTATGAGTGAGAGCGCAGAAAAACTTTATGCGGATATAATAAATCTTCCGCATCACGAATTGACAACACGGCAGCGAATGCCCCGAATAAACCGTGCCGCGTCATTTTCTCCGTTTGCGGCTCTGACCGGATATGACGATCAGGTAAAGGAAGCCGGACGGCTGACGGACGAGCGTATAGAGCTTGATGACGGCACGATAAGTACACTGAACGATAAGCTGAACTATGCCGTTTCACTGTCCGATGAGCAGCCGGAAATATCCGTAACTTACTTCAAGCCGGACAGTAAAAAGAACGGCGGAGAGTATGTGACGCATACCGGAGTAATCAAGCGTGTTGACGAATATGAGCGCAAGCTGATATTCACCGATAAAACCGTGATTCCGATAGACGACATTTACGGAATCGACGGTGAAATATTTAACGGCTTATATTGAAAGCCAAAAACAACTGAATAACAGACTTTAATTCGTGCAAGCAGAGCCGGTCGAAAGACCGTGATTTCCAAGCGCCGTACAAGGTTGAGACTGAATAGTATGGAAAACCATATCTATTGGTCTTGATTTGTACGGCGCTTTTTTGTGCCCTAAAATACTTGTACGGTAATTGGAGTCCTTTCTCGGCTTGCCCGGGAAAGGACTTTTTTATGTATGTAAATATAACGGAATTATTTTATATTGCCGACTGTTTCACTACACCGAACCGCAAAGGAGAAGATGCAGTGAAACAGTGGCAGTGCTACATAGCCGGATATCCGTAATCACCCGAATTTTTGATTTCACCCAAAATTCAAAAATTTAAGGAGATTACGAAAGTGAGTACCAAATTCTATATCAAAGACAATAACGGTATTTATTTGTCCACGGACGGAAAAATCAGATACACCCTGCTGGAAGGGAAGGCGTTGTATGACTTCCTCAAGACAGAAAACGGAAGATCAAGATGCTTCCATGTAGACATTGATGAGAACGGCAACAAGATCGGAATTGAAGCAGAACCCAAAATGATTACGGCATGTGCAGCACAGCGGGAACGGGATCGTTATCGCTACAAAGTGATGACTAAGCTGAACATTACAGTTGTGTCGGCAAATACGCTTGTTTCAGTCCCCGGCGAGGATGACCTCGAACTGCTTGATACCGTTGCGGACGAAGATGTCGATTTGGAAGCCGAGGCGATGCACCACCTCGACCTTGAAATTTTGAAAAAGTCTTTACAGACCCTCACAAAAGAAGAATACCGTATCATCCACTGTCTGTACCTGTCCAAATCCCCTATGAGCGAAAAAGAGATTGCCAAACATCTCGGTATGACACAGCAGGCCGTGAGCAAGCGTAAGAGAGCCATTTTCGAGAAACTGAAAAAATTTTTCTGATTTTTTGGTTGTGAGCCTTTGGATTTTTCCCAAATAAGGAATGAGAGGACTCATACAGCCTCTGTTGCACCTTGAAAACCGAATAACGAAAGGATGCCGAGGTATAAACTCACCGGACCGTAAAAGGAAAGCTGTCGGACAGAAGCGCCATGACTCCACGCAAGTGGATGAGCGATACATTCTGCGCCGAGTCGAAAGATGTACAGCATATTTCGATTGGCCATGACTCCGGTGGAGAACTAAGGATACTTCTGCAAAAAGCAGCTCGCCGGAAGGCGGGATATGTTGTTTCAGGCTGAAAACCATGTCTGTTACACCATATATGATGCTCGTTCCCCCATTGCGAATCCGACCGCGGGGAAATATGCTGCGAGATACTCGACATCCTTAAATCCAAAGCTCAATAACGAATTATTTGCGTTTGAGCGATGGAACTACTGTGCAGGAGCAGTAATGCTCCTGCATACCATTCTGTCGCTCAAACAAATCTGAATCACTAAGAAACAAGGAGACATTAGAAATGTTTGAAATTACTTATAGCGACAACGAAACCTTTGAAGCATACCAAAACGCGGGGAAAGCCCATAAAGGCGGTACCTACGATTTTACTTTTGAAAACCGATATATTATTTATCATGCAAATCTTCGTCATAAGGTGGATTACATTGCTATCGATATGAGCACCGGTCTCGCCTCTTTCGTTATTACCAAGAATCCCGGCAATCTCTACACCGAAGCATCCTACAAACGGCTAATCCCCCATATTCTTTACTCCGTGAAATATACCGGAGACATGAGATACCTTAATCGCTTTGCGGACGATCCCCTCGCGGTTATTGACTCAATCTTCCATGTTGTTCTCCCCAATAACGGATATAACATTCGGGAAGAACAGATTGCTCTTGCAAAGAAGATGTATATCGGTTTTACCGAAAAGCAGGTTGCTCTCTGTGAAGCGGAAGTTGGAACAGGCAAAACTCTTTCTTATTTGGTGGCAGCCATTGTAGCCAAACACCACAACGGCATTACTTACAGACAGAATCTGCCCGTAACCATCACCACATCGAGCATTGAATTGCAGAAAGCATTGGTGGAGCGTGAAATCCCCCACCTTTCCAAAATGCTCTTAGACTATTACATTATCGAGCGTCCGCTGACCGCGGTACTTCGCAAAGGCAAGGAACACTACCTTTGCCGTTATCGTTTCGATGACTTTCTCAAGAATATCCTTATGTATCCCGAAAAATACAAGGCCACCATTGAAACGCTCGAGCAGATGAGCAACCTGCGTGCAGGAATTGACCTGGACAGATACCGCATCAGCGGAGCGATTAAAAGCCGAATCTGTATTAAGGGTACATGCGCAGGCTGCGCGCGAAAGAAAGAATGTACATACAACGAATTTGCTAAACGGATGTACGACCTTCACGACCTAGACTTTCAAGTTACAAACCATAATATGTACCTTATGTCCCAAAAAACGAAGACAGACTACCATCCCCCTCTGCTACGTGAGAGTTGCTTTGTGGTCGTGGATGAAGCGCATAAGTTCAAAGAAGCGGCCGAAGACACTTTTGGTGAGAGAATCGGAGAAAAAGACATCCCCCGCTATGTAAATGCAGTAAAAATTCTTTGCTCAACCAAGGCCAACAGGGATAAGTACAAAGAATTTCTCGCAAATATCATCAAGGAAAACGATGCCCTGTTCAACAGCCTTCGCAAGAAGCAGCACGGCGACATCGAAGAAGAACGAGGAAATATTATTTCTCTGTCGGTGTTTCAGACAGCCAAACTCAACAAGATTATGTACCTCATCGATAAAATCGAAGGTATGAAGATCAAACGCAATTACGGTATCCCCGTAACCGGCAGCTATTTAAAAACGGCGATTGCTGCTATCAATAAAACAAGTAAGTCCACCATTTGGTTGGATACGGATGAAAATGGGCTTCTCTCGTTATGCAGTACCCCCAAGGATATCAACAACATTTTCCGGAGTAAAATTTGGGACAGAAATGTGAGCCATGTGCTGACCTCCGGTACACTTTCGGATGGAACGGATTTTGAGTACTTCAAAGCGGAAAACGGATTGGACTTTATTCCGCATCGCCTGCTCTTGGAGTCCCGTACAGAATCGCCTTTTGATTACACTAACCACACAAGGCTGTACATTCCCACGGGGATGCCCACTCCGGACAACGACAGCGAGGACTATTTCAAAGCCATCGCCGACGAGATTTATAGGATTATCAAAGCCACAAACGGTCATACGGCAATCCTCTTCACATCCTATAAAACGCTCAACCTTGTACACGACCTTCTGCGTGACAGACTGACCGCATACGATACCATCTGCATGACCCGCAGCAATAAAAATGCCATTACCGATTTCAAAAAATCGAAGAACGGTATACTTTTTGCTTCCGGCTCTATGTGGGAAGGAGTTGACTGTGTAGGTGACTGTCTTTCATCCGTAATTATTGTTCGGCTGCCATTCCCGATGAGAAGCGCTCTCATGGAGGAAAAGAAGAATAACTGCGACAGCGTCGGAGATTTTGTAGACAGATACTGCACTCCCAATATGCTGATCAAACTCCGTCAGGGCGTAGGAAGACTCATTCGCTGTGAAAGCGATACCGGTGTCGTGTCCATTCTGGACCCGAGAGCCATCTCAAAGTCCTACTCCGGTAAAATCGGGCAAGCCCTTCATAAGTTCCCCAAGGTGGACTCCGCTCAAGAAATTGAGAGCTTCATGAGAGGCGTTAAGGACGAAGAATACTACGGAGAAAAGAAGGAGAACAGGAAATGATAGCAGAGAAACAAACCAAGTCCGCAAACTTCCTTCGGATTATCGCCATACTGAAAAGCCTTCGTGATGACGGCAAAATCAGTATCCAGGAGTACAGCAGAGCGAAAAAATACTATAAGAAACTTACCGGTGCCGATATTATAATCGCAGACTGAAAAGTTTGAAAAATATCAAGATTTCGCTGGACTTGTGCGGTTCTATGGATATAATGTTGTGTTGAAAAGAGGTTGCGCATAAAATGTATGCGCAACCTCCCCACCAAGGAAAGGAGAGAAAACGATGGCAAAGCCGATGCTAATATCCCCGATATCAAGGCAAGGAATTAAGTTACTGCGAGTGGCAGCCTACTGTCGAGTTTCCTCCTCTTCTGCGGATCAGCTAAACTCATACGCAACTCAAATTGATTATTACACCAGGCTTGCAAAGAAGAAAAAGAACGAGTGGAACATGGTTGAGATTTTCGCCGATGAAGGCATCAGCGGCATGAAAGCCAAAAATCGCCCCGAGTTCCAACGGATGATCCGCATGTGCGAATTACATCAACTGGACCTCATCATCACAAAATCGGTGTCCCGGTTCGCGCGAAATGTAAAAGAAGCCTTGGAGTATGTGAGAAAGCTGAAACTTCTCGGCGTCGGCATAATCTTTGAGAAAGAAGGCATCAATACTCAGTCCCTCGGCGATGAGATGCTGCTCAATACCTTCACCGCAATTGCTCAAGAAGAATCCAAAGCAATTTCTCAAAATCAACGCCTGTCTATCGTCAAACGAATGGAACTCGGCATCTATGTAGACAGTAACGCACCATACGGATTCAGACTTGAAAACAAGCAACTTGTGGAGTATCCTCCCGAGGCCGATATCGTGCGATGGATCTTCCGCTCCTATCTGAATGGTATGTCTACAACGGAAATTGCAAAGGTTCTGACCGAGCGAGGCATCCCCACCAAGAACGGCAAGGAAAAATGGAAATCCACTAAAATATCTTATATGCTCTCCAACGAAAGGTATATCGGAGACTGCCACTATCAGAAAACATACCGTGACACGACCGTGCCGTTCAAGCAGTCCAAGAATCGCGGCGAGGAAGATATGTACTATGCCACCGGCACACACGCTTCCATTATCGAGAAAGGAACCTTTGATAAAGCGCAAGTCCTCCTCCAAAAGCGAAAAGAGCAGTTCACCAAATCAATAACATTCAATACCTACCCCCTTACGAGCCGCATTCGATGTTCCGAATGCGGCTCTTTCTATCGCCGAAAGGTTCGGAGCGGTGGAGTCAAATGGGTCTGCGCCAAGCATGAGGAAAACACAAAATCATGCAATTCCAACTACTACAGCGAGGAACGAATCTATGACGGTTTCCTATCAGTGGTGAATAAGCTACGATTCGGGCAAGAGAACATCCTCGGTCAAGTTATCGCCAAACTTGAAAGCGCAACACAGAAATACAAGCGAAATAACAAAACGGCGATGCAGATCAGTCAGAAGATTGCGGAGATAAACGCCACAATTCTAAAACTGAATGAGCTTCGCTCAAAAGGATACCTTGCCCCCGAAATACATCAGTCCCAAGTCAGAGAGATGCAAAAGCAGCTCTGCACACTCAAAGAAGATCGGCAGGATCAATTCGAGTCCCGAATACTTACAATGCTCCAAGATGTGCGGAAACTAAAATCTCTGATTGACGAAATAGAAGAACCCTTGGATGAGTTCGATGAGAAGCTTTTCGAGGAAATTATCGTAGGAATGGCACTCAATAACGCAGATGAATTGACCGTCACTCTGCTCGGCGGACTGAAATTCACTGAATTGATATAGGAGAAACCGCAATGAAAAAGACACGCTTTATTCCATACGGATACACCATCCGTGAAGGGCGAACGGTGATTGAACACACCGAAGCCGAAATTATCCGAGAAATCTTTGATGAGTACATCAAGGGTGCTTCCCTCAAAGAAATAGCGGAGAGCCTCACGCAGAGGAAAATCCCCTATACCGAGAAGACGGATACATGGGATAAAGCGAGAATTGCAAGAATTATCGACAACGCAAAGTACATCGGGGACGATGAATACGACCCAATCATCGATGAAGATACATACGAGGGTGCGGTATCCATGAAAGCCGCACGGCAACGCAATACCGTACAAAGTGAATGCGAAGGCATCGCCCTGCTCCGCAACAGAGTCAAATGCGCCGATTGCGGAAGCCCGATGATACGCAGAGTCTGCTCGAAACGACAAATCAATGAAAGCTGGACCTGCCAAAATGCAGAGTGCGGAAAGAGACTGCGTATCAGCGACGGCGACCTCCTACAGAAAATCGCCATCCTCATGAACCGCATTATCGAAAACAGCGAACTGCTGATACCAAAGCCCAAGATAAGGATAGTTGACTCCCCGACGGTCGCAAGCCTGCAACGGCAAGTGGATACCGAACTCGAGAAGGAATACCCGAGCGAGGAATACATTGTCGAGAAGGTTAGTGACATCGCAAGTCAGTTATATAAAGAAACCCAGGCAAAGAAAATGATTGTCGCTCAAATTGCAAGGAAACGAGCCTCAATGATGAAACCCCAGGAAAACTTTAATTACGATTACTTCTCCGACCTTGTAGACTATGTCACACTCTCAAGTTCGGGGAAAGTCAGGCTCTACACCAAGGTAGGGACAGAAATCACCGAAGGAGAGAATGAATAATGGCAGTAACCAAAATTCCAAAGAAAACAATTACCCTCATCGAGCCGAAGAAATCCTTCATAGTAGACAAGGCGCAACATCGTCAAAAGCGAGTTGCAGCATACTGCAGAGTGTCTACCGACAGGGAGGAACAACTCACATCCTATACCAATCAGATGAAGGTGTATACCGAAATGATTGCTTCAAATAAGGAGTGGGAGTTCGCAGGGCTGTATGCCGATGAGGGCATCTCAGGTACGAGAGCAGACAAAAGACCTCAATTCCAAAAGATGATAGATGACTGCCACAAGGGTAAAATCGATATGATCATAACAAAGTCAGTATCGCGATTCGCACGAAATACCGTAGATTGCCTTGACTATGTCAGATCACTCAAAGAAATCGGCGTGGGCATCTACTTTGAGGAACAGAACATCGATACGCTGAAAAGTGATAGCGAATTGTACCTTGTCATATACGCAGGATTCGCACAATCCGAATCCGAAAGCATCAGCAAGAATATTACTTGGACGCACCGAAAGAACTTCGAAGAAGGCAGACCCATCTTTATGTATAACCGAATGCTCGGCTACAAGAAAGGCGAGGACGGGAACCCCGAAATCGTCCCATCGGAAGCAGCAATAGTGCAAAGAGTGTTCGATATGTACCTCTCCGGCAAGTCCACTGATGAAATCTCCGAAATCCTGCAAGGCGAAAACATCGAAATTCCCGGCAAGAAACTGACCTTCAGTAAATCAATGATTATCCGAATGTTGAAAAATGAGAAATATTGCGGAGATGCCATCCTGCAAAAAACGGTGACACTTGACCCAATCTCAAAAAAGCGAAAAGCCAACGAAGGTGAAGCACCCATGTGGCTCGTAGAAAACAGCCACCCTGCCATTGTGAGCCGTGAGATATTCAATAAGGCACAAGAGGAATCTGCCCGAAGGAAGGCAAAAACACCGCAGTCTGAAAAGATGGCGCTGACCGCATCGGGGAAGTATTCCAAATATGCGCTCACAGAAGTAATGATGTGCGGAGAGTGCGGGAGCAGGTACAAAAGAGTAACATGGAACATCCGAGGCAAGCACAGAATCGTGTGGCGATGCATGAGCCGCCTTGACTATGGCAAAAAATACTGCGCCGACTCCATCACCGTCGATGAGCAGGCACTGCAAAGAGCCATTGTAAGAGCCTTAAATCGATTCAATATCGAAGACGAATCCACCTACCTAATGCTGATGAAATCCACCATCGGGGAAGCCATAGGAATCAACGGCGGCTCAGATGAAATCGACCTGCTCGAAAGAAGAATCGATGCCCTTAATAAGCGGATGCTTGACCTTGTAACACTGAGCGTTCAGGAAGATAATGATGCCGAGAACTATGAAGATGAGTTCAAAAACATATCCATGCAGATCGAGCAACTCTCGGGGCGCATCACGGCAATTAGAGAAAGTGAAAGTGAGGACGGAGAACTTCAAGCGCGGATTAAGGAAATCCAGGACACCATTGACAAACGAAAAGAAAATAAAGATACCTATGATGACTCAATCGTCCGGCAGATGGTAGAATGTATAAAAGTCTACCGTGACGGCAGACTGCAAATTATACTCGGCGGCGGATATGAACTTGAAGAATACCTCGAAAAATAAAAAACAGCAAGCAGCGAATAAGCCGTAGTTGCTTATTAGCTGACTCTATTAAGCATTGCTTTCGTTATTATCGCTTTCTTCATCTTCGCCAAGCTGTCCGATAGCGAAATTCTCAAAAGCTTCGGAATCGTCAAAATCCTCATTTTCGTCCGGTTCAATCCAGAGAGAAACATCCCGAGCATAGAGTTTGTTCATGAATAGTTTGCCCGCATTACTTTTCCTTTTTCCGTTATATTCTAAAAGCATCGCTTCGGCAAAGCCCATTGACCCCTTCCGGCGATCCCTGGCGGTACAAGTCAGTTGCTTAATGGAAACAGCACCGAGTTTCTCGCTGAACACCTCATCCTTTAACTGATCTTTATACACCACGCAAAGCTTGGTAACTGCATTCATAATGTTGGCGGAGAAAGAATTGGAGTCTCCCTCCCATGTGCCGATGATCAGGCGAAGAACACGGTTGAGAACCTGGTATCCGTATTTGGAGTAAATAGCCTCCAAAGTGGATACAGCACAGATGTGCCCCGGCGCTCTCTTGGCAGATATCCTCAAACCGTAAGACTCCACCAAATCTCGAATCATAAGCTGTTCTTGGTTCTTAGCCTCCAAGTTCGCTACGAAAATTTCAAAAGGCGCAAGGTTCTTTGCGAATTTCATCTGATTGGCAAAGATATCGGCTTCATGTTCATAGCACAGATCATCATAGATCATGCACCATACCGGAGTTTCGCGAGAGCCGGAAGCAAGTGCAACAATTTCAATGGTATGCTGCCCGTTAAAAACATAATTGATCCCGTCTCTTCGGCTGACCTTTACGGGATTGATTTGAAACAGATCGAAGTTTTCTGCCGTTTTCTCAATACGCGCCTGCGACAGATTCCGTTGATAATCCTGGTTCGAAACCAGGTTTTTGATTGGAATTTTCTCGAAATGAACATTCGGCACAAACGGCGAATAATCATCCATGTTATATATCCTCCACTTCCGACAGCATATCTGCTATCGTATTTCGCAGCTCACGCAAAGCCTGTGCCAAGTCACCTTTAGCCTGGGGAGAAACGATGGTGAGGTCTGCCGTATTCTTTGCCCGTTCAATAGAACTCTTCCATGAAGGAATCGTCAGAGTCAGACTGCTGATTTCCGCATCCGGATCATACTCGGGCATATCCTTCACGGAAGGCCCCGCGGAAATATCTCCCTCGGAATAAACTGTTTTATTCCCTTGCACAACCGGTCGCGTGGCTTTGTAATGCATAAACTCAGCAGGATTTCGATCAATCTTCCGATTGATTCGCCGAAGATCCTGCGGATTTAGTTCCGCCATTTCCAACACATGCTTATGGGCAATCTTGTACTGCCCCGAAAGAATCTTGGGCACTAATTTCGGCTCTTTCTTTCCGATTTCTTCTAACGCTCTCGTGAATATGGCATACTTCTGCACAGTGGCAGCCGACACATTATTATCTTCGGCAATTCTCTGTGCCGTCCAATGGCGGCAAGCCTTGTCCGCATCCTCTTCGTCCATCGTGGATATATCCAGGGTGTGCTGATTTCTCCCTATCTTATTGCGAATTCGGGTAACCAATTTTTCATTCTCGTACTGCATACCAATAAGGAACTTGCGAGTCTCTTCGGTAATGTTTCTTCTCCCGAGTTGATTAGCACATATCCAGGCGACAGCAGCCTCTCGGCACTCAAATTCCATATCCTTTGTATCAAAGGGGATGCTGTGGCGCATACAAATTTCATAACGGTTATGACCGTCCACAATGGTGTCATGCCATACAACGATAGGGTCACGACAGCCGTCGTTTATGATATTCTGCTCGAGTTGTAAAAACTCTCTGTGCCGCAGCGGACGGATTAAATGTCTGAATTCTTCGTCTATTTTCAGCCTTTTCAACTCCATTATCGCTCCTCCAACCCATCAATTTTATGGAGAGAACTGAGTGGAAAAACACCTGCATTTTCTTCTGCTATAATCTCTCCGGTCAGTCTGTATGCGTAAGCGCTATCTAATCCTTCCATCAAGGAGCAAAGTTTATTGACAAATGAGGTGCTGTAAATTTCGTAGGAGTTATCCGGATGCAGCGCAGCCAAATTTACACGATGAGTATAATTTGTTCTCTTGTCCGTTCCTTGGATAGCAAGCATCATAGCTGAAGGGCTGACAAGGAACTGAACATACTTGGGTGTCCCGAGCAAAGCCAGTGTGCTTCGATGAATGCGAATACGGTATTTTTTCAAGTCAACCGCTATAGTCACTTGTTGTCGAGTCTGTTCGCTCATGGTTTATTTCTCCTTCCGGCAGTGCAACTGTGTCGGCAGTCACAGTTGCTGTCGGACTTTGCCGAACTGCCTTATTTTCCTTGATTGAGTAGATGGCATAGCCATCGAATATGTTCACAAGCATGGACTGCTTGTGCTCATTTAAGGTCATTCCGAATTGGTTCTGCCAACCAATCGGATATACCGGTGTCCTTGATGCCGTTGATTTAGCACCTTCCGCATCATATGTACGCTGATACACCTCGGTGGATGTTAAATCAAATGCTATCAGGTATTCGCCATTAGCGCGGATGATATTCCCGAGCATCTTATAGCGGTGATCGGGATTCCAATCCATCATGTCAAACATTTTCAGGAAGAACAGCGTACAGGTTGTTTGCCTCGGCTTCCTTTTGTCTTGACCGATTGAACACCACTGGAACGACCCTCGTTCATTCTCACCACAGGGACGGAGAGCCAAAATCTTAGTATGAGGATTGATCAGCGCCTGGACATAGTCTGTGTGCGGAAACTTGGTCAGGCAAGCTGAATTCACATAGAATTTGCGGTTATTGAATGTAACCGCAGGCTCACGAATATGAGCAAAGAACTCTCTGCGGACAACCTGGAATTCCTCCAGGTTGAAGTCCATGCTCATTTCAATCAATTCTTCCTCGTCATTTAATACCGGAATCTTGTGCAGCTCTGAGTCCGCCGGGGGAGCAAAGGCCTCTGTCATTATCCTTTGCTCAGTAATATCATTCATAAACTACCTCCTGAATATCTACGCCCTGCAATTCCTGCGTGATAAAACTTTTGAGTTCTTCAAACGCCGTCACATGGAGCTTGTTGCCGGTCTCGAAAAGTTGGCCCTCCAAACGGAGCATCCAATCTTCCTCGCTCTGCCGCTGAAGTTCCGTTACGGACTTCTCCTGTGCATAGAACTGCTTACCAAAGGAACTTGTCCATGATTCAGGAATTGCACGAATGCGCTTTCCGGATGGCATCAACGGCTGCACATTTATACAGTCTTCTTCGCCGTTTTCTTTAGAAAGCACATTAGGCTTGAAATATGCCTCGGAGTCAACGGTATCAAAGATATAGGCAACTACGCCATCCTGCTCATAGAGAGTGCCTAAAATGCGGTATTTGTATTCGATGTTCCAACCAAGAAGTTTGAACATCGTCTCACTGAAAGCGGCGGTTGGGATTAACCGTGGGTATAGAATACCTTTCTCCGGCTTTGACGCCATTACACTATTACGATTTTCTTTGGTGGTCGGTCGAATCGCAAGTTTTCGGCTAATGGGATTTATCAGAATCTCAATATAATTCTGTGTGCCGAATTTCCGGACACACGCGGTACTGAACTTGATAAACTTATGATAAATAATGGCGTGAGGCTGACGCGGAGCATCGAAGAACTCGCCGCGGGCTATTTCAAAACCGCGTAGATCAAAGTCACCTGCTTCCACCTCAAACTGAATTTCTTCCTCCGGCTGCGGTTCTTCCTCGGGAGATGAATACACGCTTTTGGAAGCCAGGTAGTAGTCTCCCTCTTTGAATCCTGCCCATCGGGGATTAACGGTGACGAAACCTTTGAGGACGCCGTCTTCTACAACGCGAATTTCGGGAAGGATAGACTTGTTTCCGTACTTAGCGTTATCGAGCATTTGCTGAACCGCAATATAATCGTCGCGGGAAACGATGCCGGGGTGATGATTGCGATATCGGCTTTGCGGTCTTTGACCCCTGTTTTTCTTTGCCTTATGGGTACGGAAGTTTGGCGTAAAGGTTTTGCGAGTGAGGACATCACCGCAATGTCGTTCATTGCGTAGTATTTGAACTATACCGTTGGAAGTCCAGTTGATATTTCCCAAATAGGACTTGCGTCCGAGAGCATTGAAAGCATCGGCAATCTGCTGTGATGAATAGCCGTACAGATACATATAGAATGCAAGTTTAACCGTAGGCGCTTCATCTGGATTCGGAATCAGTGTTCCGTCAGCATCATGCATATACCCGAGCAATTTGGGAGTCAGAGGGATACCATTGTCCAATCGCATACGCAGAGATGTTTCCATCGACCTGCTTCGTGTGTGTGACTCTTCCTCGGCCATTGTTGCTTGGAAAGACAATGCAAGCTGTGAGTCATCATTTAGCGAGAAGATCCCTTCACTTTCAAAGAAAACACCGACAGGCGGATTGCGTTCGGCAAGGTCTCGGACTATACCGATAAAGTCATAGATATTGCGGGCAAAACGGGAAACGCTCTTTGTGATTATCATGTCGATTTTTCCGCGCTTTGCGTCGGAAATCATCTGAAGAAACTGTTCTCGTTTATTCAGAGAAGTGCCGGAGATACCCTCATCAGCGTAGATTTTAACGAGCGTCCAGTGAGGGTGCTTGATAACGAAGTCTTCATAATACTTCTTTTGCAACTCAAAGGATGTAGTCTGCCGGACATCATCCGTAGAAACACGAACATAGATGGCAACCCTTTGCGGGATATCATTATCGTAATAATCGGCTTGTCTGGTCTCGGGAAAGTAATCATAGTTTTCGGGATCGACCTCAACATAGATGCGTTTTTTGGTCTTTGCCTTGGCTTGCTCCTTTTCTAAGCGTTTCGTTTTGTCAATCATGCAGCAGCCTCCTCTCGGAGTCATCGTCCGGCAGGCTCACCCATCCATCGGGGAAGAAGTCTATGTCCCGCATATCTTCTTGATAATAAGAAGCAAGGGTGAAAATATCTTCGGAGATAAAGTAGATTCCGACCGGATGCGGCAGCGTTGCAAGGAAGCGAGACATGATTGTAATCTCCTGTGGTTTCTTCGTTACATTGGAAACCTTCTGTGTAATGATTAAATCCACCTTGCCGTCAAGACAATCTTGAAGCAGTCTGCACCACTCGGGTGCATTCTCCATATTGGGGGCAGTTGAGCCTTCATCTATATAGAAGTCAACCAATTCCCACTTCGGACACAATGCCAATGTGTCTACAAACCCCTTCTTGTGAAAATCGAGATAATTCTCATACTTGGTCTGATTAAAGTATCGGATGTAAATGCCCACCTTGTACGGCTTTGACACAAGAGGTCGCTCACGGCGAATCGTATGCAGCCATATCAGATGGTCAGCAATCATCTCAGCCCGTTCCGTGTCTCCGTCAAATATCTCCGAAAAGTGCGGTGCAGTTTCTATCTGAGCCAATTTAGCGTGAATATCTATTTCGTCCATTTTGGTTATCCTCCCACTTGCAGTATTCAAAATAAGGCTAAGATTATTGTAAATCATGCAAGGCTTAATATCGACTAACCACAGGTCAAGTGCTTAACCACCGGTTTATCACAGACGAAAAAAATGCAAAAAAATAAGGTCGGCAGACTGAAAACTGCCAACCCAAAGAGCAAAAAAGGAAGGTCAAGATTGACCTGCCTCGAAAATCATATTTGAATTGAATAGATAATTGTCTCCGCTGAAAAGTTGATTGATTTTTCAGAAAACCCTTCAATGAAAGCGGCAAGAACAAAAAACAGGTCAGACATTGCTGCCCGACCTGTCAAAATAGGTAATCGTCTTTCTTCATCCGCATTGTGGTTTTTAATTCCTTCACGATCTTGATAATGGAATCAATTTCGGCAGGAGAACAATCTGCCAACAAATCGTTGAACTCACCTTGGTATATTCCAATGACCTCGGGAGTGTTGGTGCGGAGCAGTACATCGGCAGAAACCTGCAATGCCTCAGTTATATATACAAAAGTGGAGAGCCGCAATTTGGTCTTTCCGTTTTCAACCTCACTCATATGCGGAACGGAGATGAATGCTTTTTCCGCCAATTCAGCTTGGCTCATGTTTCGCTGAAGGCGAACATCACGAATCCTTGCACCGATTGCCTTATACCTTGCATCGTCAAGTTCTCTCATGACGCACCTCCCTCATCCGTTTATAGTATATAGATTATTATATAATCTATGCCCGATGTTTGGAATAAGCCGTAGTTGAACACATCGGCTATACCTTATAATAGAAACATCAATTTTTTGGAGGTTTCTATATGCAAATCAACTACATTCTTCTCGGGCAGAGAATCCGTGCGTTCCGCACAAAGAAAGGCATTACCCAAATGGAGCTTGCAGAGCGAATTGATCGTTCTGCTGCCTATATGAGTTATGTGGAGACGGCGTACAAGTTTTGCAGCCTCGATACCTTGGTGAGGGTGGCAAACGAACTGAATGTCTCCACCGATGACCTGCTTATTGACAGCCTTACCAATACAATCAAGGCATCCAATCATGAATTCACCGCAATTCTCTCGGATTGCAGTGACTATGAAATGCGGGTATTACTTGATATCGTTAAGGCAACCAAGCAAGCGATGCGTGAATACAAGTATTTAACCCGAGCCAACCGCAGATAAAATTATAAGTTGCTTTCGGCTTCGATGGAACACTCCGAAAGTCAAAGAATAAACCTGCAGTTTGCGAAACAACAACTGCATAAACAAACGGTTAAAAGAGCAAACCCCCGAAATTTTCGCTTGCGAATATGATTTCGGGGGTTTGCGAATATATTTTCTCAAATCGCAGGACAAGAATCAAATTGACTGATATACTTATCATCGGAAAGGTGGCACAACTATGATTTATTACACCGGTGACATTCACGGGCAGAAACATGATATAGAACGATTCTGTAAGCGTTTTAATCCCACAAGGGAGGATATCATCGTAATTCTCGGCGATGTCGGTGCTAACTACGGGCAAGACGAAAGAGATGCAGAATTGAAGTATGCACTTGACAAATTGAAGCCCACTATTCTCTGTATCCACGGCAATCATGAAATAAGGCCATGGCATATTCCGACATATAAAACAAAGGAATGGCACGGCGGCATCGTATGGTATGAGGAAGCCTATCCCTCCGTATTGTTTGCCAAAGACGGCGAGATATATGACTTAGAGGGGCTTCGACACATCGTTATCGGCGGCGCCTACAGTGTGGACAAGTTCTATCGCCTTTCCCGAGGATACGGTTGGTGGTCAGATGAACAACCAAGTGAAGAAATCAAGCAATATGTAGAGCAACAGCTTAAAGAAAATGCTATCGATGTTGTTCTGTCACACACCTGTCCTTTCAAATATGAGCCTGTCGAAGAATTCCTCCCGGGTATCGACCAAAGTACAGTGGATGACAGTACGGAGAAGTGGCTCGATGTCATAGAAGAAACGACGGACTATATGGCATGGTTCTGCGGACATTGGCACACAAACAAACGAATTGATAAAATGCATTTTCTTTTCCACCAGTTCGAGTCAAGTGAGGAATTACAGAAGATGAAGGTCAACAAAACAAATTTAGAAAGAGAGATGGAAGATGGGTAAGATATTCTTTACCGGTGATCTGCACTTTGGACATGCCAATGTGATTGTTTTTGATAATCGTCCGTTCAAGACGGTTGAGGAAATGGACGCGGAACTTATCCGCAGATGGAACAACAAGGTTGGCAAGGGCGACCTCACTTATGTCCTTGGGGACATGATATGGAAAGCACGAAACGATGACGCTCCGGAGCTTATCAAAAGTCTAAACGGTCAGATCATTCTCATTAAAGGAAATCATGACCGCTTTCTGCACAATGCAAAAGCCAAGGCAGCGCTTGCAGGAATCAAGGATTACGACGATATTTGCGTAAGCTTGGAAGACGGAACGAAGAAAAGAGTTATCCTCTCCCATTATTTCACCCCGATGTACAACGGACATAGATACCAGGCAATCCATCTCCATGCTCATTCCCATTTTACTGATGAAGCGGATTTTGAGGTTGATTTTGCGAAGCGTCTTAATAGCATCGGATGCCGGAATGAAATCTACAATGTAGGTTGTATGTATTGGAATTACGAGCCTGTAACCTTGGACGAGATTATTGAGAATGGAAGGACAATACGCCCCACCTATGGCGAAAGATCTACTGAATATATGGCACAGTTCCCGTGGGAAAAGAATCAAACCGTTAATCACGAAAACGAGATTAGTTGGAATGTGTTCTACCACAACTGCAACAGCCGCAGCATCGAAACCTTCAATGTCTTCGAACACGGTTCATTCCGTGAATATGTGAAGAAGGCCGCTAAGAAGTATCAGAACAAAGAAGACTTTGCCAAGCAACTCCGCAGCGAGGTAATGTATTACTTTTGGTCGAAGTGCGAATGGGAAGTTCTTGTTACCCCATGGATATCTCCACGTGAATCTGAGAAAAAGAAGATAGATGTCTGTTGGCAGATTATGAATAATTGGGATGTGTTTGTCGATTACACATGGGCCAACAGAAAGAAGCTGTGACGATGGGAAGATACTACAGACTAATTTTGAACGATTACTCTGCAGTTTCCTTCACGAGTTTCAGCAAAGACTACTTCTTCAGAGTTGGATAAGGAGAAGACGATGAGTAAAGATCTTGTGACAATGACTATTGAAATCGACAGAGAGGTATATAATAAGGCAGCCGAACTGTTCAAGAACCTCGGGACAACGATTGAAGATATGACCGTGGGATTTCTCAAATTCTGTGTGATCCCCGAAAACCCGCCTGTGCTCAAGGCATATTTTGGCATAGAAAATGCACCTGCCGAAGCAGGTGCACAACCGGAGTTACATCATAGGATTTTCAAGCAGGTCTTCGATATCGCAACCAAGAACACGAGATAGCTTGTAAAGTGTTTGTGCCTGTGCCTTATCAATGTTGTTGACTCTCTGCTCATACATTTGAATGTTTCGGACTTTGATGCCCGATTGTTCCGCAAGTTCTGACTGAGATAAGCCTCTGCTTTCCCGAATGCGTTTCAGATTGGAATCGCCTTCGGCAGCCTTATAGAACTCTTCCATCGTATCAATGAAGTTCGTGATATCCATCTCATGATAGACCGAATACATTCCGATAATCTTAGTCAAAGGAATTCGCTCGAAGATATCTTTGAACCTGCGGCCGCAGTACCATTGATATTCTGCAAGCGCCCAACCTGCCCAATACTCGGGAGAACATTCCTCGGAGTTTGTAGGCTTCGGAAGTTCTTTTCTGCCGTATGCTTTCAGGATAACCGCACGGGCAAGTTCAACACCGGACATACCTGCAACATATGCAGGATTGCCGCGCTCAAATTGCTCGGCATAGCCTGTGTTGATAAAAAGTACGGTAATCCAATCCGGCTTAATCTTGCAGTCATTGATAGCATAATCGAAGAATGAGGACAGCCGATCCTTTGCATTAATCAAATAGGATTCGTTGTATGCGTGGGTCATCGTTGCTCATCTCCTCTCTAAGGATATCAAGTACAAAGATATCATCACGATATGATTTTGTCTTCTTGATTTCTTTACGATAAGTATCTCTCGCTTTGGTGTCTCTATCCAGGAACTTGGGATAATAGACATTCTTATCGACCGAATATGCATCGACAAACTTCAAACGCTCAAATCCTCTTTGCGAGATAACAACGGTTTGCTCGCCGAGTTTGCCGAGACGAAGCGCCTTGTTCAGACTTCTGAGAGGAAGTGTGTTTGACACAAAGGACTCAGCATACTGAAAGTAAGAATCGTCCGCGCGGTATCCGACAACAATGTCGTAGCCGGAAAGGTCAACCGAGTAATGTTCGATGATATAATCCCGAGCGTCAACCGCAACCTCGGAATCAAGTTTGAAGGTACGGAACTGAAGAAGTAAGGCAATCCAGTTGAGGACTGTATGATTGCCGCTCAGCAGGTTCAGTACTTTCAGCCCGTCTTCGTCAAAGTCGTAGACATTTACAAAGCCATCCGTGTTCTTTTTGCAGGCCCATTCTCTGGCCATCTCCTCGACACGGGTACAGTAAAAGCCTCTTCCGTAGTCATTGTGTGGATTACCGATATTGATATCCGGAACCTCGATGATGTGATCCGTTCCGTGAAGTAATTGAATTGTGCTCATAAAACCAAGCCTCCCTATATCATTGTGATGACACAACAATATTATATCATTGCAACGATAGTTTTGTCAACAGGGTTTGAAAATATTCCGAAATAAAGTTCGAAACGGAGGATACGAAATGCATGCTTTTAGAAATATGAAACCACCGGACACGATGGAACGAATAAGTGAGATGAAACGATGACCTATGTATTATCCGACATCCACGGCAACCTGCAACGATTTAAGTCCATTATGGCTCAAATCAATCTTCAAACGAATGATACTTTGTATGTCCTCGGAGATGTGATAGATAGATACGCCGGAGGAATCAAAATATTAAGACAAATCATGAGAATGCCCAATGCCGAAATGTTGATTGGCAACCATGAATATATGATGCTCAACGCCATCGGTCATTGCAAAGATGCAGCCGAAGAAAAGGAAAACACGAATCGGCGAGAAAAAAGGCTTTGGTACAGGAACGGCGGTATGATTACGCATGAGCAGTTCAAACATTATCGCAAAGATATCCGAGTCGAGATTTTCAATTTCATCCGCCAACTGCCAACAAACCTTGAAGTTGAGGTCAACGGAGTCAAGTACAAGCTTGTCCATGCCTCTCCCGAGGAAAACTACATGAAATCCCCCTGGAACATTTATGACTACAAAAACAGTCGTGAATTTGCCATATGGGATAGATGGGATGAAACACAACCGATTCCCGAGGGATTTATACTGATCTTCGGTCACACACCCACCTGCTATTTTCAAGACAAAATGCCGTGGTGTATTTGGAAAGGTGATAATGCAATCGGTATAGACTGCGGCAGTGGCTATGAGTATGGACGGCTTTCATGTCTCCGATTGGATGACATGAAGGAATTTTACTCGGATTGCTGACACAAATGGCATCAAGCAAAAAGAAGAAGGAGTCACCAATGGGAACTTATTATGCAATTTATGCCGAGGTTCGTGTCGGCAATCAGTGGTACAATCTGAATCCGCTATTTCAGCGCACTGACGGAAATATCGATGTCTGTCCGGTCATTTCGGGACGAAATTGGCTTCGTGAAGCATATGAAGAACTGGAAGAAGTCAGCTACACTTGCGGCCGACCGGAGAATCTGAGCAAAGAAGTTAGGTCGGTATTTTGCCATGAAGACGATGAACCATACGACCCGTACTTACATATCGACACCTACAAGGATTTTTACAACCGTTCCATGTTCCTTGTGAACTACGGCAAATCCGTAAAAAGTCGAATCAAGAAGGACAAGCCGACACGATACCGCGGGTATGCTTCCAAGGTCAGTATCGCAGCATTTGAAATCGACGAGTATGATACCATAGGTTATTGGCTCACGCCCGAGGAATATGAAAAACTGTCCGATAAAGAGAAACAGAAGTATTCCTACTATGAGTGGGACGAATATGATGACTGGTACAGGGTTTATAACTTAATCGTAGACAGAGTGGATACGATGCTCGGCTATTTCTGCCGATGGGCAGAATATGCTATCAAGGATGCAAATCCGGACGAAACATGCCCAACTGCTGACTATGTCCGGCTGCTCGTATATCGGTGTTGAGAATAGACAGAACATCTGAGCGAAATATGAGAAAGGTGGGATTGTTATAGACTATCATTGTGGTGATATATTTTCTCCCAACAGGACCGGTCACGAATTGATAATCTGCCATCTGGTAAACTGTCAGGGAATTATGGATGCAGGGCTTTCAAAGCAGATTCGCACTATGTTCCCACAGGTATATGAGATGTATCAAAGAAATTGCACCAAAACCGCTAACCGTCAGGACTTGCTCGGGAAGGTGTTGTTTTGTCCAATCAGATACAACGGAAGTGAATGGCTCGTTGCCAACCTGTTCGCACAAGACGGCTTCGGTCTGGATAAACGCTATGCCGATTATGACGCTATGCGAAAAGCACTCACCACTGTGAGAACCGTTGCAACACCATTACCGGCAAGGACACTGACGGCCGTCCGAATCCCCTATAAAATGGGCAGCGGTCTTGCGGGAGGGTCTTGGAACATTGTGGAACAAATAATCAAAGACGAGCTTGTGGCTTATGACATACCCGTAGAAATTTGGGAGAAGGGATCAGTATGAGCGAAAATAGTCCTTGGGATGATATAGCTTATTTAATTGCCGCATTCGAAGAACAAAAGAAAATAATCTATGCGCATTATTCTCAAGCGGCTGCTTCGGTAATGACCGGAAAAATAACCGCAGAAAATGAGATAGAGAGAATTATGGACGGTCTTCTCGATTTCGGTGATGATGAGCAATTTCTTGGTCTGTACAAGAAGCTGTGCCGCCATGTGTATAACTCATATCCGCAGATGGTCAGCGAACACATCGCTCTCTTCCCAATGCAATTTGAAGAAAAAGACAATGACCATGAAAATGAGCGACAATATTTATGAAATCGTGCCCGTGAAGAACTAAGAGGAAGGAATGGTGTTTGAATGAAAAGAATATGGCTGTATTTATATGCCCAAGACGAAAAAGAGGTAGACATTCAAAGGGAAGAACTGATGAATCATTGCAGTGAGAGCCACATGAATATTGTAGGAGAAACCGTTATGATTCGCGAGAAAAAGCTTGACCCCGATGGCTTTTCTACTGCAATTAACCGCGCCGTGGAAAACAGATGCGATTATCTTGCGACTTATAAGACCGAGACAATTGAAATGGATGATCAAATGGGTATTGCGATCTGCGAGGCATACATAGAAAGCAATCTTTCTCTTTACTCAACGAATCATGGGGCGTTTATGGAAAAAATCTATAAGGCGCTCCCTTGGCTAAAACTTTGGAATGCGCCAAACCTTCACTCTATGGATGAGGATTTAGATGCTGGTGAAAAGCCGGAGTACCCAGAGCCTCGCGGGCTTGACTCATTAAAAGTGCGAGTGAAAAGACAAGGCAAAATCTGCAAACTGACATTTACGGATTTGTGTGAGGAAGAACAATTATTTGCGCTTTCTTGTATGTCCAAAGAGGAAATCAAAACTCTAATGATGCAGCTTGCGTCCAGCATGCAGCGACTTGTGAATATGTTTGATATTCGAAGGGATCAAAATGGACAACTTACTGCCAAAGGTGAAGAATACCTGCTTATCCAAAATTGAATCTGATGTGCATAGATAGCAAATATGAAGGGAGAAAAATATGAGTTATGATAAGACGGAAACAAGAGAACTTAATACACCGGCTCTGAACGAGGAAGAGTTAGATGTCATTGAGGTGCTCGACCACAGAGCATTGTTCAGCAACGGACGGATTAAGCCAGAGCATATTCCCGAAGGCTTACATGCATATGACCTCCGCCATAGCGATGACGGCGGTCGCTTCTGCTCCATTGAGCCGAGGGTCGGAGTCAATCACGGCGGCACCGTGCTGATGCGAGAGGTGCTCGATTTCGGTAAGGACGGATATATCCTACTTGACGATGACACTGAGCCGAACTTTTTGGGCGAAACAATGACGGCGTCGGAGTTTGTCGATGAAGAAACCCAGGACGAAGTCATGCGAATGAATGGTATGTGATGTTGAAAGGAATACGATGATATGAATACCGAAAAGCAGATAGAAAATTTCAATAACACTAACGCACCGTTCTATGTGGTTGCACACGATGACGGACGATTCAGCCTCTGCCTGCCGATTGCTTTGCTGAGCGATGAGTACCACCCATACTGTCAGACCGCATTTGACAATTATGCCAAGGAAATCGGCGATGAGGTGTGCGATGAGCGCGGACTCAAAACGCATGGCAACGGCTATGAATGGGACGCTGCGTTTCGTGAGGCATTTTCGGATGAACCGAATATCGAAAGAATTATCTTTGACAGCGAGGCAGGCGGCTTTTTCTGCAATTGTGATGATTTGCTGATATTGACGGACTTCGGAAGCCGATTCAAAAAAATCTGCGAAAACACGGAAGTGTTTACGAAAACGATCGCCGAAGGTATAAAAAATGCCGACGAGCGTGAAGCCGAGCAGGAACGAATCGCCAAAACTGTCCGCGGACAGCTTATGCGCCATCCCGAATGTTCTTTTGACATCATGACTCCCGATGGCAAAGTTCAGCTTACGCCGGAGGATATTAAGGCAATGCTCGGCGGAGAGAAACAAGACATCAGAATAGATGGCGTGATATACGCGGCATACGAACTTTTTGATATGGAAGTTGTGGATATGCAAGCGGATCTGTTCGATAACGGTCTAATCCGAATGAAAGCCGATGAATCAGATGAGCAAACCTTCGTGCAGACAATGTGATTAAATAAGAAAAAGAATGGCAAGCCAAAGGAGATAGAAAAAGTGAGCTACGACATACATCTCAATGATCCTGTCACTAAGCAGACCATTGAATTGGAAAATCCACATTTTATGCGTGGCGGTACATATGCTATTGACGGGACAAAGGAACTGAGTCTGAACATCACATACAACTATGCCTGTGTATTCTGCCGTCCCGATGTTCTTGGTGAAAAAGGCATCAGAAGCATTTACGGGAAAACCGGAGCTGAGAGCATACCCGTTTTGCAAATGGCAATTGAAGCCTTGACCGATGAAGTTGATCCTGACTATTGGAAGGCAACCGAAGGGAATGTCAAAAAGTCACTCTGTCAATTGCTGTCTATGGCAAATATGCGACCGGATGGCATTTGGGACGGCGACTAAAGGAGTTTGATATAATGGAATTTGAAGTAGATAACGAACTGAATTTAGCAAAGGTGTGGTGCTCCCACGCCGACCAAAGGGACGAGGTAAAGCAGAAAAAGCTAAAGGGGTTTATTGCTGATTGCAGGAAAAAGAAAATCTTCGTCTGCGTTTATGAATCAGGCGACGGCAGCCTTTTGGAAAACACCAAAGAGTTGCTTGCCAACAATCTCAATAACCCGACACCACGCACACAGACTTCAAAATCACGCGACGCGAGATAAAGCGAAAGCGGTACAAGCAAATACAGACTGATTTATATTTGTATCCGTCATAAGAAAACTCGTTTGTCCGCGAGCAATGCCTTGTCTACCAGTTGCGATTAGAACAAGTCAAGAGCAACATTGATAAAATGCTATATGACGACCGTCCAAATGCCGTATAAAATTGGCAGCGATCTTGAAGGAGAGCCTTGAAGCATTGTGGAATAATAATCAAAGATGAGATGGTGGCCTTTGACATACCCGCGGGAATTTGGAAGAAGGAATCAGTGCAAGGGAGAATATCCTCTTTCCTTGGTTATGTATTTGGTTTGGAGAGCAGAATTATGCATATAAATATACTGAGTATTGCAAAGGAAACAGCATTCTTAAAAGTATATTTATCCTATATATAGAATATTTCAATGCGAAAATAACACAAGATATTGTGTTATTCGGGCGATAAATGTTGAAAGATGGGAGGAGATATGATATAATGCTTTATACGGTGGTGATAAATATGAAAAATCCCAATGCGCTAATCGCCATGGCGCAGGTTGCTCAAAATGCTAAAAACCCTTACGAGGCATTTTGCGAATACATCAAGTATTGTATCTTTTCCAATGTTTCCGACACAATGGAACTATCAGAGGTAAGAACGGCTGTCGGTCAAGAATTCGGTCTTTATATACCTCATAATGTCTTGATGAAATGCTTGTCCTATATTCGGGATGAGGGTGTAGTCACATTTGATACACATCAAATAAAACGAGTAGGCACATTTGACACGGAGGCGTTTGACCGAGACAGAGCAACATATCGTGAAACGGAAACAGCTATTATTAAAGCATTGATGCAGTATGTTTCAAAGTATGGACGCGAATGGACGGTAGAGCATGCTCGTGAACTTTTAATAAGAGTGCTGGACCGTAGTGGTCTTGCTTATGATATCTTTTTGCACGAAGGAAGTTCTGCAAATGGGGTCTGTGAGCCGACTATAAGTGAGAGCGAAATAGCGGAGCTGTTGCCCGATGACGAAGAAATAGATCCGAGTGACATTGTAAGCCAGCCACTCTTCACGGATGACTATTTCGTTGGAAAATTCATTGAAGAAGTATTGGCTGGCGATACCGTTCAGAAAGACTATTTGATGAAAATCTGTGAAGGTCTTATGCTCTGCGTGGGAACATACCAGTTGCCTGCGGCAAGCAACAATGGATGCGCTCCGCAGATAAATGGAACAAAATTCTTTTTCGACACAAAATTATTGCTACGATTTCTTGGATGTGCAAATGAAGCGGCTGTATCAGCCGCAAGAGAGCTGGTTACAATTATCCAAAATGCAGGAGGAAAAATATATTATTATCCACAGACACTGCAGGAAATGGAGCGCGCTTTTGAAAATGCAGCAAAAAGCTTGTCTCATGGTTATTCCCCCGTCGATAATGAAATGCGTCTATATGCAATACGCATACAAAATCGACCTGCAATTATTAACGCAAAGAAAGCAAGTCTTACAAAGGAATTAGCAAGTTCAAATATACATCTTGCTCCCCATGAAACTTTCACAGAAAATGAGCGTATTCGTTTCGGATTTGATCAAGCTGATTTACAACAATATATGCACAACAATTTGCCTTGGGAATCTCAGGTAATTGACAATGATGCTTTGGCAATATGGGAAACACATATGCGGCGGCAAGGCAATTATAGTGAATACTGCGGAACAAAAGAGCAACTTCCCGTATTTGTAACGACAAACTCAAGGCTAATTGGGATTGCATTGAAGTTTCGTGAAAACAGGTCGGAAACCACTTCTCTCTATGGCTGGAAGCATAACCGCTTGCCTGTGATAACAGATATTAGGCTGACCTGCAGACTGTGGTCACCGTCAGATAACGGTGAGCGAATGTCTATGCTTTATTTAACCGCTAATACAGTTGCGGCAAAACGTCCGACGAAGCGTTATTTGAACAGTATACGCGATCTTGCAATTCAGCTAAGCAAGCAAGTGCCTGAATATTCCGAAATATGCTTATCGGAGTATTTTGACGATACGGTGACGGATGCCGTCCTTGAACACACGAAGGGCGAAGAAGACCGATTGGATATAAGCACTTTTGCCACTTCGATTGCCGAATTGTCTGAATGGAAAGCAAAAGAACAGGAAGAAATCACAAATCAAGTACAAACTGAGCGAGACAATAAAATTGCAGAACTTAATCAGCAAACAGATAACATTATTAGAGGAGCAGTAGAGAGCAATAAAGATCGTCTTGGGCATGTCGGGTTGATTTTGCGCATGATCCTATGGTGGCCTGCTCTTGTGGCTCTGTTATTTGCGGGAATAGGTTCTGCGCTGTCATGGATAATTGGTAGCTGGGGCTTTGTGTGGATTACATTACTGCCGATTGTAGTCAAAGGCTTTGAAATGGTTTTTGCTTCGAAATTTTTGGAAAAAGCAATGTTGAAAAAGTATATGCCCAAAGCTGAAGCAGAATTCGACAAGCGTATTGAACGAAATCTACGACCAGCAGAACAACCATACAAGGAAACCATCATACAACAAGTAAAAAAAGAAACATCGTTGTGGATGAAATGCCAATCACTCGTGAATTCATAAATGGAAGGATATCTTTTTCGGTTCGCACCCCAAAAAGAAAAGGCATCACAACCCTCGCTGTCAAGATACCGTTATTTTATAAAGAAGGCCGAAAAAGCCTTACTACAATCGGCTTTTTCAAAAAATCCGGTGATATCTTTTTCGGTGCTACGAGCCATATCGCGAAGCCAAAAAAGATATCATGGCTTCGAACCCCCGAAATCTCACGATTTCGGGGGTTTTTCTCGCGTTTGCTCGCTTTTTCGCAATCATGAGGTTTGCGGATACAGAGTGCAGAAAAAAAGATATCATTTCAAAAAAAACGGCTTCGGACAGGATTTGAACCCTGTAGTACCCGTTTTTAAGGGCAGAAAGTGCGATAATTTTGCGCACCTTCTGCCCTTTTTTCGTATTTTTATTTGTTAAATATTTGTGTCTGCCCGAAAGGAGGCTCGTCATCGGTTACATTTATAAAAAAGAAGATTGCGACTGCAGCTACTGCCTGTACTTCCGACGCAGAAAATGCCGTGCCGTCCGGTGCTGCTGCCTGGAAGATAAGGTTCGCACGCGCTCATCCGTCCTCAATGAAAACGACAAAGAAATCTATGAATTCTATACGAAAGGAAAAAACGAACATGAAAGCAATCATCACAAGAAACGATCAGACCGCCGTCCTTGAACTGCCGACCTCCCGGATGGAGCTTGCAGGCTCTTTGAGTCGGATCGGCATCAGAACCCCGGCACACATCATCCCCTGCTCGGACGAGGAAGAAGACTATATCAAAGTGAAGCTCTTCGGCGAGAGTGACTTTGAAAATGAACTCACGGCACTGGTTACTCCCAAAGACAGCCTTGGTAGCGTCAACACAACTCTCGATCTCTATCGGGAGCTGCCTCAAACGCAGAAGGAAAAACTGAATGCGGAGCTGTCGCAGAATCCCCCGGATAGTCTCTCCTCTCTCTGCCAAAAGGTCATGGACTTTCAACCAAAGTATGTGACCGAGGATTACTATTTTCCTCTGACGGTCTCGGTCTATGAATACAACGAGTACGGCGACCTTGACTACGATTCCGACTGCGAGCTTGACGGCAGATTTGCGAACGACTATACCGATGAAATCAGAGCCATGTTTGATGCCTACACCGCAAGTGACGACACCGACATGGCGGAATACTTTGACGGGAGCAATTCGGCGGTCGCCAAGATCAAGTCGCTGAAATGGGATTTTGAGAGCTTTGACGGAGTCCTCTTCGGCAGAGTTCGTGCAACGCTGACCGAGCCGCTGACAGAAGATGAAGAAGCGGAACTCAAGGAATTCATCACCGGTCAGAATTCGGACGGGCTTGGCGAAGGAGCCGAACAGCAGGATATCAGGATTCCGGACGGCATTATGAATGTCCACTTCTGGAACAGCGGCGACAGCTACTTTGTCCGCAATTCGGATGAATTCAGTGAAATGCCGCATACCCACGGCATGACGATGGGAGGAATGTAAATGACACAGGTCAAAGCAACCCTTTTGACAGGCGGCAACCATATTGAAACCGTATCATTTCCATGCTCCGATGATGAGATCATGCGACTGACGGAACAGAATGAGGTCGGACACAAAGCTACAGTCTTCATCAATAATCTCGTTGGTCCCAAAGGACTGAAATCCATTGAAGGCACTTACGCCAACATCCATGAACTGAACTACCTCGCCAAACGAATGGACAGCTTTGACGGAACCGAGATGGGAAAACTGCTTGCGGCTGCATCCCGCTTTGATACACGGGACCTCAGGCAGCTGATCAACTACACCTTCAATCTCGGCAGGATCACGCTGATTCAGAACATCTCGGATATGCAGAAGGTAGGAGTCGAACACTACATGGATATCCACGGCGGGTGCTGTTCCAACGAGGAATACCGCGATCCAAAACGAGCCGAAGAAGGTCGCGCCCTGCTAAGCAGCAAGCGCGGCATCTGGACCGATTACGGACTGATGTTCATCAATGACGAAGTACCTTGGGAAGAAGTCTACAACGGCATCACCTTCCCCGAATACCTCTGTGGCGGTCCAGAGGAATCCAGTGTGGCAATCTGTCACGGAGGAAGAACGGAATTCGTCTATCCTCCGTGTGAGCAATCCTCCATCGAATTTGCATTGGAACGGTTGGGAGCAAACAGCCTCGACAATTGCCACATTCAAATGAGCTGCAGCCGATTCGGGAAACCGCTCTCCGATGTGATGGATCACATTATGAACGACGAGGGCTTGGAAGCATTCAACGAGGTATGCCATGCTGCCGCAAAAATACCTGACCGGGACCTGGACAAATTTACGGCAGCCGTACTGTATGCAAACGCCGACACCTCCTGCGAAGTGTGCCGGATTGCGGAATCGATGGAGCTTTTCGAGTATGCTCCGGGTGTGCGGGACGCAAACAACCTCGGTGCATGGTGGCTGGAAAACAAGCTGGACTGTTCTTTGCCTTATGAAATTGACGAGTTTTTCGATTACGAGGGCTATGGCGAATCAATAGCCGAAAACAATGACGGCGAATTTGTGGAAGGATTCGGCTTTGTCTGTATGGAAGAAGGCTATACCCTGGAGGATGTCCTGCAGGACACGGATCAGGGCATGGGCGGAATGTAAGCGGAAGCGGTTGAAAAACGGGAAGATTTATGGTATAATAAGATATCGACAAATCGGGATTTGTTGCTCCATACGCCCTTGACAATAGTCCTTACAATATACTATAATAATATTTACAAATACTATTTGCAAGTGGGGGACTTATGGAAAACAATCATTTTAACGTTGCGTGGGCGAAAAGCACTGCTCTATATACAAAAGCAGCTTCGGTACTTGGCGTCGGATACCCGGAAATGATGGTGCTGTATGCGCTGGAATCCATGGGAGAACTGACGCAAAAGCAGATCGCAGAGAATTTCGGTATGCAAAAACAGACGGTTCATACGGTCGTGAGCGCACTTCAAAAGAAGGGCTATTTACTGTTGGAGGCCAGCGAGGGCGATAAACGTGAGAAGCGGATCGTCTTGACTGAAAGCGGACAGGTATACGCCCACAGAATGATTGCGCCTTTACGAAAAGCCGAGGAGAAGGTTTATAGAAGAATCGGGAACGAACGGCTCCAAGCCATGTGTGAAATTCTTGACCTTTTCAATCTTCTCTTTGAAAGAGAGCTGAGCGGAGGTCTGGGCAGTGAATAACAAGCGGACTTTCTTTCAGTATGTGATTCCGTCCGTATTATCCTTTGCGCTTTCCGGGGTGTATGCAATCGTTGACGGTTTCTTTGTAGGCAACTCAATCGGGGATGCCGGACTTTCCGCAATCAACATTGCATATCCCATCACGGCGGTCCTGCAATCCGTAGGGATAGGAATCGGAATGGGTGGTTCAGTCAAATACTCCATTCTGAAAGCAGCAGGAAATGAGAAAAAAGCACGGGAGTTCGTTGCCGGTGCAACATGGCTGATGCTTCTTTTCAGCGCTGTCCTGACTGTCACCGTTTTCTTCACTTCAGAGAAAATCCTTTCTGACCTTGGTGCATCGGGCGAGTTGCTTACTCTGGGAAATGAGTATATCAAGGTAATTGCCCTTGGAGCGATTTTACAGGTGTTCGGCACCGGACTGGTTCCGTTTATGCGTAATTACGGCGGTTCTTTGTGGGCAATGATCGCTATGATCTGCGGCTTTGCTACCAATATTGCTCTTGACTATACTTTTGTGTGGGTTCTTGGACGGGGCATGTACGGTGCGGCATTGGCGACCATTATTGGGCAGGGAGTTACCATGGCGGTTGCACTCGTGTATTGCGCCATCAAAAAGAACCTCACTCTGAAAATCGCACCTGTTGATACCCCGAAAACGGCATTTCAGATATTAAAAATCGGACTTGCTCCATTTGGCTTGACCCTTGCCCCAAATATCTCTCTTGTGATCATCAACCGATTTTCAGGTTCTTATGGCGGACAGGAGGCTATCGCCACCTATGCCTGTATCTCCTATATCATCTGCATTGTTTATCTTCTTTTGCAGGGTGTCGGTGATGGTAGCCAGCCGCTCATGAGTCAGTTCTACGGAGCAGGCGAAGAAAAATCGCTCAAACAAACCAAAACGCTGGCGTATGAATTTTCCATGGTTTTGGCGGTAATCAGTGCGATTCTGATTTACCTGCTCCGTGGAAAGATTGGACTACTGTTCGGTTCATCTGCCGAGGTAAACGCAGGGGTCATAAAGATCATGCCGATCTTCCTTGTGTCGGTTCCGTTTGACGCCATCACACGAGTTTCCACGGCGGCTTTCTACGCAACCGAAAAAAGTGTGCTGTCCTATGTTCTGACATTTATCGAACCCATCATCATGCTGGTGTTGATGCTGATGCTGCCGCCGGTGTTTGGCGGTCAAATCATGATTTGGTGGAGCGCCGTATTTGCAAAGGTCATTACCGCATCAGTAAGCATTGTGCTGTCCGTTAGATATAGCGCACAAAGAAATCGATAACTTCCAGTTTGTCGATTTGACATCATAAGCACACAGACACCCGACCGTAAAAAGCCGGGTGGCTTTTGTTATCAGAAAGGTTTCCGGACTTGTCGCCACTTGTATGGTATTGTGTATGGTTACAAGGAGGCGATGAAATGAAAAGCATAATCGAAGAACTATGGAACGGCGAAAGGGGTCCGCAGGACACACTGGTCGACAACAATCCGCACTACAAAGAGCTGCAACACCTGCAAGCCCGCAACAAAACAGAGCTGCTTGAAAGCCTATCGGAGGATCAGAAAGAAAAGCTCGAAAAATACTGCGACACCACGCTTGAAATGAATTCTGCATCCGAGCGAGAAGCCTTTGTTTCGGGGTTCAGAATCGCCCTGCGGTTGGCGTGCGCGGCGCTTGCGGACAAAACAAATGAATAACGCCATACAGCCCCTTGATTTGAAAAGGATCAAGGGGCTTTTTCTATCCCCTGAAGGAGGTGATTGCCATGTGCAACTGAAACAAACCGGAATCTATAAATTCAGAAAGAAAGGAAAATCACATGAACTTTTTTGAGAGCCAACTGAAGCGGCTGTTCGGGGACACGGAGGATGCCCGATTCATCGGACGATGCTGCTTCATTCCCGCAGATGACGGAAATCTCGTCAAAGCGGAATTCGTCACGCAGGGCGTCCATGAGGAATATGTCGCACTGCAGATGTCGGTCATCAACCGTGCGGACGGCGTCATTGATAAAACTCTCCTCCGCTTCGGGGATTACTTCTCCCGGAATTCACGCGGTCATACTCCCCATATCTGGTGCGACAGCGGAAAGCACGAATGGTATGGTCAGCCTCCGCAGACAAAAGACTGGAACGCCTTGCGCGATGCAGCCTCCGATTATATCCTCACCTTCTCTGAGGATTTCGGAATGGGAGGTATGTGATGTAAAATCATTTGAAAATCAAATATCTGGATATGTTCGCCGGTATCGGTGGGTTCCGCACGGGACTCACGAATGCCGGCGATTTTTTTATGCCGGTCGGCTGGTGCGAAAAAGACAAACACGCGCAGAAAGCCTATCGGTTACTATACGGAACGGAAGGAGAATACTTTTGCGATGATGCAAGAATCATCAACCCCGCAGACCTGCCCGACTTCGACCTTATCTGCGGCGGCTTCCCTTGTCAGCCTTTTTCTGTCGCAGGGCAACGACTTGGATTTGCTGACGAAAGAGGCACGCTCTTTCATGAAATCTGCCGATTGGCTGAAGCCCGGCACCCTAAGTATCTTCTGCTTGAGAACGTGCCGGGGCTACTCACTCACGAAGGGGGGCAAACTTTCCTCGCTATCCTCACCGCGCTTGGGCAACTGGGGTATTCTCTTGAATGGTGTGTTGTTAACAGCGCAAACTTCGGTGTCCCCCAGGATCGGAAGCGAGTGTACATTGTCGGATATCTTGATAGCAGACTGTCCGGCAAAATATATCCTGTCCGAGAAAGCACATATTCAAATCTTAAGCAGCTTATTCCCGGACGCCAAGGTCAGCGTGTATATTCCCCCGATGGAGCCGCCGTATGTTTAATGAGTCAGGGAGGCGGACAAGGGGCAAAGACCGGGCTGTATCTTATCGATATGAACGAAAACCCGAAGCTCACGCCTCTCGCCCGATGTATCACCGCAAGACAGGATTCGGGTATAAGCAATCGCAAAGGCGAGCATTCCGGCGTTCTCATCACCGGCGCAAGAGCCATCCTGACACCGGAAAAACTCAAAGTCAGGCAATGCGGCAGACGGTTCAAAGGTCCCGATGAGCCGATGTATGCGCTGACGACACAGGATGTACACGGCGTTATTCTGCTGAACGGCATCATCCGACGGCTGATGCCGATAGAATGCTTCCGCTTGCAGGGCTTTGCCGACAATCAGTTTCAGACTCTTGCCGACAACGGGATCAGCGACTCTCAGCTCTACAAAATGGCGGGCAACTCGGTTACCACCAATGTCGTAACGGCGATTGCGGAAAAGCTCGCTTGGGAAATCAATCAATTACCAAATGAAACGGAGGAAACAACATGAGATTATTCAGTACCGAGGCGGTCAGTAAGTACCACCCGGACAAGTATGCCGATCAGATCAGCGATGCCATTCTGACCGAGTGCTTAAAACAGGACCGGCAGAGCCACTGCGGGATTGAAACCATGGTCAAAGGTAATACCGTCGTTCTCGGCGGTGAGATTACCTCGAAAGCGGACATCAACTACGATCAGATCGTTCGCCGTGTGGCAAAGAAGCTCGGCTATCGGGCAGATAAGATCATCAACCTGATCAGTGAGCAATCGCCCGAGATCAACCGTGCGGTTCTCTCGGACGAGGACATCGGTGCCGGAGATCAGGGTATCATGTTCGGCTACGCCACAAGAGAAACCGCAAGCCGCCTCCCTTATGCCTTTGATGTGGCAAACCGCATCATTGCCGCCCTGGAGGACGATGCGGACAACAATCCCGACACCATTCTGAAGGGTGATGCCAAAACGCAGGTCACCATTGACCTTGACACCGGAGAGATCGTCACGGTGGTGGTCAGTGTCTGCCACAAGGAAGGATGCGACCTTGATGAAGTTCAGCACTATGTCCTTGGGCTCGTCGGCGATGAATGTGTCTGTGACGATTGGATCATCAACCCTGCGGGAATATGGACGGTCGGCGGTGCGGAAGCCGATTGCGGACTGACCGGTCGAAAGATCGTCTGCGACCAGTACGGCGGATTCTGCCGTGTCGGAGGCGGCGCGTTTTCGGGAAAGGACCCGAGCAAGGTCGACCGTTCGGCGTCGTATATGGCACACAGGATTGCATGTGACCTGCTTGAAAAATTCGACCTTGAATGGTGCGAGATTCAGATCGGCTATGTCATCGGTATGAGTCAGCCTGTCTCACTCTCCATCCGCAACGATGCCGACATGGAGCTGTTTGATTATGTGGCAAACACCTACGATCTCACACCCGCAGGGATCATCCGCGAGCTGGATCTGCTTCATGCCGACTACGAAACGATTGCCGAGGGTTGCCACTTCTACAACAAGTACAACCGCACCGGCAGATGGAAGTGACGCAGATGTGGTGGCTATTTCTGCTCGGGCTGATGCTCGGAGGCACGGTCGGCATGGTCGTCATGTGTCTCTTCCAAATCAATAAATAACGAAACTTTGGGGCTGTTATGCAAAAAGGCATCACAGCCCCCTTTTTGTGTACAGCCTCGGAAACGAGGAAACATGAACAGCTTTATGTCATGGGTTGGCGGCAAGAAGGCACTTCGGGATGCCATTGTCGCCCGACTTGACGAGCGGTGCGACCGGTATGTCGAGGTGTTCGGCGGTGGCGGATGGGTACTGTTTCATAAGCGCCCGAGCAAATTTGAGGTTTACAACGATTTCAACGGAACGCTTGTGAACCTTTACCGCTGTGTGCGCGACCACCCCGACGAGCTTTGCGAGGAACTGCGGTATTCGCTTAATTCCCGCAGGGACTTTGACTATATCCGCGATCTGCTCCACAGCGATACCAGGATACCGGATATCAAACGCGCCGCATTCTTTTATCAGGTTATTCGGGAGAGTTACGCTTCGGGGCTTGACTCCTTCGGAGGTCAGCCTCACAACATCTGGAACAACTTTCCCATCATTCACAAAGCGTCGGAACGACTGCAGACGGTTGTCATCGAAAACAAGGACTTTGAAAAACTCATTGCCCAATATGACCGTCCGAACACGATCTTCTATCTTGATCCTCCTTACTTTGAAACGGAGGACTATTACGAAGAAGTGGGCTTCACAAAAGCGGATCATGTCAGACTGCGGGATGCACTCATGCGGATTCAGGGCAAGTTTTTGCTTTCCTACAACGACTGCCCGGAAATCCGTGATCTGTATTCGCAGGACGGCATCATGATCGAGAGCACCACAAGACTCTCGAATATCGCGCAGCGTTACGACGCGGGAAAACAGTATCCCGAACTGTTTATCTCCAATTATGACACATATGAAGAAGGATGGAATGCCAAGCAGCTCACGCTGTTCGACGATGACTCCATCAGCGAAAAAATACTGAAAGAAAGGAAAATTGTATGGAAAGGAAACTGAATATCAAAGTGCTTCTGCCGGAGGAGGTCATCGAAAAGTATGACATCGATGAAGACACCGGTGTGCTGTCCTACTTCGAGGACGGCGCTATCCACATTCTGATCGAGGATGATGACGAGATGCCGGAAGAAGAAATGCACGATACCGTCTGCGATACTCCCTGCGAGCAGTGCCGCCACTATTGCAAACGGCACGGCATCTGCACGCGGGACTGACGGAGGTGGTCTATGCCGAATCATGTGATCAATATCCTCTCTTTTGAGGGCGACAAAACAAAAATCCGTCAGATGCTTGAGGACATCAAGGACGATGAATGCGGTCTGCACTCGGTGGATTTCAATAAGATTATTCCGATGCCGCCGAGCCTTGACTTGGAAGCAAGCAGTCGCACACAGGCGGGACTTGCGGCTTATAAGGACTTCATCGATGTGTATACGCTCGGCGGAACGATCAACACGGAACATCTGTCGGATATTCCGGTTGCAAGCGAGCAGCGCTTTCTCAAAGTGCGGACAGACATCAATCATGAGGTCGCCACCATCGCAGAGCTAAACCGTAACACACTGACCAACGAAGGTAAGCAGGACTGGTCGGATGTGCTTGCCGCAAAGGTCGAGCGTATCTATGACGGTGCGTATGGGACACAGATCGAAGTATCGGGATGCCCGGCACACCGTCTCCGGGATTTCTCCTTCGCGCTTGCCGGGTACTGCAGTGAGGAACAGTGGTCGAGATGGTTCAACGAACCGACCGCGAATACCGAAGCCCTGACGATGGGAGGACAGGCATAATGAAACAGGTATCCATTCAGATTCCGTTTGATGACGAAAAGCTCGAAGCACTGAAAATCTTTCTCTCGCAGAAGGATCAGACGGCGGAAACAGTCATCGGGGAACTTATCGACGGTCTGTATCGGAAGACCGTCCCGCTGAAGGTGCGGGAGTATATAGATAAGCGGTCTCCCTCCGACACAGGAAAGCCGAAGAATACAGCAAAGCCGAAGCCCGCCGTTTCAGGCGGTTGTGTGGCTTCCGGTGAGGATGCGGGAAAACACCCGACCGACATCTGATACGACGATTGTGGGCGGTTCTTGCGTGCGTGTGAGCCACGCATCGGGATCGCCCACTGTTATCGCTTTCACTCTCTTTGGCACGCAGGTATTTACAGGAGTTCCGATGGTCATATTGAGGGGTTCAGCGGGTATTTGCGAGGGTCGATTTTCAAGCGGGAGAAAGGCAGTGCGTCAAACGCCCTGCCGGATTCACAGCGGACGGCAGAGCCGACCGCATTTCCTCGCGTTTTGACCGCATTTGCTCACTTTTCCGCACCTGTCGGTAAAGGAACGGCAGTGTGTCAAAAGAGCGATTTACCCGCAAAACAGTGTGTCAGGCGGCGGAATCCTTCTAATGCTTACGCCATAATACCCGTGTGTCAAAGACAGAAAACAAAGAAAGGAGCAATGGACGATGGAAAACGACAAAAGTGCCGGCAACGGCAAAAAGCGATTCTCAATCTACGTCCCGGAAGCCACCATCGACATGGCAAAGAAGTGGTACGAAGCCGACAACTGCGGCAGCGTGTCCGAGTATGTCAGACGGGCGATTGAATTCTATTCCGGCTATGTGGCAAGCGAACATAACCCAAGCTACCTGCCGAGAATTGTCATCTCCACGCTGAAAAATATCATACGGGACAGTGAAAATCGCCAATGCGCTCAGCTGTACCGTGTGGCAGTGGAGCTTGCGGTGCTGATGAATGTCATCGCCGCATCGAACGGTTTCTCGGGTGAGGATGTAAGGAAACTGCGCGAGAGCTGTGAAGAACAGGTCAAGCGAATCAACGGTACCATTCGTCTTGACGATGCAGTCCGATGGCAAAACTCGTAACCAAGTTCCGTTACTACAAGCCCGGAGGTCGAAAAAAGATCGGCGGGTACGCAAAATATATTGCACTCCGCGATGGTGTGGAACGATGCGACGATTCCAAAAAGTATGCGCCCGTATCGTATAATCAAAAACAACTGATTGCAAAAATCCTGCGGGACTATCCCGACAGCGCGGAAATGCTGGAGTACGATGACTACAAACAGCACCCGACAGTCGGAAATGCTTCGGAATTCATCTCACGCGCCATTGAGGACAACGCACATTCCGCCATGCGTCAGAAGACCTATGCCGACTACATTGCCACCCGTCCCCGTGCGGAAAAAGTCGGCTCACACGGACTTTTTTCCGATGAGGACGGCGAGATTGTTCTCTCAGAGGTTGCTGCGGATCTCAATACGCACGAAGGAAATGTGTGGACGATGATTGTCTCTTTGCGCCGCGAGGATGCGGAACGGCTCGGGTATAACAACGCCCGTGCATGGCAGCTGCTCCTTCGTTCTCACACGCAGGAGCTGGCGGACGCACTGCGGATTCCCCTGGAAGACCTGAAATGGTACGGTGCTTTTCATAATGAATCACACCACCCGCACATTCATGTCATCGCCTACACCGACGATCCGAAGGTCGGATATCTCTCAAAAAACGGTGTGGAACAGATGCGTTCTGCGCTCGGCAATCATATTTTTCGGGACGACCTGCAGCATGTTTTTCGTGAGCAGACAGAAAAAAGGAACGAGCTGAAAAAAGATTGGCATGCGCTCCTTGAAAAAATACTCGCAGACATGGCAGAAAATCCGAACACGCATCCCGAAATTGAAGCCAATCTCGCAGAGCTTTCTCTCCGTCTCTCACGCACAAAAGGCAAGAAGGTGTACGGGTATCTCAAGCGGGGCATAAAAGATTTGATTGACGAAATTGTCGATCTGCTCGCCGAGGATGAGAATATATCAAAGCTCTATGACCTCTGGTACGAGAAAAAGTATGAAGCCCTGCGTACCTATACCTCCGAGATGCCGCAGAAAATTCCGCTGTCGCAGAACAAGGAATTCAAATCCATCAAGAACGATATCATACGGGAAGCGATACGGATGAATCAGTCGGGAGAACAAAAGCATGAGTCACGGACGGACAGCAACACGACCTCACATCATGGTTCAGAGAAAAAAACTGCACCGCACCATCAGACAAACTCCGTCCGCGTAACAGCAGTCACGGGGCTTCTCAAAAACCTCGCGAATACCTTTCGGGACAAAATCCTCGGGGACGATGTAAAAAAACTCCCGACCATTGACAAACGCCAACGCCGGGAGATTGAAGAAAAGAGGAATGCGGAGATGTCTATGCAGTAATATTCAGTTACAGGTACTCTATCGGCAGGACAACAAGATCATCCTTCAGATACAGCTTTTCATCATACAGACACAGAATAACGCCCAGCCCGCGTTGTTTGTCGACATCCTTGTCCAACACATTGAAGGCATCCGCCATGCTTTTTGTAGGCTTGGCGCTTTTTTTGATCTCAATCGGATAAAGAACTCCGTTCTCTTCAATGATGAAGTCGATCTCGTTCTCCGTTTCAATTGTCTCGCCATTCTGCCGGGTTTTCTTCTTGTCCTTTCCGCGATAATAGAAAACACTGAATTTATATTCCAGCCCTTCATTGATAAATGACTTGATGATTTCGTTGACCACAAAAGTCTCAAACATATTTCCTGCCACTGCGCTGCTTTCCAGTGCCTCGTAATTGTTCCAACGGGACAGGTAGCAGGCAAGTCCCGTGTCGCGGAAATAGATTTTCGGTGTTTTGATGGCTCTGGTCAGATGACTCGAATAGTACGGTTCAAGGATATATACAATGCCCGTTTTTTCAAGAACAGAAACCCAGTTTTTAATCGTCGCCTGGGTGACGCCGACCTCTTCCGAAATATTTGCGTAATTCAAAAGCTGTCCGGTTCTTGCGGCGACAGCCGTCAGGAATCTTGTGAAAGTGATCTCATCCCGGATTTCAATCTCATCCTTGATGTCTCTTTCAAGATAGGTGCGCACATAGGAAGAATAGAAGTCCACCCACTCCCTTTCGGTGACATACAGTTCGGGATATGAGCCGCGGTGGATGATCTGCCAGATGTTCTCGTAAGGCTTGAGTTCCTGCTCGCGCGCGGTGATATATTCATCGGTCGGAACGAAGTGACGATTGAAGCCGATGCCGTTGATCTCCCGCATGGACAAACCCTGAAGCTCAAGAATGCTGACTCTGCCGGCAAGTGATTCCTTGGCTTTTGCCATCAGCTTCATCTGCTGCGATCCGGTCAGGTAATAGTTTTCGTATCTTTCGTCTTTGTCACATTCGATTTTAATATACGGGAAAAGGTCTTTTGCATACTGCACCTCATCGAGAATCGATGGCTTGGGTATATTTTTCAAAAAGAGTTTCGGATCTTCTGTTGCGGATGCCAACAAAACCTGATCATCGAAAGTATAATACTTTACACCGGGATAATTGTGCTTCAGCAAGGTGGATTTTCCGACCTGTCTCGGTCCGGTGAGCAACAAACATCTGCTGTTCTTTGCCCGCCGCATCAAAACATCGGTTATACTTCTTCTTATAAACATACGCACCTCCAATATACGACTAATATATAGTACAACTATATTATAGTCGAAATCAAGAGCTTTGTCAAGTCATTTTACGCAATTAGCATCTGAAAAACCGTTCTTACGGGTTTTACACAAACAAGTTTCAACACAAGAAAGGAGCTTTATGCCATACATTCATTTTTCAGAACAGGAAAAAGAGCTTGCAAAACAGGCAGACATCGTTCAGTTTCTGCAAGTTCACGGCGAGCAGGTAAAGCGCACAGGCAAAGAATTTGCGTGGGACTCCCCTGCGGGAAAGGTCACGATCCGGGAGAATCAATGGTACAGCCAATACGAACAAACGGGTGGCGGAGCTATTGCTTGCTGGCGAATACCACTAGGAAATTTCCCGAAATCTTTCGGTTATCGAGTGTTTGCAAGCTATAAAAGGTTTCGGGAATTTCTAATTGCAATAGGTATATACAAAGTGCAAAAAATCAAGTCGCACTTTGTGCAAACAAATAATTCAATAAAATCTTAATAAACTTTTATAAAGCATCGGAAAAGTTGTAATTTTTCCGATGCTTTATTTGTTATTGAAAATATGCATCTATACGAAGAAAATAAAGCTCATCGATATGCATTGGAAAAAATATACCTTTCAGGTTCATACGATGCACCTGCTAATCCTGGAGATCTACTCGTAGTATACAGAATAGCAGATAGAGATCCCAAAAAGTACAATTCGGTCGTAACCGGCATTGCCATTATCGAAAGTATATCTCAAACACAAACCGTTGATGAGTGTGTGGCTCTATGTAAAAACCGTTCTGTATTCACCGAATCAGAAATTCGAGAAATGCACAAGAACCGCCCGATTGTTATAAAACTTCTCGATTATATGCCCTTTACAACGAAAGTAACATTGGATCAGTTGCGTAAACGTGGAATAATAGACCAATATTCCGGACCCCGCCCATTCAGCAAAATTACGAAAGAACAATTTGACATCATATTTAAATTAGGAACGGAGGTATGATCATTATGAAAAGAAAAATACTGATATCTATAAACCCCGAACACGTACAAAATATTATCGCAGGCATAAAGAAGTATGAATATCGCAAAATTGCAGCCAAGCAAGATATATCATCCATCATAATTTACGAAACAACACCCATCAAAAGAATTGTTGCAGAAGCTGAAATTATTGATGTATTGGAACTTCCACCCGAGGAACTTTGGAATCAAACCAAAAATGAATCGGGTATCAGCAAGGCATTCTTCGATAAATACTTTGATAACAGAACGGTAGCCTATGCATATAAACTCGGAAAAATCAGAGTATATGACACTCCCAAAACATTAATGGATTACGGCGTTAAAGCAGCACCGCAATCATTTGTATATGTGTAATTATGAGGTGTATTTTCTGCGGAAGTGATTCCTCGTCATCAAGTAGCGTTGAACATATTGTTCCAGCATCGTTTGGAAATACTACTATTATTTTACCCAAGGGTGTTGTGTGCGATAAGTGTAATAACTATTTTGCACGAAAGATTGAATCTCCGTTTCTTAATTCCGAGGCGGTTCTCCAATTAAGACAAGAACTTGAGATTCCGAATCGTGATGGGAAAGAGGTAAATCGATTTGCCAATTTGCCCACCAAAAATATAATGCAAATTTCTCAAGATATACATCTTGTAATGTCGCAAGAAGACAAAACCGAGGAAGAAGTCGAGAGAGCTGTATTTGAATATCAAAAATATCTAAAAAGAACAGACGAGATACTTATAAAACCCGACTATAATTTGTCTCGACTTTTAGCGAAAATGGCTATTGAAGCTTTTGCATACAAATGCCTTGATGACGGTGATGTGCTCGACTATATAATTGAGGAAGAGGCATTGAAAAAGATCAGAGAATACGTTCGTTATGGTGGAAGTATCATATGGGAGTACCATGCCCGGAGAATTTACGCACGTAATGAAGCATACAACCGAGATATTACAACACACGTCAATTACGAATTTGATTTTTTGTTTACGTCCAAAGGAAAGGCTTATTTTATAATCGTTATGTATGGCATCGAATATGTTATCAACATAATCGACCCCTGTATATCAGACTATGTCGAATGGTTAAAAAATAATGAGTATAATTGCCCTCTTTATATTTCACTGGAACAACGCAAAAAAGAATTTAATGGTTATTACAAATTTTATAATGCAAACCATACGGAGTAATATACACTATGTCAGATGAATTATTTACGGTTTATGGGAACTCCGAAATTGCTAAGGGCGATGAGAACGCAAGATTTGCCTTTTATGCAAGTATCGGATTCTTTATAGAGGTGGCACAAATGCTTGAATATAATTTACGAAAGCTATTGTGTTATGAGCAGTCTGTGAAAGAAATCGAGAGTGGTGAATTAACAAAGGAACGAGTAACGGAAATCTGTGACAAGTATGATAAATATTATGATGATACATATGCGGACAGGCTCACCCTCGGTGCGTTGGTAAATCGAATAAACAAGAAAAGCTGTTTGTTCGGCGAATTCGCATCCAAATTAACAGAAATCAATCAATATCGAGTTAAAATAGTACATTCAATTTTTCAGAACAATATTGTAAAACCCAACCTTACCGATCCCAATATTGTGCGTGATTATACAAGCAAACGGCTGGTACCGATGACAAACATGACCATCGAAATCAATAAAGCAATCATAAACATTATCGAAGCATACAGCGAAGATTTACATGATTACAAACGGCAGGTTGGTTTGCCAATATCCAAATAAGAAATAACACCTCGACCATGCAATTTTCGTATGAATCGAGGTGTTATTCTTTTACATCCCCCTCACAACCTTATCCCCGGTATTGAACACAAACTCGACCCGCTCTTCGTGATAGATGACTACTTTATCGATAAGCGCCGACCACAATTTTTCGCTGAAGGAGATCGGAAGGTCACTGAGCCAGGAGATCTCGCTCATAAAGCACTCAATTACATCGACCTGGAATGCCCTTTTGACCTTGAGGGAGCGGAGCGTTTTGTACTCCTCATTTAAACGGTCAAAGCGTTCTTCGTAGTCCTCATAGGTTTTTTCGTATTCGGTTGCGGATATCGTACCACCGGCATTCTCTTCGATGAGCTTGTGCATCAATCCCGATATTACCTCACTCTCCCTTTGCAGTTCGGCAAGCTGACTCTCGATGCTTTGCAGATTGCCGAAGCGGTCAATGATGTCGTAGCAAGTAAGGAGCAAGCGGTCACGGTCTTTTGTAATAATACTGACCGCCTCGCAGAAGAGCCGTTTTATAGTTTCCTCATCAATATGCGGTGTGAGGCATTTGTTTTTGCCCTTGAACTTGCCGTTACATTGCCATATCACTCGGCGGTATTTATCGGTAGAATGCCACATCTTGGAGCCGAAAAACTCACCGCAGTCTCCGCACACCAGCTTTGCCGAGAATGGGCTGAGTGAATTGTGATGCTCGCCTCGGCTCTTACGAACAGCCATCTCGTTTTGCACCATCTCCCATTCAGGCGGGTCGATGATTGCGGGGTGGCTGTTTTCGACTCTGTACTGCGGGACCTCGCCTTCGTTGACCTTCATCTTTTTAGTGAGAAAATCCACGGCGTATGTTTTCTGTAAAATAGCATCACCCTTGTACTTTTCGTTTCGCAGAATGCTTGTGACTACGGTATTACACCATGTTGTGTTCCGTGGTGAGGGAACATCGTATGCTGTTAGAATTTGTGCGATATGGTTACAGCTTTTGCCGGAGAGGGCGAGCATATAAATAAAGCGTACGATTCGAGCCTCGCTTTCATCGATAACAATTCTGCCACGCTTATTCTCGGTGTACCTCAGGAGTAAATACGAAATGTGATATATGCCTTGGGAATAGCAGTGCCGCAATCCCCACTTTACATTCTCGGAAATGGAACGACTCTCTTCCTCGACAAAGGAACTCATAAGCGTTATGAGAAACTCACCGCCGGCATCAAGGGTGTTTATATTTTCCTTCTCAAAATATACCGCCACACCGACCACCTTAAGTTTGCATATGGTGGTCAATGAGTCGACTGTATTACGTGCAAACCTCGAGAGGGCCTTCGTTAAAATGAGGTCAATTTTGCCTGCCATGGCATCCTCGATCATACGATTGAAGCCATCACGATTTCGCATAGATAAGCCGGAAATACCGTCATCTGTGTATATCCCAGCAAAGACCCGTTCGGGATTGCTTTTGATATACTTGGTTAATAAGCGCGTTGCGACTTTAAACTATTCTCTTGGGTATCCTTCATGGTTGACACATGAGCATAGGCGGCGACACGCTTTCGCGGAATCTGCTTCTTCGTTTCGCTTGGCTTGACCGGGAACTCAACCTTTGTAACCCTTTTCTCTGGCAATACTCTCCACCTCCAATTCTCCTATAATGGGGTGGTACATATCACAGGCGGCACGGAGCAAGCATTGCAATTCATCATCTGTAACCAGCCCACGTTCGTGTAAAGATGCAAACACCGCTTTTGCCATACGGAACTTAACTTCAGCTTCGCCTTGTTCTTTCGTCATATTACCACCGTCCTTTCAAGTGTGACAGTATGGCATATAAATGAGCAAAGGTCAACGGGGACGAGCGAGAGATATCAAAAAGTTATCAAATGAAATATGGTAGATGCCCTTAAAAAGCAGAATTTTCCCTTAAAATGAAAGGATTTTTGAGGGAATGTTTTGATGGTTATCGAGTAGTTTAAAAAGCTGAAAAAGGGACCGTGTCCTAAAATGTGCATAGTGTATCTGCTAATGATGCACTTGCGTTCATTGTATCAATCATTAAGCCCAATGTCAAACAAAGCAAAGCACCGTCCGAAAGGGCGGTGCTTTTGTTTTTTGCTTCTTTTAGCACCCGTTTTTCTGAGGGCAGAAAGTGTGATGATTTTGCGCACCTTTTCATCGTTCTCCTTTAATAAAATTGGCGAAGTTGGAAATCAGCTCACTCGGAAAATCAACATGAGTATATATTGACGCGGGGTCTGTGGTGTCGATCTTATACCCGAAATGACTTATATCGTCGTATACACATATGGGTACGTTTGCTGAATCAGAAAAAAGCGCTTGCCACAGCTCAATATCTTCATCGAATGATTGCTTGTCAGATTTACTGTTGATGATAAGTGTTTTTATATTAGCGTCAGCAATGTTTTGGGCGACGTCCATTTGATTATAGGACACCCAATAATAATCGCTTGCTCTGTAATAGTAGTATCCTTTTGCAGAAGTAGCCGTTGTATTTTTAGCGGCTGTTGCATAAGTGATATAGGCCTCTTTATTGGCAGGATCAAGCTCAGAATATTGATCGCAAGCAATATCTGCAAGATGCCGTGCAGAGCTGTTGAATAAAATGATTCCGTCAATGC